>ERZ773245.563-NODE-563-length-38969-cov-8.088786_pt1 | contig 38969 bp, 41 predicted proteins | sample MGYA00580988_ERZ773245 | MGnify/ENA primary metagenome ERZ773245 (study PRJEB29015, sample SAMEA2737792) | human gut metagenome | biome: human gut; feature: human-associated habitat; material: faeces | place: China | collected 2012 ... | reverse complement strand
TTGGACTTCCATCTGCTCTAATTATTGAGTTTAATGTTGTTCCTATCATTGAAAATGGGAATCCTATTGCTATTATTCTTCCATATGTCATTGCATAATCTTTTAAATTATCTGTACATCCAAATATCTTTAAAAATACTGGTAAAAATATTAATGTGATTGCACAAAATATTACTGATGTAATTACACATAATGTAACTCCATTTCCTATACCGATTTTTGCTTCATCTTTCTTCTTTTCACCTAGTTTTAAGCTTAAATAAGCTGATGCTCCATCTCCAAACATTAATGAAAATGCTAATCCTATCATTACTAATGGAAATACAACATTTGTTGCTCCATTTCCTAAATATCCTACTCCTTGACCTATGAATATTTGGTCTACTATGTTGTATAGCGAATTTACAAGTAGAGATATTATGCACGGAATAGAAAATTTTTTGATTAGTTTACTTATTTTTTCTTTTCCTAATATGTTTTCTTCTTGTTCCATTTTTTCTCTCCTTCTTTCTTTATGTTTTTGCCGTAATAGTACGTGTTCTAGGTTAAGTGAACCTTAATATTATACTTTTTTTGAGCAGATTTGTCAAATAAATTTTCGTATTTTTTCTAAAAATTTTTGCAAGAAAAAGATATAATCACACCTATTTCGGGGTGCAATTATATCTTGATTTTTAATCTGTCATTTCTATTTTCATAAGTCTCCTATCATGCCACTCTAGAGTATTTTGAATTCCATTTATTCGTAAGTCCGTTTCTTCAAATTTGTCTTTATTCACTTCGCCTAAATCAAACAAAGCCATTATTTTGTCTGTAAGTTCATATTCCATTTTTGCCGTATTTTTCCTTAAACGAACTATTTCTTTTGAATTTTTATCGATTTTCTCTGTAAGCTCTTTTTCCATTCTTTCCATATTTTGCCCCAAACAAACAATTTCCTTTGAATTTTTATCGATTTTTTCTGTAAGTTCTTGTTCCATTCTTAACATATCCTGTCTCAGATTTACTAATTCTTTTGAATGTTCTCCCAACATTTTTGAATGGCTTTCTAATATTTCTGAATGTTTTTCTAACACATTATTTATTGTTTTTATATTTTCAGACATTTCGATTAAAAGACTATCTCTTTGTTCCTCAGTCATAGTTATCTCCTCCTTTCATATTTTATTTTTCAAATTTTCATTTATAAAAAAATTCATAGAGATGATAAAAATAATTTTTGAAACAAATTTTTCTCAAATAAATTAATTGAATAAATAAAATTCGAAATTATAGTTCATATTATATGTCAAAATCTGATATTTTGTCAATCATTTTTCATCGCAAAATTCGACATTTTTCGCTATAATAATTACGTATAAAATCACTTTACTTAATTAACTCGCTATTTCCTGTTAAATAATCTATTTTTATATTTGGCTGAACATTAAATGCATACACATTAAATTTAACTTTTTCCCCTTTATCTTCAACAGATTCTGCTTCCATTTGTACCCCATTTGCCACTAAATTATTTTCCTTAAAAATTGGTGTTACTCTATAAAGTACGTGTCCATTTTCTTGCTTTACATATTCTGCAACTTGATTTTCGAAAGGAAGCATTCCATCTACATTAAGGTACCTTGTTCCTGTTATCAAATTCTGTTTATTTGCATTTTCTGCTGTAAGTTGGTATCCTATCAAATGACATCTATTATACAGATATTTTCCTTCTACACAGTCATATTTTACTGTATGCCACCCAGTAGGTTTTACTTTGCTTATTTCTCCTCTAGCTTCTGTTGGCATAGTCTCTTTTGAAACATTTGCATAAGCTACTCCACATCTTCCTAAACTATCTAATTCGCTATATTTCTCAAAACTGTTACTATTAAAATCTTCTTCTGGAAAATTTGGCTCATTATTATTAATAATTACATAAGGCGTTTTCCCATCAAATTCTGGAATATCGTCTAAATTAAATGATTTTTGTATACTTTCCGATACCTGGACATTCTGATTACCATCTACATCCGTTCCGTATTTATTTTCATAATATCCTATAAAAATTATAAGTATTAGTGTAATTATAGAAATCACTAAATTATATTTGCTTTTGTAACCTTTTTTTCTCATCTTTTTGTACTCCTAAAAAATTTAAAATGATTATATCATTCTAAATTTTATATGTAAACATTTTTCACTTGATTTTTCTTTAAAAATATTTTATAATTTATTCATATTCTCAATTCCTTGAATCGAAAGGATGTGTATTAATTATGAATTTGTCAGAATTTTTAGAAAAGAAATTATCAGATTCCAATAAAACAAATAACCTTGTTTCAGACTTTATTAAAGATCTTCAAAATCATTTAGAAAATGCTGAATTAAATATTGAAAATGGCTCAAAATTCGTAGTTACAGATATTAATTATGATACTGTTTCTCTAGTAAATATAGAAAATGGAGACGAACTAAAAACCTCTAATTTTAGAAAAGATGATTTGATTAACCTTGATTTAGGTTCAAATGTTATTTTTAAGGACAATAGATTTTCACTAACAAACGAAAAATTTGAAATTACTAATTTAAATGCCAAATCAAAACTTGATGATTTATTCTTTAATATTGATGAAGAAGAAGGTTCTTTGTTTTCTGTAAAAAAAATAGATGACGATAAAATCTATTTGGCAAATATTCAGGAAGGTGGCTATTTTAGTATATCTAAAGATAAATATCCTGATTTTAATGTTGGTGATACACTAAAAAAAGAACACGGAAAATATATTTTAGAGCAATAATATAAAAAAACAGGTTAAATCAAAATTAACCTGTTTTATTTATTAAAATTCTTGTATATTATTTTCTATATTTTCTTCTGTCACATTTTCTTCTTGGATTGGCATAGATATTTCTGAATCAAAAGAAAATACTTTTCTTTCTGCTCTTGCCTTTTCCTCAAATTTCATTTCAAATTCAGCTTTTGTTGAATTTAAAGATTCTTGCATAGCATAAAACATTTTTTCAACATCTTCTTTTGTAAAATCATAAGCGTTACTTCTTGCCATTGGTTCTAATATTTGAATGTCGTGCATTACATTATTTACCCTTTTTCCTGCAAATTCCATAAATTTCTTTCTTTTTTCTTCGTTTACTTCCATTTTAAGTTCTCCCTTCAATTAATAAAATGTAATTACATTTTTAATTTATATCACAAAAGATAGGAAAAATCAAACATATTTTGTTATTTTTGTTATATCAATTCTAATTTTCCTTTACAAGCTCCGCACCTATAATCTCTTATAAAATTTTTCTTCAATCTTTGTCTATAAAATACAATTCCACATTTCTTACATCTTATCTTATACTTATATTCAACCTCATCACTTTTATCAAATACAATATTGCTTTTTTCATAATCTTTTTCTTTATTTCCTAATCTTTGTATCTCATATCCTAATTTTTCATTAATAAGTTCGGCATACTTTTTAAATTCTTTTCCGTGATTATTACAATATGGTAAACAGTGAATTAACTCGTGCATTATAGTATTTTTTATAATATCATCATTTAGCTCTAAAACCCACTTGCTTATTTCTATATTATGTTTCATAAACACATCATATATCTTAATTCTTCTATGATTTCTATATTCTATATGGTAATATGTGCTTAAAGGTTCTGATTGTTTACAACATCCATACCTTTTCGCTTTTCTTTTAGCTAAACTGATAGTAATTTCTCCGATTTTTTTGCTATCTTCCATATTAATATCTATAGATTTTAATTCTTTTATGCATTCGTTGTATAATTTTGTTAATTTTTCATCCATTTATTGTTCCTCTGCTAATATTTTTTCTTTTTGCCTCATAACCGCATTATATCCATTTTCCATTGTCTTTTCTATTTCGTCCATAGAAAGTAAACTTGTATCTGGATTGTAAATTTCTATTGATATATCTGATAAATCTCTTGATTTTTGCACAGAAGGATTTGAAAATATATCTAAAGCTCTTATTAATACTCCTTCTAGACTTTTACTTGGTGAATATTTATTCAAATCAAAACTTATTGCTATTGTTTTTGTAGCACCCATATCTTTCAACACTTGCACAGGCAAATTATCTGCGGTACCCCCGTCTATAAAATTGTATTCCTTATAGTTTGATGTTGTAAATATTGCTGGAAATGCCATACTAGAACGTACAGCTTTTCCTATATTTATATCTGTTATATAGTTAATGTTTTCGTTTTTATTTTTTATTTCATTAGATATAAATATACATTCTTTCATCAAAATTGTATCTACTGTTGCAATAGCAAGTTGTCTCTCATTAAAATCTGTAATTATGTTTTTTTCTTTTTCTCTGGCTACTTCATTTATAAAATTTTCGACTAATTTTCCGTCAATTATTCCCTCTACTCTTGTTTCTTTATGCAAAAGAAAGTTTATTGCCATTTGGCATAGTACTTTTTTTCTTATTTTTAGGATTTTTTTGTATTTTTCTTTACATATTTGTTTAATTTCTTCTGGTGTGTATCCCATTGCATAAAGTGCTGCTATCGCGATTCCAGTGCTTGTTCCTGATATATATTTTATTTTTACTTCTAGTTCTTCTAGTGCTTTTAGAGCTCCTATATGGGCAAAGCCTTGTAGGCCTCCTCCTGCTAGCGATATTTCGAATTCTGTATTTTTCATTTTTAATAAATTCTCCTCTTGTAAATAATTTGAGGTTTCTAATTTTTTTATTAGAAACCTCTTTATTATAACATATAAAATTTTAATATTCTACTATTTTTTCACCTTAAGCATTCTCAAAGCATTAATTATAGCAATTATAGAAACTCCAACATCTGCAAAAACTGCTTCCCACATAGTAGAAAGACCAATTGCAGTAAGAATTAAAACTAAAACTTTAACAAAAATTGCAAAAACAATATTCTCTTTAACAATCTTCATTGTCTTTCTAGATAAACCTATAGCATCTGCAATCTTAGATGGTTCATCTGTCATAATAACAACATCAGCAGCTTCAATTGCAGCATCAGAACCTAATGCTCCCATTGCAATTCCTATGTCTGACATTGCAAGAACAGGGCTATCGTTTATTCCATCTCCTACAAATATAAGTTTACCTTTTTCTGTTTTTTCTTGCATTAATTTTTCTACCTTCTCAACTTTTCCATCTGGTAACAATTCTGTATAAACTTCGTCTAACCTAAGTTTTTCTCCAACATCTTCACCAACTGTTTTCTTGTCACCTGTAAGCATAACTGTTTTCTTTACTCCTAAATTTTTCAAATTCTTAACTAAACCTTTAGAGTCCTCTTTTATTTCATCTGAGATTATAATTAATCCTTTATATTCATTGTTTATTGCAATATACAATATTGTTCCAATATCCTCGCTTTTTGTATATTGAACTTTATTTTCTTCCATTAGTTTTTCATTACCAATTAATACATTTTTGTCATCTACTGTAACACTTATTCCATGCCCAGAAATTTCTTTTATATTTTTTATTCTATTTGTATCTATTTCCTTTTTATATGCATTTTTTATTGATTTTGCAATAGGATGATTCGAATAGTTTTCTGCATAAGCTGCAATTTCAAGTAATTCGTCTTTACTTATATTATTTGTTTCAATTTTTTGAACTTCAAACACGCCTTTAGTTAAGGTTCCAGTTTTATCAAATACAGCAATTTCAGTTGATGCTAGTGCTTCTAAATAGTTACTTCCTTTTATTAATATTCCCATTTTAGATGCTCCACCAATTCCTCCGAAAAAGCTTAATGGTATTGATATAACCAATGCACAAGGACATGATACAACTAAAAATGATAATGCTCTATAAATCCATTCTGTAAATGATGTTCCTTTAAATATAAATGGTGGCACAATTGCAAGAATTACTGCTATAATTACAACTGTTGGTGTGTAATATTTAGCAAATTTAGTAATAAAGTTTTCGGATTTTGATTTTTTGCTACTTGCATTTTCAACTAAATCTAAAATTTTACTTACAGTTGATTCTCCATATTCTTTTGATACTTTTACCAAAATCTTTCCACTTTCATTTATAGACCCACTTAATACCTCATCATTTTCCTTTGCTTCAACTGGTACAGATTCTCCTGTTAAAGCTTTAGTATCAAGCATTGTTGTTCCTTCTATAATTGTTCCATCTAATGGTATTTTTTCACCTGGTTTTACAACAATTATCTCTCCAATTTTTACCTCGTCTGGGTCTACTTTTTCTTCTTTTCCATCTCTTAAAACATTTGCATAATCTGGCCTTATATCCATTAAGCTTGATATTGATTTTCTTGATTTATCAACAGCATAGCTTTGAAATAATTCACCAATTTGATAAAATAGCATTACTGCAACTGCTTCTGGGAATTCACCAACTCCAAATGCACCTAATGTTGCAACAGCCATTAGAAAATTCTCATCAAATACCTTTCCTCTAAAGATATTTCTTACAGCTTTTTTTAAAATACTTAATCCAACTATTAAATAACTTGTTATAAATAATGCATCTTTTATCAATTCATTTTCAAAATTTCCTACTATTGCAACTATATATATAATTAATGCTATTAGTATTTTTATTGCTCTTTTTTTCATATTTTAGTTCCTCCTTTGCTTTTGACAATATAAAGTTTGAAAAATAATTTATTAAAACTATTTTTCAAACTTTCTTTTTATACTTCTTCTATTGTACAATCTGGTTCTTCTCTTTTTACTACTTTCTGAACTTTTTTCATAACTTCTTCTTTATTTTCTTCTTCACATTCTATAACTAATTTTTCTGTCATAAAGCTTATAGTTGCTTCATCTACTCCATCTATTTTTTGTATCGTTCTTTCTAATTCTGCTGCACAGTTTGCACAATCTAATCCTTTTATTTTAAACTTATATTTCATTTTCTTTACCTCCATTTTTTATCTTCTATGCTCGATATGTTCCATACCTACCTCAAAAACTTCTTTTACGTGCTCATCATCTAATGTATAAAATACTTCTTTTCCTACTTTTCTGCATTTTACTATTCCAGAACGTCTTAATGTTCCTAATTGATGTGATATTGATGATTTGCTCATATTTAATACATTTGCTATGTCACATACACACATTTCGTTTTTATCTAATGCATATAATATTTTTGTTCTTGTTGTATCTCCTAATATTTTAAAAAATTCCGCTAATTTATTTAGCATATCTTCATCCGCCATTTGCTTTATTGTGTTTTCTACAACGTCTTGATGTATTACATTGCAGTCACATACAAACTCGTTTTTTGCCATTTGTGCCCCCTTTCGATATTATAATTCTTTTGTTACAGTTGAATGTTTATTCAACTTTCTTTTTATATTATATGCATAATATTTTTTATTGTCAATATTTTTTCACAAAATTTTCACAAAAAATATTTAATTTTGCCTTGACTACTATTTAAATAGCACGTTATAATATTTATTATAACATAAGAAAGAAAGGTGACTAAAAATATGAAAATACTAAAAAATTTTTTAAAGAACAATGATTCTAAACCTACTCCATTGCAAAAAACTGTTGAAAATGTTCAATCTGTAATAGAAGAAACTGATTCCGAAAAAGAAATTGCAAGAAAAAAGGCTATTGATGTTGCGTTAAAAGAAATTCAGGAACATAAAGATATGCCTGTTGGAAAATTTATGCAAATGTTACAAGAAAAAACATCATTAACAGATGAGGATTTAGTAACAATTATAACCCAAATTCCTGATGTAAAATCAGAAAAAGCAACAATTGCAGCTGTGCAATCTACTTCCCTATCTCCAGAAAATATAACATCCATTGTAAAAGAAGCAGATATAAGTTTAGACACTGCCGAAAAAATTGTAAATGAAATAGATAATGAGGCAATTCAAAAAGAGCAACAAGCTATAATTGCAGCTGAACGCGAACAACAAATATTATCCAAACTTTCAGAAATCCACAAAAAATGTGATTCAATTGAAGACCCTAAACTAGTTGAGTTCATTGAAAAACTGGACATAAAGGATTATACAACCGACATAAATAAAAAACTAATGGCCATAATTTCTAAAAGAACAGCTTTAGATTGTATGAAATTTGGTGGTCCTCGTCTCCCTACTCTAACACGAATTCTCCCAGCAGAAGATATGTTTGAAGCAGATTTACCTTTTTTAGCATTTTCCGATTATAAAGCTTTAAAAGTTAAATTTGATGACGACGATAAAAAATATACAGAATTCACCGATTCTACTAAAAAATTAATACGTGCAAAAATTCTAGAAGAAATTGCTAAAAAAACAGCTGAAACTTACGATTCAACAGGAAACTTCTTCTTGCCTCAAACAGAGAAATTTAAGAAATTATCTAATGATGATATTCATCTCTTCGAAAAAACAGTTAAAACTTATAGTAAAGATTTTGATAAATCTGCAGGTAGAAGATTAAGAAGACAATTATCTGGTGAAGCTGCAACAGAATTACACGACCTAAATAGAATGCTTGAGAAAATGAATCCAGCTGCTAGAGATTTAGCTCTTCAGAAAATAGTAGCATTATTGCAAAACGATCTTCTTACTAATAAAAGCTCTAAAATGAATGATAAATTAAGTAATACTTTAGAAGAAATAGAATTAGCTATACGCAAATTGCCAGCTAAAAGCCAATTACCTGCTGCCCAAACGATATTAGATACTCTTAATCAAAGAAATGAAGCTGCACTATTATTAAAAAACGCTAAAAAATCAACAGATCCATCTCATCAAGATGATGACGAAGAAAGATAAAAAACACCCTTAAATTGGGTGTCTTTTTTATCTTACAAATAAAATTGTTAAATATGCTACATATATAAATAAATATACAATTCCATTAAATCTACTCATCTTATCTTTAGGCGGTATAAATGGAAATATTGCTAAAATTATTGATGATACAATTAACACGCTAAAATCAAAGTTATATGAGAAGTTATATGTAATAGGCGTTATAAATGCCGAGACTCCAATTATAAGTAAAATATTAAAAATATTTGAACCTATAATATTTCCTATAGCTATATCGCTGTTTCCTTTTACAGCTGCTGTTACACTTGTAACTAACTCTGGCAAGCTTGTTCCTATAGCTAAAATAGTTAAACTAATTAGTTTTTCACTCCAGTTAAAAATATTTGCTATATTTACAGCATTATTTACAACCAAATCTCCACCAAATTTCAAACCACAAATTCCTAATAATAAAAAAATAATGTTTTTTAATATACTATTTTTCTTTTCTTCTGTTTGTATTTCAACTATCTCTTTTTTACTTTCTTTTCTTCCCATATATATTGTATATCCAATAAAAGCACAAAATAGTACAAGTAATATTACAGCTTCTAGTCTAGATATTCCGCCTTGGCTATTGCAAAAATACATTAAAACAATTGTAACTAATAAACACATAGGTATTTCATATAATCTTGTTTCTTTTTGAAATACAACAGATTTTATTGTTGCAGAAAGTCCCAAAATAAGTAATAAGTTGCATAAATTGCTTCCAATAATGTTTCCTATTGCCATATCTGAATATCCATCTAAAGCTGATGTTATGCTTACAAATAGCTCTGGCATTGATGTTCCAATCGATACTATTGTAAGTCCTATTATAATTTCTGGAATATGAAATTTTTTTGCTATTCCACTAGAACCATCAACTAATATATCTGCTCCTACAATTAATAGTACAAATCCTATTATGATTAAAACTACTGATAAAAACATAAATAATATTGCCTCCCTTTAATTTTATATTTGACAAGGCAATATTATACTTTAACAAGAATTTTTTTGCAAGTTTTATCTTAACTTTTTTAAAGATTCGCTTTTTTCCAAAAAATATGTTAATATATTTAAGGAGGTATATATGAAAAATAAACGAAAACCAATTAAAACAACTAAACGCAATATTATTGATTACTGGATTCAATACATTGATGAATGTGGTATGAATTTTGACTGGGCAGAAGCTGATACTATATGTTGGAGATGCGGATGTGAAAGAAAATTACAACGTTGTCACATAATTCCAGATTCATTAGGTGGAAAAGATGAGCCTAGCAATTTTGTATTATTATGTGCTGAATGCCACCAAGAAGCTCCAAATGTTGAGGACAAGCAATTTATGTGGGATTGGATAAAATCATTTTATTCACCTTTTTATAATACATTCTGGCAAACAAGAGCCTTTGAGGAATATAAAAGAATTTATAAAAAGAGTTATTCTGATGAGCTTAAAGATCGTAATATTACAACAGATCATGCTCTTATTGAGTTTAGAAACCTAAAACATGGTAGAACATCATATCATTTCGGTCATCCTTTTGGTAATGTTGCAACAATTGCAGGAAATTATAAAATGATATTAGATGCTTTTGACCAAAAATATCCTAGTAGAAAATATAAAACAGATGAAGAAATAAAACTTGAAAAAGACTTTGAAAAATTAACATATGATATTTGTCTACTCGCTAAAAAATATAATTTTTCAGTTTGGGAAGGCGGTACTAAAAATCCATATTCACTTTCTATTAGTGCATTTCTTAATTCTAATTTAGTAGGTGTTTCTATACGTATGTTAAAAAATGGTCAATATAAAATGTGCCTTACAAATGAGTATAACCCTAATTATATTCCAAAGCCTGAATATTCAACCGACCTTGGAAATGATCATAAATTAATTTTGGATGAAATAGAAAATAAGCTAAAAGAGCTTTGCAGTTTATATGGTAATCCTAGTAATCCTTCTGAATATTTTTTGGTAAAACTTATTGCTAGAATAGTTTAATAAAAATGTGAAACATTTTTTGATGTTTTTTATCAATTTTGTTTCACATTTTTTATTTTGTCTATAAAATTAGAAAATATACATGAATACTTTGTAAGTTATTATGATTACTTACAGCCTTTTAATTTTTCTCTCTAATAATATTTTTACTACTAAAATACGTAACTACAAAATATCCACCATAAATAATAACAATAAACACTGCAGTCATAATAATAGAATTCAAATCAAAGCTTACTCCACTTGCCTTAAGTATATAATTACTAAACTTAATTCCAAAAATAGAGTGAATAATCGCAATCAAAAGTGGAAACATGAAAAATATTTCTATTTGTCTAAATAAAGCTTTGTTTAAATCTTTTTCATCAACGCCTATTTTTCTAAGCATTTCAAATCTAATAAAATTATCACTGGATTCAGAAAGTTCCTTTAATGCAAGTATTGCTGCACACGAAATTAAGAAAATAATTCCTAAGTATAATCCAATAAATGTAACAATCGCACCTAGCCCAACACTAGAATCTCTAATATCTGCTTTAGTATTTATAGTTAAATTCGTATTTTTATAATAATCTCTGTTTATTAAATCATTTACCATTTCTTCTATTTTATCTGTCTCTCCATTATAATCTGCAACTAAAAATTCAAATGTTTTTTTACTATTTACAAATGCACTATCTTGCAAAACAATAAATCCATCATTTATCTTATTACCTGCCATTTCATAAAATCCATCTACACATTTATCATATCTAGGTAAATATTCTTTACCATCTATAACTATTTTTGGATTTGTTTTTAGTGCGTCATTCTCCAAATTTACTGACATTTCATAATTTGCTACATATGCATATTGATTATCATCTAATGATATTTTTTTCAAGTTCAAACTTTTAACCAATTTATTATAATCACTTAATTTCATTAGTTCTACTTTGTGGTCATATATTAAAGAAGAATATTTTGACGAAGCATTTTCATAATAATCTCCTAATACGCTTTTTAAATTAACTTCATTATTTGTATATATAGCGTATTCTTCTATATTTTTGAAATATTTTTGATAATCAAAGTCTAATTTATCTAATATTTCTTTTATACTCATCTTTGAACCTTCAATTTGTTCATCAGTATAACCATAATCTTTTAAATCCTCATCTATGTCACATCTCTTGCTTAATTCCACATCTCTTGGTGCATAGCTTTCAAATGACCTATTTAAAGAATTTTTCATAGATAAAGCACTAGATAATACACATATTGTAATAAATAACATCAAACATATAACTGTCATTGAAAATACTGTTGTGTTTATTTTGCTGCTTATTTGCCTTACAGTAAAACTATTTAAACCTTTGTAATAAAACTTCTTATTACTTTTTACAATCTTTAAAATAAGTCCAGATAATGACCAGGAAATGAAAAATGTAGATATCGAACCAATTGCTATTATTGCTAACATCCTTTTGTTAGTACTTAAAACTTCATTTATTCCTTCTGTTACAGCATAATAGCTATATCCAAGTGCACAAGCTGATACCATAAAAATTATTATACAAAGCCATGGATTTTTCAATTTAACCGCTTCTGACTTTCTGTTTCCATATATCAAATCAATAAGCTTACATTTACTAATATTAAAAGTGTTAAAAATCATAACAACCAAATACATAATACCAAAATAAATTAAAGTCTTAATACATGCACTTTCTGAAAATACAAACTTAAATTTAGTCATGTCTGCCTCAAACATATCAGCAACCACAACACTCATAAATTGTGATAAAACTGTTCCTGCAAGTAAACCGACTGTTAGTGATATTATACCAATAAATAAAGTTTCAAAAAACAAAATAAGTGATATTTTTCTCTTGCTCATTCCAAGAGTCATATAGACTCCAAATTCTTTTTTTCTTCTCTTCATTAAAAATCTACTAGCATAAATAATCAAAAACGCTAAAATAAATGATACAAATACACTAACTCCTGATAGAATTTGAGTCATAAGTTTCAAAATTTCTGAAGTTGATTTTGAAACAGTCATCATAGCTGTTTGGCTTCCTATAGAGTTAAATATATAAAATATTGCAACACCCAAAATAAGTGTGAAAAAATAGATGGCATAATCTTTCATACTTTTTTTGATGTTTTTTAGTGATAGTTTAAAGAGCATCATTTAAATCCCCACCTAATAATGTTACAACATCTATAATTTTATCAAAAAATTCTTTTCTTGTGTCTAGCCCTCTATGTATTTCATTAAAAATTCTGCCATCTTTGATAAATATAACGCGTGTTGCATAACTTGCTGTAAATGCATCATGTGTAACCATTAAGATTGTTGCCTTAATAACTTCATTTAAAAATCCAAATTTTTCAAGTAACATTTTGGATGATTTTGAGTCTAATGCTCCTGTTGGCTCATCTGCTAAAATTAATTTAGGATTTGTAACAATTGCTCTTGCACTTGCTACTCTTTGCTTTTGTCCTCCACTCATTTGGTATGGATATTTATTTAATACACTTTCTATATCTAGCTCTTTTGATACTTTTTTAATTCTTTGGTCAATTTCCTTTGAATTAGCATTTTGTATAGATAGTGCTAATGCTATATTCTCATATGCCGTTAATGTATCTAGTAAATTAAAGTCTTGGAATATAAATCCTAGTTCTTCTCTTCGAAATTTGTTTAAATCATTTCCTTTTAGTTTTGTTATATCTTCTCCTGCTACATAGATATGACCTGATGTTACTTTGTCTATTGTAGATATGCAATTTAAAAGTGTTGTTTTTCCTGAGCCACTTGCCCCCATTATTGCGACAAATTCTCCTGTTTTTACCTCAAATGATATATTGTCAATCGCTTTTGTAAGGCTTGATTTGTTGCCGTAATATTTTTCGATTTTTTCAATTTTTAAAATACTTTCCATATTTTTTCCTTCCTTTCTTACCTTATTGTACGATATTTTTGAGGAGTTGTCGTTAGTTTAATATTACGGTATGTTACAGTTTTGTAAGGTATTAATCCATCTTACAAAAATCATTCTTTCCAAAAGTAATTACAACTCTAGTAAAACTCCCCGCTTCTGATTCGATTTCAATTCTATGTCCTAATTTTACACAAAGCTTCTTTGCAATATAAAGTCCCATTCCTGTGGACTTAGACTTTTCTCTTCCATTTTCACCAGTAAAACATTTATCAAAAACCTGTGGCAAATCATTTTTAGGTATTCCAATGCCATTATCTTCAATAAAAAGTTTTACCGAATTTGTGTTCTCACAAACTTTAATTTTAATGTAAGAACCTATATTGTCTCTTTTATACTTAATAGAGTTGTTAATAATTTGATTTAATATAAATTCCAACCATTTACTATCTGTTAAAACCTTTTCATCACTTACATCTACAATTAAATCCACATTATTTTCAAGCAAATCATCCTTATTTTTCAAAGCTACATTTTTTATAATATCATTTAAACTAGTCTCTTTTATTATATAATCCTTTTCTGCATTTTCGCTTCTTACATAATACAAAATTTGGTCTATATAATTATCTAGTTTTCTAATTTGCTTTACATATTTACTATCTAATGAATTTTGGTGATTGTGATTTAAAAGAACAAGACTTGAAATTGGTATCTTAACTTCGTGTATCCACATTTCTACATATTCTTTAAAATCTGCTATACTTAAACTATATTCTTTTACATTTTCTATCATAGATTTGTTTATTTCATAAAGAGTTTGATAAAATATTTTTCCCTCATAAAAATTAGGCTGATTTATCATTTCTAATACTAGATATTTTTTATCTAAGCCTTCTACTGTTTGTACAAGATTATTATAAAACTTTTGTTTTCTTAAATAATCAATTGTAATAATAGCTATATACATAACCCCAAATACAAAACTTATTGCAAGTATCAATGGTTTAGCCACCTTAAAAGCTTTTAAGAATAGTATTGTAACTATATAGCCTAAAATAAAAACTATTGTCTGTGGTAACTTATCAAACAAACATTCTTTTAATTTCATAATAATTTATACCCTTGTCCTTTTCTGGTTTCTATTACATCTTTTAATCCAAATGTCTCTAATTTAGTTCTTAACCTACTTATATTTACAGTTAATGCATTATCATTTATAAATTCGTTGTTATTCCATAAATCTGTCATTAAATCATCTCTTGTTACAATTTTACCTCTGTTTGCTAGCAAGTATGTAAACACTATCATTTCATTTTTGGTTAGTTCCAAATTTTTGTTTTCTTTGCTTAATGTTCCTTTTGATGGATTTACTAAAATATCATCATATTTTAAATCATCTATTGATTGTTCTAATCTTCTGAATATATTTTGAATTCTTAGTAGTAATATTGTTGGGTTATATGGCTTTGCTATATAGTCATCTGCTCCATATGATATTGATAGTGCTTCATCTATTTCTCCGCTTCTACTTGTTACCATTATTATTGGTACATTTGATTTTTTTCTAATTTCCTTTAGTAGGATTTCTCCATTAATTTTTGGTAGGTTTATATCTAATAAAATTAGATCTGCTTTTTCTTTTAATATGTTTTCTTTGCTATTTGTGAAATCTTTTAAAATTGTTGCTTCATAGCCTGAATTTTGAAGTAGTTTTTGAAGTTCTATACTTATTGTTGTTTCATCTTCTACTATTAGGATTTTTTTCATTTTGGTTATCTCCTTTCTTTTGATATGTATATTATAACATATATTTCCAATAATACAAACTTAATCCATTTCTAACTAACTGAGTCGCAACATAATTTTCAGCAATATTCCCCTTGTATAAAAAAGAATTATCCAAAAGAATATCATTATATTGAATTTCTAGTAAAGATGTAAGTAATCCTACATCACTTAAATATAATTTAAAATATTCTTCATCCGCATATGCTTTAGGGGGAATTTGAATGCTTTTTAATAAATTACATTTATAAATCATTGTACTTGAAATTAACCATTGCATAGCAGACTCATAATCTCTGCTTCTTGCATTTGAATTTATCTTTGAGTATTGAAATTTATTACTTACATTTCCCAACTGACTCGGAATTGATTTGTATATCGCCTCAATTTTTGATTTTTCTGTATTATTAAATATATATTGATTCATATCATTTAAGTATGATTCTATTATATTTTTAATAATATCTTTATCAAAATCAAATATATTTTGATTTACATCCACTATATTTTGCACTGCTTGTGGCATACCTCCAACACATAAATACATTCTATATAATCCCATTAATTTTTCATGTAATGTTGATGTCATAGGAATAGAGCTGTTATAGCATTTATAAATTTCATCAATTAGCCCATGAGATGATGTAGCCATCAAAAACTCTTCAAAATCCATAGGATACATATATTCCATTTTAACTTTTCCAACTGGAAATGATGAATGAAAACGTTTTATTTTTACGCCTAGTAAACTGCCTGCACATATTATTTTGAATGGCTTTTCCGATTCACAAAAATATTTTAAATTGCTGATTAATTTTTCACTTAGTTGAATTTCGTCAAAAAATATTATTGTCTTTTCTAGGTCTATTTCTGTATTTAAAATCCATTGCATTTTAGTAAACTTTTCTTCTGTTGGTATTGATTGCTCAAATAAATCTACTATTTGTGGATTGTCTAACAAATATTTATAAATTATCAAGTATTTTCACATTTTTTTGAGATAATTTCCGTTTTTTTCACGTTTTATGGAGATGTTTTTTTAATTTTTTCACAAAAGTTGGAGATAGTACATTTTTCTTCAATTTTTGAAAAATTAAGATGAAGATATTTGTTTTATGCATTACTTAATGCTTTCCATCATAAAATTTAATGGTGATATATTTATGAAAATATTTTTTATACGAAAAAATTATATTATAATGCTCATTTTTATCTTAATCATATCAGCTTTTTTTATTTTTTATTTCCAAAACTTTAATGCTTGCTTAGCAATAGAACTTTCTAAAAATAGTGCTATTTCAGATGAGGCAATATCAAAAATTTCAAATTTAACTAATGACTCCGAAAAAATTGCTTTTTTAACCTTTGATGACGGTCCAAATGCCTCTGTCACTCCTAAAGTTTTGGATATTTTAAAAGACGAAAATGTAAGGGCTTCTTTTTTCGTTATAGGAAAAAATGTTGACAACCATCCAGAAATTGTAAAACGAGCTTATGAAGAAGGGCATTTTATTGCAAATCACGGATATGATCATAATAATTCTGTTCTTTATAAAAATAACGAAAGTTTTATAAATGAAATTAAAAAAACAGATTTAGCCATTGGAAATGCAATTGATGTGCAAGATTATTGTTCTCATATATTTAGATTTCCAAATGGTTTTATGTCTCCAAATAATAAAGCTAAGAAAAAAGAAGCTGTTAGGCTTTTAAAGGAGATGAACTATACTTATATTGATTGGAATTGTTTAAATAATGATTCAATTAAAAAATATAACAATTACCAATTATTAAATAATTTGAAAAAGACTTGTAAAGGAAAAAATACATTAGTTATTTTAATGCATGATACAAAAGATGTTAGTAATTCTTCTAATGTACTAAAAGAATCTATTCAATATCTAAAGTCCCAAGGCTATACTTTCAAAAATTTTTATGATATTCTTTAAAGAAAAAGTGTCCTTATTACTTTTGGCGTAATAAGGACACTTCTTTTTATTTCTTTTTTCCAAATGATGGCATTTCATCAACAAAATTGTCTTTAGCGACAATAAGTAATTTTCTTACTATTTCTCCAATCATTTTTTTACTATCTTCGTCTAGATTTTTATAGTTTTTTAACATAATTCCAACATTTTTAAACCACTTTTCTCTAATTTGAATCATACTTTCCGCTTCTGTTGTACTTAAAATATCAAATATTGTATCTATAACAATTTCTCTTTGCTTAGGCTCAACATCATCAAGCCATTGTTTAATTGTTTTATCTACAAATTCACTTCCATTTGTAACTTCTTTTAAACTAACAACTTTAGTTCCTTGAACTTGCCAACTATATAAATCGTGTTGCATAATTCCTTTTTGAATACTTTTTACAACAGTATATTTTTCTTCATGGTTTAAAAGTCTGCCTATTACAGATGATTGTGGAATATATGTATGAACTTTTTCTATCATTTCTTTATATTCTTTTGTATTTGTTATGTCATCTGCAAATCCAGGCCCGTCGTTATTATATACATTTATTATTCTTGTCTTTACTTCCTCATCTGCAAAAACCGCAGCATATACAGCCAAATTTCCACCTTTAGAGTGTCCACCTATTCTTATGTTGTTTTGATATTTTTTTGCAATATCATTTATGTATTTTACAGAGTCTAGTTGTGACGCAATATGGCTCTTAAAGCTCATATTAAAATCTTCTTTCCATCCTATTATTGTGTTATCTGTTCCTCTATATGATATGAAAATTGTGTCATCTGGAAGTAATACTGTAATTGCTGAAAATTGTTTTTCTTGTTCTGGGTCAAATTTGTTTAAAAAATCTGTTGCTATCATTTTTCCAAACCTTTTTGATTGTCCTAGAAGTGGCAAAAGGTCACTATCATCTGGCCATAATATTTCTAGTTTATTTTTATCTGCTTTTTCAAATCTTTTGGATAGTTCTTCTATTGTTAGTTCTTCTTCTTTTTTCATTAAACTTTCAAATGGTAGGTACGAAAATCTTGCAAGAATTAGACTATCTATTTCATTGAATTCCGATACATTTAATTCTAGGTCTCCTCTCCATTTTATATAATCATTTATGTTTGGCATAATTAAAACTTCCTTTCAAATTTAAAAATACTCGTAAACATTTTACCATTTACGAGTATTTTTAGGCAAGTATTTTGCCAAATTTTTATATTAAATTATATCTCTTAAGCAAATCTTCAATAACTGTTCCAGAAATCTTTTTCATTCCTGCTTTTAAAGCCATATTAGCTGCCATTGGAAGTTTTATATCACTCAATTTCTTTCCATCAGTCATCTTAGAAGTTGCATCAAGTAAAGCTCTAATATCATAACAAGAACCAAATACCTCAGGTACACCTCTATCAATATCAAGTAAAGTATAAACCGCTTCCATAGCTGTTCTTACAGAATATTCGGTAGTAAATACTGTATCTCTTACAGTATCTGCAAATTGACCTAAAAATGCAAAGTTTTGGCAACCTTCTGGTACAACTTTTGGTCTATCACCTGCTGTTCTTGGCATAAAGAAAGCTGTAATATATGGCATCATACATGGTACACAATTTGCTGAATTTGTTGCTAATTCTTCTATTTGGTCTTCTGGTACACCTAAATGATATAGCCATTCTTCTGTAATTTCTTTACCTGTACATTCTCTCATAGGCTTTTTAATATAGTTTCCTGGTACATTTGTAAATAATCCATATACCCATACAACTAATTGACCATCTGGTTGTTCTTTAAAATGAGGTTGTCTATTTATTGTCCAACTCATAAGCCAATTAGAATCTTTTACAGAAACAATTCCACCGGTAACCACTCTTCCACTAAATGGATCTCTCTTACAGATTTTTTCAATGTATGGTGGTATTTTACTATCTAATGTTGTAACTGTTGCAGATTCCCAGTTTGTTTTTGAAATATCCATACAGAATTTATTTGGATGTCCAAAGTCTTCACTTTGTCTTGCAATCTTTCTCCATAAATCCCAACAAGCACCTTCTCCATTTTCTATTGTTAAATCTGGTGCAGTATTTTGGTCTCCTATCATTGCTCTTTCTGTACAACTTCCGTTTGTTACAAATACTAGGTCATTTACTGTTAAGCCAATGCTTTCCTCTTGTCCATTATGAATGCAAACAATTTGTTTAGCTGTTTTCTTTTTGCCATCAATATCAAATAATATGTTTGTAACTTTTGTATCATATTGGAAGTGTACTCCGTGACTTTCTAGGTATTTTACCATTGGTAATATTAATGATTCATATTGATTGTATTTTGTAAATTTAAGTGCAGAAAAGTCTGGTAATCCTCCAATATGATGTATAAATCTTTGGATATATAGTTTCATTTCTAATGCACTATGCCAATTTTCAAATGCAAACATTGTTCTCCAATATAACCAAAAATTTGATTCAAAAAATTCTTCTGTAAATACATCTGTTATTTTTTTGTCATATAAATCTTCGTCTTTTGTAAAGAATAATTTTATTATTTCTAAAGATGCTTTATCTGATAATGCAAATTTTCCATCAGTATGTGCATCTTCTCCTCTGTTTACTGTTGCTCTCATTAATGAATAGTTTGGATCTTTTTTGTTTAACCAATAATATTCATCTAAGACTGAAGCTCCTTCTGTTTCTAATGATGGTATTGAACGGAATAAATCCCATAAACATTCAAAATGATTTTCCATTTCTCTTCCACCACGAATTATAAATCCTTTGCTTGCATCTTTTATTCCGTCACATGCTCCTCCTGCTAATTTTTGTTCTTCTAATATGTGAATATTTTCACCTTTCATTTGTCCATCTCTAACTAAGAAGCACGCTGCTGCAAGTGATGCTAATCCTGCTCCTACTAAGTATGCAGATTTGTTATCTACTCCTTCTGGTTTTCTAGGATGCGCAAATGCTTCATAATTTCCATTACTATAATACATAATTTTTCCTCCTTTGATTTTTTTATATTTTACTTATAACATATAATTGTGAAATTTTTGTGAATTTTGGTCAGTTTTTTTATATTATTTTCAATTTTTTTTATTTATTCATTAAATAAAAAATAATCTCATAGTAAACTAAAATAGCTTACTATGAGTTTAAACTTTTCACAATAAAATTTATCACTTTTTCTATACTCTCTTTTTTCTTATATTTTTCATCTTTTTGCTCAACTAACTCAGCAAAATATTTTCCAGTTTCTGGAATAACACTAATAGAATCCAATGGATATCCTACATTTCTTTTTTCAATTTGTTTGTCTACTAAATAAAAATCATCTTTGCTCCAAGTAAATTTAAAAATTCCTTTATCTGTACAAACAACCATACCATAAACCCATTTGGCTGTTAATTTATTTCCATATTTTTTTACTAATTTAGTATAGTATTCTATCATTTCTTCGTCATTTAATCTTTTTCCATTAACTCTTCTAACATTTGTTCCAGGTTGTTCTTCTTCTGAAATTCCTTCTATAAAAAGGCAATCATCCATACCTATTGTAGGTATCTTGGTTTTGTCATAATATATTTTGGCTTTTATATATGCGTTTTCAAGTGCATTTTTTCCATTTTCATTAATATCTATTTCTTCATCTAAATCTTTTATTGTTATTAATTCTATACTATTTTCGGCTAATTGTTCTTTATATTTTTTTGCTTTTGCTGGATTTGTTGTTGCAAATAATACTTTCATTTTTAACTCCTCTTATTTCGTTTTCTTAATTGTTATTAATCTTTGCTTCTTATATATCTATAAATGTCTCCCCAATTATTTACTTCTTTAATATACTCGTTTTCTTCTAGTTTCATTAAGTTTGTATCTCTAAAATATAATGTTTTGATTTTATTTTCTGTCAGCTTCTTTATAATTTTCCTAGATGATATTAATGTTCCATCTTTATTGCCTAATCTAGATATAACTTTTATCTTTCCTCTAATATCTACATTTTCTTTTTGACAAATTTCCAATTTATCATCAATATGCCAATAATATTTGTCAAATGTTATATTATTTTCATTTAGCAATCTTATTGCATCATCTTTCATTTCTTTTATAAATCCACCTCTTGCAGTAATTACTACAAATTCATGTCCTTGTTGTTTTAATAGTTCATATGTTGCCATAAATCCCGACATTAAATTGCTTTCTTTTGATATCTTCAAAAAATACTTTTCAATGAATTCTTTTTCTTGTTCTTTTGTCCAATTGTATCTAGCTTGAAATTTTGGTTCTTCTCTGTTTATTAAATTATTTCCATTTAAAATATCTATATCAAAAATTTCTTCATATGTTCTAAATGTTGTTTCACTATCTATTACAACACCATCCAAATCAATTCCTATTTTCATAATAAATCTCCTCTATTCTATTTTCATCCCCATTAATTTTTCATTCAACTTTTGATAAATTGGTTTCATTACCTTCTCTGTTGATGTTTCAATAACTTTACCTATATCAATCCACTTTACTCCACTATTTTCATCTTCTTTTATTCTTAAAGGTTCACTCTCATCTGCTTCTAATAAAAAACAACAGTCTAAATGCAAATGCTCTTCTACAATTTTTCCTCTTTTTATATGTCTATTTACTGGAAGTATTTCTATCCCAAAAATTCCATCACTTAAAACTTTTAAATTTTCAAGTCCTGTTTCTTCCTTTGCTTCTTTTAGTGCCACATTTAACAAATCTGAATCTCCGTCTGAATGCCCTCCTGTCCAAGCCCAAGACTTATAAATATTGTGATATGCCATTATTACTTTTGTTCTTTCTTTATTTACTATCCAATTTGATGCTGTAAAATGGCACTTAGTATTTTCTCTTGTAAGCACATCTGTAAAAGTATCTATATATTTTAACATTTGTTCTTTGTCTTTTTCTTCTTGTTTATTATATGGTTTATAATTTTGAATTTGCTGTTTTAAATTCATCTTTGCACACTCCTTTCGATTGATTGGACTAAAAAGAACCGACCCTAATGGTCCAAATTCATATTATTACTCTCTACAAATTATCCTTTAAAGTTAAAACCACACAATTTTCAACATGCGAGGTAAAGCAAAATAAATCAAATGGTTGAATCACTTTAATTTCATACTCTTCTTCTAACATTCTTAAATCTCTTACTAAACTTGCTGGATTACAACTTATATAAACAACTCTTCTTGGTTTAACTTTTAAAATATTATTTATACTAGTCTTATCTAATCCTTTTCTTGGAGGATCCACAATAATAACATCAGGCATAATATGTTGCTTTTCAATCAAATCTGTTAAAACTACTTCCGTATCTCCCGCAATAAAGTGTGTATTATCTATTTTGTTTTCCTTAGCATTTTCTTTTGCCATTTCTATTGCTTGCTCGACAATTTCAACACCATAAACTTCTTTTGCAGATTTTGCCATAAAAATTGAAATCGTGCCTATTCCGCAATATAAATCAAATACAACATCATTTTTTGTAATTTCTGCTGCTTCTATTGCATAATTATATAAAGCTTCTGCTTGTACAGGATTTACTTGATAAAATGAAAGTGGTGATATTTTGAAACAATAATCTCCTAATTTATCTATAATATAATCTTTTCCATATACTGTAATATTTTTATCTCCTAATATAACATTGGTGTTCTTCGTATTTATATTTACAATAACAGATGTAATAGAGCTACACTCACCTACTAAACTTTCTGCAATTTCTTGGCTATATGGCAATTTATTACCATTAACTACCAAAATCACCATATATTCTCCTGTACTTTTAGCTGCTTTTACTATAACGTGTCTCATTAATCCTTTGCCTGTATTTTCATCATATACACTTAAGTTATATTTTTTTATTGCGTCAACTACATATTTAGCAATTTGTATTGACTCTATATCTTGAATTGCACAGCCTTGAATAGGTATTATTTCATGTGTTCTATTTGCAAATACTCCAATTATAGGATTCCCATTTTTATCTATTCCTACCGGAAATTGAAGTTTATTTCTATAGTTATATGGATTTCCCATTGCAACTGTTTTTTTAACTTCTATTGGATTTTTTAATGTTTTATTCACAAGTGATTGCACAGCATTCTGTTTTATATTTAATGTTTCTTCATAATCTACGTGCCTTAAATTGCAACCTCCACATCTTTTGTATGTTGCACAATCTGGCTCGATTCTATGTTCTGATTTTTCTATTATATCCATTATTTTTCCAAATGCATACGAAGCTTGAACTTTTACTATTAGGATTTTTATTTTTTCTCCTTTTATTGCTCCTGGAATGAATATTGTATAGTCTTCTATTTTTGCTATTCCCTCGCCCTCGAAACCGTTATCTATTATATTTACTATATATTCTTTGTTTTTTTGAACAGGTATATTTTTCAATTTTTTCCCTCCATTATATATTTTTTCATTATTCTATTTTAGACCATCTGCAAATTGACAAAAAAAATACCAAGGCAAATTAGCAAGCCCTTGGTATTCTGTACTTGGTGCGGATGAAGGGACTTGAACCCCCACGTCGTTGACACTGGTTCCTAAGACCAGCGCGTCTGCCAATTCCGCCACATCCGCATTTCGTATTGACAAAAATTATTATAATACAATAACCTTATTTTTGTCAATAGAAAATTTGAATTTTTTTCATTTTTTTATTTCTAAAAATATAAATTTTACTCTCTTTCTCCATCTAACTTTTTCTCTTTGCTTCTATTCCAAAAGTTTTTAACCTTATCCACAGTCGCTTTCTTAACACTTGTTATAACCTTTTTTATTTGATTAGTAAATTTACTATTACCAACTGAAGCAGCTAGTATTTCTTTATATTCATTGTATCTCTCTTGAATCTTAGTATTCTCATTAGAAAGATATACTATTGTTGGCATTTCATATTTTTCTGCTTCAATCGATTTTCTTTCCCAATAATTATTTTCCAATATCTTATTTTCAACTACTTGATGATTATCCATAGATGCTTTCATAGATTCTGCTGCATTTTCAATAAATTGGAAGATATCCGGATTGCTTGAATGACAGGCTATAATGCACTTTCCAGTAAACTCGTCTACATTATGGAACATAAATACATCTTTTTCAGGTAACATTTTTCCGCAAAGTTTCAAATACAAACCTCATTTCATCAGCATGGCACTCTATGGTTATATTGTTCGTAGAACCTGGTGAATATTCTCTCGTAACATCTGTTCCTGTAGTTTTAATATGTTCTTTCCATAATTTTAATAAGCATTTTTTGGCATCATCATTTCCTATTGCAAAATTTTCTGCGAATACTTCTTGCATATTTTCAGGTAACTTAAATAAATATTGAGATTTAACTGTTCTAAAATATTGCCAATCGCCGACTATTTCATAATTAGAAAGTCCTTCTATCATCTGTAAACACTCTTCATCAGAGTAAAACTCACTTATTTCCTTTCTTTCTAATATACTTCTTGCGTCCTTTTTTAAAGGTTCTTCTTGAATTGCTTCTCGTAAAGCGTTTGTTCCAAGGCAATCAATAACTAATTCGGTATATTGTTCTTTTATTTTTTCTTTCTCTTTTTTATTTTTTCCCTTTATATCTACTTCATATTGATTAACTATTTTTTCTAGTTTTTCTCTGTCTATTTTAAATTTTTCTTTCATAGTTTTTTCCTCTTTTGAAATATTGATCTTGTCTTTCTTATTAGTTTTTTTATTATATTAGTTTTCTCGTAAACAACTAAATCACTACAATTAGACGAATTATTATTATTTTCTTTTTTATTTTTAAATAATAAATTATAGTCAAAATTTTCATTGTCTTGTGTATTTAAAAATCTATTTATCTTATCCTTTTGAATTTTATTTGCAAAATATTTATCAAATATTATTAAAAGTATAGCAGAAGCTTCTTCTGTTATATCATCTGGACTAAATGTGTTTGGATTGATATTATACTCATAATCTTTTGCTGAATTTTCTTTTAGTTTTCTTAAAACTCCTTCCGGAAGTATTAAACATAATAATTCTCTATTATAAAGACTTAGTATAGTATAAACTTGTTTACAAGCTATTTGCATTCTATACTCATCATCTTCCATAATATTAAATCTCCTTTAAATCATCAATAATATCTTTATAATTCTTAGCCATCAGAATAGCCGTTCCCGCAACTAACATATTTGCTCCAGCCTTTTTTACATTTTCGCAAGTTGCAAGGTTAATTCCACCATCAACCTCAATTACAGTATCTAAATCATTTTCATTTATATAATCTTTCAAAGTTTGAATTTTATTTACCATATCAGAAATTAAAGTTTGTCCACCTTTTCCTGGCTCAACTGTCATAACTAGAGCAACATGTATATATGGTAAAAATTTATAAATCTCTTCTATTTTTGTTTCTGGTTTAACAGCAATACCTACTCTTGAATGATTATCTTTTATCATATTTATAAATCTAAAAACCTCTTTCTCATCCTTACAAGCTTCTAAGTGAAATGTTATTAAATTCGCTTCAACTGGTGTAAATACATTAATTGCTGTTTCTACATCTTTCACCATCAAATGTACATCTAATGGCATATTCGAAATTCTCCTTACATAAGATGATAATTCTAGCATTTTTTGATATGTATTTTTTTCTACAAATTCTCCATCCATTACGTCTATGTGTATATAATCTGTTCTTGCTTTTTCTAAGGCTAATATTATTTCCGCTTCTTTTCCTTTTTCTACATTTAATATTGATGTTGATACTTCGTACATTAAAAATTCCTCCTTTATTTTGAAAAAATCCTGATAAAGATTTTTATCAGGATTTTTTTATTACTCTATTGTAACTTTATCTGTGTTATTTAAATTAACGTCTTTTGTTGATTTTAAAACATCATCTATATATACTTTTACTTGTACTGTTCCTTTTCCAGATATAGATTGATAAAGATTTGTTGTTGTTGGGTCTATTTTTTCATTGTATACTGTATCCTCTGATTTATCTGAATTTATTACAACTATTCTTAATTTTACATCCCTAACCTTTGGTTCACTTGTTCCTGTTTCATTTGATGTATTTGTAGTATTTGTTGTTGTAGTCTCATATGGAACTTTTCCACCTAATAATGACTTAACATTTACAGTAAGTGTTGCAGATTTTGTTTCTGTTAGTTTATTTACTGTTATTGTAATAGAACTTCCTTGTTCAACTTCTTTTCCTGCATCTATACTTTGTTTTAAAACAATTCCATTTTCTTTTGAAGAATCTTCGTCATTTGCTACTGTAACTTGAAGTCCTAAATCTGTTAATGTTTTTTTAGCATCATCTTCAGATTTTCCTATAATTGATGGAACTGATGATTTTTTTACTCCTGTGCTTACATGTATAATTACAGTATCACCTGCATTAACTGTTTTATTTGCTTCTGTTTCCTGACTTATAACATATCCGGCTTCAATTTTTTTGCTTTCTTCTTCAACTATTTGATATTTTAAATTTGCATCTTCTAATAGTTTAATAGCATCTTCTTGGCTTTTTCCCTTTAAATCTGGAACAGTTGATTCCTCAATTCCTTTACTTACAACTACTTTTATTGTTGTTCCCATTTTTATGTTGTAATTATCACTATATAGTGGATCTTGTGAAATTATATATCCTTCTGCATAATCACTATTAAATTCTTCTGAACTTACTTCTAATTTTAGTCCTAAACCCTCTAATTGTTGTTTTGCATCGTCTTGGCTTATTCCTACTAAATTTGGTAATAGTACTTCTTTTGGATTTGTAAGTCTAGAATAAGCTATTGTTCCTCCTAAACTTATGACAAACAATAATATTAAACCTATAAATATTGATAATCCTTTATGTTTTTTTATAAATCCTATAAATTTATTTTGCTTTTTCTTTTTTTCATTTTCTGTTTTTTTAGCCTCTTCATCAATATCTTTTAGTGATATTTTTTGAGTTGGCATTGTATCTTCATAATCTTGATTATCAACAAAATCTCCATCTGGATCTTTTAATGCTCTTTTTAAGTCTGTAAGCATTAGTGTTGCATTTTGATAACGTAAATTAGTATCTTTTCTCATTGCCTTTAATATTATGTCATTTACAGATTGGGGTATTTTTTCATTTAAAGTTTTTGGTGGTATAGGCTCTTCTTGCATGTGTTTTAATGCAACAGATACTGGTGTATCAGCATCAAATGGTACCCTTCCTGTAAGCATTTCATACATTACAACACCTAATGAATAAAGGTCTGACTTACTATCTGTGTAACCTCCTCTTGCATGTTCTGGTGAAAAATAATGTACTGAACCAATTGTGGTTCCAAATGCTGTTATTGTAGAATTTGAAACTGCTTTTGCAATTCCAAAGTCTGTTACTTTTGCAACTCCATCTTCTGTAATTATTATGTTATGTGGTTTTATATCTCTATGTACTATATTGTTTTTATGTGCAACTTCTAGTGCAGAAGCTATTTGAATTGCTATATTTACAGACCATTTCCAAGGAAGTGGTCCACCTTCCTCGACTATTATTTCTTTTAATGTTTTTCCTTGCACAAGTTCCATTACAATATAATATAAGTTTCCATCTTTTCCAACATCATATACAGATACAATATTAGGATGAATTATGCTTGCAGCTGCTTGTGCTTCAACCTCAAATCTTTTTATAAATTCTTGATCTGTTGTGAATTCATCTCTTAAAATTTTTACAGCAACATATCTATTTAGCACGTGACATTTTGCTTTATATACTGTTGCCATTCCGTCCATTTCCTATTTTTTCAATAATTTCGTATCTATTTCCTAACAATCTTCCTTCTAAATCCATTCTTTAACATTCCTTTCTTTTGAATGTAAAATCTATATTTTTATAGATTTTTTATTGTTATAACCGTTATATTATCTATTCCTCCATTTTGATTTGCCAAATCTACAAGTTCTTTTGGAGCTGTTTCAAAATTGTTTGTTACTAAATTAAATATTTCTTCTTTGCTTACCATATTTGTTAAACCATCTGAACATATAACTAATGCATCTTCTTTTTGGAATCCTCTTACCATTACATCTGGTTCAACAAAAGCATTACATCCTAATGCTTTTGTAAGCATATTTTTCTTTGGATGATGTTTGGCTTCTTCTTTTGTAATTGTTCCTTCTTTTACCAATGTTTGTACATAACTATGGTCTTGTGTTAGTTGCCTTATCAATCCTTTACGTATTCTAAAAATTCTACTATCACCAATGTGTGCAATATAGGCCCTACTATTATATATTAAACATACCTCTAAAGTAGTACCCATTCCTTCATATTCTTTATTTTCTCTTGATTTTTCATATACCACCATATTGGCATATTCCATACTACTTGCTATTAGTTGTATAAGACTTTCTCTGTCTTTTGGTGTTTCTTTGAAATTGTTTTCAATATAATTTTTTGTGCATTTTATTGCTAAATTACTTGCAATTTCTCCGCCTTTATATCCACCCATTCCATCTGCTAATAGGTATAGTTTTACTTCACTTGATGAATCAGATATATAATATGCATCTTGGTTCATTTCTCTGACTTTTCCAACGTCTGATTTTGCATAAGCAATTATCATATTTCACCTCATATCTTTCTATATGTTTTTAGTTATATCATATATAAAAATTTTTTTCAATTATTTTCACGAATTTTCCATATTATGATTGTAGGTTTTGTCTTCTTAATTGTCCACAAGCTGCATCTATATCTGAACCCAACTCTCTTCTTATTGTTGCTACTATTCCATGGTCATTTAGATAATCTCTAAACTTAATTATATTTTCATTTGAACTCTTAGTATATGCTCCATTTTCTATTTTATTAATAGGTATCAAATTTACATGACATATCATTCCTCTTAATAAATGTACTAATTCTTTTGCATCTTCTAAATTATCATTATTGTCTTTTGCTAATGCATATTCAAATGAAATTCTTCTATTTGTTTTCGCAATATAATCTTTACAAGCTTGTAATAATTCTTCTATTGGAAATGCATTATTTACAGGCATCATACTACTTCTTTTTTCATTTGTTGTAGCATGTAATGATATTGATAATGTACATTGAATATTTTCATCTGCTAATCTATAAATTGCTGGTACTAATCCACTTGTTGAAACACTTATATGTCTTGCACCTATATTTATTCCTTTTGGATTATTTATTATTCTAATAGCATTTACAACATTATTATAATTATTTAATGGTTCTCCTATTCCCATAAATACTACATTTGATATTCTTATATTATTGTCTTGTTCTACAGCTAATATTTGTTCTACAATTTCTCCAGATGTTAAATTTCTTACAAATGGAATTCCTGTTGATGCACAGAATTTACATCCCATTTTACATCCAACTTGTGATGATACACATATACTATATCCATGATGATAGCTCATTAATACTGTTTCTATTGCATTTCCATCTAATAAGTCAAATAAATATTTTTTTGTTCCATCACTTGATTCTAATTTTCTTAAAATCTTGAAATTGCACATTGTATAGTTTTCTTTTAATTTTTCTCTTAGTTGTAAAGAAAGATTTGTCATTTCATCAAATTCTTTAACTTTTTCTTCATATAACCACTTAAATACTTGTTCTGCTCTAAATGGCTTTTCTCCCATTTGAACAAATTCTTCTTTTAGACTATCTAAATTATAATCTTTTATATTTTTCATTATTATTTTTTTCTCCTAATAATCCAATTTTTTTCACATTTTATTGGAAGAAGTATTTTTACTTGTTGACCTTTTACCCCTGGATTTATAAATTCAATTTCTTTGTCTGTTTCTATATCCCACATTTTCTCTATTTTGAATACAACTGGCTCTATATGATGTGGTACTAAAATTTCCATTGTATCTCCAACTTGTAATCTATTTCTTACTTCCATAATTGATTTTTCTTCATTGTATTCCACAACTTTTCCACCAAATTGGTATAACTCATTATATTGGTGTCCATCATATTCTTGTATATCTTGATTTTTTCTATCATTGAAATAAAATGTTGTTAATTCTCTTGTTTTTATTTTTTCAATTTCTTTTAAATATTTATCAACATCATAATGTGATGGATCTTTTTTATAATCATCTATTGCATTTCTATAAACATTTACTATACTTGCAACATAATATTCTGTTTTTAAACGTCCTTCTATTTTTACACTGTCAACTCCCATGTCTATTATTTCTGGAAGTTCTCTTATTAAACATAAATCTTTTGATGAAAATATACTTGTTCCATGTTCGTCCATTTCTATTGGCATATATTGTCCTGGATTATTTCTTTCTTCTGCATATAAATTATATGACCATCTACAGCTTTGTGCACAATCTCCTAAATTAGCACTTCTACAAGCTAAGAAATCACTCAAGAAACATCTTCCAGAATATGCAAAACATATTGCACCATGTACAAATATTTCAATTTCCATTCCTTCTGGTTTATTTGCCATTATATATTTTAATTGTTCTTTATTTAATTCTCTTGCCATTATCATTCTTTTAGCACCATTTTTATACCAGAAATTACATGAGTGTAAGCTTACTAGATTAGCTTGTGTACTTACATTTATTGGAACACTTGGTGCATATTGTTTTAACGTTTCTATTACTCCTCCATCTGCCGCAATTATTCCATCTGGTTTTATTTCTTCTAATTTTTTTGCCATTTCTATTATTTCTGGATATGTTTCATCCCAAGCATATATATTTAAGGCTACATATACTTTTTTTCCAATACTATGTGCATATTTTATTGTTTGTATTAAATCATCATCTTGTATTTCTGCTCTTGATCTTAATGATAATGATGCTGTTCCACAATATACTGCATCTGCTCCGTATAAAAATGCTATTTTTGCTTTTTCAAATGATCCTGCTGGTGCTAATAATTCTATTTCTTTCACTTTATTCTTTTCCTTTCTTCTTTCACGATAGCACATTTTGTGCCTAATAATACAGGTTAAATTATACTCTATTTATGGATTATTGTCAACTAAAAAGCGAGTCTAAGATTTTCTATCAAATGAAAATTTTAAGAAAATCTAAGACTCGCCATATTTATCTAGTACAGAAAGTTCTCCTACAAGGAGAACTTTCCTACTATATAAAAAAGCCTTAAACACATAAAGTGCTTAAAGCTTATAATTTTACATTATAAATTTTAAATATATAAACAAAACTACCTCTAATATCAATATTGCTGGCATTCCAATTGTAAACTTTAGTTTTTTAGTTTTATGTCTAAATGTGTACATTCCAGAAATTGTTCCAATTCCTCCACCTAATAATGTAATTAAAAATAATGTGTTTTCTGGAATTCTCCATCTCCCTTTTTTTGCTTTTCTTTTATCTGACCACATAACATAAAAACCTATTAAATTTATTATTATTAAATATATTACAAAATTTTTAGTTGTAAATAGATTAAATTCAGCTAAATTTTCCATATTTTATCCTTTTCTATTAAACATTGAACTTAAATACTACTATATCTCCATCTTGCATTACATATTCTTTTCCTTCTTGTCTAACAAGTCCTTTTTCTTTTGCAGCAAGCATTGAGCCTTCTTTCATTAAATCATTATATGATACAACCTCTGCTTTAATAAATCCTCTTTCAAAGTCAGAGTGAATTTTTCCAGCAGCTTGTGGTGCTTTTGTTCCTTTTGTTATTGTCCATGCTCTTACTTCAGTTTCACCAGCTGTAAGGAATGACATTAATCCAAGTAAATCATAGCTTTTCTTTATTAATTTGTCTAATCCTGATTCTTCTAATCCAAGAGCATCTAACATTTCTTTTTTATCTGAATCATCTAGTCCTGATAATTCTTCTTCTATTTTTACACATAGTGGAATTACTTCTGCATGTTCTTTTGCAGCATATTCTTTTACTTGTTTTACCATTTCTTCATCATCTGCTGTTTGAATTTGCTCTTCAGATATATTGGCAATATAAATTATTGGTTTTGATGTTAATAAAAACATATCTTTTACTAATTCTTGTTCATCTTCATTACATTCTACAGCTCTTGCTGGAATTCCGTTATTTAAGTTTTCTTTTAATTTTTCAATTAAGTCTATTTCTGCTTGATATTTTTTATCTGCTTTTAAGTTTTTCTTTGCCTTGTCTAATCTTTTATCAAGTGTTTCTAAATCTGCAAATATTAATTCTAAATTAATTGTTTCTATATCTCTTAATGGATTTACACTTCCATCTACATGTATTACATTTGGATCTTCAAAACATCTTACAACTTGGCAAATTGCGTCTACTTCTCTTATGTGTGATAAAAATTTGTTTCCTAATCCTTCACCTTTGCTTGCTCCTTTTACTAATCCTGCTATATCAACAAATTCTACTATTGCTTTTGTTATTTTGGCTGGATTATACATTTTAGCAAGATTGTCTATTCTCTCATCAGGTACTGCTACAACTCCTACATTTGGTTCTATTGTACAAAATGGATAGTTTGCACATTCTGCTCCTGCTTTTGTTATACTATTAAACATTGTACTTTTTCCTACATTTGGTAAGCCTACTATTCCTATTTTCATTTTATCACATTTCCTTTTCTTATTATTTTACACATATTTTATTATAATACCAATTCTTACTTTTGTAAATATTTTTAACAATAAAAAAAGAAGCCTTGATTTTATATTATATTCAAGGCTCTTAATCTATTCAGCATCTTCTGTTACCTCAATTGGTGCTTCAACTGGACAAACACCTGCACATGTTCCACATCCTATACATGCAGATTCATCTATAACAAAACAAGTTTCTCCTTGTGATATACATCCAACAGGACAATTTGCAGCACATGCACCACAGCTTATACATTTATCACATTGTATTCTATATGCCATTACATTCACCACCTTTCACTAATTTTCTTCTTCTATTTTATCTTCTTCTGAATTTTCTTCTATTTTTACATCTTTTATAACTTTTATGTCTTTTACTTCATATCTTTTTTGTTTGAAAATGTCTCCATCTTTTATTCTAACTCTAACTGTTTCTTTTAGTGTTTCAACATTGTCAACTTCTCCAACACCATCTGGAGTCTTTACTATTGCTCCTACATGTGGTAACCTTTTTTCTTTTTCTTCATATACTTCTTGTTCATATTTTAAGCAGCACATTAATCTACCACAATTTCCTGAAATTTTCGTTGGGTTTAATGAAAGATTTTGTTCTTTTGCCATTTTTATTGATACTGTTTCAAAGTCTCCTAAAAATGAACAGCAACATAATTCACGTCCACAAACTCCATTTCCACCAATTCTTTTTACTTCATCTCTTACACCTATTTGTCTTAATTCTATTCTTGTCTTATATGTTGCAGCTAAATCTTTAACAAGTTCTCTAAAATCTACTCTTCCATCTGATGTAAATGAAAATAATATTTTACTATTATCAAATTTATATTCTACATCTGTTAAAGTCATGTCTAATTTATATTCTTTAATTTTTTTATTACAATATTCAAATGCTTCTTTTTCTTTCTTTTTTAAGTCTTCTGCATGTTTTAAATCTTTACTTGATGCAAGTCTTAAAACTTTTTTTAATGGTGTGTTTAATTTTTCTTCATCTATCATTCTTCCTGGAATTATTACTTCTGCAATATCTTCACCTTGTGTTGTTTCAACAATAATATATTCACCCTTTTGGACTTCTAGCCATTTAGGATCAAAAAAATATATTTTTCCTAATCTCTTAAATCTAACTCCTACTATTTTTTTCATTCATTACGTCCTTTCTATTTTCGAAATAAATAATTTATATTAAACAATAAATTATCTATGCACATATCATAATTACTATTTGCTTTTAGTCTTTTTTTAGTTTCTTCTACAATATCTATAGCATTTATATATCTTAAATCTTCTTTGCTTAATTTTAACAATAAAACATTCATATATTCTAAAACAGAGTAAATTTCTTCTTTTGCTTTATATATTTCTTCTGACATTTTTACAATATCTATTACATCTTTATTTTTAAAACTTTTTAATATATTTTCAATATTTTCATATAAAGTTTTATTTTCATTTAGTTTTAATGCTTTTCCTATACTACCTTGTGAAAGATTTATTATACTATCATCAATCTCTATTTCAGGATAATTTTGTTTTATATATTCCTTTACTTCAGAAATTTCTAAATTTTCGAAATGTATTCTTGTACATCTTGATTTTATGGTACTTAACATATTATCTTCATTTGAACATATTAATATAATTGTTACATATTCTGGTGGCTCTTCTAATGTCTTTAATAAGCAATTTTGTGCTTCTGATGTCATAGTATCACTATCATCTATTATATATACTTTATTGTCTGATACTATTGGTTTTTCTGCTACTTTTCTTTGCATTTCTCTTATTTGATCTATTTTTACTTTTCCATCTTGTGGTTCTATCATCATAAAATCTGGATTATTGTTAGAATCAAATTCTATACATGCTTTACATCTGCAATTTTCTTCATTTGGTGTTAAACATAGTAATTTTTTGGCAAATTCTAAAGCTATTTTTTTCTTTCCAATTCCTTCTGTTCCCCAAAACAAATAACTATGTGATGTTTTATTTAATTCTAAGGCTTTTTTTAATATTGTTTTATTTTTTTCGTTTCCAATTATTTTTTCAAACAATTTTTATTCCTCCAAATTTAATTTTCACCTTTTATATTCTTATATATTAATTATTTTTATACCTAATTATTATACATTATATTAACATTTTTTTCAAGATTATTTACCATATATTTTAAATGCAGATAGTTTATACTATCTGCATTTGATAATTTCTTATTATACTTTTCCAAATTTATTTAATGGCCAAAATCTAAATAATACTTTTCCTTCTATTTTCTCTAATGGTATACAACCAAATGATCTACAATCTCTACTTCCTGTTCTATTATCTCCTAGACAAAATACACAATTTTCAGGTACTGTAAATCCTGTAAAATTTCCTTCATGTGTTGCATCTTGATGCATATCTGTAACTACCCCTGATTGTAAATAATCTTCTTGTAGCTTTTCTCCATTAATATATACTGCTCCATCTTTTATTTCTACATAATCTCCTGGTAACCCTATTACCCTTTTTATATAACTTGTTTTAGATGTTTCTAACACATAATATGCAAATTTATTCCAAAATCCTTGTGGTTCATTTTCGTATGTTGCAACTGGATTTGTTAAATCTATTTCTTCTTTTGATACCCATGTTTTACTTGGAGCTTCAAAAGTAACTATATCTCCTCTATTTGGAAGTTTTTTTGTTGTTCTTCCTAATCTGCTTAACCACAATCTTTCACCTTCATGCAATGTTGGAAACATTGATGACATTCTTACTTCTGTTGGTGTTCCTATATAATATCTTACTATTAATGCTAGCACTACTGCTATTACAAAACATAATATCCATTCTATTGTTTCTTTTATTATTGATTTACCCATTTTTATCACATTCCTATTCTTTGTTTTCTCACGTTACCTATTTATTATATATTATTTGAATATTTTTTTCAATATTTATCCTATATTTTTCTATATCTTCTACAATCTACTTTTCCCCTTAAGTATTTTGAAATTTTTTCACCTTTTATCAAATTTTCTTTTTGCTGTTTTGTAAGTGTTTTGATTTGATATTCTAATTTACATGCTAATGATTTTTCTTTACTTTTCCACGCTATTTCTAATTTTTCAGCATTATGTGATTTTGTATATTTTGCACCTCTTTTATCTTTAGTTATATGTTCTTCTATTCTTCTTTCTAAGTTATTTGTCATTCCTGTATAAATTGAATTATCTGAACATCTTATCATATATGTATAATACATTTTTTCATCTCCGTTTTATAGTAAAAACACCTTAAAATACAATACTGTAAATTAAGGTGTTTTTTATTATACCAATAACTTGTATAAATGTTATGGTGAGCCAGAAGGGATTCGAACCCCCGACCCTTTGCTTAGAAGGCAAATGCTCTATCCAACTGAGCTACTGACTCATGTGTCTTAACACTTAAATATAATATCACAATTTAAGTATTAAGTCAACATTTTTTTGAAAATTTTTACACATTTTTATTAGTTAATTTCAATTTTTTCGCTAATATTATTATTTTCTATATTTTTTGGTGGTTTCTCTAACAATTCTGGTCTCTTTAAATATTTATTTAATTGCTTAAATGATGTTGCATAATAATGTCCATCACATATTCTCTCATCACCAACAAAAGCAATTGTTATGCACTTTTCCTCTTTTATTTCATCTTCTTCATATATATAACTTTTTTTCTTTTTTCCCATAGAGAAAAATAAACTTGTTGTTCCAAAATTATATATATGATGATATATGCTATCAATTCCAAGTGAACCTACGTTTGTTAGAAATACACTTGTATGAAATGGGCTTGCCTTAATTACCGCTTTAGGCATAATTCCATGTTTATCTAGAAATTTTAACATCTTTACTGAAAATAATATCAGAAAATTTGGAACTAAATTTAATATTTTTACAAGATTATCTGTTTTATTTGCTGTTTGCACATCTTTATTTTTCTCAATTGTTGCATCAACTTTTTCTTTAATTTCTAATATTGTTTCTGTTCCTTTAAATGGTATTTTTACTACAGTCTCTTGCCCATCATCTGTCAAGCTTTTCTTTATTGAAAGAGATACATATATTGTATCTCTTTGATATGTTGTTCCATTCATTACAAATCTATTTAATTTTGGTCTTTCATTTATTATTCTTACAATTCCTGCATATATAATATTCATATATGACATTCTTATTCCATCTTGTGCCTTCTTATCTATGTATTCATCCATATTACTTAATGGTATATCTTGTTTAAAATATACTTGTGCATCACTTCTGTCAATCATTACAGAAGGTAATATTCTAAAAATTGGTTCTAAATTCTTTACTTTTTTTCCATCGGCTCTATGTCCAAACATCCTTTGCTTCCTTTTCTTAAAAGTCTATGTTTTTGACTAAATTCCTAAAATTTTTGCTTCAACATTAAACATTTTATATTTATTTGTTTTTTCATCTATTTTAAATTCAATTAGTGTATTTTCAAGTGTTTCTTCATTTTGTCTTAAATCTGTTGTAAAATATAATTTTATTTGTGGTATTTCTACTTTATTTGTTACTATTTCTCTAAATGCTTCTGCTGTGTGTTTATCATCTTCACAAATCAAAATTAATTGTGGCATTGAAGAATATCCTGAATCCCCTGGTACGAAGTTTTCATAAAATTCTTTGTACATTGTCATTTTATCAACTAATTTTTTTTGCCAATCTTGTTCTCTTCTTACCGCTTCAAACAAAAATGTTATTGATTTATTATTTTTAGTTAATTTTACAGATCCTCCTGTTGCTTTAAAGGTTTTTCCAGAAATCTTTGCTTGAATCGTTGGTTTTACAACATAGCTATCAAATGCCTTTACTTTTCTAAGATATGCTATAATTGTTTGATTTCCTGCTAATCTCTTTTTTATCATTGCAACTGGTTTTACATTATCTGTTTGTTGCCACTTACATTCAATTTCCTTTGATGTTAACAAATATTTTCCCATCTTTTCAAGACAATATATTCTATATATTCCTTTTCCTTCTTCAGATGTAAAATAATATCTTGTTAATATTTTTGATTTTACTAATTGATCTAATTTATTATTTAATTTATCTTGTGATTGTGGGTTAATTCCTTTCCATTCAAGCATTTGATAAATTTGTCTTGATGTTATAAATTCAAATTCATTTACTAATTCCATAATAGCAAAATGTACTTCATTTATTTGACCTATATTTATTTTGTGTACTATTTGATTCATTGACACATATCCATCTTTTCCGTCAAATACTTTGATTTCTCCTTCTCTAATTGCAAATGGTGATATTTGTGCTTTTATTTGATTATCTTCTACCATTTTTCTTCACTCCTGTCTTTTATAAATAATTATTTATTACTGCTAATTTTACTTTTTTCTTATCATAATCGATTTTCCTTATATATACATCTACGTCTTGTCCATATTGTAAGCCTTCTGTATATTCTGTCATTCCTACTAGGTTTGGTGTTAATTCTACAAATATTCCGTTTCGATTTTTTTCTGTTTCTCTTACTATTCCTTTTACAGTCATTCCCTCTTTGAAGTTTTTAGCGTTTTCTTCCCATGTTCCAAGTAATTCTTTATATGATAATGTTATTTTTCCTTGTTTTCTATTTATAGATTTTACCATTACTTGTGCTTTTTGTCCAACTTTTAGTCTTTCATATGGTGTTTGAATTCTTGCTACTGATAAATCTTCTATATGTATTAGTCCAACAATACCTCCGCCAATTTCTACAAATGCTCCA
>ERZ773245.557-NODE-557-length-39474-cov-27.721023_pt1 | contig 39474 bp, 37 predicted proteins | sample MGYA00580988_ERZ773245 | MGnify/ENA primary metagenome ERZ773245 (study PRJEB29015, sample SAMEA2737792) | human gut metagenome | biome: human gut; feature: human-associated habitat; material: faeces | place: China | collected 2012 ... | reverse complement strand
CTAAAAAAACGGACAATATCATAGATATTATCCGTGCGTAAATTTAAAGTTTTTTAATTTGCCGCACGTTTTTTATCAAGCCGTGAAATTTTACCGCATGGGGCTTGCACTCCCGTTCAGCTGCATTTTAAATGTTGTTTACCGTAACGGTGTGTTATCATATTAACAGAATGTATTAAAAACGTCAATAAAAAAGCAGACGATATGTGTCGATTTTTGGTTACAGTACTTTTATTCGCTGCCGGAGACGATATTTAACCTTAAATAAATATCACCAAAAAATCGGCCGCGATTTTTCACGGTGCGTTTTGTATTAAGAGTGAGCTGCACGGCAATAATCCTAATGACAATAGTTATAGGAGAGAGCGCCATGCAGTACAGCAAGGTTGAGATTTGCGGTGTCGATACCTCTAAGCTCAGGGTCCTTAAGGAAAAGGAAAAGCTTGAGCTTCTCAAGAAAATCAGGGAAGGTGATAAGTCTGCGCGCGAAAAACTGATAAACGGCAATTTGCGCCTTGTGTTAAGTGTGATACAGCGTTTTACAAACCGCGGAGAAAACCTTGACGACCTTTTTCAAGTCGGCGTAATAGGTCTTATAAAGGCGATCGATAACTTCGACGTGTCATTAAAAGTGCGCTTTTCCACTTATGCGGTACCCATGATCATCGGTGAAATACGGCGATATCTCAGGGACAACAACACGGTGCGCGTCAGCCGCTCTGTAAGAGATACGGCATACCACGCCCTCGGGGCAAAAGAAAAATTACAGGCAAAGCTCGGCAGAGACCCGACGGTTGACGAAATAGCAAAAGAGCTTGGCACGAGCCGTTCTGACGTAGTATTAGCACTTGAGGCGATAGTAGAGCCGGTTTCGCTCTTTGAGCCTGTATACTCTGACGGCGGAGACACCATATATGTTATGGATCAGGTCGGAGGAAGTGAGACGGATACCGATTGGCTTGACGAAATATCCATTAAGGAGAGCATAAAGGAATTGTCACCGCGCGAAAAAAAGATACTGGCACTTAGATTTATGCAGGGAAAAACGCAAATGGAGGTGGCGTCTGAAATCGGTATTTCACAGGCGCAGGTATCAAGGCTTGAGAAGGGGGCTATCAGGAAAATCAAAGAATAGTGTTATTTTTTCGCCCCTTGCGTCATACGTATTTACGGCGGAGGTGTTTTTATGGTTTGCAGTGTGCAGGATTTGAGAGAACGTGAAATTATAAATTTAAAGGACGGCGCAAGGCTCGGCTCTGTCTGTGATGTTGAGATTGATACCCTGAGCGGCTCAATCGTTTCAATAGTCATATACGGCAAGGGCAGATTTCCGTTTAAGAGCGGCAAGCCGAAGGACATCAAAATAAAATGGGACGAAATTGAGGTCATAGGCGACGACACCATACTTGTAAATTTTGACTGTCCTGAAGAGCTTATGCCGCAAAAGCCGAAAAATCCCATAGATACGCTTTTCAGACTTTGAATTTGAGGGGATATTATCATATAACGCAAAAGGGACTGTAATTGCTTTATGCTTTACAGTCCCTTTTGTGTTTGAATATGGGTTATTATTTTGTTGTTGCACGGTGCTCTTTAAGTATTTCCGCAAGGCACAAAAGGCTCTCTGCAATAATGCCGGCCGCTATACCCGATGCGGCGGAGTACACTTTAAAGACAAACATAATGATTGCCGTCAAAAGTGATACCGCGCAAACGAGCCGACATATTCTGCGATAAGCCGTTATTCTGCCGTCCTCATATCCCGTTCCTGTCGGTGCAAGAATAAAAAGAACCACAGTACCGGCTGCCGCCGCAAGCAGCATGAAAAAAGAAGCCTTTTGTACGGCGGTCATTTTTACCGCAATTATGAACGCCGTTATTATTGCGAGAGACGTTATCTGGCATTTTAGTTCCGTATCCATGTGAAAGCCTCCGCCGAAAAGACGCAGCAAAAGAAAGGATATAAAAAATGCGAGCGCCCCCGGTAAAATCCTTAAGACCGTGCCGAGAATGACCGAAACAAGCAAAAATTCTATTATATTGAGCAGCCAAAAGATGCCGTATCCGCAGACATCGACATCCTCGGCCTCAATAATTTTTTTGCTTTTCAGCCATTTTGCGATCTGTTCCGATAAAGAACCGATCATTTACCGAGCTTTGAGAATTTCTCAAGACCTTCGGGCTTTTTCGGCTGATACATAAATGTGGTAGCCGCCGAATTGGCGCTGCCCTTAACCGATGCCGTGATGAGAGCTTTGGCGAAGCTCTTCATGGTTTTTTCTGTCTTTTTCATTTGGTACTTCCTCCCTGTGTTTTTTTGGATTGAGGTGTTGTCCCTCTTTCCAAACACGATTATATGTGCTATAATAACACAAGTCAATGCAAATTGCTAAAGTGTTAAATCGTTGAAACTAAAATGCTTAAAATTAAAGTGAAAGGGTAAATTACACTAAAAAGAGGGGATAAACGATGAATATTGACTACAAAGCGGCGGGAAAAATGATGGGCTCTTATCGCAGAAAGGAGAAAATCAGCCAAAAAGAACTTGCTAAAGCTGTGGGGATAAGTAACAACTATTTATCTAATATCGAAAACGGGTATACCATACCGAGCTTGGAAACCTTTACGGAGCTAAGCGTTACATTGGGCAAAACGCCCGACTTTTTCCTGCTCGGACACATCAGAGAAGATATTGTCGGAAATATCGAAGATTCTCTAAAGCTTTGCTCAAAGGAAAGGCTAAACCTTATCTATAAGATTGTCGAACTTCTTAAAGATTGAAATTAATCGGATTTTGTAATATAATACAATATCGGTAAAGGCAAAGCGATATGCCTTATTTTTTATTCGGAGGGGGAGCTAAATGAATATTGCAATATGCGACGACGAGCAGATTTATGCGGACGAGATAAAAAAGCACGTCGAATGTTATTTTACGCGCAGAGAGGTTCCGCACAAAATATATGTGTTCACCGACGGGCAAGCGGCTGCTCGGAGCGAAGTGAAATTCGACATTGCCTTTCTTGATATCGAGATAGGGTCTGTCAGCGGGCTCGATGTGGGAAAGGCGATGCGAAAAAACAATCCGAACATCGTTTTTATAGTTGTTACGGCGTTTTCGAAATACCTCGATGACGCGTTGGATTTAAAGGTTCTGCGATTTCTCGAAAAGCCGATAAACAGCGAAAGGCTATATGCCGGTATAGACCGTGCCATAGACACTTTAAACGATACCACGGTAGGCTTTTACCTGCGTGACGGCGATATGGACTATAAAAAGGTACTGCTTTGCGACCTTATTATGATAGAAACGGACAGGCGCAGAACAAAGGTCTATACCGATGCGGAAGTTTTCCGCACAAAGAAAACGCTTTCCGAGTGGCAAAGAGAGCTGACCGAGCCGTTCTTTATGATGCCGCATAACAGCTTTATCATAAATATGAATAAAATAGTAAAATTCTCAAGAACGGAAATCGAACTTGAGGGCGGCAAAAAGCATTATATCGTGTCGGTGGCACCCAAGCGTCAGGCGGAGACAAAGCGTATACTTATGAGTTATTTTGAAAGCAGGCGATGAACTATGCTCGGCGAGGTCACAACCGTATATGTTTTTCTGATAGAGCTCGGTTCTCTTCTTTTGTATTGCTATCGAGTGTTCGGAGTAAGACGTAGGATACCATCGACGCTGCTTATGGGCATAGCCTGTTTTGCCGTTTATTATGCCGTAAATAAGATTGCCGATAACAATGTGGCGGTAAATATTATCTTTGGCTTCTTGGTAAATTACGTGATATTGAAGCTCGGCTTCAAGGCGAATGTCAAGTCGGCGGTTTTTCACAGCGTCTTGCTTGCCGGCGTACTTACGGCGACGGAATTTATAGGTATACTGTTGATTTCGGGCTTCTTCGGCATAAATATAGCCGATTACAGGTCAAACGATGTGCTGTATGCCATGGCGGCGGTAATCGCCAAAACATTGTACCTTATTTCCTGCCTTGTGATTTCCAATTTCACCTCGCGTGAAAAACAGCATATAGATCACGGCCATTCCTGGTATCTGTTGATTTCTCCTTTTTCAAGTGTGTATATCATAGTTCTTATAGCGAAATTGTCACTGCTCGTTGACATAAGCGGCACTCTTGCTTATGCCTGTATAGGCGGCAGTGTTTTGCTCTTCATATCTGATATAATGGTATTTGCGGTATACGAAAATATGCAGCGCAAATCCGAAGAAATAATGAAGGTCAATATGGAACGCCAGAGAGAGGATATAAACAGAGATTATTACGCCGTGCTTGACAAGCAAAATGAGAACATGCATATTATGGTTCACGATATAAAGAATCATCTCGGCGTAATAGAGAGCATAGCGGATAATGACAAGGTTACGGCTTATATAGGTGAGCTTTGCAGTAATATCGGTAAATACTACGCGGTATCGCAGCTTACCGGAAATAAGATGCTTGATATTATCATAGGCAAATATACGGCTCTTTGCAGTAAAAACGGCCTTGATTTTAATGCCAAGGCTTTAACCTCGAATCTGTCCTTTGTGCATGACAGCGATATTTCGGCAATGGTGGGCAATCTGCTCGACAACGCTTTTGAGGCGGCGAAGCAAGCAGAAAACGGTAAAATTGAGTTTTCTCTTTATACCATTGACGGTAAGAGCTGCGTGGTCAGCGTCATAAATACAGCCTTGACGGCACCAAAATGCGAAAACGAAACTCTTGTGAGCGCCAAGCCGGACGCAAATTCTCACGGATACGGAATAAAAAGTATTAAAAAGACAGCTGAGAAATACGGCGGCAGCTATTCGTGGTTCTATGATGATAAAAACAGGGAATTTCACGCTATGGTTATGCTTCCGATATCGTCTGCAAGCTGTTAAAGTAATCAGCTTTACATATTGTTTTGACTGAAATGACTGTAAAACTCCGATAGGCACTCTGGTGCCGGTCGGAGTTTTTTGTTTTAATGACGCAATACTTGACGCTGTTTATTTTGACATAAAACAACGTTATTGTTATTTATTTGCTTAAAAAGTACGCTTCTGTTCATATTCCGTTCACAAATAGACTGTATTATATTTATCAACAATTGTCTATAAAGGGGAACGGCTTATGGAGAAAAAGAGGCTCGACAAGGAAAAAATAAAAAACGCAAATCAAAATTTTAAAAAGAATTTTTTTGAAACAGATGACGATAATCATCTCAGCGGCTATGAGGTTTTCTATATCTTTATGATATGTAATGTTATAGGCTACTGTGTGGAGATGGTATTTTGCTATCTGAAGCACGGATATTGGGAGAGTCGCCAATCTCTTATCTACGGGCCTTTCGGCCTTGCCTACGGTCTCGGAGGCGTGCTTTTGAGCTATCTTTTGTTTAAGGATACAAAAAAGGCTTGGTGGAAGGTATTTATCAAGTCATATATTTGGGGCACAGTTGCCGAATACATCTGTTCTCTCGGCGAAGAGCTGGTGTTCGGTCACGTATCTTGGGATTACAGCAAAATGCCGCTTAATATCAACGGCAGAGTTTGCGCTCTTTATTCGGTATTCTGGGGGATTATGGGTCTTGTATGGGTTAAACTCATATATCCGCTGTTTATGAAGCTGATACATAAAATACCGCTTAAAATAGGTAAGGTGCTTTTCTGGATAATGTTTATTCTTATTCTTATAGATATTATTCTGTCCTGTGAAGCCGTATCTCGCAGAAATGCTCGTGACAAGGGCGTGGCGCCGCAAAATCGCTTTGAACAGTTTATGGATAAGCACTATACGGATGAATTTCTCGACAAGGTTTACGCAAATGCCGTTGCAACGTCATGATGATGCCGCGAAGCAAGCACGGTTGCCGATACCCCATTTGCTGCATAGTATATACTGTGCAGCCCGATATTAAGTCTTGAGCGAGCGGCGGCGAGATGCGCACTTAGGAGGCATCGCGCGGCATTGTGCTCCGGCTTTTCGGAGAGAGCAATTAAATATAGCTTACACAAACGCCGAAGTGACGGCTGAGCGTTCCATTTGAACGTATACCGTCTCTTCGGCAATTTTCATATTCCGCAGCGGCAAATATATGTAAAGCAATATACATTTACATGTCATCGTTCGTTATATTTAACAAATAAGGACATCTTGTTTTTTACGTGAAATTAACATTAAAATGTGGTACTCTTTATATTTTTATGTTAAAATTAGATAAATTTATGATTGGGAGGAAGACAATGGAAAACAAGATGCTTGATGACCCTAACAGGAAATACGTTCCTAAAAAAGAATTTATAACATATTCCGTTTCAGCACTCGGTCAGGGCATGATATATGCGATAATGTCGTCGTATATATCCGATTTCTACTTGAATGTGCTTCGAGTAACCCCTATATTCGTATTGCTTTTAATGTTTTTGGCAAGAATATGGGACGCAATCAATGACCCTCTTATGGGTATGATAATGGACGCCCACGAGCCGAAGCACGGCAAAATGCTGACTTATATTATCGCAACGCCTATTCCGATAGCTTTGCTTACGCTCTCGCTGTTTTACGCTCCCGATATTTCAATGACCGCAAAGATGATATACGCGTCGGTTACGTATGTTTTATGGGGAATGATATACACAATGTCCGATGTTCCGTTCTGGAGTCTCCCGAATGCGATGACTCCGAATCCTTCGGAGCGCGGCAGTATACTGTCAATCGCGAGAACGACCAACGGTATAGGCTCGGCCGTACCCATGGCAATATTTATGATACTCGGCTTTGTACTTCCGTCTCTTACAGGACTCTCGGGACTTGCGCTTGAAAAGACAAAGTATATGTCGATTGCCTTGGTGGCGTCTATAATAGGTAATTTACTTTTTGTAATGACGTATTTCAAGGTTAAGGAGCGCGTCAAAATACCCAAGCCGCCGAAGCGTAAAAAGGGTGAGCCGTCCTCTTTAAAGCTCATATTTAAATGCAAGCCGCTTATGCTTGTTGTTATAATGGGCATATTGGCGTCGGGCAGATATATGTATCAGGCGGCGGCAATACACGTTGCAAGATATTCGTTCTATATCGGAAAGGATATTACCGGCCTGTCGCCGGAGGAGACTGAGCAGGCTTTACAGTCGAGTATATCGCTTGTAAATACGGTGTTTGCCGTAGCGACGGCTGTCGGTATGTTCGGGGCAATGCTTATAGTTCCGAAGCTTATCAAAAGAGTGTCCTACAAAAAGCTTATAGTCGTTTCCTGCATACTCGGCTTTGTTTCGAGTTTTATCACATTCTTTATAGGCTACAATCATTTCTGGGCGTGTATACCGTTTGTTATTCTTTCTTGCGTTCCGTGCGGAGTTATAAACTGCGTATCTTCCGCAATGGTCGGTGATTGCCTTGACTATATGGAGCTGACCACGGGCCGCAGGCAGAATGGACTCGGAAATGCCTGCCAGTCCTTTGTAAGTAAGCTCGGGAATGCGGTTTCAACAAGCGTCATAGTGCTTATGTATATCCTGACCGAGCTTGATCTTAATAAAATAGGAACCTCTTATACGGTAAATCCGCTCACCATGTCGCACGGCATAAGAGAGGGTATGTTCTCGCTTATTTCGATAGTTCCGGGCATATCGCTTCTTCTTTGTATGATACCGATGTTCTTCTATGACCTCACCGGCGACAAAAAAGAGCGCGTGACAAAAGAGCTCGCCGAGAAGCGCGTAAAAGAGGGTATGGTAATAAGCGAATAATGCCTACTGCCGCTGTAAGCCTTAAGAATGCAAGGAATATCAAACTTTAATTTATTTTTAATAATTTTACTCTTTACAATCCTTCCGAATGTGTTATCCTATAAGAAAAGATTTGACACAATTTTAAAATGTGTTGAAAAAGAATCGGAGGGGTAAATACGAAGGCTTATATAAATCGTATATTGCACGGTGAAAACAAGGCGAAAAAATGGGAAATAATATATTGGTGGGTTCTCAGAGCCGTTATGGTTGCGGCGTTCATTGATTCGGTTTTTGTGAGAAAGGACGTTCAGCAGAGCTTGCAAACGGCGGCCAATTTGCTGCTTATGTTCCTGTGGGAAATATTTATGATTTTTCCGGAAAAACGGTGGATGCATTATGTTCCGTCGTATATTCAGGACTTTTTGGCGGCAGGGCTGTTTATGGGGTCGTTCGGCGGCGCATATATGGACCTTTATTACAGCTTCCCTGCGTATGACCTTGTAATGCACAGCGTAGGCGGAGTCCTTTGCACATTTGTCGGATACGAAATACTGGTATGTATGCAAAAGCGCGACAAGGTTAAGGTCGATTTGCCGATTGTGATTTTCGGAGCGTTCGGTATATCGTTTTTTGCCGGTACCGCATGGGAGCTTTTCGAGTTTGTGTTCGACCAGGTGGCTCCGCAGATAGGCGACGCTCAGCATTGGTCGCTTGCTCTTGCCGAAAAGGCGGCGGAAGAGCACGGCATAGGCCTGCCGAATGTCATAGCCGCAAGAGATCCAATGCGCTATGCACTTATTGATACCATGGAGGATACTGTGTGTAATACGGTAGGTGCCGTTGCGGGCTGGATAATTTTAAAGCTTCGCCCGTATCACCACACAGGTAAGCACAATGTAAACGACCTTTTTAATACATATGAGCCTGAAAGCAAAGAAAAAGTGAAAAGCTAAATCAAAAAGGCAAATAAAAAATCCGATACGGCGTATACCGTATCGGATTTTTGCATATCGGGGCTTTGTCGGCACAAAATACTGAATGCAATAAAAAGTGTCGGGGTGCTCATATGAAAAAGCTGTTTAAAATGTCGGCTGTGATTTTATTTGTACTTATCGTTTTTTCGGCGTGCGGAAGAAACGAAAGCGTCAGCGGAAAAATCACATCATTTCCGCCGTACGGCGAGCGAGTCGTTACCGCGATAGGCGATTCGATAGCCGCAGGCTACGGACTGGATTCACAGGAGGATAATTATTTGACGCTGTTTTCCGATAATATCGGAGCGGTATTGAATAATGACGCCGTCAGCGGTTATGACAGCGGCGAGGTGCTGAAAAGTCTGTCGGACGAAAAGACTGCGGCAGATATAAAAAATGCCGATGCGATTGTTGTATCCGTAGGCGGGAATGATTTTTTCCACCGCAAGGACATTATGATAGACGCACTTAAAAACGCCCTGCTGCACGGCGAGGGCTTCTTCCCGGAGGAAGTGACAAATATATACGATGAATACGAAAAAAATCTTTCGTGCATAATCGATGAAATAAAAAATATGAATCCCGATGCCTATATCATAGTGCAAACGGTTTACAACCCGTTCCTAAAGCAAACGCTCAATTTTTCATATATAAACGTCGGGAAAACAGCAAACAGATATGTTACGAGACTTAATGACTCGATAAAAAATGTTTGCAAAACAAAAAACAGGGTTTTTGTATTTGATGTTGCTCCGGAGATGAATGAGGATGCCGAAAACTTTTACGGCACGGATGAAAAGCTTGATATTCACCCCACAAAGCACGGGCACGCTACGCTGGCAAGGGTGTTTACCGAAAAATTCAACGGGCTTTTAAAGGATTGAGCGGCAGCGTTTTCGGGAGCCGAAAATTTAATATCTGAAGCCCTCGCCGATTATTTCGTCAGCGCCCGTAATTACGGAAAAAGCCTTTGGGTCGGTCTCCTTGACTGCCGCCGTAATAAATGCTGCCTCCTGTATTTTTACGGCGGTTATTAAAACGCTCTTTTCTTTATCCGTGTATCCTCCGCGTGCGTTTAATACGCTGACGCCGCGGCGAAAATCCTTTGTTATTTTTTCCTTTATCTCTTTGCCGTGCTCGGTCACTATGAATATCAACTTGCCGTCGCCTGTACCGTAGAGCAGGTAGTCAATGGTTTTTGAACTTAGATATATTACGATTATTGAATAAAGCAGGTTTTCGACGCTTCTGTACACGAAGAATGACGAGCCGACGACCAAAATATCGAAAAATAAAATGATCCGTCCCATAGACAGGTGCGGATGTTTCAGCTTTATAAGCTTTGCCGCCGTATCAACTCCGCCCGTGGTTGCGTTGCGGGCAAAGACAAGCGCGAGCCCTGCGCCTCCGGTAACCGCGCCGAAAAGGGACGAGAGAAGTCGGTCACCCGAATATACCGGCAAAAAAGCAGAGGTGTAATCTATTATAAACGATACTGTAAATGTTGCGAAAACCGTTTTGACTATAAAGCCTTTGCCGAGCTTTTTGTATGCCAAAAAGAAAAGCGGTATGTTCATAATGAATACCGCTGTGCCGATAGGCAACAAAAAAAGCCTGTTGAGTATGGTGGCTATCCCTGTAAAGCCTCCGTTTATTATACCGTTTGGCGCAAGAAAGCTGTTTACGGATACGGCATACAAAATGCCTCCGCCCAAAAAATAAAATATGCTGACCGTAAATTCTCTTGCGATTTTATAAGTTATTTTCTCTGTCCGCGTTTTCTTCGCCGCCTTCGCATATCATACGGAACAGCTCTTCAAGACGATTTTCTTCGCCCTTTAAAAACAGCCATCCGAATAAGCTTTCAAGTCCGGTGGCATAGTGGTAATCACCCTCGGATTGGTTTTTAGGTGTGTGGTTGGTGTGAGCGTTTCTGCCGCGCTTTAAAACCGACAGCTCGTCGTCGGTCAAATGCGGCATTATAAGCTTTGCCGCATTTGCCTGAGCAGCGGCGTTAACCGTCTTAACCGAAAGCTTATGTAATTTATCGGCGGGGCGATTCGCTTCAAGCACAAGGCGTTTTCTTGCAAGCAAGCCGTAAACCGCGTCGCCGAGAAACGCAAGAGTCAGGGGACTTAAATTATTTATATTATTTTCCATTATTTATTCCTTATTCAAAAAATTCGGCTTTGTATTCGTTGAATTTTTTAAGTAGCTCTTCCTCCGTGAGATACTCGGTGAGGCAGCCGACGCCCGTTACGCATTTACCACCCGTTAAATTCCCGAGCAGTATGCAGTCCCTGAACCGGTAATCGTTGAAAAGTCCGTACATAAATCCGGCAAGAAATGCGTCGCCTGCTCCTGTAGAGTCCACGCGCACATATTCGTCTATTACGGGAACGGTAAAGACATTGCCGCCCTCCATACCCATACAGCCGTCTTTGTCAAGCTTGACCATGGGATTTTCAATATATCTTGACAGCACCGAAATGGCGTCCTCGGGCGATGCTGTTTCGGTTATTTTCATAGCCTCCTTTTGATTTGGGACATAGTAGTCGCAAAGCTCTATAAGGTCACGGTAGAGCGAAAGGCTCATATCGTCGGTATATCCCGTATCCAGCACCAGAAGTGTGCCCTCGTCTTTTAATTTTCTGTATACGTCATAGTATCCGTTTTGAACTTCAACTATTTTGGCACCCGTTGACATTCGGTAAATTTTTTCCGCGGTAACATCATTTTCTTCGGCGTCGGGGCCGTAGGTTACAAATGTACGGTCCTCCGGAGTTATCATTGCCGACGTTATGTTAAGCGGAAGTACACCGCCTTCATAAAGGTTTGTGATTTCCACGGAGTTGTCGCGGTATTCATTGGACGCAAAATCCGAAAACATATCAAGACCGAGCCACGTGGCGGTTCTAACCGGAATGTTCAGTCTGCCGAGATTCACCATTGTACCGGGGACTCCTCCGCCGAGACACAGCTTGAAACCGTCTGAATAAAGCTCTTCGCCCAACTGCGGCAGCCTTTTAAGACCCGCATAAAGAATATCGACGTTTGTTTTACCGGTACCGGCTATAAAAGACATTCGTTTTTCATCTCACTTGCTTTGAAAATATATTTTATTTTGTTATCATACAACATTTTGTCTCATAAGTCGAGGCATAAAATGCATAAATTGACAGTTCACAACATTGTATTGTACTACGTGAATATAAAAAATCGTTTCAAAGGTAATTTTTATTGACTTTGCACAGTTTCTATAATAAAATATTAGATATACTTTTGAGAAGGAGAGTTTATATGGATTTAAAACCGCTTATTGACAAAAAAGACGAAGCAGCAAAGTACATGATTGACGAAATCACGCATATCTGTAAGGATATGGATACCCGCAGCCCCGGCACTAAGGGAGAGAAAGAGGCTTGCGAGTATATGGCAAAAGTTCTTAAAGAGGATTGCGGCTGCGAACGTGCGGACGTTGAATCGTTTAAAGAAAACCCCGGCTCATTCTTCGGCTGGATATACTTTACGATTACCTTCGTTCTTTTGGCAATCGCGCTTTACTTTGTGGCACCGATTATTTCGCTTATTCTCATTGTTGCAGGTCTTACAATAGTATTTTTACAGTTCGGCCTTTACAAAAAATGCGTTGACCGTTTCTTCCCCGAGCTTACCGGTCACAATGTTACCGCAGTTAAAAAGTGCACCGGCGAAGTAAAACGCCGCATATTCTTTAACGGACATCCGGACGCTGCTTGGGAGTGGCCTGTAAACTATGCGCTCGGCGGCATAGGCTTTGAGGGTCATGCCATAATCTGCGGTGTCGGCGCAGTTTATTATATGGTAATATCCATTATTTATATGGCCAAAAACGGTATTTCCTTCGGTGTTATAGATACTTCCTCTTATCTTTTCAAAATGGCTCTTTGGGGACTTCTTTTTGTTCCGTTCCTTGTAGGCCTTTATTGGATGTGGAATAAAAACCGCATTGTTGACGGCGCCAACGATAACCTTTCGGGCTGCTATATGGGTATTGCAATTCTCAAGGCTCTCAAGGATAACGGCATCGAGCTTGAAAACACAGAGGTAGGCGTTATCCTTACAGGTTCTGAGGAAGCCGGCCTTCGCGGAGCAAAAGCTTGGTGCGAGGCTCACAAGGGAGAGTTTGACGACGTTCCCACATTTATTTTCTCATATGATACAATTCATGACCCGAAATATCTTATGACGAATTATCGCGACCTTAACGGTACCGTTAAAGCCGATAAGGACGTCTCCGACCTCTTTATGGAAGCAGCAAAAGAATTGAATATTCCGTGCAAAAAGGGCTGGGTTCCTCCGCTCGGCGGTGCTACCGACTCTGCCGCATTTGCACAGGCGGGCTTCAGAGCAACAGGCGTTACGGGTCTTAATCATAAGCTTGAGGATTACTATCATACTCGCCGCGATACATATGACAATATGAACGCCGAGGGTCTTGCAGGCTGCTATGCTGTCAGCGTTAAGGCTCTTGAGATGTTTGATAAAGGGGCAAAACAGTAATCCGGTTGTAAAAAACAACAAACAGGCAAACCGTAAACGCTTTAGTTAAGTGAAATGTTACGAAATATGACTTTGCGTCGCATTTAATCTTGACTAAACAATATTTTCGGTATAAAATCTAAGCATAAACAGCGAAGGCGTTGTGATGTAGTTCACAGCGCCTTTTTTGTTTGTACGAGAGTTTTTAAAAGGATTTGCTTTAAATCCGTATTACATTTAACTCTCGTGCTAATCGACAGGCGTTTGGTTCGTACCGATTGATAGAAACGCCGTCGGTTTCTGTCATACGAAAAGCTTCGGGCTTATATTCCGAACGGCTTTTCCGTACATTTTCCTCATCCCCTTGCAGCTGTCTCGGCGGCTCTGCCCTCTTTTTCCGCCGAGGCAAGGGGGGCAAACCAGCCCTTTTCATTTTAATTTATTGCATAAGGAAACACCGCCTCGGTAAAACGGGGCGGTGTTTCCGTTATGTTCTAATGTTCGCAACACAAAAGAGGACTGCAAAAACATAAGCTTTTACAGTCCCCGAACGCAATATTAAATTTATTTTTTCATACCGACAAATTCATACCTGCGTATTATTTCTTCTACCTCTTCGAGTACGCCGCTCCAAAGCTCCGAGCCAAGGGAGGCGTATTCCTCGTTTTCCTTACCCTTACCGCATAGCATTGAGAAACATTTACCTATGTTTTGCGATATGTCGTCGTTTTTTCTGACGGCGAGGTAATAAAAGCTGTACTCGGCACCATCGGAGAACTCTTTGTAGAATTCCTCTGCCTTGTCGTGTATGTCATCGTACAGGGCATTTATTGCCGTGTTCCGGAGTATGTTATTTGGCAAAAGCGAGTTGAGCTGATACTCGGCGGCAAAGAACATAAGAATTTTTATCTGGAAACTCTCGGCCTTTGTGTACTCCTTATCGCCGATAATCGGACGAAGCTTTTGAAGCAGGACGTCCTTGTCAAGAAAAATCGAAGCAAGATAAGAGCCGAGCCTCTTTGATTTGTCGATGTTGCCGTTGCCTCTCTCCTCGTTCATTTTGGAGATAAGACCGATCTCGTCGAATTTGTCATCTCTTTTTTCTTTTTTAAAAATTTTTACATCGCTGTCGTCCATAGTAAACCCTGCCTTTTTAAAGGCTGCCTTTCTTAGGTTAATTTGACTTTGCGGCTTCCTCAGCGGCTTTTTGAGCCTTTTTCTGCATTCTTCTGATTTTGGCCTTGTATCCGAGAAGCTTTGTAACGGCATCATCGGGAACATCAATGTCGCCTACGGAAACCGGATACCTGTTGTAAAGACCGCAGAAATCTGTTCCGCCTGTCATTAAAAGCTTGTTTTTGGTAGCGAGCTTTTTAAGCTCGGTGCGCTGTGCTTCGGTTGCCGACGGATGCCAAACCTCAATTCCGTCAATTCCGCATTCTATAAGACGAGGTATTGAGTCGACGTTATCGTATAGATACGGGTGAGCGAGAACCGCTATACCGCCCGCGTCGTGAATCGCACCGACAACCTCCTCGATATCGGGGTATTTCGGCGTTACCAAAATGTTGCCGTCGGACTCTTTGTTGAACAGCTTGTTATAAAGATCACCGAAAATGGTGTTTGTATAGCCGCTCTCCATAAGAGCCTGCATTATATGCGGAATAAAAATATTTGTTGACCCGGTGGCGCATTTGATGATAAATTCGGCCGATACCGGATAACGCTTTGTAATCTGAAGCATCATAAAATGAGCTGCTTTTTTACGGGCAAGCGAGTTTTTGTGGCAAAGCCCCTGGAGCCTGTCCGGTGCGTCGCTGAGATAGCAAAGTATATCTACGTATTTTCCTGTTTTTTCGTCTCTTGATGACAGCTCTACCCCGGGAATGACATTCACCCCGTATCTGTCTCCGATTATTTTTCCTCTTACTGTACCTGCGAGACAGTCATGGTCTGTTATGGCTATTGTCTCGATTCCCTTCTTTTTTGCCAAAAGAACCAAGTCCTCTATTCCGAGTGAGCCGTCGGACAGCTTGGTGTGGCAGTGTAAATCTCCGCCCAAAATGTTCCTCCTTGAATTACCTTACATACATACTGTTTTTACACTGAATGAGTAATTTACACCAAAAAAATGATAAATAAAGCGCAAAATCCCTCAATATAATATGACATTATTATACACTTTTCGCGAAGTTCTTGCAAGTTTAATATTCTTTTTACGGGTAATTTGTAGTATTTAGACATACAATATGTATAAGTGACGATATTATTGTTACATTTTTGTGAGTTCGCACAAGAAACAGACGACTTTTTGTATATGTGGAATTGAATTTGCGGTTGCTTTTGTAAAATATCCGGATATGCGTAAGCTTAAAAAAGTATATTTTTTTGTTTTTGTGCCGAGCTCGGGGAAAATAGACTTAAAACGGCCCTGTTTCGCACTTCTTTGAAAATTATTGACGTAAAAGCCTCTCCTTATTCAAATTAAGTGTTGACAAAAGGGTAGTTCCTTGTGTATAATATTCAAGCATTCGCAAGTAGTGCGGTTTGCTGATATGGCTCAGGTGGTAGAGCACATCCTTGGTAAGGATGAGGTCGGCAGTTCGAGTCTGCCTATCAGCTCCAAAAAAGGACTAAGCAATAGCTTAGTCCTTTTTTATTTTTAAAAAGCCTGTTTTTATAAGCTGTTTTTGTAATCGTCTATCACAAGGCGGTGAGTAGACGGGATGTTTTTTGGTATCTCTTCCGGACAGAACCACTCGAGAGCCTCAGATTCGCCGTCGTTTATCATAAGCGTCCCGCTGAAATCCTTTGTGGTGTAGGCGGTCACGACAACATACCATTCGTCGCCGTTTTCCGCTTTGCAAAGATGATCCTTACCGGAATACACACCGAGCAGCTTGAGATTTTCGACGGTAAGATTAGTTTCCTCCCGAACCTCTCTTACTGCTGTTTCAACGGTTGACTCGCCCAATTCCATAAGACCTCCGGGAAGCCCCCACTTGCCCTTCGGGTATGTTCTTTTTTGCATCAAAATTTTTCCGTCTTTGTTTTCTATGATTACAAGGCTGCCGTTGAGAACAATTCTTTTGTGACCTATCAGCTTGCGTAAATCTTCGATATAGCCCATTTTAAAGCTCCTTATACATAGACGACGCGCTTTCCTTTGTTGCGTATTCGGTTACATTCAAGACCTGATATTTTGTGACCTTTTGCCCGAAGGTGATTTCAATAACATCGCCCTCTTTTACATCGTAAGATGCTCTTGCCGGCTTGCCGTTTACGTTGACATGCTTTGCGTCGCACACCTCGTTTGCCACAGTACGCCTTTTTATGATACGCGAAACCTTTAAAAATTTGTCAAGTCGCATTTCTTCACTCCCTTTACAGCTTAATTTTAAAATAAGAGCCGCCTTAAGTCAAGAAATTAAATTGTTGAATTCCTACTGCTTTTGTATTATTATAAAAAAGAATGTAATAACGATTTTTTTCGGCACAGAGGATGTTTCACTTATGGATATAAACACAAAGGAAGTTCTTCGCTATCTCGGCTATAAAGGTCGTGAGGCGGACGAAAAAACCCTTGACCTTATCAATCACGTTAAGATTGAAATAATTACGTCGATTCAGCCGAGAAGTCTGTACAGAGAGTGCAAACTTGAATACCTGTCCGACAGTGCCGTAAAGCTTGACGGTATCGAATTTCACTCCGAAAAGCTTGTGAACCATTTGAGAAATTCCGACAGAATATTGCTTTTTGCCGCAACGCTCGGTATGCAGAGCGATATTCTCGTAAGACGGTACGCGGGAGTTGACACCGCGCGAGCGGCGGTTATGCAAGCGGCAACGGCGGCGGCTGTCGAAAGCTTTTGCGATGACGTCTGCGAAAATATAGCAAAGGAAGAGGAGAAGCGGGGCTATTATTTAAGACCGCGCTTCAGCCCAGGTTATGCCGATTTGTCGCTTGAGAGCCAAAAGGAGTTTTTTAAGCTGCTTGACTGCACCAAGCGCATAGGGCTTACCCTGTCGGAGAATTGTATGATGATACCCACAAAGTCCGTTACGGCGTTTATAGGGCTTACCAAGGATAAGGACTGTAATTTTAACGCCTGCGCCGCATGCGGAAATAAAAACTGCGAATTCAGAAGAGGTTAAGCTATGAAATTTATCGACCTTTTAGGTAAAGAGAGATTGTTTTTTGACGGAGCCATGGGTACAATGCTCCAAAAAAACGGACTTTCTGCCGGCGAAATTCCCGAAACATGGAATATTACTCATCGGGATATTGTTTATGCCATTCACAAGGCGTATGCGGACGCCGGCTGCAATATAATAAAATCAAACACCTTCGGTGCAAACGCGCTGAAATTCAAGGGTACCGATTACACGGTGGAGGAAATTGTTACTTCCGCGATAGATATAGCTAAAACGGCCGTGTCCGGCAAGGATAAAACCTTTGTCGCTCTTGATTTGGGACCTACGGGAAAGCTCTTAAAGCCGTACGGCGAATTACCGTTTGAGACGGCATACGAGCTTTACAAGCAGCAGGTTATCGCGGGCAAAAAAGCGGGCGCAGACCTTGTGCTTATCGAGACGATGGGTGACACATACGAAATAAAAGCGGCGGTTCTTGCCGCCAAGGAAAATTGTGACTTGCCGATAGTCGTAACCATGATATTTGATGAGAGCGGCAAGCTGCTTACCGGCTCCGACATTAAGACGGCGGTATTTATGCTCGAGGGGCTCGGTGTTGACGCAATAGGCTTTAACTGCGGACTCGGACCTCGTCAGATGCTTTCTCTTCTACCGGAGCTTTTAAAATATTCAAGCACGCCTTTGGTAGTAAATCCCAATGCGGGGCTACCCGAATGTGTTAACGGAGTTACGTTTTTCAATGTCACACCGGAGGACTTTGCCAATGATTTAAAGGAACTTGCCGAAATGGGTGTCTCGCTGCTCGGCGGTTGCTGCGGAACTACGCCTGAGCACCTGAAAGAGGCTGTAAAGCTGTGCAAGGATATCCCTGTTTTACCTGTAAAGCAAAAAAACATTACAGCAGTCACATCATACTCAAAAACGGCTGTAATAGGCGAAAGACCTATAATAATCGGTGAAAGAATAAACCCGACAGGCAAGAAAAAACTTAAAGCGGCACTCGTTTCGGGCGACAGCGGATATATCTTTTCCGAGGCTCTGTCTCAGGTCGAATGCGGAGCGGATGTACTTGACGTTAACGTCGGTTTGCCCGAAATCGATGAGCCGAAAGTGATGTGTGATACCGTTAGGGGCATACAGGGAATTACAAATCTTCCGCTTCAAATAGACACCTCCGATCCCGCGGCAATGGAGCAGGCGCTTCGCATATATAACGGCAAGCCGCTTATAAATTCGGTAAACGGCAAAAAAGAGAGCATGGAAAAAATCTTTCCGCTCGCTAAAAAATACGGCGGAGTCGTGGTTTGCCTTACGCTTGATGAAAGCGGTATTCCCGAAAGTGCCGAGGGCAGAATCAAAATAGCCGAGAAAATAATAAATACCGCAAAGGAATACGGTATAGATAAAAAGGACCTCATAATAGATACGCTTGCTATGACCGTAAGCACCGGGGCGGAAAACGCAAAGAGAACGTTACAGGCTCTGTCATATGTTCGCAACACCCTCGGCGTAAATACGGTTTTGGGAGTTTCAAATATTTCCTTTGGCCTTCCGAAACGCGATAACATAAACGCGGCATTTTTCACTCTTGCCATGGGCAGCGGACTTTCGGCAGGTATTATAAATCCGAAATCCGACAGTATGATGAATGCTTTTTATTCCTATTGCGCGCTTAACGGGTACGATGAAAATTTTGAGACGTACATAAGCAAGACGTCGGATTCGGCACCGACGGCAAAAAATGATAAAACCGACCTTAAAACTGCGGTTATAAACGGGCTTTCCAAAGCGGCAGGGGAGAATGCAAGAGAGCTTTTAAAGACGGAACAGCCTCTTGACATTATAAATCTATATTTAATACCGGCACTTGATATTGTCGGTAAAGGCTTTGAGGACGGAACAATCTTTTTGCCTCAGCTTCTTATGAGTGCCGATGCGGCAAAGGCGGCATTTGACGAAATCAAGGCAAGCATACCTGCCGAAGCGAACGGCAGCGAGAAAAAGAATAAGATAGTTATAGCCACCGTCAAGGGCGATATTCACGACATAGGGAAAAACATTGTTAAGGTATTGCTTGAAAACTACGGCTTTGACGTAATCGACCTCGGCAAAGATGTTGACCCGGAAATTATAGTTGATACCGCAATAAAAGAGAAGGTCAAGCTCGTGGGTCTGAGTGCTCTTATGACTACAACGGTTGTGAATATGGAGGAGACCATTCGCCTTTTAAGAAAACGCTATCCCGAATGTAAGGTGATGGTCGGCGGAGCCGTTATGACTCAGGATTATGCCGACAGAATAGGCGCCGATTCTTATGCAAAGGACGCCATGGGCGCTGTGCGATACGCGGAAAGGCTGTTTTCCGATGAGCAATGAAATAAGCTTGATACGGCAAAGTGTAATTTACAACTAAATATATTTAATAAAGGGCTTTGCGGATTCTTGTGTCCGTAAAACCCCTTATTTATCAGAAATTACGGGGCTTTTACTTTATGCGTTTCCTGTTTGTGCAAATTGCGAAAAAATATCCTTGCAAACGGATTTTATGTATGGTAAAATTACCGTTACAATGTAATGAAAGAGGGATATATATGTTTTGGTTCTTGGGAGTTCTTGCGGGACTTCTTTTGAGCGTTGCGGATATTTTTCTGTTGACGCGCAAGAGAAACGCGCCTGCTTGCATTATTGCTGTGTTACGCGATACTCTAGTGAGTAACTTGGCATCACTCGGAATTATGTCGCTGATACTGAGAATACCGAATGTGCTTTTGACATCGGCGCACGGTAAATGGTATCCGCTCAAGTATTTTGTATTTGTTTTGGCTGTCGGGCTTGTATTTTTGTTCGGTCGCGGTGTTGTCGAGGGTGTAATATCCTTTTCACACACAAAGCCGAAGCACAAGGTCGGCGCATGGATACTTCGTATTTTGTCGGTGCTTTTTGCTGCTCTCGGTATGGCGGCATTCACGGCTTCCATATGGGCGGCAGATACATTTGCCGGACTTACACCCGACCAGATGATGATAAATTTGAATTCCGACACCGGCGGCGCAAGCCCCGAGGTTATGAATACGCTGTTCCAAGGTCCTGTTTTGCTTACGGCTGTGGTAACAGTTCTGTTTTGCGTATTTGCTTTTTCAACGAGAAAAATCTTGTACAAGCTTCACGAAAAACAGCGCACCGTATTTTCGGGACTTGCAAGACGTCTCACGGCTCTTTTCTTGGCACTTCTTATGCTTTCCGGCGGCGTGGTGTTCGGTGTAAAAAAGCTTTCTCTTCAAAAGCTCTATGCGGCTTATGCTGATGATTCGCCGTACATAGAAGATAATTTTGCCGATCCCAAAAAGGTTAAAATGACCTTCCCGGAGAAAAAACGCAACCTTATCCATATTTATCTCGAATCTATGGAGAACTCGTATTTCTCAAAAGAGCTCGGCGGATATATGGACACAAACCTTCTTCCCGACCTTGGAAAGCTCTCAAAGGAGGGCTACAATTTCTCGGATCTTCCCGAGGGCTTCGGCGGTAATCCGTCCTCGACGGGCGCCAACTGGTCTGTGGCTTCAATGGTGAATATGAGTAGCGGCTTGCCCATGAAGGTGCCGGTCGGTGCCAATGCATACGGCTCTGCCGACAATTTCCTGCCGGGAGCTACCACAATAGGTGATATATTAAAAGAACGGGGCTATAATCAAACCGTTATGTTCGGTGCAGATGCATCCTTCGGCGGACTTGACTACTTCTTTAAGGAGCACGGCGATTACAATATAATGGACCACAAGCGTGCGAAGGAAGATAACTTTATTCCTCAGGATTACAGCGTTTGGTGGGGCTATGAGGATGATAAGCTCTATGAATATGCAAAGATGGAGCTTACACGCTTGGCAGGCGAAGACAAACCGTTCTATTTCGTTATGGAAACGGCTGATACGCACTTCCCGGACGGCTACCTTTCTCCCAATGCCAAGACTCCGTTTGATAAGCAGTATGCAAACGTAATATTCTACAGCCAGGCAGAGACGGTTAAGTTTGTACGTTGGATACAGTCTCAGCCGTTCTATGAGAATACTACCATTGTAATTAACGGTGACCACCTTAGTATGGATCAGAATTTCTTTAAGGACTTTGACCCGAATTACAGACGTACATGCTTTAACCTTATACTTAATCCCACACCTAACTGCACCTCGGCTCCCGATACTCGCTTCCATAACCGCGAGTGGGCAACGTTTGATATGTTGCCGACAATGCTCGCAAGTATCGGCGTTGAGATAGAGGGCAATAAGCTCGGTATAGGAACAAACCTCTTCTCTGATACACCGACTCTCTTTGAGCGTGACGGAACCGATTTTGTAAACGAAGAGCTTGAAAAACGAAGCAATTTCTATAACGAGCATATTCTTGTCGATTGGTCAAGAGTAGGCGGCGATAAAAAAGACAAATAATAAATTCGGGATGTAAAACATAAGTTTTACATCCCGTTTTTTGCTTATACGATTTTTGTATACTGAACCTTGTAATTACTAAATAACTATGCCGCCGTTTACGGACAGTACCTGCCCTGTAATATATGACGCTCTGTCATCGGCTAAGAATGAAACCGCATTTGCCACGTCTTCGGGAGTACCGAGCCGCATTACGGGGATTTCTTCACGCAGCATATCTACGGTATCTTTACCGAGCTTTGTCACCATTTCGGTGTTTATAACGCCGGGGGATACTGCATTTACAGTAATTCCGGACGGAGCAACTTCTTTTGCAAGTGCTTTGGTAAGACCTATAAGGCCTGCTTTTGCCGCGGAATAATGTACCTCGCACGAGCCTCCCGTCTCACCCCACATAGAGGAGATGTTTATTATCCTACCCGATTTTCTGTGAACAAAATAGGGGAGTACGGCACGGCAAAAGTAAAAAGCACCGCTTAGATTTGTGCTTATCATATTTTCCCAATCCGAATCCGTAATATCGGTGAGGAGCTTTTGCTCAGATATTCCGGCATTATTTACAAGTACGCTTATTTCGCCGAAGTCACGCTCTATTGCTTCAATTGCCGAAGTTATTTCCGAGCTGTCACGTACATCGCATTTATACGTTTTTGCGCTGCCGCCCGAAAGAGTTATTTCGTCAGCCGTTTTCTGTGCTTTTTCGGCGTTTCTGTTATATATAAGTGCAACGGAAAAACCGTCCTGTGCCAGTCGTTTTGCAATTTCGGCACCGATACCTCCGGAGGCACCGGTAACTACGGCTATGCTCATTATATTACCCCTTTAAATAAAAAGTACAGCTTGTTTGCGAAGTAATCAGAAAATCCGATTACAGACAGCCTGCAAGCTTATAATATATTATCACATATACGGCGATTTCACAATCCAAGATGATATGTTTGTCAAAAACTGAACTTTTTTGCTTTTTACTATTGCAAAAACAGCGCGGTTCATTTATAATATGTGAGCAGCTAAATCAAGGCTGTTTTTGTTTTGAATAACATTTGCTACTGTGGCTCAGTTGGTAGAGCAGCTGATTCGTAATCAGCAGGTCGCCGGTTCAAGTCCGGCCAGTAGCTCCAAGGGCAGAGATTAATCTCTGCCTTTTATTTTTTCTTTTTTAGAAATGCATTTCAAAATTCAATATGCAACAAAAAATCTCACTCTTTTTCACGGAGTGAGATTTTGTTCGTTTATTCGATTTTTCGCCCAAGACCATCTATTGACCATTTATGAATTATAAAGTTAGAAATTAATATTTATTGATGATATTATGTAATTGAAAAAATAGTAGTCATATTGTATAATATTCTAAAAAGGATTTCTTACTATATTTTACTAGTTATAATTTGATGTTCTTAAGTTTTATGCTATAATAATTATTAAGGTGATAGTTATGAGAAAAAAAAATAAAATAACAGGTGCAGATGCATTATTATTAATGCTCTATTTAGATAATCAATCATCAATTGATGGAGCAATAAGATTAACTAAAATGATGTTTTTATTTGATAAAGAAATTGTTCCATTTCTTAATAAAAATGGATTAGATATTGAGAATTTGCCTGAATTTTTTGCATATAATTATGGACCTTTTTCAAAAGATGTATATGAACAATTAGATTTGTTCAGTAGTATTAAATTTATTAAAATCGATAATTTAAAATCGACAGATAAATTGATGGAAGTAGACGATTTGCAAGAACCATCATTTATTAATGAAACATATGAATCTGATTCAATAGCTGAATTAGATGATGATGGAAAATATTACAGATATAAAATAGAAAAACTAGGCAAAGAATTTGTTGAAAAAAATATAATTGATAATATATCTCCTTGTAATTGTGAGTTATTGACTCAATTTAAAAAGAAAATTAATAATTTACCACCTAAAGCAATACTGAAATATGTTTACACTAATTATCCTGATTCTGCTAAAAATTCAATAATAAAAGATGAGGTTCTTGGGAATGAGTAGAAAAACTTATACGGAAGATGAATTAAGAAATTTCTTTATTTCTTATGCGTCTAATAGTGAAGAACTGCATAAAGAAGTTCCTGTCTTTAGCAGATCCGTTGATTTAGTACAGTATGATACTGACAATGATATATTGACTGCTATTGAATTTAAAATTGATAATTGGAAAAAAGCAATTCAACAAGCATTAGATGTATCAATGTGTTTTGATTTTTTAGCGATTTGTATACCAGAACCTAAAACAAAAAAGTGTTTAGATTCAATAGAAAAAGAGTGTTCTAAACATGGTATAGGTATTTATCTATACAATGATGTTAATTTAACATTTGAACATATTGGATTAGAAGAAAAAATAAATGATGTATGGCATAAGCAAAGAAAAATTATTTTAAATTATCTTGAGGTTGTTAATAATGATTAAAACTCCAATTAAATTATTGCGTTACAATACTGGTAATGATAAAAAGGCTTTTGTAAAATTTAAAAATAATTTTGATGCTGTTATCTTCAATGCTACAATAGTAGCATATAGTGGATCTTCAATAGCGGACTTGGTTTCCGTTCATAAAAGTCAGTATATTATTGATCCTCAAACGTATATATTCCAACATTCAATTAGTGCAATTCAAAACAAGGAAAAAACAGGAATTAAAAAATCTGTACAAAAATATTTAGATGAGTTACCAGATGGACTCTGCAATATTTTAAAGTCAAATAATCTTATATCGTTTGAAGATATAGAAAATATGTTAGATGATTTAGTGGGTTCTGTATATAACTTCCAAAAAAATTATGTTAATAAATTTTTGTCTGATAAAGAATACGATAAATATTTAAAATTTGCTGGAATTAGTGGGCCGTCTCCTAAATTTATTATATCTCCCTATTTTATGTTAAAAAAAGATTATTGCGATTCAGATATTTGTGCATGGATGAAGCTTAATAAAGAGAGTTTTATCAAGACTAAGAGTATTTCCATTGATGATGAGGTAGCTACCCAAATTGTAATAGAAAAAGAACTATTGTTAAGCAAATGTTTTTTTGATGAAATACACAAAATGTTTAAAGATCTATCGGGAACATATACGTTTTTATGGATAGACGATTTTGATTCATTTGAAGCAGGTACAGATTATCAAGATGGATATTTAAAGCTCTTGAAATTATTTTCAGAGTTAAATGTATATCCTATAATGGCATATGGTGGATATGATTCGATATTTATGTGTCATAAAAATATAAAATATCGTTTATATGGTGTTGCACAATCTGTAGGATATGGTGAAAAAAGACAAATCACGCCTGTCGGGGGAGGATTGCCTGTAAATAAGTATTATTTTTTACCCTTGCATAGAAGATTAAAGTTCGGTGATGCAGCTCAAATATTGCAAAATAACGGATATTTTGATTCTAATATTAGTAATAAGCAACATTCATTGGACTATTATAAAGATATTTGTAATTGCAAGCAATGTAAAGAAGTTATTATAGATGATATTGATAATTTTGATATTTATAATGAGTCAATTCCTTTCTCCATGAAAGGGAAAAATGGTTTAGTGAGTAGAAACAGACCAACAACATATGCTAGTTATATTTCAGCTATTCATTTCCTACACAGTAAGGTGACAGAATGGAATATAATACAGAATTGTGATAAGACGGAATTAAGAAAACAAATAATTGATGCTTACAAGAAGTATTTGCCAAGCCAAAGTGCTTTAATAATTACATGGTGCAATAAATATGTCAATTAAACGTGTTATTATAACCGGAGCAGGCTTTTCATCCCCAGCGAAATTGCCTATTCAAAATAAAATACTTGATTTAATGAAAGAAAAGCCTGTCTCCAGTTTTATGGATGATTCTGATCCTAATAGTTTTAAGTTTATGAATGCATATATAGTTGTTGGGCTATATTTGCTAGATATGTATTCTAAAAATTCTTTTGATGAATTAAGTCTTTTATACAAAGAAATACAAAAAAAATCATGTGAAAATAATTTTATTGAATCTATTCTTAATGATTTCATTAGTAATAAAATCGAGGTTGGAATTGACGCTCTCGATTATTTAAATAAACGTTGTTTTGATTCAACACATAAATATAAAGAACTAAATAAATTAGTTGATTTAATAAGAAATGCTTTAAATGTAGAAAAAATAGATGTAAACCTTGAAGATGTATTTACCTCTTTCGATAAAAGTCTGCAAGAGAAAGAGTATATGGATAAGTATTCGTATTTAAAAATGGATTCAATACGATTGTCTTTAACTAGATTATTTGTATACTATTTCTATCAGGAAGTACATAAACATAATTATGATACAGAAGACTATTTAAATTTTATAAAATACATTAAAACGAGACGATCTAATATTCCTCTTACTATTATAACTACTAATTGGGATACTCTGTTAGAAGAATATTTTATAAGAAATAATATAAGTTATAATTTGTGTTTGAACGAAAAATATTATTTTGAGGATGATTTAAATAATAATGAAAATCCTAACGGTAATGATTTAAAATTAGTTAAAGTTCATGGCTCTATAAATTGGTTTAGATGTTTAAATTGTAATACTCTTTCAATTTATAAAAAAATAAAAATATCAGATTTACTTTTTAATGATGAAAAATATGAATCTTGTCTTAGATGTAATATAAAGGTTAATGAAGAAACAGAAGTTTTACAGCCAGAAATTATTACACCAACAATGATAAAATCCATTGATAGTCAGTTATATAAAAATTTGTGGAATACAGCAAGCAATGAGTTAAGAAATGCTGATGAAATAATATTTATTGGTTATTCTATGCCTATTGCTGATTATGAATTTCGATATTTGCTGCAAAAAAGTATTCCAGCAGAAGCAAAAATTGATGTTATTTTACACAGTTCAGATGATCCAAGTAAAACGAAAAGCAATTGGACTTTACTTCCTGAAAAGAGGTACAGAGATCTATTTTCCAAAAATACAATTAATTTTCATTACGAAGGCTTTAAGGAGTTTTTTAATTAATTTAATAGAATTATTATTGGCATATCCACTTCTTCAAAATGATAATTTTAGAAGAAGTGGATATGCCTTTTTGTAATACCTTTATTCGGAAAATTTCATAATTTTACTATTCTTAATACTTGATGCTTGATTCTAACAACATTTCCATTGTATCAGCAACTGTTTGTTGCATATTGTCGGTTACATGCATATAGGTGTTCATTGTAAATCCAGCGTCTGTGTGACCGGCATGTGTGATGCTGTTTTAATGTCCATTCCTTGTTCAAGGGATAAGGTTGCAAAGCTGTGTCGTAAATCGTGAAAGCGTATTCTCGGCACGCCTGCCCTGTCTTGTATTCTGTGTATTCTTCGTGTGACTGCTGAAGTGTATCGTATCTCTCCTGTTACGGTAGAGGGGAATATGTACTTCGATTTCGGTATTTGATTTGCTTTTAATTCGCTTAATAACCTAATACACTCATCGCATAATCTTATCGTTCTGATTGAGCTTTTTGTTTTCGGTGTGTTAATTTTTATCTCGCCTTTGATTTTTTGTACCGCCTTGTTTACTGTTATCGTTTTGTCCTCAAGGCTTAAATCATTCCATTCCAAAGCACAGATTTCACCTAATCTCATACCCGTTGTCAGTTCAAGATAGTAGAATTTATAACAACCCGAATGCTTGGTTTCTTCAAGAAATGCTGTCAATTCTTCTTTCTTCAGCGTTTTCATTTCAGGCTTTGTGCAATTTGGAAGTTTAACTTTTGATATGGGATTCTTTGAAATTAAATCTTCATCCACTGCTTTTTGAAGGCAAGAACTGAGTGTTCTCTCTATCCCTTTTACCGAATAATATGCCAATCCGTTACCGTGTTTCTCTCTGCCTCGTTGCCTGCCGTTACTGAATAATCCTACCAAGAATTGCTGACAGTTCACGGTGGATAGCTCGCTCAATTTCATATCACCCAACGCAGGTAAGATATTGGCTTTGAACCTTTGCTCGTAACCGTTTACGGTATAGTCCTTAATCACATTTCTGCAAAATGTGTTTATCCATATTTCGTACCATTCATTAAGCGTGGAATCGGAATTGGTCAAGTAAGCATGAGAAGATAATACAGATTGTTCTTTCAGATATTCTTCTTTGGATTTGTTTAGCTTTTCTTGACATTCGGATTTGGTTTTTGCGGTAACACTTTTTCGTTTTGTCTTGCCGTTTTCATCTTTGCCGATGTTAAACCAACCTTCCCATCTTCCGTCTTTTCTTTTGCGAAGTGTTCCTTCGCCTTTTGTTCTTCTTGCGATTATATAGCCTCCTTTCTGCTTTTGGCAACTCAAACATTACCACAAGCCTTTTTCAACAGCCGGATAATTATCTTTTAGATTTTTCATCAATCCATTCCTTGAGTTGTTCTTTTGGAATGGATTTTCTTCTGCCAAACTTAACAACAGGGATTGATTTATCTTTTTCAATCAGCTTATACAAGCTGACATTTGATATGCCAAGCACCTCTGCCGCTTGATTGACTGATAACATTACAGGCATTTCATAAAAATTTTTTACACCTTGTTTTCATTTAATTTCACCACAGCAAAAAAATACCCCTCTATAATACGGAGAAAAAGCTCGGTTTTGTTGATGTGTTTTCAGAAAAATTATAGAAACTTTTTGCAAGATAAAAAGCGGACATCATTTGAGTTATCATATAAGCAGAAATAAAGCAAAACGGAGGAGAAATTATGAATCGCTCAAAAAACGATCATATAATTGAAATGGCAAAAAAATTTATTGATAATTGCAACAGCTTTGAAATTAAAGATTTAGATGCCGACAAACGGTATCTCAACAATTTACCCGCAATAACTCCTTTTACCGATTGTATTAAAGAATACTTAAACCCGTTTGAGGAAGAACAAAATCAAAATCTTACAAAAACGAGTAGCAATGATTTAGATGAGCTTTGCATATTTGAAAAAGATATGTTTAAGTTGTTTTGTACCGATGAATTTAATACATATCTTATAAGAATGGTGAACAGTTTTGTTATCGAAGCCGTTAACGTAGGCAAACGAGTTTTAATTATATCGCCTTTTTCTAATGCAATTGTTCGTAATTTCTTAAAAGCTGTTGGACGAAAGGATCACCAAAACAACCTTTTTTGGTTTGATGATAAAAAGCTCTATTTTTGCGAGTGTATGTCCGATGATAACATAATTGCTTTTACAGAGGATATTAAATCAAAAATTCTCGATTTGAATATAGATATTGTCTACATTCCGTATCTTGAGGCCTTGCTTAAAAAATACAGCCCAAAATTACAAATTGATGTGTTGAAATACTTTTATTATTTTGCTTTTGATAAGAAAATTTGTATCGTTTCAACCTTGTCGTCATTTGAACAATACAAAGGCGCAAATGATGATTGCTTGTTTTATCCGCAGCATAAATTAGATGTTTGCGTGTTAGGGAAAATTCTGCCTATGGAGGCATTGTACATTACTTCGTTTTCAAATAATACAGCGAGCTTTGAAAACTGGAGTGTGTGGAATTATATTAACGATACCCCGTCAAAAGTTTCGGTGCAAAGCCTTGATAATTTTTATACCTTTGATTCAATAAAGATAAATGATGAAGAATTTAATAATATGCAGTTTTAAAAAATGTTTTATGTCCGAAAAAAGATAAATATGTGGGTGTTATGCGGTTGTTCGTATAAAACGGCGAAATAAGTGCCTCGGATGGCAGTTGACGAAAAAATACGATTTGCTATAATGAAAGCAAATAAGCAAAGGGGGAATTTATATGAGTTTTGATTTAAGAGCTGTTCCGACCTGTGAGCTTGTCGATGAGCTCAAGAAAAGAGATGGCGTTTGGGCAACCTCGGTCGAGCCTTATGAGGATTATTCAATTACCGTCGGCGAAGAGAAAATCAACGATGCCGGACCGGTTATAATATTTAGAATTTGGGACTAAATTAAATAATTAAGGCTTTATCAAAAATAGTGATATAGTAGTTACAAAATACAGAATTGTGTTTAATAAAGCAAAAGGAGATTTAATATGTATTCAAAACATCCATATAAACCATTTATACCACAGAAAGCAACCAAACTTATTATTGGAACCATGCCGCCATATAGATTTTGTATTGAGCCAAAAGAACTCTTGGATGGTGATGTGGATTTTTATTATGGTTCAAAAGACAATTACTTTTGGGATTTGCTTTCGGAAGTTACCGGTATACAACTTAATCAGGAAAACTCGAAAGAAACAATAAATCAACGCAAAAGCTTACTGACAACGCTTAATATAGGTATTACTGATATTGTTGAAAAATGTATCCATAAAGATAAAAAATCCGATGATGCATCACTGGAAATAATAACACTCAAGCCAATTAAAGAATTACTTTTGCAGAATCCCCAAATAGACACACTTATTTATACAAGTGCATTTGTCATCAAGCAGGTAAATCAAATAGCAGATAAATCCTATCACAACTGGAAAATTCCCAAAAAAACGGGTACTGTTATTATGAATGGAAAAGAATACAATGTAGTTGTTTTGTATTCACCATCTCCTGCGGCATTACGCAGAATAACTGCTGAAACGCGTTTTTGCCAATATAAAAATGCCTTTGGTGAACAAAAATGATTTATCTTTCTCACTTGTTAAAATCGACTGATAAATACATTTCTGCGGCGGACAGAATGTTCGCCGCACTTGATTTATTTAATATAAAATATAAATTATTAAATAATACAAATGATATTTGGCTGCGGGATTTTATGCCGGTGAAAACAAAGTCGGGCAAATATGTATCATTTAGATACGAGCCGAGCTATCTTGCAGACGATCCGCAATTAAGAACAAATTTTAAAACCGATATTGCACCGAGCTTTAAGGTCGATAACCTTGTTTATACAGATATAAATTTAGACGGTGGGAATGTGGTCTTTTCTCCGTCCAAAGAAAAAGTTATCATAAGCGACAGAGTTTTTTCGGAAAATCACGGCATAAGTGAAGCAGAACTCACAGCCAAACTTGAAAAATTGCTCGAAGCAAGTTTAATAATCATTCCATCCCTTAAAAGCGATATGACAGGACATGCCGACGGTATGGTGCGATTGGTCGGTGAAAATACCGCTATCGTTAATGCTCCGCTGTCGCCGTATGGATTTGAAGCGAAAGTTAAAAAGGCATTGCAAAATCACGGGATTGAGGTTATTGATTTTCCGTATTTTTACTCAAAGGGTGACAGTGCCGTCGGTTGTTATCTTAATTATTTAGAAACGGAGAAATCTATATTCCTGCCGGTGTTCGGCGTTGACACGGATAACGAGGCTATAAATAAAGCAAAAAACATTTTTGATAAAACAATTATTCCGGTTAATATAAATGAAATTGCCGAATACGGCGGGTTGCTTAACTGTATCAGTTGGGAATTTGAATAGCAAAATATGTACTTATTTTTGTGCATTACTTTTACTATCATATAAATAAGAATTGAAGAAAGGAAGAAAATAATGGAAGTTGCAAAAGTTTTAACCGCAGTTTATGATGAGGATTTGGAAAACGGTGTGCTCAGGATTCCGGAGGATATTCGGGAGATTGATGGTGGCGCATTTAGTTACTGCCCGAACCTGAGAAAGTTGATTGTACCAAACTCCATAGATTGGTTGCCCGATTTTTACGACTGTCTGTTTTTAGAATCAATTGAAGTATCAGAGGGCAATGAGGAATATTCTTCTTTAGACGGTGTGTTGTTTGATAAAGATAAAAAACTACTTGTGCGATTTCCGAGAAATCATCAAGCAACATCTTATTGTGTTCCGCAGAGTGTAACCGGAATATGTCACTTTGCTTTTCAGTGTTGTGAAAACATAGAAAAAATATCAATTCCGAATAGTATAAAAGCAATGGGAAGATGGATTTTTTATGGTTGCAAAAAGCTAAGAGAAATAAATATTTCAAACCGTGTAGCTAAGCTTGAAGAAAATACCTTCTTTGGATGTGAAAATTTGGAAAGAATCTATATTCCGAATAGTGTGACAGAATTTGATAGTAAGATTTTTACGGATTGTGATAAGCTGACAATATATTGTCACAAGGGCTCTGCGGCGGAAAAATACGCAAAAGAAAACAATATTCCTGTTTCTTATGCGCAAGAAAACGAATAGTTATGTATATTTATCGGTCGGGTAGTTCTATGGCATCACATTCGTAAAAAAAATAAAACAATTGTAACGGTAAACAGTAAAGAAATTACCGAAAATGCCGGTTTACTTAACTGTATCAGTTGGGGAGATTAAATCAAGGCAAATATAAAAAGAGGTTTGCTCCGATTGAAGGGCAAACCTCTTTTATCGTTAGTGATTAATTCATTTCCAATATCTATTAATAAGTCGTTGCATATTTTCTCTGCCGACCGGATTCATTGTGTGCAACTTGACAGGATAATATTGCTCGGTTTCTGCAAGATAGTCAAGCAATTTAATTCCGTCACCGCCGTCAAAAGCATAGTCGCCTAAATCATGATCTAAGTCAAGTTGTTCAATCGGTTCTTTTGCGTTTTTAATCAATTCAATTGCTTCATTAACGCTGTGACAATGAATATAACCGTTTGGAGCAGGTCTTATATCGTCCAGCCAAATTTTCATTATACACACCCCTTTGTTTTCTAAGTCATCCTGAATATTTCATTTTTATTTTGCCTCATTGTACATGTAAATGATACGATAAATCGTTTTTACTCAAATTCTTCTTTATGTTTCATAAATAAATCAAACATCAAACGAACGCTCTTCAGCTTGGTCCAGGAATCAACAACCTTTGAGTCATCATCAAGATTGTAAATTTTTGCATGTGGTATAGATAAAAATATCGGCGAGTGCGTTGCAATAATGAATTGATAATTGAAGAATCGAGCAGAGGAATTGATATGGTCTGCAAGCTTCATCTGATTTTCAAGAGATAAACTGTTTTCCGGTTCATCAAGCAGATAAAGTCCTTCGTTTTCCATTTGTTCTATAAAGTACAACATCGCCGTTTCTCCGTTGGAGTTTTCTTCTTCCTCACGCTCCAATCTTTTTTTCAAAAAGGCAGATTTGCTTTTCAGTGCCTCATACCGGGTGTGCCACCTATCATAATCTTCCAAGGATTGCAGATTTGGACTGCCTGCCCTTATCTCCCAATATTCTTCGTTTACATCTTTTGTTTTGCTGAATAGCTGCTTATTAAACTCTCGTTTTTTCATTGAATGGTTAAAGACATCATCGCTGGTTATAATTCTGCTGTTATGATTGAAAAACTGCGCATATTCTCGAAAATCATCCTCGTTATACTTGCACATATCCAAGTAGTCATTAAGAAAACGTCCGGAATTAAAAAGTGAGTCACGTTTTAACCGTAGTTTTTCGGCAATGATATTCAGTGCCGTGGTTTTTCCGCACCCGTTTTCGCCGTAAAGAATCGTGATGCTATCAAATTCTATCTTATTAAGGCCAACATACGGAAGAACATTGAATGGATAAAAAGAGCCGGTATGAAAGAGAGGACGCCGATCCGCCCCAAGGCTGTCAACGGGATGTAAAAAGTCAAGTTCTTGAGACAGTGACGGAAAAGAAAATCTTTTTAAATAAATCATTTTTTGACACTCCATTATAAAACTAATTTAAGTATGATACTTCAAAGTGATTTGCAATTCTTAAATGAATAATAGCTAACACTCGATCTGCCCACACCTTCTTATAATTATAACGATTGTGATGAACGAAAAACGGTACAAATGATTTATTAAAGTGTTATTAGAATGAAATGCGGCGAAACTTATGTACTGAAAAAGTCGCATAGCCTATTGCATAATGTGAGCATAAGATATAAAATAAGTTTGAGGTGAATATTATGCTTGGAAGCAGACCAAAGAAAATGATGAATATGTATGTTTACGATATACTAAGGCGAAACACCGATGCCGAGCATCCTATGACGCAGAGAGAAATCCAAAAGCGGCTTGAAAGCGAATACGATATGACGGTTGATAGGAAAGCGGTCAAAGCTAATCTTGAAGATTTAATCAATGACGGCTCATACAACATTGAATATTCAACCAAAATTCGTTTTACCCCAAATCGCTCAACGGGAGAAATTGAGAAAAGCGAAATTTTAACCGGCTTTTATTACAACAATGTATTTACAGATTCTGAGCTTCGGCTGCTTATGGACTCGGTTCTGTTCTCAAAAAGCATTCCGATGGTAAATAAAAAGGAACTGCTTGTTAAACTCAAGGATTTATCAAATAAATATTTTAAATTCAGTACGGCAAATATTCGGTTCTATGAAGCAGCCGACAGAGAAATTAACAAAGAATTATTTTACACTATAGAGGTGCTTGACGAGGCGATTTCAAATGGCTTACAGGTTAAGTTTCTCTATAACGAATACGGTGTCGATAAAAAACTTCATCACCGTATAAACAAAAACGGTGATGTCAGAGAATACATAATCAATCCATATACTATGGTGGCGAACGGCGGTAAATATTATCTTATTTGCAATTACGATAAGTACGATAATCTTTCTCATTATCGTATTGACAGAATCAGTAATATTGAAATTTTGGACACACCCAGAAAGCCTAAAAAACAGGTTGAGGGGCTTGTGGGTCTTGATGTTGCAAAGTATATGCAGGAGCATATTTTTATGTTCGGCGGTAAGTCAATCAGGGCAAAATTTGAAATGCCTAAATATTTAATTTCAGATGTACTTGATTCGTTCGGAGCGAATGTTAATTTCACTGATATCGGCGACGGCAATGTGCTTACAAGCGTTAAGGTTAATGAAAACGACATACGCTATTGGGCAAGACTGTACGCAAGCCAAATCAAAATCACCGAACCGAAAGAGCTTGTCGATATGTGTAAGCAGGATATGGTTAATGCATTGGCGCTTTATGATTAAATCTTGCTTTTTTGTAAAGTATTATGGTATTGTAAAATAAAAAGGAGAAAAATGTATGAAATACTATCTTCATAGAATAAGTCACGAATACAATTTATCTTATGCTCTGTTTAAGAACGGAATAAATTCCGAAAAATATTTATCTCTTGGTTGGTCTATATTTAGAAATACAGATATATTAGAATGTGCGAGAAAGAAAGACAATTATTCATCATTTGAAAATTGCTTTGCTTCAAAAAGAGAAGATAAAGTAAGAAGCAGATGGAATATGTGGTATTTTGCACAATTCAAAAAAGACGACATTGTAGTTGTTCCGCTTTTTGACGGAAAATTTGCCATATGCAAAGTTCTCGAGCCTGCGCAATCTGTAAATATTCTAAAAGAAAATACCTTAAAAGGATATTTTGATAAAGAAAAAAATATCAAATGGCATAATGATGCATTTTATTGTGATGATGAAAAAATCGACATAGGCTTTGTGGTAAAAGTAGATGTATTATTTGATAATTTATCAAGAAAAGAATATGCAGACAGCGCTTTAACATCAAGATTAAAGATTCGTCAAACTAACGCAGATATTACGGATATCAGTAATTCAGTTAAGCAAGCGATCGAATCTAAGAAGAAAGATAAGCCGTTAAATTTTTATAACGACGCAATCGAAAAATTAATTCCTGAAATGCTAAATCAAATAGTCGATAAACTCAATCCGGATAAATTTGAAATACTGATAAAAAAATATACGGAAAAGCTTGGCGCAAATGCAACTGTTCTTTCAAAAAATCAACATGGTAAAAAGGATTATGCGGACGCAGATGTAGTAGCATTTTTTGATAATATTAAAGTAGCAATACTTATTCAAGCAAAACATCATAAGGGTGAAACCAATGGTTGGGCTGTTGCACAAATAGACAATTACAAAAAACAGTTAGAAGATCCAAATTACGAACTAGATATAGATGCAGACAATTATACATATATTCCTTGGGTTATTTCCACTTGCGAAGATTTTTCAGATGAAGCTAAAAACAAAGCGAAAGACAGTAAAATAAGATTAATAAACGGAAAAGAATTTGCAAGAATGATATTGGAACAAGGCTTGCAAAATATTGATTTAGAATAGTATGACCTATGTAATATCTGACCTGCACGGTTATCCGATAGAAAAATTGAAAACATTGCTTGAAAAAGTCGGGTTTTGCGAAGAAGATTTTCTTTACATACTCGGTGATGTGATTGACAGAAACGGTGACGGCGGTGTTGGGATTTTGCAGTGGCTACTCTCCCGACCTAATGTTCAGCTTATTCTCGGCAATCACGAGGCAATGTTGCTTTCTTGCGAGTTTTTGTTTGATGAAATCACGGACGAGAGCATTGCTGATTTTGACAGCGAAAAAATAGAAATTCTATCAAATTATCAGCTCAACGGCGGTGATGTTACGCTGAAATCGCTTGCAAAACTGAACAAAGAATCACCCGAAACGGTTTGTGATATTCTCGATTATCTGCGTGACTGCCCGCTGTATGAAGCTGTTACGGCAGGCGGAAAGGATTATTTCCTTTGTCACAGCGGCATTGATGAGTTTGAAAAGAGCAAAAAAATCAGCGGCTATCCTGCCGATGCTTTTATTTGGGCTTGGCCTGAAATTGGCGATGATTATTTTGACGATATTATAACCGTTTTCGGTCACACACCGACAATGAATTACGGCGAACAATATCGCAACAAAATAATCAAAACGAGAACTTGGATTGATATTGATATGGGCGCAGCAGACGGCAAAACCGAGCCTGTCCTCCTCCGCCTTGACGATATGAAAGAATTCAGAAATTGAATATAATTATTTAACACCACGATACTTTTTATCGTGGTGCTTTTATATGCAAAAAAAGTGTTCGGCGGTGTTTTCAATAAAGCGGATGGCCTATTTTTGTCCCACTTGCTTTTGTATACTCCTGTTAAGGTGGTGACAATATGAGCAGCAGTAATACAAAGAATATATTGGACGAGTTTTTTCAAAACTTAAAGGATTTTGGCGATAGACTTTCCATGGAAGATATAGATGTCGCCGTCGAATCGCTTCAAATTGCATTTGATGATTTGAGGCTCATGAAAAAAACGGCTGTTGAAAAGAAAAAAGAAGCCGAACGCAAGCAACGAGAAGAAGATGAAAAGCGAGAAAAAGAAGAAAAAATCCGTAAGCAGAAGGAACATATTAAAGAAGTAACCTGTATGGATCTTCCACTTGACTGGAACAATCCTTTTAATGCGGATGAGCGTGCATCCGGAATATATATCGAAAGTATCTCAGACGCACTTGTAAAATCTTTAACAACGCTCGGAAGGGTCGATATTGAATTCATTGCATCGGTTACAGGCAGTGATTACAAAACCGTTATAACCACCCTAAAAGGCTCAATTTATCAAAATCCGTTAACTTGGAACGAGTGCTTTTATCAGGGCTGGGAAACAGCCGATGAATATCTTTCCGGCAATCTTATGCAAAAGTGGAAAGAGGCAAAAAAGGCAAACAAAAAGTATAACGGATATTTTAAAGATAATGTCAAGGCCATTGAGTCGGTTCTTCCGCCGACTGTTGCAACTGAGGATATTTATATAACTCTTGGTTCACCGTGGGTGCCGTCAGATGTTATTGATGATTTCATTGAGCATCTTTTTGGCGGACAAGCAAAATACTGGAGTAACAGTAAAAGCACACAAGAATACCTTTCTGTAAAACATGACGAGCTCACCGGAACATGGGAAATACCGGAAAAAACTCGCTATGGACATGGCGTGACAGATACAGACTCTTATGGTACAAGCAGACTTGAGGCCTTATATATTCTCGAAAGAACGCTTAATATGAAAACGATTGCCGTAAAGAACGAGGTTGCTTGCAAGATAAATGCTTCGGGCAAAAAGCGTGTTATCAACAAAGAGGAAACTTTGCTCGCTCTTGAAAAACAGCAGAAAATGATTAAAGAGTTTCAGGATTGGGTGTGGAAAGACGAAAAGCGTAAGAAACGTCTGGAAACCATATTTGAAAACAAATACAGCTGTGTTCGCAGGAGAATATTTGACGGTTCGTTCTTAACTTTTCCGGATTTATCTCCAAATATAACTCTTTTTCCATATCAAAAAAATGCAGTTGCAAGAATTATTTTCACACCGAATACCCTTCTTGCTCACGACGTCGGAAGCGGAAAAACCTATATAATGATTGCTTCCGGTATGGAACTCAGAAGAATGGGGCTATCCAAAAAGAATTTGTATGTTGTTCCAAACAACATTGTCGGTCAATGGCAAAAAATCTTTGTTGAAATGTATCCTAATGCAAAGCTTTTGACTGTTGAACCCAAAAGCTTCGTTCCTTCAAAGAGAGATACGGTGCTTGAAAAAATCAGAGACGAAGAATTTGACGGCATCATTATGGCTTACAGCTGCTTCGAACAGATACCGCTTTCGCAAGATTTTTACATTGATGAGCTTCGAGATATGAAAGAAAAAGTAAATGACTTACTGAGTGATTCGAAAAAGGTAACCAAGAGTCTTAGGAAGAAAAATGAAAAATTGGGGAAACAACTTGCCGAACTTGCGACCACGCTTGTTAATATTGATTGCGGCGTTTTCTTTGATGAACTTGGTATAAGTCGTCTTTATGTTGATGAGGCACACAATTACAAAAATGTACCTATCGAAACAAAAGCGGACAATGTGCTAGGAATTACTCGTAGCGGCTCAAAAAAATGCAAAGATATGCTTGATAAGGTTCGTGTAGTTCAAAAAAGCGGAGGGGGAGTTGTTATGGCGACAGGAACACCGATAACCAACTCAATAACCGATGCGTTTATTATGCAAAAATATTTACAAAACGGAGAACTCGGACTTCTTGATTTGCAGAACTTTGACAGCTGGATAGGTATGTTTGCCGAAAAATCAACTGAGTTTGAAATAGATGTTGATACCTCAAGCTACCGCCTTGCTACAAGATTTTCAAAATTTCATAATCTGCCGGAGCTGACAACGCTGTTTTCGCAGATTGCCGATTTTCATCATATGGACGAGGTTAACGGAATCCCTGCGTTTGATGGCTATTCGGATGCGCTTATCGGTAAAACGCTAAGCTTTGAAAATTATTTGAATCTTATTTCTTCTCGTGCGGATGATGTCAGAGCCGGCTTTGTTAACAGAAGCGCTGATAATATGCTTAAAATCACAACAGACGGTCGTAAAGCTGCACTTGATATAAGGTTGGTTGACTCGAATGAGCCATTTACACAGCAGTCTAAAGTGTATCGATGTGCCGAAAATGTTTTTGATATTTATCTAAAAACCGACGGAACGCAACTTGTCTTTTGTGACACATCAACGCCTAAATCGAGTTTCAATATGTATGACGAACTCAAACGGCTGTTGATTGAAAAAGGCATATTGCCGTCGCAAATTGCGTTTGTCCATGATGCAACAACTGAGGCGAAAAGAAACACATTGTTCAAGATGATGAGAAACGGCGATATTCGTGTCTTAATCGGTTCAACCTTTAAGCTTGGTATAGGTGTTAATGTTCAGAACAAGCTTATAGCCATTCATCATCTTGATGTTCCATGGCGACCGGCTGATGTAGGACGGATTTTGCGGACATTCAAAATAAAAAAGAATGTGGAGGTAACAG
>ERZ773245.547-NODE-547-length-39803-cov-11.683959_pt1 | contig 39803 bp, 25 predicted proteins | sample MGYA00580988_ERZ773245 | MGnify/ENA primary metagenome ERZ773245 (study PRJEB29015, sample SAMEA2737792) | human gut metagenome | biome: human gut; feature: human-associated habitat; material: faeces | place: China | collected 2012 ... | reverse complement strand
TGTTTCTTCTCCGGTGCCGGCTTGCCGAAGCTTGCTTCGGAGCAAGCCGGCACCGGAGAAGAAACAAAGGGCGCAGCCCTTGCATCACAGCAAGTGTTTTGCTTGTTTTTGTAAAAGGATCGTGTTTAAGAGCGCTCTACTCCCCCAAAAAGTTGCTTCGATGTGCCTATCCGTGCCACGGGAAATATTCATTGCGTTGATTTTTAGGTTGAATGGCTGGTTTAATATCGCCATTCATCTCTCTTATAAAAGATCTTGATGTGAGGGTAGTTGTGTATGCTTGATAGTGTATTTCATGAGAGCAGATCCTTCATTAAATCATCTACATTGTCAAATGCTATGGTCTTCTCCTTTCCATCTTCAACGTCTTTTACAAGTTTTATAGTCTTTGTATTCAATTGCTCACCGGTTTGTGGATTATAAAGAGTGTAAGACGATGGTTTTGTCATGGTGATAGTATTATTCCAATTGCAAAAATAATATTTTTCTTTGAGAATAGTTCTTTTTTCTAAAAAATAAGTCCGGAAGAAGGATCAGAAGTCCGGAAGTCCTGAAGTCCGGAAGTCCAGTCATGTGTATAAGCCTCTGTAACCAGGTATTGCTCTAGAATTGCTCTGGTATTTCTCAGGTATTGCTAATGTAATGACTGGACTTCCGGACTTCTGGACTTCCGGACTTCAAGCTGTCCTTCTGTCCTTCCGGACTTCAGACAAGCCCTCCCTTCTGACTCTCTCTTAGTTATCACTTCTTCCGAAGATTCTGAGGAGATAGAGGAAGAGGTTGATGAAGTCGAGGTAGAGGTTCAGCGCACCGAGGAGCGCTATTTTCTGCGACCCTTCATCCAAGCCGGGCGCCATGGCTAAGGTGCGCTTGATCTGCTGGCTGTCCCAGGCTGTCAGACCCACGAAGAGGATGACACCGATATAGCTCAGAATCATGTCGAACATGGCACTCTTCAGGAACAGGTTCACCACGGTGGCGATGATGAGTCCAATGAGGGTCATCATAAACAGGCTGCCGAACTTGGTCAGGTCCGTCTTGGTGACATAGCCGTAGAAAGCTGTGGCACCGAAGGTGGCTGCCGTGATGAAGAAGACCTTGGCAATGGATGTCATGGTGTAGACGAAGAATATCGACGACAGCGTGACACCGTTGAGGGCCGAGTAGATGATGAACAGCGTGGTGGCTGTGGTGAGGGAGAGCTTGTTGATGCGCGCTGTGGTGTAGAACACCAGGCCTATCTCCGCGATGAAGAGAATCCAGATGGAGGCGGGGTTACCGTAGATCATCTGTGTGATGGCCGGACTCGTTGCTGTGCCCCAGGCGCAGAGACCCGTGATGACAAGGGCCATCGTCATCCATAAGTATACTTTTCTCATCAGGGCAGGGAAAGCTGCCGAGAGGGAGCCTTGGCGCTGCTCTACGATTCTTTCAAGATCTTGTACTTCCATAATTCTTATCTTTGATTATTGTGCAAATGTAATGATTTACCGCAAGATGGACAAGAATTGTGCCAATCTTTTCGAGTTTTTATTAATTCTTCAGCCTTTTTCTATGGTCAGCGAAGCTCTTTTTACAAAAACAAATAAAAACCTTACTGTGATGCAAGGGCTGCGCCTTTTTGTTTCTTCTCCGGTGCTGATCAACCAAAACCAGGAAAACCCCTTTGTGTCAGCGCCAAGGGCTTAGGCCCTTTGCGCTGACACAAAGAAAACCTGAAAAACCTGCTGGCGCAGTAAAGTTAGAAGTTACACCGCGTTAGCCTGTTTTTAAGGTTTTTCTTGCTGTGATGCAAGCCTGAGGTACGAAGGCTGTTTCTTCTCCGGTGCTGGCATGCCGAAGCTTGCTTCGAAGCATGCCAGCGCCGGAGAAGAAACCAAGGGTGCAACCCTTGCATCACAGCAAGGGTTTTGTTTGTTTTTGTAAAAGGAACAAATCACAGTAAGAAAGTTCTTTGCCTTCCTGTCTTAATATATTTCTGTCTTAGTCTGGTTTTTTCAACTACATTGAAGAAGAAACTTTTTCCTTTGTGTCACCGGTAGATGTCCTTCTTCTTCAGTTCGACGATTCTCCCCAATTTGGCAAGCTTGTTCATGTCGAGGTATTTCTTGTTGCCCACGATGATAAAGGCCTTGGGACGATGCTGTATGTTGCGGGTGTAGAAGTCCTTAACGTCGGTTATCTGCATGCTTTTCAGCGCTTCGGCCAGGTCACCGTTGGGGTCGTGGTCGTAGCCTGTCAGACGCAGGTCGGCGACGGCGCGGCCCAGACTTCGGAAGGCAGGGTAGGAGTTGTTGATGCTGTTGATGATGTTCTGTCGTGCCGGTGCCACATTGGCCTCGTTGACCGGCATGTTGTCCAGGAGCGAGTCGATGAGCAGCGTCGTCTCCATGGCCTTGTCGGCCTGCGTGCCCGCTAAGGTGACATACCCGCAGGGCGCGTCCGGTTGCGTCTTGAGCTCGGGGAGGAGCAGACTGCCATGGGCATAGTAAGCCAGGGCACGGAATTCGCGGATCTCCTGGAACGTCACCGACTGCATGCCGCCACCGAAGTAGTTGCCCCACAGTGCCATACGAGCCCGGTCGGTGGCTGTCGGCATGGCTGCCGTCTGCTGGTAGCAGCCTACGGCCGTCTGGCGGGCAGAGGCGTTGTTGTAGATGTATACGGTGTTCTCCGTGACGGGTTGCAGCGAGGATCTTGCCGGTTCGTGGGCATGTCGGATGTCGGCGATATTGATGCAGCGCCTTACGCTTTTTTCGATTTCTTTAGCGTCTTTTGTGCCACAGTAGACGATGTCCGTCTGCCATTGCTGCAAGTCTTTGAAGAGACTGACAAGTTTGTCAGCCCCTATCTCTTTCATCTCCTTAGGTGTGAGATGGCTGATAGAGGGTGCGTCGTGGCCTCTCGCCACTTTTTGGATGGCAGCCAGCGCTATCTGCCAGTTCTCTTTGAAGAAGGTTGTTTTGTCCATTTTGGCAGCCTTTATCAGATGCTTCATCCGCTTGGCGTCGGCTTGGGGGCAGGTCAGAAACTCGTGCAGCAGACTGATGGCTTCGTCGAAGCGGCTGTCGATACCCGTCAGGGTGAGCGTCACGCTCTCCGCCGAAGCCTTGGCGGTTAGGGTGGCGCCCTGACTGCGTAACAACTGGGCAAACTGTCGCTTGCTGTGGCGGGTGGTGCTAATCTCTCCGAGGTAGTCGGCCAGGACGGCAAGACGCCGGTCGTTGTCAGAGCCGCGGCGGAAGATGACCTGTAAGGAGAATACATCGTTCATGGGGTTGCGGACGGTGTAGAGATGAGCTAAAGGCGACAGTAGCGTGGTGGTGACACCGTCGGCAGTATCTCTCTGAAGGCTGTCGAGGGTGATGAGGCGAGGCTCAACCTCTTGCACGGGCTCCGCCATGAGTTGCTGGGCATATTCTGATTTCTCTCCCGCATGCTTCGGACGGACGGGCTTGTATCCTGGCTGGCTGATATGCTCTTTGGCATAGCGCCCGAACTTCTTGACAATCTTCAGCGAGTCGTCGTTGAGATATTCCCGTGCTACGCGCATGATGTCGTCGCGGCTGACTTGTGCCACGCGCTGGCTTCTCTCCACTACGTCATCCCATGTCAGGTGATGCGAATACGCGTTTATCATGGCGCTGCTCCTCCCGTTCACAGTCTCCATAGCCATAGCCATGTCGCGGCTCAGATTCAACTTCTCGGCATCGAGGGCAGCCTGCGGGAAGTCGCCGCGCTTGAGTCTGTCTATCTGTTCGAGGCATCGCTGTTCGGCTTTCTTCCGTGAGCCAAAGGGCAGATTGGGCACGAAGCCGAAGCCCCAGGCAGAGAAGTCTTTGAAGGCATAGCCCGTGCCTCTGGCGAAAAACAGCTTCCCGGCGGTGTGCAGCGAGTCGATAAGCCCGGTGCCGTCGCTGTTGAGGAGCAGACGGGTCATAACCTTGAAAGGCAGATAGTCTGGGCTGTCATCACGGGGCGCCTGCCAGACATAGCCGCCTATCTTGACGATGGGAATGGGCACCTTCAGCTGCAGGGCTGGCTTGCCACGGAAGTTCTGCAACACAGTCTTCTGTCTTGCTGGCATCGGCTCACCATAGGGCGCCAACCGCCCGAAGGTATGCTCCAAGAGCGCCTGCAGACTGTCCGTCCGGATGTCGCCGACGAGCATGAGCCCCATGTTCTCCGGCACATAATAGGTTCTGAAGAAGCGCATCATCTCCGACAGCCGTGGATTCTTCAGACTGTCGGTGGCGCCGAGGATGGGGAAGGCGTAGGGGGTGCCGGCGAGGGCTTGCTGCTGGGCCTTCTCGGCGGTGGAGGCGAGGAGGTTGTCGGCGTACATATTCTTCTCTTCGTAGACGGTCTCCAGCTCGCCCTGGAAGAGTCGGAAAACGGGGTCGCGGAGACGCTCGGCGTTGAGCTCGCACCACTGACGGAGGTATTGCGGTGAGAAGGTGTTGTGGAAGACGGTCTCGTCGAAGGAAGTGTAGGCGTTGAGCCCCGTGCCGCCGTAGAGGCTGATGAGGTTGCTGAACTCGTTGGGAATGGCATATTGTGCCGCTTGGATGGACAGAGCGTTGATATGCTTCTGGATGCCGAGGCGTGCCTGGGCATCGGTCGTCCGGGCCAAACGGTCATACTGTGCCGAGATGCTGTCGAGCCATGGCTTCTCTGCCGCATAGTCGGTGGTGCCGATATGCTTCGTGCCTTTGAAGAGCAGATGCTCCAGATAGTGTGCGATGCCGCTGTTGGGGCAGTCTTTGGCGCCTGCCTTGACGACGACGGCGCCATAGACTTTGGGTTGTGAGGGGTCGACATTGACCCACACTGTCATGCCGTTGCTGAGCTTGAAACTCGTGACTTCGAGCCGGTGCTGGCCGAGGGCGGAGACAGCGGCAAGGGTGAGAACTGTGCACAGAAAAATGATGCGTGGGATAACTTTATGTTGCATGTTGTTGGTTTTGCGTTAATGCCAATGCAAAGTTACACTAAATTTACCTGTATTGCTCACGTCAGGCCAGATTATTTAAAAATAAAACGTTATTGTTGGCTGTTTTCTGTTTCGTCACCTTTTGAAGTATTCGTACTAATAAATTAAAGAATTCTCGATAGTTAAATAAACGATATATTTCAACAAAACCAAGAAAACAGCTTTGTGTCAGCGCCAGGGCTTAGGCCCTTTGCCATTTGCGGTTTGAGGGCTTGTGAGAGGCCTTGCCTCTCCCCGCCCTCAAACCGCAAATGGCAGATTTTCCTTCGTCGAATCTTGGCGCTGACACAAAGAAAACCTGAAAAACAAGCTGGCGCGGTATTGCTACGAATAAGGAATTAAGGAGTAGAAAGTTAAGGGAAAGACACTTTACCGCGCCAGCCTGTTTTCAAGGTTTTCCTTGCTGTGATGCAAGCCTGAGGGACGAAGGCTGTTTCTTCTTCGGTACCGGCATGCCGAAGCTTGCTTCGGAGCATGCCGGTACCGAAGAAGAAACAATGGGCGCAGCCCTTGTATCACAGCAAGAGGTTTTATTTGTTTTTATAAAAGGAGAATACCTCTATTGCTCACGTCAGGTCAAATTATTTAAAAATAAAACGTTATTGTTGGCTGTTTGGGAATATTGATGTACATTTGCGGAAAAATTGGAAGCATGGAATATTCTATAAACGTAAAGGGTCGTTTGTTCTCCCTTGCTCAGCCTCAGGTTATGGGCATTCTCAACTGCACGCCCGACAGCTTCTATGCCGGCAGCCGCAAGCAGACCGATAAAGAAATTGCCGACCGCGCCAACCAGATTGTAGCCGAAGGAGGGACGATGATAGATGTCGGTGCCTTCTCCACACGCCCTGGTGCCCAGGAGGTCAGCGAGGAGGAAGAGATGCGCCGCCTGCGTCATGCCTTGCCTATCGTCACGCAGGAGCAGCCCGATGTGCCGCTGTCCGTTGACACCTACCGCCCTGAGGTGGCGCGTATGGCCGTAGAGGAATATGGCGCTGACATCATCAATGACGTCTCGGAGGGCGGCATCACGGGTATCGTGGACAAGCCCCTCGACGAGAAATATGATGTCGCCGCCGAGGAGGCACGCTTCGCCGACTATCCTGCTATCTTTAAGATGATGGGGCATCTGAAGGTGTCCTATATCCTGATGTCGGTGCAGGGCAATATCCATGATATGCTGCTGAACTTCTCCCGTGAGGTGCAGCAGCTCCGTGACCTGCATGTGAAAGACATCATCCTCGACCCCGGCTACGGCTTCGGAAAGTCTATCGAGGACAACTACCGGGTGCTCCACGACCAGGCTAAGTTAGCCGTGATGGGGCTGCCTGTCTTAGCCGGGCTCTCGCGCAAGCGCCTGATATGGCAACTCTTGGGCACGTCGGCTGACGAGGCTCTCAACGGTACCACCGTGGTGAACACCATCGCACTGCTCCATGGCGCGAGCATCCTCCGGGTGCATGATGTCAGAGCTGCCGCCGAGGCTGTGAAGATAGTCGGTGCACTTCCATCTGAATGAAATACTGAAGATTTATGTTTTTCTCTTTCGGCATAAAAGATGTCATCGACATCGTTACCGTAGCACTCATCCTGTACTACTTCTATAGGCTGATGAAGGAGAGCCGCAGTGTCAATGTCTTTATTGGCATCATGGTCTTCGTCATCGCATGGCTCATCGTGTCGCAGGTCTTGGAGATGCGCCTCTTGGGCTCCATCATGGACAAGCTGGTGTCGGTGGGTGTGATAGGACTCATCGTGCTGTTCAAGGACGAGATCCGCAAGTTCCTCTATGAGATTGGCGAGCGGCAGCGCGTGCGGAAGATTCTCCGCGTCTTCTTCCGGCGCTCCGATGTGGCGCAGGAAGAGGACAAGGAGACCATCATGCCTATCGTGTGGGCGTGTATGGATATGGCCAAGGGCAAGGTGGGCGCCCTCATCGTCATAGAGCGGGCAACACCCCTTGACGATATCGTGCAGACGGGAGAGACCATCGACGCCAGCGTCAACAAGCTCTTGATAGAGAATATCTTCTTTAAGAACTCTCCCCTCCACGACGGTGCCATGGTGGTGTCGAAGCACCGCATCAAGGCTGCTGGCTGTATCCTCCCCGTGAGCCATAACATGGACATCCCCAAGGAGCTGGGCCTGCGCCATCGGGCCGCCTTAGGCATCTCCCAGGCCTCCGATGCCATTGCCATCGTTGTCTCCGAGGAGACGGGGCGCATCAGCGTGGCTATCAAGGGCAATTTCCGGCTTAGACTCTCGGCAGAAGACTTGGAAAGCCTCTTGGCAAAGGAAATGGCCGGGGGCTTATAACGGTGAAAGATTAAATAACGATTAAAAGCGAAAAATAATCCTTGTGGCTTGAGCCATAAGGATTATTTTTTGTAATTTTGCAAAGTATAGATAGCAACGAGAACATTGCAAAGAAAGAAAACGCTATAAAGTAAAGAAAAATGAGTTTATTAGACGAAATCATTGCGCGTGCTAAAGCCGACAAGCAACGCATCGTTCTTCCCGAAGCTGAGGAAGAGCGCACATTGAAAGCTGCCGACCGTGTTTTAGGCGACGACATTGCAGACATCATTCTTATTGGTAATCCTGCTCATATCAAGGAGGAGGCTGAGCAGTGGGGGCTGAAGAACATCGACAAGGCCCGCATCGTCGATCCCCTGCATTTCGACAAGACAGAGGAATATGCCGAGAAGCTGGCTGAGCTCCGTAAGAAGAAGGGCATGACCATTGACCAGGCCCGTGAGCTTGTCACCCACAACAACCTCTACTTGGGTTGCATGATTATCAAGTCGGGCGATGCTGACGGTCAGATCTCCGGTGCCCTCTCTACCACCGGCGACACGCTGCGCCCTGCCCTGCAGATTATCAAGTGCGCTCCCGGCATCACATGCGTCAGCGGTGCAATGCTTCTTGTCACCAACTCTAAATATGGCAAGGACGGTATCGTCGTCATGGGCGACGTGGCTGTGACGCCTAACCCCACTGCTGACCAGCTGGCTCAGATAGCCTTCACGACGGCACAGACCGCCAAGGCCATCGCCGGTATCAACGAGCCACATGTGGCCATGCTGAGCTATTCCACCAAGGGCTCTGCTAAGGATGCCATCGACAAGGCTACCGGCAAGAGCGTCTATGTCATCGACAAGGTCGTTGATGCCGTGAAGATAGCCCGTGAGAAATATCCTGACCTGCAGGTCGACGGCGAGCTTCAGGCTGACGCTGCCCTCGTGCCTGCTGTAGGCAAGAAGAAGGCTCCGCAGAGCAACATCGCCGGCCGTGCCAACGTCCTCGTGGTGCCGAACCTTGAGGTGGGCAACATCGGCTACAAGCTCGTCGAGCGTCTCGGCGGCGCTACAGCCATCGGCCCTATCCTCCAGGGTATCGCTCGCCCGGTCAACGACCTGAGCCGCGGCTGCTCTGTCGACGACATCTACTACATGGTGGGCATCACAAGCTGCCAGGCTCAGGACGCCAAGAAATAATGTTGAATGTTTAATGTTGAATGTTTAATGTTGAATGTTTAATGTTTTATGTTGAATATTTAATTGACAGTTGATAATGAGCGACTTCGCGAAAGTTCTTCAAGACAAGTGCATGAACTTTTCTGTAAGGATAGTGAACCTCGCACACTATCTGAAATCGGAGAAGCATGAGTATTGTATTGCCGACCAAATCTTCAGAAGTGGTACGAGTATTGGAGCAAATATCGCGGAGGCTGAATGTGCGATAAGCAAAAAGGACTTTATGGCAAAAGTATACATTGCTTTGAAGGAATGTAACGAAACCATCTATTGGCTTGAACTGCTTTATCGTACAAGGCTCATTATCAAGAAAGAGTACGACTCTATGTATGACGATGCCAATGAGCTCCGCAAGATATTGGGGACAATCACAAAGACCACAGCAGAGAATCTTAGGCAACAGAACACAAAGTAACCCCTACTCCATCATATATTAAATCATTCGATATTATATCATTCGATATTATATCATTATCCAATAAGACTCTCTACATTATCATTCATAACTCAACATTATCATCATTCAACACTCATCATTCAACACTCAACATTTCACATTATACTCATTCCACATTAATATCATTAAACACTTAACATTAAACACTTAACATTAAACACTTAACATTAAACATTTAACATTAAACACTTAACATTAAACATTTAACATTATAATGAAAATATTGGTATTGAACTGTGGAAGTTCAAGCATTAAGTATAAGCTTTACGACATGACCGACGAGTCCGTTCTGGCTCAGGGCGGTGTAGAGCGTATAGGTCTTGACAACGCCTTCATCAAGGTGAAGCTCTCTGATGGCAGCAAGAAGCAGATCTTCGCTGATCTGCCTTCCCACAAGGAGGGTGTCCAGCTCGTCTTCAAGTGCCTGCTCGATTCCGAGATTGGCGCTATCAAGAGCCTCGACGAGATTGGCGCCGTAGGCCATCGTGTGGTGCAGGGTGGTGACCTCTTCGAGAAGAGCTGCATCGTCACACCGAAGGTAGAGGAGGGCATTGAGAGCCTTATCGACCTGGCTCCTGTCCACAACAAGGGTCATCTGGCTGGTATCCGCGCCGTCGATGAGCTCATGCCCAACACCCCGCAGGTGACGGTCTTCGACAACGCCTTCCATTCCACCATGCCGGACTATGCTTATCTCTATGCCATTCCTTACGAGTGGTACACCAAGTATCATGTGCGCCGCTATGGCTTCCATGGCACCAGCCATCGCTATGTCTCGCGCCGCGTCTGCGAGTTCTTGGGCGTGGACATCAAGAAGCAGAAGATTATCACCTGCCATATCGGCAATGGTGCCAGCGTGGCAGCCATCAAATACGGCAAGGTCATCGACACCTCTATGGGTCTGACTCCTCTGGCAGGTCTGATGATGGGTTCTCGCTCCGGCGACATCGATCCGTCGGCAGTCTGCTATATGATGGAGAAGAGCGGTATGACGCCGCAGCAGATGTCAGAGTATCTGAACAAGCAGAGTGGTGTCCTCGGTGTGGCCGGTATCTCCAGCGATATGCGTGATAACGAGAATGCCGACAATGAGGGCAACAAGATGGCGCATCTGGCTCTGGCCATGTACAACTACCGCATCAAGAAGTATATCGGTGCCTATGCTGCTGCCATGAATGGTGTGGACATCATCGTCTGGACAGCCGGCGTTGGCGAGAACCAGGAAGGCGTGCGCTGGGACAGCTGCTCCGGTCTGGAGTATCTCGGTGTGAAGATGGACAAGGAGCGCAACCATGTCCGCTCGAAGGAGCAGATTCTCTCCGCTGACGACTCTAAGGTCAAGGTGGTCATGATTCCTACCGATGAGGAGATCGTCATTGCCCGCGACACCCTTGCCCTCGTTGAGGGAAGAGATCCTGAGGCTATGTAAATCAGCTCGTAGATTACCATCCATAAAAAACTCCGGCACGCCAAATCGGTCTGCCGGAGTTTTTTTTTATGGTGTATTCTTTGCCTGCTACGGTTTGCTCTCACCCTCCACATATTCTTCGAGGAAGAGGTGCTCGCCATCGAAGACAGCGTAGGAGAACTGCGTAATCCAGTCGCCGAGGATGAGCATGCGTGGCGTGTGGCCCTCAGTGCGTGGCAGGTTGAGGTCGAGCTCGATATGCCGGTGGCCGTAGATATAGTAGTCGATGTTGGGGTGCGACTGCTCATAGGCCTTTGTCCACAGCACGAGGTATTCCTTATTTTCGCCCATGTAGGGCGGCTCTTTGCCGTCGACACGTTTCATCCTACTGTGCTTGGCCCATGTCAGTCCGAAGTCCATGCCCCAGCGTGGGTGCAGGGCACCGAAGAGCACCTGACAGACCTTGTTGTGGAAGACCTTGCGCAGAAGCTTGAAGCTGCCGCTGTTGTCACCCAAGCCGTCGCCGTGGGCGAGATAGAAGATCTTGCCGTGTAGCTCTGTGGTCAGCGGCTGGTGGTGCACGATGAGTCCGCACTCCTCTTCAAGATATCCGTATTCCCAGATGTCGTGGTTGCCGGTGAAGAAGTGAATCTCCACACCGTTGTCGGTGAGTTCGGAGAGCTTGCCGAGAAAGCGCGTATAGCCTTTAGGTACGACATATTTGTATTCGTACCAGAAGTCGAACATGTCGCCGAGGAGATAGATGGCCTCAGCCTTGTCCTTGATGCTGTCGAGGAACCTCACCAGCCGCCGCTCCTGCATCCTGCGGTGAGGGATGGCAAGAGAGCCGAGGTGGGCGTCGCTCAGAAAATAGATATTCTTCCGCATTTTATTCAAATCCTAACTCCACTCTTGCTTCTTCCGACATCATGCTCTGATCCCACGCCGGTTCGAAGACGAGGTTGACATTGGCGGTCTTGACGCCGTCGACGCTCTCCAGCTTGGTGCGCACATCCTCAAGGATGAAGTCGGCGGCAGGGCAGGAGGGAGCCGTGAATGTCATGTCGACATTGACGGTGCCGTCGTCCTGGACATCGATCTTGTAGATCATGCCCAAATCATAGATGTTGACGGGTATCTCAGGGTCGTAAACGGTCTTGAGCACGTCGACGATACGCTCCTCTATCTTAGTTTTTTCCTCTTGTGTCATATTCTTCTTATCTTTTCTGCAAACTTACGGCTTTTTTCCGAATTCCGCAAAGATTATGCCGCAAAAGTTGTGACAGCGTTGCAATAGGACAGGCTGAGGCTTCTTGGTTTGCTGATATTTGATTACTTTTGCGGCAACTATCCATCATGCTTATGAAGATAACCATCATACAACAGGACATCGAGTGGGGAGATCCTGCCGCCAACTGCATGACGGCCGCCCGCCTTATGGCAACAGCTCCGGCAAGCGACATCTATGTCTTGCCCGAGATGTTCTCCACGGGTTTCGGCCATCGTCCACAAAGTATTGGCAATGGTAAGGATGAAACCCTCGGCTGGATGAGAGCTCAGGCGCGGGAGAAGGATGCTGCTATCTGTGGCAGTGTGGCTGTGGCAGACGGCGGACAGTATTTCAACCGTTTTTATTTTGTCGAGCCCGACGGCAAGGTGACGGCTTATGACAAGCGCCATCTGTTCACCTATGGCGGTGAGGATAAAGTCTTCTCGCCAGGGAGCGACAGGCCTATCCTCTCTTTCCGTGGCTTCCGTATTCTGCCCGAAATCTGTTATGACCTCCGCTTTCCTGTCTGGGCCCGCAATGGGGACGATGGCACGGACGGCAATTACCACATTATTATATATGTAGCCTCGTGGCCTCGGGTGCGCCAGCAAGCTTGGGATACCCTCCTCCGGGCGCGGGCCATCGAGAACCAATGCTATGTGGTGGGTGTGAACAGGGTAGGGCGCGACCCGCATAATGACTATGCCGGTGGGTCGGCCATCATCGGGCCACAGGGAGAGACCCTTGCCGAATGTGAGGAGCGGGTCATGGAGGCATCCACGGCAGAGGTCAGCATGGCGTCGCTGACAGCGGTAAGGAGAGCCTTTCCCGTTCTTCGCGACCGTGATGCTTTCACAATGCTGGCATCGTCGTCAGCCGTTGAAAATACGTTGAAAAACGATGAAACGTCAAATAATATGACATAAGACCGAAAAAAGTAGGCCTTTAGACTTTGCTATCTCAATCGTTTACACTAACTTTGCCATAACTTAATAGAATTAAAACCGAAGTTAATATATCTTGATGAGAACGGTAAGGCGTATAGCTCGGCTTTTCATGTTGCCATTTCTGAAGAATGGCGTCTTCTTCGTAACGATGTATGTGTTGGGCGTGATGTGTGCTTATCTCACACTGCCCGACAGACCCGGTGCGGAGGTGTATGAGAACCTGTGGCTGGAATTATTTCTTGATGTCTATGTAGCCAGCGCCGTCCTTGCGCTCTTCCCGAGAAAGGTGCGGCGGTGGCTGCGTTTGGTGGCTTACATTATATTATATGGTGTGGCCATCACCGACGTATTCTGTTATTGGAAGTTCGGCTCCACCATCTCGCCGTCCATGCTGATGCTCGTAGGCGAGACCGACAGCCGTGAGGCAGGGGAGTTCTTCTCCACCTATCTCTCTCCCGACGTCATCTTCTCGCCCGTGGGGTGGATACTGCTGTTGATCATTGCCCACATTGCCATTGCCATGCGCCGAAAGCTCTGCAAATGGTGCCATACCGACTATGACAAGGTGGTGGGCAGCTACAGAGCGGGTCTCTCAAACTTCCTGCGCCGATATATGCTCTATCCGGAGTGCGGAGTAGCTGTTCTGGCGCTTGTGGTATGGAGCATTGTAGCCAGTTGGAAGAACAAGGAGGGCATGACACGCCTGATGACGGCCGACACCATCGGCACCGTGGAGCATATCCTCACCGAGCATGACCATGGCGAGTTCTATCTTCCTATCTATCGCTTGGCGTTCTCCATCTATAGCAATGAACTGGCTTCCGAGCAGGTTGAGAAATGTGTGGAAGCATCCCAGCATGTGAAGGTGGACTCCTGCTCCTACAAGTCACCGACCATCGTGCTCATCATCGGCGAGAGCTATAGCAAGGCCCATTGCCAGCTCTATGGCTATCCCGTCAAGGACACGCCCCGCCAGAAGAAACTGGAGCGAAGCGGCTGGCTGACGAAGTTCAGCGATGTGGTCTCCTGCTGGAACCTCACCAGCTTCGTCTTCAAAAACGTACTCTCCATGCATGTCGTGGGTCAGAAGGGCGAGTGGTGTGACTATCCCCTCTTCCCCGAGCTCTTTCGCAAGGCAGGCTATAAGGTTACTTTCCTTACCAATCAGTTCCTGCCGGCTGCCAGGCAGGCTGTCTACGACTTCTCGGGTGGCTTCTTCCTCAATGACCCAGCCCTCAGTGCGGCTCAGTTTGACCTGCGCAATGACCAGCTCTACCGCTTCGACAACGGACTCATCAAGGAATACGACAATTTTGTCAATGACGGAAAGATTGTGCTTGCTTCCGACAGATATCCTCATATCCAGGGCAAGGGCGTCGACGCTCAGGGCAAGGTGGACGCCAACCTTATCATCTTCCATCTCATCGGACAGCATGTCAGCTACAACACGCGCTATCCGAAATATCAGGGAAAGTTTACCCCCGATGACTATAAGGAGTCTCGTCCTGACCTCGACGCTCACCGCAGACAGATGGTGGCTTTCTATGACAACGCCTGTCTGTACAACGACTCCATCGTCGACGCCATTGTGAAGAAGTTCAAAAACAAGGATGCTATCGTCGTCTACATGCCCGACCATGGTGAGGAGATCTACGAGCCGGGTCGCAACATCCTCTGTCGCAACCACTCCGCGGCCGTAGACTGGCCGTTGGCGCACTATGAGTTTGAGGTGCCCTTCTGGATATGGTGCTCGCATACCTATGCGGTCAAACACCCGGATGTCTTCAAAGCCATCAAGGATGCCAAGAATAAGCGGTTTATGACCGATGCGCTGCCGCATATGCTCGTGTGGTTGGCTGGTATTTACAGCAAGGATTACAATCCCAAGTACAACCTCCTCTCACCCGACTACGACGAGATGCGCCCCAGAATACTGAAGAACTCCGCTGACTACGATCAGTTGCGGGATGCTTTTAACGCTTCGCAGAAGAATAAGAAATAAGTTTATCCATGAATAATGATTTGCTGACGCGCTCTGAGTGTAATGCCCTCCGGGGCCTTGCTATCATAGGCATCTTCCTGCATAACTATTGCCACTGGCTCGGCCCTGTGGTCAAAGAGAACGAATATCAATATTTTCAGCATAATGTGGACTGGCTGGCGCAGGTCTCGGCCAATATTGATGCGCTCTTCCCCGTTCATGTCATCTCTTTCTTTGGACATTATGGTGTGCCCATCTTTCTCTTCCTCAGTGCTTTCGGCCTGGAAAGAAAGTATGGTGGCTATAGCGCCAACAAGGTGAGTGAGGCACCGTCGTCGGGCTTCCTGCATGTCGTGGAGCCCTCACATCGTATCTCCATCCCCAGTTTTATCCGCTATCATTACCTGAAACTCTTTAAGATGATGATCGTGGGCTTCATCTGCTTTACGCTAATCGACGCCATCACGCCCGGCTCGTGGCATTACAATGTGGAGCAGATTGTCGGCCAGCTGCTGATGATTAACAACTTCTATACTGAGCCGGACCATAACATCTGGCCGGGTCCGTATTGGTTTTTCGGTCTCATGCTTCAGCTCTATATCGTTTACCGGCTTTTCTTCTACAAGCGGCATTGGGGCTGGATAGTGGGCTGGATGGTCGTTTGTACGGTAGCCCAGGCTTTCTTCGACCCCGAGGGAGAGGTGCTGAACCGCTGGCGCTACAACTGCATGGGCGGTATGCTGCCTTTTGGCCTGGGACTGCTTTTTGCCCGCTATGGAGAGAAAATTATGCTGCTCAGCCTGAACTTCGGTGGCTTGCTGATGAGCTTTGTGGTGACCTCATTCTTCATCGTCTCTGCCAGCGCCAACTTCTATGCCTGGATGATTGTGCCGGCTTTGGTATGCTATGCGTCGGTGTATTTCATCAAGGTCGTTGAGCAACTTCCCTTCTATCGGTTCCGTGTTGCGCTCTATAAAGTGCTGGAGTGGATGGGGAGCATCTCGGCAGCGCTCTTTGTCATCCATCCTGTCGTAAGAAAGATTTTCATTCCTATCTCCCGTCGCGGAGATGTCTATACCGGACTGTTGCTGTATATCATCGCCTCAATCGGTGCTGCCTGGCTGATTAAGCAGGTGATGAAGAAAATGCCGTCGCCGAAGTTGTGAGAAGCTATGAAGAAGATTCCTGATATAGAACTTGCCAATATATCCCGCTTCCGTGGGGCGCTGATGGGCATTGCCATGCTTATCATCATTCTCTTTCATGTTGACCTGGCGCGGACTGATGCCTTCTTCGGTTTGCGGCGTATGGGCAACCTGGGTGTGGATATGTTTCTCTTTCTCAGTGGCATAGGATTATGGTTCTCCTGGCGGAAAACACCCTCGTACAAGCATTTCTATTTCCGACGCCTGGTTCGCATCTATCCTGCCTGGCTGATTATCGCCTGCCTCTATTATATTCCGCATATCAAGGTGACGGATGCTGCTTCGCTGATAGACCTTATCGGCGAGATAACGATTAACTGGAATTTCTGGCTACACGATGAGCTCAACTTTTGGTATATCCCTGCCATTATGGCACTCTATATCGTGGCACCGCCTTATATGACGCTGATAGAGCGGCATCCCATCTACCGGTGGTTGCCCGTCGTGATGATAATGTGGTGCATCTTGGTGCAGTGGGTGACGCCTATCCATCAAGCCGTAGGGCATCTTGAGATATTCTGGAGCCGCGTGCCCATCTTCTTCATCGGCATCAACATGGGCGAGATGGTCCGGCAGAAGCGCACGATAGACGGCCAGGGCATCTGGATGGTTTGGATTATGTTTCTCATGACGTTTGCCTCCTGCTATTTCTTGGAGCAGGTGCGCCACGGCCAGTTCCCGCTCTTTGTGGAGCGAATGTTGTACATCCCACTGACCATCACGTCTATCCTCTTGCTCAATCGTGTGCTCAGACGCATCCCAGCCTTTATCAATTCGGCATTGGCCTGGATAGGTTCGCTGAGTTTGGAGTGCTATCTCATTCACATCCATTTTGTCCTCGACTATCTGCCTGACAACTGGAGCTATTGGCCGACCTTCCTGGTATGTACAGCCATCACCCTTCCCGCAGCCTGGCTGCTGAGCAGGATTGTTGGCGTGATAGCAAATCTTATAGAAGCTCGTGTGAGACTATAGCGCCCCGTTCTCTCTCTTCTGCTTTGTACACGCCTTATTTATAGTCTGTGGCAAATGCCATGGACATCCGTGGCAAATGCCGCTGACTTCCGTGACAAATGCCGTGGAATTCTGCGGCAAATGCCACACAATTCCACGGCATAAAACATAAAGTGTCTCTTAATAAGGCAAATATTTGCTGCTACTGTTCCTCAATGCTTAGAGAATTGTCATTGTCGGCTTTGGGCAGCTTAGCTTTTCTTTTTGGATTCTCTTTGGCACCGAACTTCACCAGATTGTTGGCCGCTGTGGCTATGCTCTTACCCGATGGTGCCGTGATTGTGCGCAATGCATCAAAGGCTTTCTGCGTCTTGCCCAACTGGTCGTCGGCAGTCTGAAAACGCTCGTAGAAGATTTGCACTCTGTTGACAAGTTCGTCAGCGGTAGCCATGATCTTGTCTTGGTTCTCTACCTGTCTGACCTGTCTCCATGTCATTTCGAGGACACGCAGCATCATATAGAGGTTCTGACTTCCCGAGATGATGACACCGGCGTCGTAGGCTTCTTTCCAAAGGGAAGGGTCGTTGGCAAGGGCCAGCTGCAAGGCGCTCTCGCTGTAGATATACATCACGACAAAGTCGAGCTTGTTGCTGCCCTTGCGCATATAGCTGCTATAGTTCTTGTGTGCCAGCTCTTTGACATGGGCGCGCACGGAGGCAATATGTCGGTTGAGGGCATCGTCTTTCTCTTCTGGCGTGGTGGCATTATAATAGTCTTCAAAAGCTTTGAGTGACATCTTAGAGTCGATGATGACATCGCGGTCGTCGGGGAAGTGGAGGATGACATCCGGTATCATTCTGTGGCCTGACTCCTCGTAGATGGTGTTGCCCTTCTCGTCGCGTAGTGTCACCTGCTCCTCAAACTGAGTGCCTTCTTCCAGGCCCATGTTTTCCAGCAGTGTGCGGAGCCGGAGCTCACCGAAGTTGCCTTGGGTCTTGTTCTCGGAGGTCAGCGCCTGTGCCAGCTTGTCAGCTCGTTCGCCAACTTCCTTAGCCTGCTTGAGGTTCTCCTTGATGCTCTGGTCCAGGCGCGCCATGCTGGTGGAGTGCTCGCGGTCGCTCTTTTCTACGGCCTCGCGCATCTGTTTGAGGTTCTCCTGCAAGGGCGAGAGAATGGTGGCTATCTGCTCTTTGTTCGTGGCAGAGAGCTCGTCGGAGCGTTTCTTGAGAATCTCTTCGGAAGCAGTGTTGATTTGCTCACGGAGGAGTTTGCTCTGCTGCTCCATCTGCGCCTTCTGCTGCTGGCGTATTTCGTTGAGACGGTCCTCGTAGTCGATCTTCTGCTGCTCCAACTGCTGTCTTGCTGCCGCAAGCTGTGAAGTGAGGACATCCCGGGCTGAGATGAGGGCGGTGCGCTCTTCTGTGAGTGCGGTGAGCTGACTTTTTACTCTGTCAGCCTCCTGTTGAATGTTTGTGTTACTTTTCTCCAATAAGCTCAGTTGCGCTGTCAGTGGCGCCGACTTGCTCTGGGAGAGGAAGTAGCCGGCTACGAAGCCGGCTACGATACCGATGACGGTGAAAATAATAGCTGTTAACATATCTTATTTTACAATCCACTCGAAGATACCGCAGGAATACTGCTCCGGCTGCTTGAGTTCGAGCTTCACAGATTTTGTCTTTACAGGATCGAAGTTGACGGTGCAGGCTGCGCCCTTCTTGGTAGGATAGGCGTCGGCACCCGTTACAGCCTGCCAGTTGCCATTGTTGTCCTGGTAGAAGATTTGCCAGGAATCAGGGACCTTGCAGCCACCCCATGGCTGGTCATCGTACCAATAGACGGTACTTGTCTTGATTTCTTTTGCTTCAGGAAAGGTGTAAGTCACCCATTCCGTTGTATTCTTCTTTGGCCACCAGTGGCAGTAGGGGATGGAGCGGTCGTTCTCGTCGGCAGGGACAAGTCCGTCGTTGATACTGCCCTTCGCGGGGACTTTAGACGAGAAAGCCACTGTGGCCTGAGAGGCGAGGGAGGCTGGTGTGGCAGGGCGCGTGGCGGTGACATCTTGTGGCAGCCATACCTTCATGTTTCCGTTGCCACGGTGAGCCCAAGCAAAGTAGGGAATCAACTTCAGACTGACGTTCTGAGTGGAGAGTTTACCGTCTTTTCCGAAGGCCAGTGTCTGAGCCGGTGTGGTCAGTGTCTCTATGTTCAGATTCTTATATTGTGTGAGTTTGTTTTTCAACGAGTCGGCGATGAAAGCGGCGTATGGCATTGTGCCGAGCGAGAATGTCGGCTGTTGGTTCATCAGCACGTTCATGATGTTGAAATCGTTGTCGGGCCATTCAGCAGCATAGACGATAGGTCCACGCTCAATGCTTATCTGTCCACGGTCGGCCGCCACCTTGTTGTTGGCACGGACGGTGCGGACCTCCATGTCGAAGTGAATACGGACGACATCGCCTTTCTTCCACTTACGGCTGATGGTGTAGTAGCCATCGTCTGTGAGGCTGCCGTTGACGGGTTTCCCGTTGACGGTAATCTTGTAGCCGAGTCGTTTGCCATCGCTATAATAATAAAGGTCGGAGGGGACCGGCTGACCTTTCACCCATCCGGGGATGCGAATCTTCATATTAAAGCTCCCGGCCGTGTTCTGACTAACGGAGATAGCAATGTCGCCCTCCCACGGATAACGCGTGTCCTGACTCAGCACTACTTTCTTGCCTTCCACAGTCAGGTCAGCGCTATTGCTCAGGAAGAGGTTTACATAGACGTTGCGGTCTTTGACAGCGTAGACATAGCCCGGCAGAGAAGGCAGAAAACGACAGATATTGCTCGGACAGCATGCGCAGCCAAACCAGGCCTGACGTTGGTGCTGCCCCATGCTCTCCAGAGGATTGGGATAGAAAAAGCCGCCACCATCCATAGAGACACCGTCTATGAGTCCGTTGTAGAGCGTGCGCTCAAGGACATCGAAGTATTTGCTCTGCCCATGAAGCAGGAACAGACGGTAGTTGACGTATACGTTTCCTATGGCAGCGCAGGTCTCGTTGTAGGCACTCATGTTTGGTAGCTCATAGTTTTTGCCGAATGCCTCGCCGTTGTTTGTTGCGCCAATACCACCGGTGATATACAGCTTCTTAGAGACGATATTGTCCCAGATGCGGTCGATAGCGTGGATGTATGCCGTATCGCCGGTGAGGGCAGCTACATCAGCCATTCCGGCATACATGTAGGTGGCGCGAACCGCATGTCCCACCGCCTCGTCCTGCTCTATGACGGGTTTGTGGCTTTGAGAATATTCACTTTTTATCTCTGTCTTGCCACGATAGTCGAGGAAGAACTTAGCCTCGTCGAGATATTTCTTGTTGCCAGTGACCAGATAGAGCTTGCAGAGAGCCATCTCTGCAATCTGGTGGCCGGGTACTACACAGGCCTGGCCTTTGTTGGGTCCCACCTCCCTGACGACGCAGTCGGCATAACGGATAGCGATATCAAGGAACTTCCTGCTGCCAGTAGCCTGATAGTGTGCTATGGCACCTTCCACCATGTGACCGAGGTTGTAGAGTTCGTGGCTCAGGTCCTCTTCCTTGCTCCAACGCTTGTCGCCAGCCCATGGATGAGGATGGATATAGTTTTGGGTGCGTGCCGTGTAGAGGTAGCCGTCAGGCTCCTGGGCCGTTGCTATGATGTCAAGGACAGAGTCGATATAATGTTTTAACTTTTTGTCGGGATAAGTCTGAAGGATGTAGCTGGCCCCCTCAATGGTCTTGTAGGGATCGGTGTCGTCGAAGCTGTAAGGCATGAGCTTGGCCACATCAAACTGATCCGACGGATGTCTCATATTTTCAGCCGCACGTTCAAAATTCTTGTAGCGTCCTTCTGTCTCGCATTTGCTGAAAGCCAATGGAATCGTGACATTGCGGGAGGTCTCCAGTCGCTGTCCCCAGAAAGTATTGCTCCATACCTTCACAGATGTGAAAGGGACGGGAGTTATGGGATAGCCCCCTGCCGAGGTGCGTTTTTGCGCACCGGCAGGCAGTAAGGCCAATGCTGCGAGCGTTGTTGCGATGATGTGTTTCATATCTTTAGTTCTGTTTAATGAGCTTGATAACGAATCCGCCTCCTTGAGCAAGTGCAATCTTCAAGTTGCTGTCCTTGCTGATGTCGGTGGAAGATATCCTATAGTCTTCGGCATCATGGTCCGCATTGATACCGTCTTGCAAAATCTGTGCCTGATAGACAGCATTGTCATCAAGAAATTCAAAAGTGAGGTCGATGTCACGGTTGTTCCAGTTTGTCTGGCCACCGATATACCAGTTGCCGTCTTTCTCCCTGGCTGTAACGATATATTCGCCTATCTTGCCTTGAATGACGATGGTCTTGTTGAAGACGGTAGGCAGCGATGTAATGAAGTTGGTGTAGGTCTCGTCAGCCTCATAGTTTGTCGGACTGTCGGCGAGCATGGTGAAAGGCGAGTCTTGTACAATATAGCAAGCAGCCTGATGGCACCGTGTCCCCATAGAGATGGGCTTTGTGTAGCAGGCATGCCAGTCCTGGCGTGTACCATTGCGCATGGCACCAGGTGTAAAGTCGACCTGCCCGGCCATCATGCGGATAAACGGGAAGGTGACATCATAGCGTGGCATGTCGTTCTTGGCGTCGGTCCATCGGCTTTCCTCCATTCCAAAGACGCTTTCATAGTTAAGGATGTTGGGGTATGTGCGGTTGAGACCTACAGGTTTGTAGATGCCGTGAAGGTCAAGAATCAGATGATGTCGGGCTGTGCAGGCGGCGAGGCGCTCGACCATCTCGACAGCGGTCTGGTCATCACGGTCCATAAAGTCGACTTTGAAGCCTTTGATGCCCATGTCTGCATAATGCTTGCAGATAGTTTCCAAATTATCATCCATGACATTGAACACTGCCCATAAGACGATGCCAACATTCTTGGATTTGGCATAAGCGATGAGTTGAGGTAATTTTATGTCGTCGATAGGCTGAAGGATGGTACCGGCTTTAGAGTTGTACCAGCCTTCATCAAGAACGACATATTCAATCTTGTGGTTGGCTGCGAAGTCGATGTAATATTTATAGGTATCGTAGTTGATGCCAGCTTTGAAGTCTACTCCTTTCAGGTTCCAGTCGTTCCACCAGTCCCAGGCCACTTTGCCCGGTTTTATCCATGATGTATCGCCTATTTTGTTTGGACGTGCCAGTGCATAGACCAAGTTGTTGACAGGCATCTGGGTATCGTCGCTTGTTACAGCGAGTATCCGCCAGGGGAAAGGGCGGGCACCTTTTGATTGGGCGATATAGTCTGCGGTCTCTGCGACATATGACATATGGCGGTATGGATGGTAGGTCATTTTGGTAGGGTAGGGGGCAAAGGTGGCTTTCAGCCTACCATCCTTGTTCGCCCTGACCCACATATTGGGATAGGAGACAAGATCGCTTTCAAGGACTGTCACCTTGGCTCTGCCGCATTCAACTGTTGCGGGCAGAAAGGCGGGGATGTCCTTGGCGGAAGAGAGACGTGTCTCATCATAGATATTCTGAAAGGCCATGGCAAATGGTTGCTTTGGAGTCGTGGAGTAGGCGAGCCATGCGCGATTATCTTTGCCGAAGTGGAAGTCAGCCGTTTCTGTCTTTATGACGATCTCGCCTTTGTGCGTTGTCATGAAGCGATAGGCAATGCCTTCGTTATAGGCTCGCACTTGCAAGTTGAAACCTTTTTCAAGTGGGATGTCAAGTTCGTTATAGCATTCGGTAAAGCCTTTTTGCCGGTAGAGAGGTGATTCGATGCTCTCGGTATGATGTGTTAGTTTTGCCTTCTTGAGGTTGCTACTTCCGTTTTTTGAGCTGCTGCCAATGACGGTACCGTCACCCAGTGTCAGGCCTATGGGCGATGGCTGCATGATGGTCGTGCCATTATAAATAATGTGTAGATTGATGCCGTTGCTGTAAGATATGGCGGCTGTGAGCAGACCATCAGGAGAGCTGACCTGTTGGGCGTGCATGGCAAGCACAAAGTTTAAAAGGAAAAAGATGGAGAGAATTTTCTTCATTTTAGCTTTTGGTTTTTCTGAGTGCAAAAATACGGAAATGATTAGTCAAAGAGGTGGAATATCGTCCAAAATGTTGGGGAAAAAGTCCAAAGTGCATTTGTTGGACGATATTTCCAACAGTTTTGGACGATTTTTTTATATTTGTTTTACTATTTGCTTTAATTTTGCAAACAGAACTTAAAACGTAGAACTTATACAATTTATATGAATCATCTCCGATTCCATCTTTTCGTAGCAGCGGTGGCTATGTGTCCAATATCATCATTGGCAGCCTCCCGCATCATCAAGAAGGTCGTTCCGGTAAAAGTGAACTGCCCAGCCGGCACTTCGCCCCGTTTGCCGAACCGCCTCTGGGTGACCTATCATGATGGCTATTCAGAGTACCGTCAGGTGAAGTGGATGAATGCACCTCTGTCTATAGAGCAGGAGGAGGCCAATGTCAGGCGTAATCCGGCTGGGAGCACTTATCGGCTTAAAGGATATATCGTAGGTGATGACACTACGGATAATGGCTATCCGGTGGAGGCCACAATATTTGTTGTCAATGGTGACGACATGACTCCTGCCAGCGAGAAGGCCTACACCTTCCCTCTATCCGATGTGACAATCAATGGTATCAGTCGGCTCACTCATAATCGCGACGAGGCTTTGCGGGAGATATGCTCGTGGGATGTCTCACAACAGCTTTACAATTATCGTGATACCTACAATTTGCCTACGGATGGCTATACGCTCTCCGATGGTTGGGATTCTCCGGACACAAAACTCAAAGGTCATGGAGCGGGGCATTATATGTCGGCCATAGCTCAGGCTTATGCCGTGACGAAGAATCCGGAACAGAAGGCTCTTCTCCGTAAGAACATTACGCGTATGGTCAACGAACTGCGTGCTTGCCAAGAGAAGACCTTTGTATGGAATGACTCTCTCGGCCGTTATTGGGAGGCTCGCGATTTTGCACCAGAAAGCGAACTGAAAACAATGGAGGGAACCTGGGCGGCTTTTGACGAATATAAAAAACATCCGGAGAAGTATGGCTATGGCTATCTTAACGCCATCCCGGCTCAGCATTGTGCGCTAATAGAGATGTATCGGCCTTACAATAACTCCGACTGGGTGTGGGCACCCTATTACTCTATTCATAAGCAGCTTGCAGGACTTATTGATATCGCAACCTATTTTGATGACAAGGCGATAGCCGACAAGGCTCTGCTCATCGCTAAGGACATGGGCTTATGGGTGTGGAACCGTATGCACTATCGCACCTATGTGAAGCAGGACGGAACCCAGACCGAGCGTCGGGCAAAGCCCGGCAACCGGTATGAGATGTGGGATATGTATATTGCTGGAGAAGTAGGTGGTATGCAGGAAAGCCTTGCTCGTCTTGCTGAGATGGTAAACGATAAAGCGGACAGCGTTAAGCTGATGGAGGCTGCACAGTGCTTTGACGCACCGAAATTTTATGATCCTTTGTCGAGAAACATTGACGATATCCGCACACGACATGCCAATCAGCATATTCCGATGATAATTGGTGCGCTGCGCTCTTACAAGAGCAACCATAAACCTTACTATTATCGCATAGCGGAAAACTTCTGGCAACTTGTGCAGGGTCGCTATATGTATGCAACGGGAGGTGTTGGCAATGGTGAAATGTTTCGGCAGCCTTATACGCAGGTGCTGAGCATGGCTACGAATGGTATGCAAGAGGGCGAGGCTCAGGCCAATCCTGATCTTAACGAGACCTGCTGCACGTATAATCTGTTGAAACTCACAAAGGATTTGAATAGTTACAATCCCGACAATGCCCGCTATATGGATTATTACGAGCGAGGCCTATATAATCAGATCATCGGTTCGCTGAATCCAGATAAATATCAGACAACTTACCAATATGCGGTGGGGTTGAATGCTACAAAGCCTTTTGGCAATGAAACGCCGCAGTCGACGTGTTGCGGTGGCACGGGATCAGAAAACCACACGAAGTATCAACAAGCGGTCTATTTCCATAATGACAGCACACTGTGGGTGGGGCTTTATATGCCTACAACATTGAATTGGAAAGACAAACATATTACTATCGAGCAGAATTGCGCCTGGCCGGCTGAGAGGTCGGAAATCAAGGTGGCTAACGGTGTAGGTAATTTTGCGCTTAAACTCCGTGTGCCGTATTGGGCAACATCAGGCTTCAGGGTCCTGCTCAATGGCAAGAACGTTCAGAAGAACTATCAGCCAAGTTCTTATGTCACTATTCCTTATCGCCGGTGGACATCAAAGGACAAGGTTGAGGTTGTCATGCCTTTCATTACGCATATCGAATATGGTGTTGACAAATTGCCCGCGGAGGTAGCGAGTGCCGATGGCACACCTTTGAAGTCGGCATGGACGGGAGTAGTGATGTACGGTCCTTTCTGTATGACAGGGACAGGCGTGTCTACCTGGCGTCAGGCGACGCTCTCGACGGAAGCCGTGCAGCATGCAGCTCTTGTGTCTACGACATCCAAGGAGCCGATGACGTTAAAGATAGGCGACAAGCTCTTTGAGCCAGACTATTATCGCAATGAGAATTCCACGCATTACTACCGTCTCCAATCTTCTGTTTATGGTAAAAAGAATCAGGAAAACACTATCGTGGATCTCACGGAATTGCAATCACTTCTCTCCCTTGCGGAAGGGCGAGTCAAAGAGCAGACAAAGTGGAATGCCCTAACGAAGAAAGTCCCGGACTATGCGCCTTGGGCTCCTAACGGCTATCAGCGTATGTTGGAAGCTGTCTCACAGGCTCGGCAACTCTTGGACAAGGACAGCAAACAGCTCAAAGCCAATGACGTGGAGGCTGTTACGGCTGCGCTCAATAGGGCTGTTAACACCATGCGCCCCGGCAATCTTGCTGAAGTCGAAGACCTTCGTCCGCTGACAGCTTTGCTGAGACGGGCGGGGAGTCCTGATGATTCTTCCACGGAAGCGCTGCGAAGTGCCGTCTCCTACGGCAAGATGGTTGTCAGCTATGTGACAGATGGCAGTGGTACGAAGGATATGATTGCCGTGGCTGTGGACAAGCTGAAGAAAGCTATAGAATAATGTTCAACTTTATATTTAAACCTAAAAGCAAACAAGCATGAAACAAGCACAACAAACTATTGGTTTCCTGCGCAGTAACGCCTACGTGAAAGCCCTAATGTGTTTGGCCCTCACTGCTGGGGAGACCTTACCCATCTTGGCGGCAACGGATGCCAGTGCATCTGTGAAGGCGGTACAGCAAAAGAATACTGTTACCGTCAAGGGCGTCGTCAGAGATGCTAATGGAGAACCTATTATTGGTGCAACGGTCGTTGAGAAAGGCAATATCAAGAATGGTACTATTACGGATCTTGATGGAAACTATTCCTTGACGGTGCCCCGTGGTGCTACGCTGACGGTGTCGTATGTCGGCTTTACTACTCAGGACACTAAGGGCGGCAATGTAAGCCTTGAAGAGGACTTAAAGTCACTCAGTGAAGTTGTCGTCATCGGTTATGGTACGCAGAAGAAAGCTGATGTGACTTCTTCTGTTGTCAGTGTGAAGCCCGAAGAATTCAATGCGGGAAATGTGAACAATGCTGGCGACCTTATCCGTGGTAAGGTGGCGGGCCTTACTATCACCAAACCTTCAGGCGATCCAGGACAATCCACACAGATAAGTCTGCGTGGTATCGTCTCTGTGTCAGGTAATGCTGCTCCTCTCGTCCTCGTTGATGGTGTTCCCGGCGATCTGAGCAGTGTTCCGCCGGAGAATATCGCCTCTGTAGATGTGTTGAAGGATGCCTCTGCAGCTGCTATCTATGGTACCCGTGGAGCAGGAGGTGTCATTATCATCACTACAAAGACAGGTATGCGGGAGCAGAAGACCCAGGTGACCTATAACGGCTATGTGTCTTTCTCCAACTGGGCCAAGAAGGCTGATTTCATGGGGCCTGGGGATGTGCGTGCAGGAAAGACAAACTTTAATGACGAAGGTTACGATACCGACTGGCTGAAAGCTGTCAGCCGTACGGCTGTTACTCATAACCACAGCGTTTCTATGAGCGGTGGTAATGCCAAGACGTCCTATTTCGGCAACTTCACATACCGTAATGCAGAAGGTGTGATGAAGAAAACCGGAAATGAGTCGATGAGCGTGGACTTTGATATGAGCCACTGGATGCTTAATGATATGCTGAAGATTAATCTGAAAGTTAATGCGCAGCAATATAAGTATGATGTCAGTGATGCTACGACCATCTATCGTCAGGCTGTTATCCGTAATCCGACATCTCCGATTTGGAATGAGGACGGAACGTACAATGAAGGACAACTCTTGCAGTACTGGAATCCTGTCTCATTACAGAATGAGCAGAGTGGCAAGAATAAGACGCAGTCTTTGAAGATAACGGGAAATATCACGTTGGAACCTATCAAAGGGTGGCAGACCAACCTCATGCTGTCGCGCGATGAGGCGATGAACCGTGGTGGTTACTACTATACCAGCAATCATTCTATGAATGGTGTGAATGGCAAGGGTACCTATTCCGGTTCAGCTAAGCAGAGTGGCTATACTGACGAAGCCAACTATCTGGAGTTGACATCTAAATATATGGCCAACTGGGCTGGTAAGCATCGTTTTGAGGGGCTCGTAGGATACAGCTATTCCGATGAGACCTACGATGACGCTTCTATGTGGAATGCCAATTTCCCTTCCGACTATTTCAATGTCTGGAACATGGGAGCCGGAACTTATCTTACCGACGGCAAGGCATCGATGTCCTCGTCGAAGAGTTCGGACAAGTTGATAGGCTTCTTCGGACGTGTGAGCTATGGTTACGCGGACCGTTACAATATTCTTGCCAGTCTCCGTTATGAAGGCAGCTCCAAGTTCGGTGACAACCACAAGTGGGGTGCTTTCCCGTCTGTGTCAGTAGGTTGGAACATCATGAATGAGAAGTTTATGAAATCAACAAGAAACTGGCTCAGCAACCTGAAGCTCCGTGCGGGTTACGGCGTCACCGGTGTTATCCCAGATAGTCCTTATCTTTCGATGTTGCGTTACACCTTCTCTGGAAGCAACTACTATCGCAATGGCTCCTGGCATAAGGGAATGAAAGCTGTCTCTAACCCTAATCCCGATTTGAAATGGGAGGTGGCTAAGGAGTTCAACATCGGTATTGACTGGAGTCTGTGGGATGATCGTTTCAGTGGTAGCTTCGACTTCTATCACAAGAAGACATCTGATATGCTCTATGACTATGCAGTGCCCTCCCCACCAAACCTTTATACAAGCACAACTGCTAACGTCGGTGAGATGCGTAATGTCGGTATTGAGCTGATGTTGCAGGGAACACCAGTCAGGACAAAGGACTTTGAGTGGAATACCCAGGTTACCATGCAGCATAACGCCAACAAGCTTCTCAGCCTTTCCAATGACCTTTATCAGACCGATAACGTGCTGTGGCTTCAGGGCGTAGGTGATCCTGTTACTCAGTATACTCACAAGGTGGAAGTTGGTAAGTCCTTCGGACGCATCTTTAGCCTTAAGGCTATTGGTGTAGACCAGAATAATGGTCTTTTCCTTATAGAGAATCCTAAGACCGGACAGGCTGCTGACTTCTATCAGGAGATGCGTAACGACTACGACAACTGGTATGAGTACATTGGCAATGGTATACCCTCCGTAACGATGGCGTGGAATAACACTTTCCGCTATAAGAACTTCGACCTGTCTCTGCAGTGCAATGGTCAGTTTGGATATTATATCATCAACCAGCAGCGAGTTTTCTATGAGAATAATGCACATGCTTATAACAAGCTGAAGTCAGCCAATGACAAGATCGGTGGTATCATGCCGCTCTCAGGCTCTCAGTCGCAGGTGGTGACAAGCTACTATATAGAGCATGGTGACTACTTCAAACTGAGCACTGCCACCATTGGCTATACTTGGAAGCCCAAGAATACGACGTATATCAAGAGCCTTCGCGGCTACTTCAGTGTCTACAATGTATTTACGATTACGAAGTACAAAGGCACGGACCCAGAACTTGGCAGTGACAACTTCTGGACAGCAGGTGTTGACGATCGTGATAAATATCCAACGGTCCGCTCGTTCACCTTCGGCTTAAACGTAACATTCTAAAGACATTTTATCATGAAACTAAATATTATCAGAAAAAGCATTTACGCCGTTGCATTGGCGCTGAGTGCTGTCTCCTTCACGGGGTGTACTGACCTGGACGAGACGGTATACAGCGAGTTGCCCGGTGACGGTAGTTATAAATTTTCGGAAGAAGAGATTCAGGCGCAATATGGTGTCATCTATGACCGTTTGCGGGACATGTACAATGGTTGGGAAGGTTATCAGGACATTAGTGATGAGTGCGGTGATATCATCATGACACCGTTCCGCTATGAGACCTCAGGATGGGGCGCACAATATGTGTCGCTTCACAAGCATGAGTTCCACAGCACTATCAATCATCTCTATCGCCCATGGTATTCCTGCTATCAGGGCATTACGACCTGTAACCAGCTTCTCGATGATGAGAATATCTCTTCCAATGAGACGTCCAAGGCTGAATTGCGCTCCTACCGTGCGCTGTTCTACTACGTTCTCTTCGACTTGTGGCGTAACATACCTTTAGAGACGACACTGAAAGTGCCCAATGGTTACATGCCTGTGCAGAATGCACCAGATTCTACTTTCAAGTGGATAGTAAAAGAGCTGGAAGAGTCGAAACCACATCTCACGAAGGCTGCTGAACATGGACAGATTAACTATTGGACGGACTGCATGATTCTTGCCAAGATGTATCTCAACCGGAATGCATGGTTCCCGACGGAGCCAGAGGATAAGAGCTACTACCAGAAGGCCTACGACGAGGTGAACGAGGTTATCAACAGCGGCGTTTACCAGTTGGACGACAACTATCTGACACCCTTCAGCGCCAAGCAGAGCGGGCAGAGCAACAGTAAGGAGACGATCTTCGCCCTTGTCTATGACAATAAGTATGCTGGCATGGGTACTAACTATTACAGCAAGTGGTATCTCTCTGGTTCTCAGGATATCTTTGGCGTCAAGCGCGACGCCTGGAATGGTAGCGCCTGTGTGCCGCAGTTCCTTGACACCTATGATCCGGACGATACGTGAAAGACAGACTGCTGGGTTTGGGGACCGCAAAAGAGCAAGAAGACTGGTGAGCAAATCTATATCAACGGAAAAGCCCTCGATTACACACCGGAAGTTTATGACATAGAAAAGCCCGGAGCGGGGAGCATGCAGGGAGCGCGACTGAAGAAGTATGAGATTCAGGCGGCCAATAATGGCAACGACCCCACTGTTAATGACGACGATGTTCCTTTCTTCCGTCTCACAGACGCTTATTTCATCAAGGCAGAGTGCCTGCTGCGTTTGGGCGGTTATAAAGGTGAGACCGAGCAGACGGCAGCTGATATTATCACGATGTGCCGCAAGCGCGACTTCAAAGCTCATCCTGAAAAGGCTGTCCGCACGGTGGCTCAGCTGAAAGGCCCCAGTGTCTACGATTATGGAATGAGATGCACACAGGGTGACTATAATAAAGATACGGGTGAACTCTCTAATATGTCGAAACATGAGACCCATGAGGGTGGTAGCGATATCGAGTTCGGTGGTCTTCTTGACGACCTCGCCTGGGAGTTTGTCTATGAGCATCATCGCCGGCAGGATCTTATCCGTTTTAAGATGACGAATGGCTGCAATGTCTTCAATGGTAAGTCGTGGTTCAGCAAGAGTGCCAATACCAATGCCAACGACCATCATCTTGACATCTTCCCCATTCTGAAGGATAATCTGAATGCCAACCCAAAACTCAATCAGAATCCTGGTTACACCAAGTAGTAATATAAAAGGAATAATCTCATGAAAAAGATATTTTTATTTGCAATGATGGCGGTTTTCTCCTTCGGCGCTCTCACTTCTTGTGAAGATGATTATGCCGAGTCATCATCTCCTCATGTTTATGGTGAGAGTGAGAATCCACCACTGAAAGGCTCTGATGCTACGAACTTAGTTTCTTCTTCCTTGCGGATGAAGCAAGCTGATGCCGGGACGGAGGTGGCTACTGTCAATCTGTCCGACTATGCAAAGCAGATACAAAACACATTGGGCGTATCATTGGACGAGGCCGTCAAGGGACTTGGTGATGGTAGTTTTCGCTTTCTCCCTGTCAATCCTAATCGCCGTCAATGGGATAAGACACCGGCAAATGCTGGTGACAATACCTGGACTGTTTCGGCTGGAGGTGTTGTTACGGATGAGGCAAATGCTTCAGCTATCATGCAGTTCATCCCCTCGTCTAAAGAAGTCCAGATAAAGCTTACAAACAATGCATCGGCAGGTATCATTCCTGTGACGTTTGGCTTCGTGAAGGCTGATGACTCAGCATATTCTACAAATATTCGCATTCAGGCGCTCGTTACTGTCGTGGATGCCAGTGTTGCTGACGTCTCTCTGACAATACCAAAGGGCGATTACGCGATTAACACCTTCAAGTTCAGTGAGATTGCCAAGAATATAGAGTTTGCTTTCGGTGAGTCGAATCTTTATAATATAGGTAAGGGACTTGATCCTGACAATGATGTCTATGACGTCTACATCATGAATGCAGATGGTTCGTTGAGCGGTGGCCCTGGCAATTATACTGCTAATGGTGCCGGGTATTGGCTTGACCAGAAGATGAATATTGTCAACTGGGGTAAGGAAGGCTTCTCTCTCTTTATAGAACCTAACATCTGGGATGAAGAGAAGAGTGACTATTACTCTGATGGTGGTGGCTTCAACATTGGGCGTCTGTCCAATGAGGCTCCTGCTTCGGGTTCGGTTCTTAACCTCAGTATTGTCTTGAAGAAGCATAATGGTACTACTGCCGATAAGACTTTGACCATTAACTTCACACTGACGTTTGAATAATCTAACTATAAAGGTGCGTCTGTGAGGACGCACCCCTAAAAACTTTCAATCATGAATCTAAACATAAAGAAATATCTTCATGTCATGGCGGCAGTCCTGCTGCTTGGCGGTGCGTTGCCAATATTTAACAGCTGTGCTGATGATGATATGTCAAAGTCTTTACCTGACTATGATCCCCGGTACAAGGGTAATATTGCTTTTGGGACTTCTGACTACAATGTCGATGCCAATGAGCAGGATGTCACGGTCAAGTTCAAGAGCGATCAGAACTGGACGGCTACTGTCGAAACAGATTCCGTGGCTGGTACTGGGTGGGCGAAGCTGTCAGCTGAAAGCGGTTCAGTGAACGACTCGGTGCTGACAGTTCACCTTCAGGCCAATGAGAGTGAGACAAATTCGCGCAAAGCCACTGTGACCGTGACTACCGAGAAAGGTACCTCGCAGACCTTTACCATCGGTCAGAACTATAAGGTCGTCGTCCTCGACCCTGCAAGCATTCCAGATTATGCTAAATATATTTGCCCGGCAGCTACCAATCCCCATTTCGAGAATGGTGCTGATTACATGCTTCGTCAGGACTCTTATTATTCCTGGCACCGCATGAAGCAGAGCGAGCATTTCTTTGTCTTCTGGTCGCCTGAATTTGGAGACAATCCTAATGGTGACGATGTCAAGGAGAGCATGAAAGTTGATGTGGACGACTTGTTGGCTAAAGCAGAGCATTTCTTTGATACCAATGTTAACAAGCTTGGTATGGCTAAGCTGGGTCAGGGCAAATCTATGCTCGACGACTACAAGATGCAGATCTATCTCATCTATCAAGATGAATGGCTTGCAACGGGATCAGGGTATGACAACAAAATTGGTGCCCTGTGGGTAAACCCGAGTACTTGTAAGCCGGTAGGCTCAACGATAGCTCACGAGATTGGACATTCCTTCCAGTATCAAGTTTATGCTGACAAGATTAACAAGCAGGGCTATCCCGATGATCTCCATCATGGATTCCGTTATGGCTTTGGTCCTGAGGGAGCTGGTGGTTGCGCTTATTGGGAGCAGTGTGCCCAGTGGCAGGCTCATCTCGATTATCCTCAGGAGGCCTTCTCGGATTGGTTCTCGGTTTGGACAAAGAACTGCCACCGTCATTTCAATCACCAGTTTATGCGCTATGCCAGTGATTTCTTGCCGTATTTCCTCGTCCATGCACAAAACAATGATATCGACGTGTTTGGACGGATCTGGCGCGATAGTCAGTATCCTCAAGATCCATTGGAGGCCTATGACAGCATCTATTATAATAAGGATATGAATAAGCTGTATGCTGACCTCTATTATTATGCTTCTCATATGGTCTATTATGATATTCCTTGGGTATACACAAATACGGCAACTCCTCCTGTCGTGCCGGAAGAGGCCAAAGGCAATTATTACACCACTCTGTACAAAGTCGGTGACCAAAAGTATCAGGTGGGCTACGCTTCTTGCCCTGGAACGACAGGTTTCAATATTATTCAACTGAAGACTCCTGCTGCCGGTACCGAGGTGTCTATCAATGTTGAGGCGCTTGAGCCGGGATCGGCCCTTGTTAAGGGAGATAAAGGTGAAGTCAAAGATGCTGACGGAAAGGTTGTCAAAACGACAAAGACCTACAATGAGCAGACAAACAAGACTTCTAATTACCGCTGTGGATATGTTGCGATTGTAGCAGGAAAGCCTGTCTATTCAGATATGTATCTCCCTGCTAAGGGCGGTGTTGGCGACAAGGGTAATGCCGTGTACACAGTTCCGGCAGGAACAGAAAAACTGTACTTCGTTATTCAGGCTGCACCAGATGATTATAATCGTTGTGCTTGGAATAATGACGAGGGAAGCGATGAGCAATGGCCCTATGCCATCACAATAAGTGGTACTGATGTTGATAAGTATGAGGAGGTCGTGGATATCAATATTGACCCGAATAGCAAGCCCTCTAATGCTACTGTCACCATCAACGTGCATGGCAATAAGGATGCCGGCTATGAGTTTGCAAAGTATAACTTGGCATACGTGAACAACGCCGCTATCCCTTACGCTTTCTGTCTGATGCCCGATGCTATCACCAATGCATTGGTAACCAGCAAGACGGAACTCACGGAAGGCAAGATTAACATGCGTTTGAAACAGCCTGACGGCTCTTACGCTACTGAAGACAACTGCGGCGGAGAATATGCCGGATTCTGGTGTGACGCCAAGGGTAAACAGCAGAATTGGGGCACAGATGCAAGAACCTATACTAAGTTCCATAGCATCAACGAACTTGAGGTAGGCTTTATGCCAGGGACTATCAAGTCCGGTGAGACGTATCCAGAGGTGTTGGAACTTCGTTATATGAAGGATGGGAAGGTCTATACGGTCACGATAAACATTAACTTTATTGTAGAGTAGACTTCTTATTTGGCAAATTACATCTAATATCCACGGGTTTTCCGAGCGCCATCGAAAGACCCGTGGTTTTTTATCATCATTGGCCGTTGTTTCCTTGAATTTGTTTAATTTTGCAATAGAAACCGTTAGAATCGCATGGGGGCTTCGTGACGCTCTGTGCGGCGTTGCAACCTCAAAACCATATATGTATGAAACATTTATATTGTCTTTTGCTGTTACTCTGTCCTTATCTTGCTATTTGTCAAACTGATGACAGCATAGTAAGGTCTGTTGCCCAGCAGAAACTTATATATATACCAGATTCCATTCGCTCTTATAACCTTGACAATGATACTTCAAGGTGGTCGTGGCGGTGTTCTGTACAAACGCAGAACTTGGTATTCTTTTGGGAAAAAGGTTTTGGTAACAATCCCTATGATGCTCCCAAACTGAAGGGACAGCCTATGAATTTTGACATTGGCAATCTGCAAGTACGCCTGGAGAGATTTTATCATTACTTCCGGGATACGCTCAAGTTCACCCTTCCAGGCAGCATTAGTGATAAATACAAGATGATGGTGATGGTAAATTACTCTCTTGATGGTACTGCTTATGGTGGAACTTATGATGATTTTGTCGGCGCATTATGGGTGGCTCCCAATCGTATTCAGGATGAGAAGCTCAATGCCTTGGCCCATGAACTTGGTCACAGCTTCCAGTTGCAGCTTATGGCTGACAAGGCAGGTGAGGCCTGGGGTGGTAGCGGCTTCTTTGAGATGACTTCGCAGTGGATGTTGTGGCGGGTCAATCCTAATTGGATAAAAGAGGAGCAATATCATTTTGACGCCTTTAAGAAGCTGACGTATAAAGGCTTCTTGGCATTAGACAATATCTACCATTCTCCATATGTTATAGAGTGGTGGGCTGAGAAACATGGTCTTTCGAGCATTGCCGACCTTTTTCGTGCTGGTAAGGTAGGCGAAGATCCAGTCATTACCTACAAGAGGCTGTATGGCTTGTCACAGCAGCAATTTAATGACGAAATTTTCGACTGCTATCGTCATCTCATGGACTTTGATTTTCAATATGCACGATCCAACACTCGGCAGTTTGCATGCAGTTTTCAAACACCTATAGGCTTTCAACGAAATGTATGGATAAAGCCTGATACAACATACGTTCCTGAGAACTATGGCTTTAATGCCATCCATATTCCATTGACGCTATTGGATAAGAAATCAAAAGTCAAAGTCGACTTTCGGGCGCTGTCAGACAATGGCTACCGTTACGGGTTTGTGGGAGTTACCTCTGATGACCAATGCATTTATGGACAGATGGGGTCAGAGGCTGAAGCCTCTCTGTCTTTTCGATTTGGGAAGAATATGAAACTCAAAGCACTCTATTTCGTTGTTATGGGTGCTCCCGAGACTCACGATATGGATCCGTCGTCGAGAAAATTCCCCTATGAGATAAAGGTCAACTGATTGACGCCCTAATGCTCCCCTCTTTTTATTGATATGATTATGAAGAAGATTGTCTTGATACTTTTATTATTGCTCTCTGCTGTGCAGGTAACTTTTTCTTTGCCTGATTCGTGGGGTAGACGAACCATTAGCATGCTTGATGGACTGCCCACTAATACTGTCCGCAGTATTACTCAGGACAAAGATGGCTTTATATGGATGGGAACCGACAATGGGTTGTGCAGATATGATGGCTACAATGTTCTGTTGTATCGTAATTATCAATTGGGAGCAGATCAGTTCGTCAGTGCATTGATGACTTTTGGAAATAATCTTCTTGTTGGTTCTTCTCATGGTGCTTTCATCTTTAATGTAGAGACGGGCCACTTTGATATGCTTGATAAGTCGCTTACAGGACTTGTGACTGCCTTTGCTGTTGATGCAGATGGCAATGTGTGGGTGGCAACGAGAGGGCAAGGCATCTTCTGTTATCAGCCAAACTCTAAGAGTACTATTCGTTACCCGATGAGAAGATCAAAGGGAGTTGTCGATTGCGTCTTTGCTGACAATGAAAACCAGGTGTGGGCTATTTCCAGATCTGATGGTAGAGTGTACCATTTTAATAAGTCTCATAAGACTTTCGATGCCTTCCCTGTTTCTGGGCTCCCCAAGGGTATAGATGGAATGTCTATGGCGCAGGGCCCTGATGATTCTATACTTATAGGGACATGGGGGCAAGGCGTGTTGACCCTTGACCGAAATGGGAGCGTTGAGCAACTGGTTTCTCCCGTCGTTAATGGTACCCGTCTTCATGTGCATACAGTCTATGCCGACGCTTCAAGCAGGGTTTATATAGGGTGTGAGGAAGGATTGTTTTGCTATGACATTCATTCCAAGGTTACATCCGCACTCACTGGAAACGGCAATGCCCCGACATCGGAGCGTTTTGTCTATGCTGTGGCCCACGACCGTGAGGGTGGACTTTGGATGGGAACTTTCTATGGGGGCGTAACCTATTTCTCTCCTATGGGTGAGAGATTTGCCTCCTTTACTCCGAAAAATAGCCTCTTGCAGGGAAGTGTTGTCAGCCGTTTCTGTGAGCAGATTGGTAATCGAATATGGATTGCTACTGATGATGGAGGACTAAGTTGCTATAACATGCTGTCTAAGAATTTTGTCGATTTCCAGGGAAGAGAGATGCTGAAGAGAATGAACGTCCATGGACTTTGGGCTGATGGAAGCACCCTGTGGATAGGTACTTATGGCAATGGCCTAATTAGACTGAAGACCTCTACTGGTGAGGTAAAGACTTATCTGATTGATGGAAAGCTGAAATCAAGTAATTGCTATGCAGTCCTGCGCGACAGGCAGGGCAGGCTGTGGGCAACTTCTATGGAGAGCGTTAGCCTTTATCATAAGGTATCCGACTCTTTTCAACTTGTCAAGCGATTCTCTAGCCTCACGGTTGATATTGAGGAGGATCATTTGGGAAATATTTGGTTTGCTACACAAGGGGGTGGTCTGTGGAAATTATCGCGCAACGGCAGATGGAAGCAATATCTTCATAGTTCAGATTCTGCCTCGATAGGTAGCAATATGGTAAATTGTGTTCGGGAAGGCTCGGGTGGTAATCTTTACGTCGCCACAAGCAACGGGCTCTATGAGTATCGTACTACCTATGATTCTTTTAGGAAAGTAAATGTTGTCAGCAGTGATCAGTGCTTTATGGGATTAGTGCTAAACAATGACGAGATGTGGTTGACAACAATGACGGAACTTATTAGATATGTGCCGGGGAATGGGACTGAAGTTTATAACCGGTATGACGGTCTCCTTGCAGGACCTTTCCAACCTAATGCATGTATGATGTCGTCTGATGGAAGAGTGTGGCTTGGAAGTGTCAATGGTATCAATACGTTCTATCCATATGAGATTCGGGTAAACAAAAACGAACCATTGGTATTTATTACTGGTTTTTCTCTGCTTGGAAATAATCGGGTGAACTTGGATAGTCTGTCTGGCATTCTTAGTCATACGAACACTATTGAGCTTAAATCTTCCGAGAATATGTTTGCGATCCAGTTCTCTGCCTTGAGCTATGTCTCACCGGCTAAGAACCGTTATCAGTATATGCTCAAGGGATTCGATGACAAATGGATTGATGCGGGAACGGAACATAAGGCAGTCTTCACAAACATTCCTCCCGGTACTTATACTTTTTTGGTGCGGGCATGCAACAATGATGGTGTGTGGGCTTCTCAGCCTGCAAAACTGCAAATTGTTGTCCACCCGCCATTCTATTGGTCCTTGCCGGCTAAACTTGTCTATCTATTTTCTTTGATTTTGATTGTCTGGTTGCTCATCAAAAGAAAAGAGCGAAAGGAAGAACGACGTCATCAGAGAGAGTTGGAGGCTGTCAATGAGCGCAAGGAACAGGAAATCAGAGAAGCTCGTCTGCATTTCTTTACGATGATAGCTCACGAGATACGTACTCCGGTGACTCTTATCATAGGACCTTTAGAAAAATTGAAAGAACAGTTTCAAAAAAAATGTGGGCTTGAAATCGATGACTATCGGCAGAATGCCGACACTACCTCTCATACGCTTGACGTCATTGATCGTAATGCACATAGGTTGTTAGACCTTGTCAACCAGTTGCTCGATTATAATAAGGTTAAACAGCAGGGTATGAAGATGCACTTCACACTTTGCAACATAGGTCAGATTATGCGAGCCGTTGCTGTAAGATTTGAGCCTACCCTTTCCCAGAAGGGTATCAAGTTCGAGGTCAGATACCCTGAAGACAGTTTCACTGCGGTCGTAGATGGAGAAGCAGTAACCAAGATTCTTAGCAATCTCATGACTAATGCCTCTAAATTTGCTAAGTCTGTCATATGGATGGACTATGAAAATGGTATTGATGGCATGTTCAAGCTTCGAGTTAGTGATGATGGTATTGGTATTGGTAAGGCGGATCAAAAGAAGATTTTCGATGCTTTCTATCAGGCTACGGATAACAAACCTGGTACAGGGATAGGTCTTCACACCGTTAAGCTTCTGGTTGAGGCTCATCATGGGACAGTTACTGTAGACTCTGAACTTGGTAAGGGGTCCGTCTTTACGGTGTCTTTGCCTGTGAAGCAGGATGTGGCTGTTTCAGAGATGGAAGATAACCGCATCGTTGTCAAGGAAGACGATGTGAGTACTCTTCCGGGCGAGGGTAGACAACTTGACGATTCTTCATCTAAAAAGGTTAAACCCATCATGTTGGTCGTGGACGATGATGATGATATGCGAAACTTTATAGCTTCTAATTTTCGCGCGGACTTCAGGGTGCTCACAGCTACGGATGGCAACGATGGATTGCAGAAACTGAAAGTGGCAAATGTAGGCGTCATTGTCAGTGACTGGATGATGCCAAATTTGGATGGAGCGGAATTCTGTCGACGTGTTCGACAAAATCAAGATACCAGTCATATACTTTTTATCATGCTTACTGCTAAAACCGATGATAATAGCAAAACGGAAGGAATGAATGTTGGCGCGGACGCCTATATAGAGAAGCCTTTCTCCATGAAATATCTCGAGGCGTGCATCAGAAATTTGTTGTCCAGGCGTAAACTGTTGATGGAGAAATTTGCAGTCTCACCTTCTGAACCCATCTCGCATATCGCAAATAATCCTGTTGACGATGTCCTTTTAAATAAGATGAACGAGATAATAATGGATAATATTGATAAACCAGAACTCAATGTCAACTTTATCGCAAGTCAGTTGCATATTAGCCGGTCGAGTCTCTTTGCTAAAATAAAGTCGCTGACTGATGCCACTCCTAACGAGATGATTCAGGTCGTACGCTTGAGGCGGGCTGCACAACTATTGAAGGAAGGAGATTATAATGTCTCCGAGGTCGCTTTCTTGGTTGGGTTTAATAGTTCCTCTTACTTCACGAAGTGTTTCCAAAAGCAGTTTGGAGTTAGACCCTCGGAATTTAAATAGTCCTTGTCCAATATTGGCATGAAGAATTTATTTTGACAGGGAGATCTGTCTTAGCAGTAGAGAAGGAGTATAAGTGCATATAGCGGGATTTTCTCGCTATATTGCTTGACGTAAATCAAGAATCAAACAATTTTTGAATTTTTCTGCTGAAATATTTGGAGGGTATTGAAAAAGT
>ERZ773245.536-NODE-536-length-40496-cov-36.835439_pt1 | contig 40496 bp, 31 predicted proteins | sample MGYA00580988_ERZ773245 | MGnify/ENA primary metagenome ERZ773245 (study PRJEB29015, sample SAMEA2737792) | human gut metagenome | biome: human gut; feature: human-associated habitat; material: faeces | place: China | collected 2012 ... | reverse complement strand
TTCCTCTTTTATTGTTTCTGGAAAATTCCCCTACCGAGTAAAATTTTACACTAAGATCAAAAAGGCCGACTATGCGGCCTTTTTTGATGAAGCAGCCCGGGTCCGAAAGCGCAGGTGCGCCTTTAACGATTTCCTTTTTCTTAGTCGTCCCGGTCGACTTTATACTTTCTTTCCAGCTGCTTATATGTATCCAGTCCGATAATATGGTTGAAACGGCCAAATTCGATCATGTCCTTGGCGCTGGCTTCGGTGGTGCCGTTCTTTTCCAGTCCGGAGAAGAGGTCATAGAGGGCTTTGGAAATGGTGTATACAGCGCTGCATGCCCAGAATACCACAGCGTATCCCATTTCTTCCAGTTCCTTGGCAGGGATGAGCGGTGTCTTGCCGCCTTCGATCATATTGGCTACCAGGTACGCGCCGGTACCCTCCATGCCCCGGGCAAATTTTTCCAGTTCTTCCCGGCTTCCGATGCCGTCAGCAAAGCAGATTTCTGCGCCGGCATCAGCATAGCGCTTGCTTCTTTCGATGGCGTCATCAATGCCATAAACAGCGCGGCTGTCGGTGCGGGACATGATCATGGTTTCCTTATCGATCCGGGCATCCACGGCAGCCCGGATCTTCTGGGCATGTTCTTCAGCAGAAATGACCTGCTTGCCGTCCATGTGGCCACAGCGTTTCGGCCATGCCTGGTCTTCGAAGAAAATGCAGGCAGCGCCGGCCTGTTCAAACATTCTTTCCGTGCGGATGATATTCAGCGCATTGCCATAGCCCGTATCGCCATCAGCCACCACAGGAATATCCACGGCATTGCAGATGCCCGTCAGCTGCTCCGCCATTTCCGTGCAGGAAAGGAGGCCTACATCCGGCTGTCCCAGGCGGGATGCGGACACGGAGTAGCCGCCCATGGCCAGACAGGGAATGCCTGCCATTTCTGCGATTTTAGCACCCAGAGCGTCGCCTACGCCTGGAGCAATCATAATTTTTCCGGATTTCAGATTGTTACGGAATGCGATACGTTTTTCTGTTGCTGTTTTCATAATGACAACCTCCTGGTACATATACAGATAAAATAAAAATAACCAAAGTGATGAGATAGGAAAAGAGACATCCTCCCTGCCATCCATAGAAAAGAAAAAGCCCCTTTCCTGCTGAAACGGCAGAAAAGAGGCGCTTTGGCGCGGTACCACTCTTACTTATATCTCAAGGAGCATACACAAAGATGGAAATAAAAAAAGCCCTGTCCTACGGACAAGGGCGCAATCGCGCGGTACCACCCTGCATTATACTCCATATCCCTAACGCGGACCCACGTCGGACTTACTGCACTTCAGTTCGAAGCTCCCAGGGGACACGCTTTCCTTCCATACCGGTTTCCATCCTCCCGGCTCTCTGTCATTTCCGGTCAAGCTCAATCCTGTTCATCGCCTTTAATATTTACCAAACATTATAATAGCCCCCGCCCCTCCTGTCAAGAAGGGGCAGGGGACAAAAAATGAAAGCCTTCCCGCCGGTCATCTATTCTCTGCCCCATGGCATGCGTCACTCACAGCCATAGCAGCCTCATGAAAAATCCCATTTTAATAAAGTGCGGCATGCCGCACCTTATTAAAATAGACTTTCTCCTTCCTATGGAAAGGGGGAGAATCGATGAAAAAGTCCGGCCCGCCGCCAGCCTCACTGTTTTCCCTTAAATCTCTACTCCCCCAGCAGAGAAGGATCCGTGAGAAACTGCTCCACCCCCACATACAGAATCCCCTGCTCATCCTGCCAGGGAATGACCGCATCCCGCAGAACCACCATCTTCCGGAAGGAATCATCGATACGGTGCAGCGATTCCGTTTCCTGTTTCCTTTTCTCCTCCGTATCCATGCGGAAGGCAGACTGGATATACCAGCGGCTGCTGCCCCTGTTCACCACAAAATCCACCTCCAGGTTTTTGCGCAGTTTATGGCCCGCCTCATCCCGGTAATTATACTCCACCATGCCTACATCCACATCCAGCCCCCGGCGCCGCAGGTCTGTAAAAATCACATTCTCCATAATATGAGTAGGCTCCTGCTGACGGAAATGGAGCCGCGCATTCCTGAGCCCCACATCAGTGAAATAATACTTGTAGGGAGACGCCATATACCGCTTCCCCTTCACATCATACCGCTGCGCCTTCTCCAGAAGGAAGGCATCCATGAAATAATCGATATACCGGGAAATCGTGGGCCCCGATATCTGGATATGTTCCGTAGATGCAAACGCCCGAGACAGCTTGGCCGGATTTGTCAAAGAACCGGTGGACGAAGACAGGATATCCAGCAGTTCCTCCAGCACCCCTTCATCCTTGGCAATTCGATTCCTTTCCACCACATCCCGAATATAAGTCCTACGAAAAAGATCATTCAAATACCGGCTCTTCTCCTCATGGGACGAAAGCGACTGCACCACCGGCATACCGCCATAGGTGCAGTACGCATTGAACGCAAAGCGGATATCCCCCTGCCACACGGACAAAAATTCCTCATAGGACAAAGGATATACCCGCACCTCATCCCCCCTGTCCCGGAACTGGGTCAGTACCTCCGAAGACAGCATGTGGGAATTGCTCCCCGTAATGTAAATATCCACATAAGGCAGCTTCATCAACCCCATCACTACATCCACAAAGGTAATCTCCGAAGATGGCAGATAGGGATTGGGGATACTCTCCACAAACTGAATCTCATCAATAAAAATATAATATCGCCGCCCATCCTTCTTCAGCCGGCTCCTGATCCACCGATCCAGCTCCACAGGATTCCTCTCCCGGGCATTGGCCAGCTCATCCAGCGAAATGGAAATCACACAGTCCTCCGGCACCCCCTTCTGGAGAAGATTCTTTCGGAAAAGCGTAAACAGCAGGTATGACTTCCCGGCCCGACGCATACCCGTAATAATCTTAATCCGTCCATTATCCTTCAGCCGAAGCAGACGATTCAAATAAAAAGGCCGTTCAATCTCCATGACGCCCTCCATTTTACAAAAGTGCGGCATGCCGCAAAATAATAAAATGACATCTGTCCCTATTGTATACGACCCTAACTGCGATAGCAACCTCATGAAAAATCTCATTTTACAAAAGTGCGGCATGCCGCACTTTTGTAAAATGGATTTTCTCCTTCCTATGGAAAGGGTGAGAATCGATGAAAAAGTCCGGCCCGCCGCCAGCCTGACGTCCGACCGCCCCACTCAAATCCCAAGCCACTCCTTTCTTGCAGCAGCCTCCCTATTCCTTTGCAATAAGGGCAGAGAGAGGAGGCGAATCCATAACAGAGCAAAGATTTATCATCACGGAAAACATGATGGATTCCCTGTACGGTTCAGATAATGCCAAGTATGACCAGCACGCCAAGCACCTTTTGGCCAGCAGGAAATTGCTCGCTGAAATCGTCAAAAAGGTGGTCCCTGAATTCCAGGATGCCAGCATCGATGACATTGCGGAAAAATATATTGAAGGAACGCCGCTTGTGGGAAGCATCCCTGTAGCCCCGGGCCTTACGAATACAGTGCCTTCCAAAATCTCAGGCGACCGCAATGAAGACGGGGCGCCGAAGAAAGGATACATCACCTATGACATCCTCTTCCACGCCCGCGCACCGGGAACAGGAGAACCCATGACCCTCATTATCAACGTGGAAGCCCAGCGCAGCCAGAAAGAATCGACCCTGGGATACCATCTGATGAAAAGGGCCGTCTTCTATGCCTGCCGCCTGATTTCTTCACAGAAAGAGCGGGAATTTGAAGGCAAGGATTATAATAGTATCAAGAAGATCTATTCCATTTGGATCTGCATGGATTCGCCCAACAGAGACAGCTATATCAATCGCTACCGCCTGGAGGAAAAACACCTGCTCCACCGCTACGACGAACCGCAGGAAAATTATGACCTGGTCAACATCGTTCTTATCAGCCTGGGGGAAAAGGCAGACAAAGACAGACTGATTCACCTGCTGCAGGTCCTTTTCACAGAAAGCCAGCAGACCTTTGACTCGAAAAGAAACATTTTGCAGAAAGAATATCACATTGAAATGACACCGGAAATGGAACAGGAGATGAGTACCATGTGCAACTTGAGCTTAAACATTTCAGAAGAAGCCCTGAACAGAGGCCTGGCCCAGGGCCGCAAAGAAGGACGGCAGGCGGGGTTGAACGAGACTGCCCTCCACCTGCTTTCCATGGGCCTTTCTGTAGAAGACGTATCAAAGGGCACCAGTCTTCCTCTGGAAGCTGTAGAAGAAATCAAAAAACAGATGATAGAGAAAAATAAATAAAAAGAAAAAGAGGCATCCTGAAAAACAGGATGCCTCTTAGGTTAAATACCCATCTCTGCCCCCTCATTTCGAGCAAGGCGAAGCGAACCCCCGAAATCTCCCTGCTCTATGTGACTTGCCGTAAACGGGGATACATCTCCAGGCCCCATGTCAGTCTGACCGTCTGATAGTCTGACCGCCTCTCAAATCCCTCTGATTCAGTCCCGCTCGAAGAGATCACGGGTATACACCTTGTCCTTCACATCATCCAGCACTTCATCATAGCGGTTCGCAATGATAGCACAGCTCTCCTTCTTGAACTTCTCCATATCATTCACCACCAGACTGCCGAAGAACGTGGTACCATCCTCCAGCGTAGGCTCGTAAATGATAACCTCTGCCCCCTTGGCCTTAATACGCTTCATAACCCCCTGGATACTGCTCTGGCGGAAATTATCGGAGTTCGATTTCATGGTGAGGCGATACACGCCGATTACTACAGGCTTTTCTTTAGCCGCATCATAGCTGCTGCCATCATGGTAATAGCCTGCCTTCGCCAGTACCTGATTGGCAATGAAATCCTTTCTGGTGCGGTTCGATTTCACAATGGCCTCGATCAGATCCTCCGGCACATCCTGATAATTGGCCAAAAGCTGCTTCGTATCCTTCGGCAGGCAGTAACCGCCATACCCGAAGGACGGATTATTGTAAAACTCCCCGATTCTTGGATCCAGGCACACACCGTCGATGATTTCCCGAGTATCCAGCCCCTTCATTTCCGCATAGGTATCCAGTTCATTGAAATAGGAAACACGCATGGCCAGGTAAGTATTGGCAAAAAGCTTCACCGCCTCTGCTTCCGTGAATCCCATGAACCGGGTGGGAATATTCTCCTTGATGGCCCCCTCCTGCAGAAGACGGGCAAAGATATGAGCCGCCTTCACCAGCCGGGGATCCTTCAAGTCCGTACCTACGATGATGCGGCTGGGATAGAGATTATCATAAAGAGCCTTCGACTCCCGCAGGAACTCCGGGCTGAAAATAATATTCTTCGTCCCCAATTTCTTCCGGATTTCCTCCGTGTATCCCACAGGAATGGTGGACTTAATCACCATAATGGCATTCGGATTGTACTTCATCACCAGCTTAATAACCGCCTCCACAGAAGAAGTGTCAAAGAAATTTCGCTGGCTGTCATAATTGGTAGGTGTGGCAATGATGACAATTTCCGCATCCCTGTACGCCGCCTCTGCATCCATAGTGGCCTTGAGATCCAGATCCTTCTCAGCCAGATACTTTTCTATGTATTCATCCTGGATGGGCGACTTCCGATGATTCACCATATCCACTTTTTCCGGAATGATATCTACTGCCATCACATGGTTGTGCTGCGAAAGAAGAGTAGCTAATGAAAGACCTACATATCCAGTACCTGCTACTGCTATATTCATGACTGTTCCTCCCTGTTAAGAACTATTGCTCTATATATGATAGACGTCCTAATGTATTAAATATATTGTACACCATCTTTGTTATAAAAGCAGACATGGATTGCAGATGTTTTTAATTTCAAAATAAGGCTATGTTGAAATCAACGATAAAATAGGATTGGAAATTTTATATTTTACTTTGTTTTATGTCAAACAGCATAAACATCTTACGCCTTTATGGAATTCTTTAAATAATTTTCTATTCCTTTTTCTATTTATTGAATTGAATAAATAATTAAAGGATTAAACCCGTGAGTGATTTATTCATCGCTTCTCCAGCTAATATGGTATAATGCTAATTAGCCTTTTTTAATATCACAATTTAGTAAAGCAATTTAGTAAAGCAGGAGTCTGTAATGTTAAAAAAACCGATTATATTGTCGGAAGGATTTCCATTTATCCTTGTGACATTCTTTTCCGGTGCTGCCTTATACTATATGAAATGGTATTACTTGGCAGTCATTCCTTTCATTTTGTGTCTATACTTCACTTATTTCTTCCGCTGCCCGCCGAGAAACAACAAAATTCCTGCAGGTGATGATACCCTCGTCTCTCCTGCGGACGGCACAGTAGTGGATGTATCTCAAGATGTGGAAGAGGACATGTTTCTTGGAGAAAAATGCCACAAGATTACCATCTTCCTTTCCATCTTCAATGTCCACTGCAATAGGGCTCCTATGGAAGGAGACATCAAATATCAGTCCTACACTCAGGGCCGATTTCTTCCCGCCTATAAAGAAGGTGTAGGCTTCGTCAATGAACAGGGTGCCATCGGTATTACCGGCAAGAAGCGGTCTATCCTGGTCATCCTCATTGCAGGCATCCTAGCTAGGCGGGTGGTGTCCTGGAAGAATCTGGGTGACCATTTGGAAAAGGGGGAACTCTATGGTATGATTAAATTTGGCTCTTGCACGGAGCTCTATATTCCCGGAGGCTGCGATATTCTTGTCAAAAAAGGTGACAAGGTGAAAGGCGGACTCACGGTGGTAGGGAGGCTGAAATAAGTGAATAAATCATGGGTAGCAAATACAGTGACCGCGGCAAATGCATTTTTTGGCGGGCTGTCTATCATGATGTCCATATCCGGAAATTTTAAAACCGCTGCTGTGTTCATTCTGATTGCCATGGTGGCAGACGCCCTGGACGGCCGTGTAGCCCGGGCCTTGCATACCGCTGGTCCCATGGGAGTAGAACTGGATTCCCTTTCCGATGATATTTCCTTTGGCATCGCTGCTGGGGCCCTCATGTACGCCTACCAGCTTCATGAAGTGGGCCCCCTCGGATTCATTCCCTGCGCCCTGCTTGGTACATTCTGTGCCTTTCGACTGGCCAGATTTAATGTAAAAGTCACCAGCGTTCACGGTTATTTCGAAGGGCTCCCCTGCCCAATGACCGGCATCATCGTGGCATCCTATGTCCTCTCGGGGGCTAAGATCTGGAACTGGCTGGCCGTAATCTGCGTGCTCATCCTGGCCTTTCTTATGGTCAGTGAAATCCACTATCCCGATAACAAGGGCGCAAGTGCAGACCAGCTGCACTTGCCGGCCATCATTATCTGTCTGGCATTCTTCATTATCTGCACTTTCTTTTACTGGCCCATTTGGGCAGCAGCTTTGTCTGCGGCCTTTATCCTCTTCGGTATGATGAATACATTCCTGAATCGAAAGCAATTAAAGAAAAATTGAAAACCTTAAAAGCAAAACGGTATGAACTGAATTGTTCATACCGTTTTTGCTTTTCAAGTCTTACTGACATTTTGTATCAGCTCTTCCCACATAGTCCACATACAGTCTGGCTTGTACTGCTGCACTAGTTCACGACCTGTCTTGCCCATCCGGATTCTAAGATCTGCATCATCCATTAATGCAGACAAGGCCTTGGATAATAACATCTGTTCATTATCCACCAAAAAGCCAGTTTCTCCTTCATGAATCAGCTCATTGGTACCACCGCAGGTCTTGAGCCCGATACAAGGAAGCCCTGCCGACATGGCTTCCGCCAGTCCCTGTGGAAATCCTTCACTGGTACTGGGAATGCAAAAAATATCACTCCGATAATAAACCTCTTCGATGTGGTTTGTTTTGCCTTTCAGTAAAATTCGGTCTCCCAGATGCTTTGATTTCCTCTTCCATACTTTTGGCATAATGGGAACTTTTCTCTCCCCAGAATTCTACATTCCAGTCCGGATACCGATTTGCCAATGTTGCAAAGGCCTGGACCAGCAATTTCTGATTTTTCCTCCCAGATACGTTTCCTACACAGGAAATAAGGTGTTTTCCCTTTTCTTTCCCTGGAGTAGCCTGGTACTCTGCTGGAAAGACTGCATTTCCGATTGCCACCACCGGAACGCCGGGAAAATATTTCTTCGCAACTTCTACCTTCGATGGCCAGAGAACCTGGATAGCTGCACTTTTAGCAACTGCCTCCCTTTCCTCATCAGAAAGAAGGGGCATCTGCACCGCCGGATCACCACGGAACATGGTAATTACAGATCCCTGATAATCAGCATCAGTAATTACATACTTCGTAGAAGGTGCAGAACAGGAAAGAATGACATCTGCCGGATATTCATTCAGGAATCGGCGTATCCGTGGACCATACGGTCTTCCTGTAAATTCTGCATTGATGCCCTGCGCCTTTTTCTGACTGAAAAGCCGAGCCAATTCTCGATATACCCGCAGGGTAAAAGGCAATTTTTCTGAGACCACTTTATGTCTATTTTCAAAGAGAATATTGAGCTGTCTCACCTTAGAATCAATAGGGAAATGGGGATTCCCTTCTATTCCATCCCGATACAGTACAGTCACATCATATCCTTTTTTCACAAGGTCACTGGACAGGTAGCAGGTCAGCTTTTCTACTCCTCCTGGCATATCCACATAATGGGTCCCAAAATGAGCTATTGTAATCCTCATGATTCTCCTTTAAAATCCTATGGTTGCAGGCTTATTAATTCACAGATCTCTATTAATAGATAATTTTATATTATTATTTTTTCATCTTGCTAATTTTATGTCTAGCATAGAATACACAAAAAATATCCATATTATGTAATATACACCACCCAAGAAATTTATCACGCCAACGTCCTTCTATAGGATAAGACCAAAGCGTTCTAATAGCTTCAATGAGCTCATTTGTGTGTTTACTAGACAAATCATGTAATAGAACCGCCATGCTGTAAGCCTTAACTGCACCAGAAAAGGCCCTGCTGGCACAATGTTCAATATGATGCGGGAAATGTTTTCTGCAGATCATAAGCCGATAATACCAGAGATAAAAATTGCCCATATATCTCTTTCCATTAAATGTATGCCGGATAGAAGTTGGATTATCAATAAGATGATAATAAAGAGGTTCTTCGATAACCGCTATTTTACGAGCCTCCAAAAACATTTGGATAGCCATATAGCCATCGGCTGCAGACCTTGCCATCTCAGAAGGTGCATGTTTATCAATCCACATAGTACGGGACACACTAAAGTTCCAAAGAGTAGAATATCTTCCCATGATAGCCTTCTCCTGCATGACTGTTAAATCCTCTTCTTGAGGCAAATGGGTTTTTGTTAAAACTCCTCCTTCAATATCCCTTGTCCCATATGCTACCAGATCCGCACCTGTTTGCATAAATTTTTCTACCACCTTAGCGACAAGATTCTCGTCAGCATAATCATCTGCATCTACCCAGATAATATAGTCACCACGTGCTTTTTTTATAGCCGTTTCACGAGTCCTGGTAACTCCCTGATTTTCCTGATGGAATACACGAACCCGTGGGTACTTATCAGCATACGAATCACAAATCTTACCTGAATTATCTGGGGAACCATCATCAATTAAAAGCACTTCATAATTAGTCGCCGTCTGATGGACCAATGTGTCCAGGCACTTCGTCAAATATTTCTCCGCTTTATAAACCGGGACAATAATGGATGCTACAACTTCAGTCATTTTATCTCCTTTACATATCCGATTCCAATTTTACTTTTCCGTGCATAGTGCAAGAATCCTTAACAGGTAAGTCATATGAAGCTGAAGATAAATCATATTGCGGGGAATAAGCAGATGTCCTAACTCCCATGAGTCCGCTTACCGTGTCAAATACAAGGTCATTGGTAAATACTCCAAGGCTGTTTCCCCGCAGATGCTTATCCAGCTCTGGCCTCTTTTTTTTCAGTTCCGAAGAAGCATAAATCCAGCATGGTATACGAACCATGTCAAATGTGAAATGGCCTGTTCCATGGGTATATTTCATATCTTCCCCGTGATCTGAAACATACATAATAGAATCCGGGTTGATGCGCTTCATAAGAAAATCATATATCCCATGCAGTATATAATCTGTATACATAATGGACATATCATAATCACCAAGAGGCTTATCCAACTTTGAGCCGATTTCTTTTACATATTCTTTCGGCACCCGATCCTTATACCTAATATGGCTCCCCATGAGGTGAACAACAATAAAATGGTTCCCTTTATCCGGGATTGCGCTCAACAGGTCCAAAATCTGACTATCATCCCCCTGCCTTGCAACCGTCCATAGCTGATGATTTGCTTCTTCAGCGATTGAAACCGTAAGTGTATCATTAGCCCCCTGATTACTTATCCACCATGTATCCATTCCTGCCGCTTTCGCTGCATCGACCAGTGACACCATATAGGAAGGGCCTTGGTGGTTATACTGATTCATCCCTGTCAGCATATAGGATAGGACCTGTGCAGTCTGCGAGAAACAGGCATAAGCTTTATCCAGAAAATAAAAATGTGAATCCTTTTTCATCTCTGTTTCCCAGGGGGTGGTATCTGCAAAATAGCCCTCATTGAAGGCTCTCATGTGATTCCTATTTGCACTCTCACCGATAATCAGGACTGTAGTCCTCGGATGACCATCCTCCAAGTGAACGTCCAATTTTTTAATATTATCTCCATGAACCTTGCTGATTTTCTTCATAGCTAAGATACTTATCCGAGCTTCTTTCAGGTGTTTTATAGGATAACTGGACATTACATATTTTAATGACACCACAAAACAGAGCAGATTCAAAATAAAAGCCCCGTAAAAAGAGCCACCCTTTGAATAATTGATTGATAGCCCAAGATAATATGCAGAAAATCCTCCTACCAATAAAATACATGTAGCCAAGCACATAAAAAACCTTAAGATCCCAACTTCATCCAAGATGAATGCGCTTGCCTCTTTGGGATTTGTAAGCAATACAGGAATCATATCACCACTCTGGAAAACATTATGATATTTTGAAAAATACCATAAATAACTCCCAACAGAAACAATGGTAAAAAGTATAAATAGCGGAACTATGATTGAATCTGCAGTCTGCCCCCATTTCCCAAACCGCGGAAGAGTCATAACAAGTGAAGTAAATGCTATTCCGAATGTATACTCACTCTTCATTCGAGAAAAATCCTTATCTTCCGGTGACAATGCATGTCCCCTGACCCATGCAAAAGGCAATGTCCAACAAAATACAAGAAAGACGAATAGCACTCCATCTGCTGATAAAAAAGAAATGCCGGAAGCCCAAGATGACAAAGCCATATAAATAAAACCGAATAATCCTATTCTTAGTCCACGCCATTTATATAGATTTGTGCATCCTGCAATAATGGCAAACCCATATATAATTGCACTGATAATAAAAGGGTCAAATACTATTTGAAGAATCTCAACCATGATACCCCACATATATAAACTCAATTATTCTATTTTAAGTTTAATTTTAATCGCATGCTACCTGCTATAATCCCCATCAATGCGAAATACATCCTACTTGGAATTTTATTAATTATAGTCGTATCTACCATTCCCTGTAAAAAGAACGATAAAAATATGATCGAAATTAAAAGGCACCAATAATAATCGCGCTGCTTTTTAACAGTTGCATAGAGTCCTGCTATAGTTGCTGCCAAGTAGATTAAATAGCCAAAACCGCCTAAAGTTCCGCCGGTAGACATATAATAGAGCATCATGTTATGGGGCATACTAAGGCCCTGCTCATGTACATTTATAGGATGATATTTCCCGTAATAGTTTTCCTCCCAGTGGTCCGCACCAACACCAATCATTTTGTGTTCTTCCCACATCTGGATGGATGCTATAATCATCGGACCTCTTTCTCCACCCAGTTTGACTTCATGCCGACCGCTTTGCATATAGTAAGCACCCAAACCAGCAAAAATAATTGTAGCAGCAACCACAATAATACTTATTTTTTTTACCAAAGGTGAAATAAAATTTCTCGTTTCAAATACAGCTATTATTACGCCTATGATAACCGATGCGGAAAGCGCAATAAGTGCTCCCCTGGAACGAGTCATTACAAGACAGACAATAGCAGATGCCAAAACAATAACAGATAGAACCCTATACCATTTATCCTTATTTTTAATATCTGCATATACAATACAAGGTGCCATAAGATTAATCATAGTACCAAAATGGTTAGGATGAGCATAAGAACTTAAAATTCGAATCCCTGGTTGCAAATACCACTGGTATAGACCAATAGCACAGGCAATCGCCAATCCAACCAGAATCCCCCATCTGATTCCTTTTTCTACTTGATACTTTGCTGAAATCCACCAAGTCATGAAGAAGGGGATTACCAAAGCAAAATGATCTACAGCCTTTAATATATCCCGGTAATCTTCATGTAGTACTGCTGATAAGATAAACAGAAAATAAAGAGCTAAGATCCCCAAAGCCATATAAACAAATGGCTTCGTAACCTTTGGTAAAAAACGACATCTCTTTTTATAAGAAAAAGCTGCATCACCAATAAAAAATATAGCAAAAATTATAAATGCATAGCTGGAATAGGCAGCGGTAAAACGCCACGATAACATTGTAAGAAACAGACTTATTACCATCCCGGCAATGCCGTTCAATTTAGCAATTTGCATAACGAATCCCTTTTGTTTACTTCTTTAATTATTTTGAGGCTGTTGGATCTTCCTGAATCTTCACATCCCCATTTTTAGAAACAGCCTTATCCCAAGTCAGGCCATAATGGAGCGAGGAAATATCATATACAGTATCATATTCATTATTGATCGCTCTCATAATACCACAAACCATATCATAGACCAAATCATTGGTAAATATACGATTCTCATTTACTCTTAGATTGTTAGCCACAGCGGAATGGTTATTTTTATATTCCGATGACAGATAAACGAAACAGGGGGAATGTATCATATCCCATGTGAAGTTTCCATCCCCATGGAATCGAACCATGTCTTCTCCATGGTCGCCAAAGTATACCATGGCCTGCAGATTCATATTATCTTTCGCATACTGATAAATATTCTTCAGCACTTCATCAGTATACTTAATACTGGAATCATAATCATTCACTTTTTCAGGCTGTCCCTCTACACGAACGCCTTCAAAATGCGGCGGGACGCGATCTCTATAACGGTCATGACTGCCTTCCAGATGAATGACGATAAACGGAGACCCGTCCTTAGGCAGCTCTTTCAAATAGTCCATGACTTTCATGTCATCGCCACCTGGATGGGTGGTGGTCATAGATTTTTTAGAAGCGCCGGAAACCAACGCCAATGACATATTCCCCGGAGCGGGGGCCTGGTTACTGATAAAATAGGTGTCATATCCGATATGATTTGCCACATCTGTCATAGTTATCATTTCATTTCTATCGCCCTCATTGTACTGATTGAGATTTGTCAGTGCCATGGACAGTGCTTTTTCAGTCAGAGGATAACAGGAATAGGTATTCTTCAGCAGATAGAAGTTCTCATTATCTTTTTCTTTGGATAGCCAGGGCGTAGTCTCTACTGGATATGCCGGGTTAAAGGCTTTCATGTGGTTTCTGTTTGCACTTTCGCCAATCACCACAATCACGGCACCAGGAAGCCTTTCCGGAGCACCTCCGACAAACTTGAAATTTTTCAAATTTTCATCGTGCTTAGCCATGGCAGTTTTGGCGCCTACCAGGTACTTGTGAGCCACATGGTATGGCCATGCCGGGAAAATACGGGGAATCCAGTGAGCAATCGTAATAAGACCAGCAATAATCAGTACCGCCATCACGACTTTCTGCACCATGACGGGAGATGGAGCCTTCCCATTTTTACCAGCAGCACTGCCCTTGATAATAAGATATCCGATGAAAGCCATATAGAGAATGAAAGCAGCCAGAATCAATGCAAGAGTGCCCAGCCCCAGATGGGACTGCAGGAATTCCATGGCTTCCTTGGAGTTGGTAAGCAGTACGGAAATCATGTCGGTGGAAGTAAATCCGGCGCCAAAGATTCTGTAATAAGTCATGTAGACAAAGACACTGAGTGACAGATATCCAATCAGCAGGAAGTTGAAAATCCCAAGGATTCCTCTGGCTTTATGGCAGAGTGAGCCGATATATTCAAATAAAAATGTGAGCACTAAAACAGGCATAAGAGTGAGTACGTCATTATTCAGCGTTTCCACCCGAATGCCCCAGTTCCCACCGGATTTTGCCTGGATGTAAGAGAACGCGCCAAGCCAGAGATAAAAAATAACCAAGCCCGGCCTCCAGGAAGGATGAAAGAGGCTCCGTCCCGTTACCAACTGGGCGGCAAATACAAAAATCACGCCTGCCAACGCATTGCGTAGTCCATGATTCCAGTTGCCCAGATCTGTCACACCTACTGCTGGATACCATACATATAAAATGGCCATGGAAATCACGGCCAGCATAAAATATTTTCCTATTTCTTTTACCTTCATAACTCTCTCCCATCTCATAATGCATCTGTTAGCAGGGATACGCCAACCCTTATCCCCATAAGGAGTCTTATATTAAACAGCGTTTTTCCTTATCCCTTTTATTATATATGTATTCTACTAATAAGCAAGATAATTCCTGCAATGATACATATTAGTTTTCCACCTCAAAGCCGCAGAACATCTGCGGTCTGCCGGCCTTTCATAAGGCTGCCCAATCAATGCATTTCCCAGCTCTTCGTCCCATTTATTTTAATTCAGCATTCTAACGTTACTTCACGTTACCTTTTACGTTAAAAATTGACCGTCAATAGAATCAGGCATTTTAACGCAGTTATTCACGCGTTAAAACACCTGAATTTATTGAATTTGTTTGGCTCAGCTCGTTTTTAACTCAAAATGTTGAGTTAAAAAAATTAACTTCACTTTTAATTGAGTTAAAATGGCAGATTTGAGATCGCAGGACCGCTCTGCGGCCCGGTTCAAAGGGTGGCGGCGCCTTTGACACGGTATGCAGGGGCTGTGAAAAAATGATGGAGTCCCTGTCAGATGGTTAGACAATCCGACAGCAGATGTCCCATCCTTCATTGACAGGGAGAGAATTGACACAGCTGCTCTCCCCGTTTTCTTTTCATTTCCACGAGAGCGCTGCAGGGTGGAGAAATCTCACTCCGACGTGAGGAGGCCCTATTGTGGGAGGAGATCAATCGACTCAGAGTCTTCATAGAGCCCGGAGCCCTTTGTCATGATGCTGACAGGCAACTCCGTTCGAGATGACAATGGAGGTGGAGCGCCTGCGGTCATTGACCAAAAATAAAAGCATAAAAAGGGCCTTCGAAGAAATGTAAATCAATTCTTCACAGCCCCTGGCAACTCGACATGCGCTTTTTACCGCCTGCAGCAAGCGGTGCAGAGTGGGAAGATATCTCGATTTGGCTTCCGGCCCTCGAAATGATAGAGTGTGGAGCCCCGCTCCTGTCATCTGATGTCTAATCACCTGACATCCCCATAAAATCTCTTTCCTCAAATCTCCTCCCCCACGTCAAAAACTCCTGAATCATCCCAATGCCGCTGCACGGTTGGGCTCAGGCCTTCTGCCTCGATGAATCGGCCAGGAGCAGCCGCCGAAGCGGAATATCTGTGTCGTCAAGGAAGAACAGGTATAGCCATATTTGCCACCGTCATGTCTGACAGGTCTTTCTTCAGGAGTTTTTATGGGGTATTTCATTGTCGGTGCACCGGGAGCGGCAGGGCTCACTTGTGATGGCTTCGGTTCTTCTGTCCCCGTTTCCATGGAATGCGCGCTTTCGGGAAATGAAAGAATGTCGCCAGGCCTTCCCGCCTCTCTGTTCATATAGTCCCAAGGGGTAGCGACAGGTCTCAGAAGGAAAAAACTGCTCCTTGTTCTGTATTTATAAATCCATAGGCTGCTAAACTGCGAAGATGATATGCTTGTTTGGTTTACTTGAAATTACTTGAAACTACTTCTGCATGTGCGAGAATTTACTTCTACTGATAAAATCAAGATTTGCACAAATCTGCATGTGATTTACTTGAAAATCATCATGCTTTACTTGAAACTCAGTAAGATTATACCTGGCAATTCATTATTTTATTTTTCCGTATTGTCTAGGAATTGTGTAATATTGATGTGGATCTTTGACGGATGATCCTTTCCATTCAGCCAATCCTCTAGCTGTCAATTCCTTCAGTACTTTTCTTGCATACACAACACTCTTCCCTAAAAAATCCGCTAAATCTCGAACTTTGACCTTATCATTGCAATACAAGTACTGTAATATAACTCGTTCTTCATCGGACAAAGTCACCCACTCCTTCGCAAAAAGGGTTGATAATTGATCTGATGCCCTTATGTTTCTTGAGGTAATACTGTTTTCAAGTATCAAACGCACTGCTTGATTATTGGGTTCAGAGTACTGTGGACTTTTTAAGAAGAATGATTGCATTTCGTCATAGATACGATTGACGCCTTCGTTCAATTCTTTAACCCACCCAAATTCTGTTAATATCCGAGCAATCCTAGGGTTTCTAGAAAAACGTGTATACTTCATATTTTTCAATGTCACAATATTCGGTAATTTCCCAGGGCTGAATATCTCCATCCGATCATCGTACATAGAAACTCGAATATGATCACCAGAAACGCTATAGTCCCGATGCGTCAAGGCATTCACTATACCCTCAAACCAAGCAAATTCCGGATATTCAGGAATACGTTTAAATTGTCCATTGGATGCCAAGAATTGAAACTCTCTAAGCTGTGCTCTTATAAAATCTGCAATTTGAAGAAGTATGACCGGAATTGCTGCATCAAAAACCTTTTCTTTACTAATGTTAATTCTCTCTCCGGTAAGCGGTTTCATTCCATCGTATCTGATAAAGCGGACTCGTGCCTGCGGTAAGAACTTAGTCGGATTTTTTCCAAACAATAATATAGCTGCATTTGTGAGATGCCTATTTCTGATAAGTCCTCTTGCATTTAATGTCGCTTTTACATTGATATCACCAGTAACATCCATCTTTTCGCAGTACATACGCACTATATCATAGTCAATATCCTCTTCAATAGTGGCGTCTTTAATTTCTTGTTCTTCAAAAAAGCGTTGTCCCTTATCGTATTCCAATTTAGTAATTTGGTCATGATTTAGCGCCATGGATTTGTCAGAAACTCTAAAATAAACTGTTTTTTCCGGCATCTTCATAATTACTTGATTTGAAGAAGCTTCTACTCTGATTAAGAGGATATAATCAGTATCCTTAGATCCATACGCTACCTTTTCAAAGTTGAATGAAGGCAGGGGATAGCAGCTCTTTAGAATCTCCTCCTTATATTCATCTGGTGAATGAGATCTTTGCATGCCAAAGCCCGTAAATTCTCCATCATCCTCTACACCTATTGCCAAACTTCCTCCATTAGCATTAGCAAATGCGATAATGTGTCTGATAATATCTTTGGGTGCAATTCTCGAACTTTTTCTATCAAAGTATGGCCCCTCTGCCGTATTTCCTAGATAATCCAATAATTTTAAATTCATGTGCCTAAGCTCCCTTCATAGTCATACAAATAGAATATCACCCGCAGAAGTATAGCCGTGAATAACTTTTACTTGAAACTACTTGAAATGAATCCACACAAGCATAGCACAGGCTTTATGTTGATAAAATCGCATCTTTTCAGATTTTAACATCGCCTACTTGAAATCCACTTGATTTCACTTGAAATTGCCTTTTCATCAGTATTATACAGGCAATCATGTTATTTGCAAAATACAACTCATTGAATTTCTGTATCCTTCAATTGATTTGTTTATTGATTTTTCCTCCAATGAAGGCTGAATAACATGTAACAGCTGAAGAAATAACGTTATCATTCCCCAAAATAGTGTTGCCGAGCAAAAAAGTAGCGCTGCTGGACAAAAAAGCAGCGCTACTTTGAAGGTTTTATCATAAGAGGCGCCTTTTTTATTTTGCAGGCGCCCTCCTTCCTGCCGACCGGTATTTCTTAGTGAGCTGGTGGACTAGTGTTTTAGTGAGCCAGTAAGAGTCATTAGCAGTGCTTCCCAGAATTTCTCCACTTTACTCGAAATGACGCGTCCGTCCGGAAGTCCTTATTGTCCCACCGCTTGCGGGCGGGAAGATGATACACAGTACCAAAAAAAAGGGGGGGTTAGAGATTTGAGGTTTAAGGTAGTTAGAGACATTCAGATGGTCAAACTTCAATCGACAGGCTAGCTGTGTGCCAGGAAACGTATTTTCCACTTATGACCGGGACCCTAGTGCAGGGAGATTTCTCGACTCCGCTTCGCTGCGCTCGAAATGACAGAGGAGGCGCTTTGCGACAGTACTTAGCTTCCTTCCCCAGGCAGAAGTCCTGCAGAGGACTTCTGAGCCGGGGCTAATATGTGAGCATAGCCTGCACACAAAGCGAACACCTTAAAGCCCGACCAGCAGGTGACGCCGTTGGCGACGGAGGATAGGGACGTCAGTTCTGTGCCAAGTTTTTCGGACCTATCCTCAGGGCTTCGCCCAGGGGCTGTGAATTAATTCATAAATATGCATTCCTATGAAAATTAGAAAAAGGACTTTGGCCCTAACGGGTACAAAGTCCTTTTTCAGTGGTAAAATGTATATATGATGTTAAAAAAACAAATTACCACATCTCGTTCTACTCCTAAACAAGGAATTTTGCCAATGTTTCCTTCAGATCTTCTCCCTATAACAAACAAGGTATTCGTATTCGACCACTTAATGGAGGGGATAAATTTAATGAAGTATCTGAAAGCCCCGACCTTTCATACAGCCGGCCGCCCAAGATATAATCAGGTCGATTTACTGAAAACTGTCTTATTTGGGTTCATGTCTCACTATACTTCACTCAGACAATTGGAGGATGCCTGCAGGACTAATCTCCGATTCATGTATCTGATGAATAATGAAACTCCATCGTACAAGACTTTTGGGGATTTCATCAACAGTCTGTCTGGTTCCATTGAGAATATCTTCTTGGAAATCAATAAAAAGATCTTCAATGAGGATAATGTCGATTTAGACCACTTATACATCGATGGAACCAAGCTGGAAGCCGATGCCAACAAGTGCAGCTGGATGTGGAAAAAGGCGACAATAACTGCTCGCAACTGCCTTTTTGCTAAAATCACTAAATTATTTGATGAGATTAATGAAGAACTTCAATGGGCTGTCATGGATATCAAAGAGTATCCTGAATATACTCCGGATTACCTCAGGAACCAGTTAGACTGCCTGGCAGACCTCTGGAAAATCGAAAAAAGGGGCTGTGAAGAAATCATTTAGATTTTTTCACAGCCCCTTTTTTATCAGATATGGTAGTATTCCTTGTACCATTCCGCAAATTTCCGAAGGCCTTCGCGAAGGGTGGTAGCAGGGCGATAGCCGTAGTCTTTTTCCAGGGCTCCGGTATCCGCATAGGTAACGGGAACGTCGCCGGCCTGCATGGGCACCAGTTTCTTGTGAGCTTCGAAGTCGTAGTCTTTGGGAAGGACACCGGCGCGAATGAGTTCCTGCTGCAGGATGTCTACGAATTGGAGGAGGTTTTCCGGCCGTCCGCCGCCGATGTTATATACAGCATAGGGCGGAATGGGAAGGCCGTCTTCGCCGTTTTTCTTTTCCGGCGCCCCCTGCATGACGCGAATGATGCCTTCCACAATGTCATCGATGTAGGTGAAGTCCCTTTCACAGTGGCCGTAGTTGAAGATCTGTATGGTCTTTCCGGCCCGCAGCTTGTCGGTAAACCCGAAGTAAGCCATATCCGGCCGTCCGGCAGGGCCATAGACAGTGAAGAAGCGGAGGCCTGTGGAGGGGATGTTGTAGAGTTTGGCGTAGCAGTGAGCCAGAAGTTCGTCTGATTTTTTTGTAGCCGCATAGAGGGAGACGGGATGATCCACTTTATCTTCGGTGCTGAAGGGAACTTTGGTGTTGCCGCCGTAGACGGAAGAGGAGGAGGCGTATACCAGGTGTTCTACGCCTTTAGCTCCGCCGTCATAGGAGTGGCGGCAGGCTTCCAGAATATTGTAAAAACCGATGAGATTGGATTCGATATATACATCGGGGTTGGTGATGGAGTAACGTACACCAGCCTGGGCAGCCAGGTTCACTACGATGTCTGGATGCCAGGTGCTGAAGATGTCTACAATGCAGTCTTTGTCTGCCAGATTGCCACGAATGAAATGGTATTCGCTGCCTTCTGCCAGGGCCGCTTCTTTTTCCAGTTCCTGCAGGCGGTATTCCTTCAGGGATACGTCATAGTAGTCATTCATGTTATCAATGCCGATGATACGGATATTCTTCACCGCAAGAAGCCGCTTCACCAGATTGGCTCCGATAAATCCGGCAGAGCCGGTAACAAATACGGTTTTCCCTTCTAATGTAATCGGTGTTTTCATATGTTTCTCCTTTGCATGATCTTCTTGTTAAAATTTATTATTTTTCCAGTCTTTTAGGATAAGAGGAATGACCATTGCTCACCCCAGCAACATTGTATATTATAGCGCCATTTGATATAATGAAATAAATAAGTCAACTCGTGAAGGATATAGGCTGGGTTCCCAAATGGGAGTAGGCGCAGATACGCTGAGAATTCCTTTGCCCCTGGGGTTGGCTTATTTTTTTTATTTAAAGTCTTTTTGCCTTCCTTTTATATTTTTAATGATATTCTCCGGATCCTTTTTGATTTCATTATAAATCATTAGCAGCGCTGCTTCACTGTAAGTATATAATGTCTGCTTTCCGTTAATATACTTATAGCAATATTTGTCTTCATTTTTTACCCCATAAAACTTGACTATCAGATCAAAATGGCTGGATGTAAATATATGCAGTCTTTCATCCTCCGGTTGTTTAGATGGATTAATGAAATCTAAATGATCTCTTTTGATCCACCGATTGATAATTTCCAAACTCTGTTTCCGATTATAAGGGCACAATAGATGCTTATCTTTTACATCTCTAAGAATATATGCGGCTTCTGCCGCATTTTTTGTAATCGAAATTGTTGCTGTTGCTAATTCAGATTTCTTTGTAATATACATATCATGCCTAATCAGGACTGCATATTTACTATTCCCATTTTCCGGTACAGAGTCAATGATATTTTGCTGCGTTTTCAGCAAATGTGATGCAATTTGCTTTGGATATCTTGCTTGGATGACCTGTGGATCAACAGGTGAAATTTTAACGGAGAGTGTCAAAAAATTAGATGGTATGTTTTCCGTGACATCTTTGTTAAAATACTGGAGCATCTTATTTGTATAGTTGATTACGCAAGACTGAAATAATGGTATATAAATTTGCTCATACTCTTCTGTAATAAAATGGGTGCTCGTATTTCTAAGTTCAACGATTCGCTCTAAATTGATTCGCACAGGATCTTTATCATTCGTAAAAATCATCTCAATACAATTGGATAAAGTAATAGTTCTATCCTGCTGCTTTGCATAATAGATACTCTTTTCTCCTTGGGACTCTATCAAATACGCCTTAAGCATTAATTCCCATGCATTACAAATAAAGAAAGAGAAACCCTCTACCCTGTATCTAAGAGTAGGTTTATTATATATCTCAATCGCCATGATAAACGCTTCTATGCTCTTTTCCAGCATTTTATGACTGATGGCTTCCATTATCTGTTCACCTCTTTTTCCCCAAAATGGTTACGCTTTGGCTCCCAGGTATTTAAGATACAGGGAAATCATTTCTCCGTACCGTCCCTGCATTCTGGCGGTACGGGCAGCCTGGTGGAGGTTTTTGTGTCCTTTGGGCGGCACCAGGGGTACGTCTTTCCAGGGGGACTTCTTCTGGATGGCGGCGTATTCCTGCACCACCGGCCATGCCTGCACCCAGCTGTGCCAGGGTTTGGCGTGGCCGGCGAAGTGGATAATGACCTGGCGGTGATAGTCCTCATTCACCGGCTGTTTTTTGAAAAGGGACTGGCGGTCCAGGTTGTAAAGGTAGTTGTATTTCTTTTCAATGAAGAGGCATTTGCCGTCCAGCATTTCATTGTGGATATCCTGGTCATGGTGGGAGAGACGGTTTCCTACCCGCTTCACATTTTCCTCTGCCCGGCGGACAATATCATCGAAGAGGCCTTCTTCCATCCACTGTTTCACGTTGATGAGCATCATGCCTGCATTGAAATAACGCTTCGTGTGAACCCGTTTCATCTGCAGTTCTTCTTTGCGGTCTGATACCACCGCCACATCATGTCCCTTGAAATCCAGATTTCTTAAATAGTCCAGAGAGCCGCGGCACATCATGTCGCCGTCCAGATAAAGGACCCGGTCTGTCACGGGAGCCACTGTGGGAGCCACCAGGAAACGATAGAAAAAGGCAGCCACGCCGTCAGAGAGAAGAAGGGGCTTGAAGGCGCTGTCGTCAATAAGATGCACTTCCAAAGGGCTCTGCATAATTTGCGCCGCTTTCTCCAGTTTCCCCTTTTCTTCGTCTGTCAGGTGATTCACAAAGAAATGGTAGCAGATAGGCATATCCTCATTGTGGGCATGGACCGTAAGGGCCACCATGCCCATGTGGGGGATATAGTCCTCCGTACCGGTGAGGGCGATGTGGAAATCTTCTTTTTCTGCCTTTCTGCCCAGATGAATGGTGTCTGTAACAGCATGGGAAAGAACGTTGCTCATGGATGTCTCCTTATATTTCATGGAAATCGATTTTTGTAATTTCAGAATCGGTTATATTTTATCATATTATAATGGCTTCTGTGTTCCATCTGCTATAATAAAGGCAGGTTTATCTCAAATTCATGAACGGCAGGGAGAAGAATATGAATCTTTTACTGGCAGATCTTCATAAATTCGTAGGCTACAGCGGCGGTATCGAGCATGTGCTGTCCCGCATGGCTTTTGCCATGAAGGAAAAGGGCTACCATGTGTCGGTGGTCATGGCAGATGAGAAGGAAGGAGCTTCTTTTTACCCCTTCCCCGAGGACTGCCATTTTTACAATCTTTTCCATATGGCCGGCATGAAGCCGGTGCGCATGAGTTCTTTAGGGAAAGGGCTTCGGGAAATCACCCGCCTTTTCAGCAAGGCCGGCGCCAGGGAGCGGAATTACAGGATGCTTTCCGCCGCAACGCCCCAGCTGGAGAGGGTGCTGGCGCTGGAGAAGCCGGATGTGATCATTTCTTTCCGGGAACCCACGGGCCGCCTGCTTCTGGAAGGGTTGGACACGAAGGTGCCGGTGATTTCCATGCTTCATAATGATCCCGATGAAATCTTCGCCCATGCGCCGTCAGGGGAAATGAGGGCCCTGGAAAAAAGTGCCCGCATCCAGGCTCTCATGCCTTCTTTCATAGAGAAGGCGGAAAAATATCTCCGCTATGACCGCTTCGTGTACATTCCCAACGCCGTATCCATTCCTGCCATCTCCGCCCAGCCCGGGAAAGCCCGCAAAGTCCACACCATTACCAATGTAGGCCGCATTACCGGCCGCACCAAGAGGCAGCACCTGCTGGTGGAGGCTTTTGGCCTTCTGGCAAAGGATTTCCCTGACTGGCAGGTCAACCTCTGGGGCGATACCTATGACAAAACCTATGTCACCACCCTGAAGGGCATCATCAAAAAGCAGGGATTGGAAGGCCGGGTCCATCTTCGGGGCACCACAAGGGACATGGCTTCCGTGTGGAAGGAAACGGATATTTTTGCCTTCCCCAGTCACCATGAAGGCTTTCCCCTGGCCCTTACCGAAGCCATGGGCGTAGGCATACCGGCCGTGGGATACAGGAGCTGTCCGGCAGTGAATGAGCTCATCCATGACGGCGAGGACGGGTACCTCACCGACGACGGCGCCGCCCCCTTTGCAGAGGCTCTCCGAAAACTCATGGAAGATGCGGATCGAAGGACGGCCTTCGGAAAAAGGGCGAAGGAACATATGAAGCCCTTCGCTCCGGAAGTGGTGTGGGATGAGTGGGACCGGCTGATCAGAGAAGTCTTGAGGTCCGGGGACTAGTGGCCCTCCGCCTTTGGACACACCTGCGGTGTGAAGGTTCAGAAGGTTCAGAGGGTTCAAAAGGTTCAGAGGGGAAGGTTCTTAAGATGGATGGGGCCTTCGGCCCCGAGGGTTGTGGTGGCGGCTTCGCCGCGGATTATAAAGTCAGCGTTACGGGATGCCCTTGCTGTACCATATGGCATGATAAGCATTCTACAGTGGAAAACCATACAACCGCGCCTGGTAGCGAGGTCGGCCTGTTTTCCCTCGGGCGAAGCCCGGTTGTTAGGTTTTATCATAAGAGGGCGCCTTCTATAAATTTAGAGGCGCCACCACAACCCTCGCGCCGGAGGCGCGTCAAACCTAAGAACCCTCGGGGCGATAGCCCCGTCAAACTTTAGAACCCTCAAGCCCCATAGGGGCTTGTCCATAAGGCGCCCACTAGCCCTCTCAGGCTATCTATTGCTATAATAAAATAAACATTTCTTTGCGATTCTCTATGGGAGGATAGTATGGAGGAAATTAGGACAGGTTCGGCGGAAAGAGTGCTGGAACGGATTCTGGAGTGCGCCGCGTCAGAGGGAGCCAGCGACATTCACATGGAGCCCCAGGCGTCTCTGGTACGGGTGAGGTTCCGTGAAGACGGCGTGCTGTATGAGCGTTTCCATCTGCCCCTGCAGATGCTTTCCGGTCTGTCGGTGCGATCCAAGGTCATCGGCCACATGAATGTGGGCGAAAGCCGGCTGCCCCAGGACGGAAGCTGCAGTGCATCTTTTGGCGGCGTGCCCTATGATCTCCGTATTTCTATCCTCCCTTCTTTATATGGAGAAACCATAGTCATCCGCCTTCTGTCAGGACAGGTGGATTTCATAGAGAAGAATGAGCTGGGCATGCTCCCCTTGCAGGAAGCAGTTTTCCGGAAATGCCTTGCCCGAAAAAGCGGCATGATTCTCACTGCCGGTCCTACAGGCAGCGGAAAAACGTCCACCCTCTATGCGGCCCTGAAAATGCTGAACCGGGAAGGGGTCAGCATTATATCCGTGGAGGATCCTGTGGAGTACCGCCTGCAGGGGGTGACCCAGGTACAGGTGAATGAGAAGGCGGGGCTGACCTTTGAAAAAGGACTCCGGTCCATTGTGCGGCAGGATCCGGATATTGTGATGATTGGGGAAATCCGGGACCGGGAAACGGCGGAAATTGCAGTGCATGCAGCCCTGACCGGTCATCTGGTCCTGTCCACCATCCATACGAATCAGGCCTCCGATGCGCCGCTCCGGCTGATGGATATGGGCATTGCTCCCTACCTTCTTTCCGCCTCCCTGTCCCTGGTCATAGCCCAGCGGCTGGCAGGCCGTCTCTGCCAGCACTGCAAAAGCCCCTATATCCTCACGGAAAAAGAGCAGCAGGCCCTGGGCCTGCCGGAAACATGCCGGGGACGCAGGGTGTATCAGAAGAAGGGCTGTGAGAACTGCCACGACGGGCTCAAAGGGCGCACCGGCATTTTTGAAATGATTTCCATAGGGCGAAAAGAGAGGGACCTCATTCACCACGGCTTTTCGGCGGACCGGTTCCGGGAATGCATGAAACGCCAGGGTCAGCCCTCCATGGGAGAAGCGGCCCTCACCCTTATGGCAGAGGGTGTGATAACACCCGAAGAAGCGTCTATGATTGCAGCAGGGGAGGATTGATTTCTATGGATATGGAAAAAATGATCACTGCCTATCCCGCCATGACGGATATCCACGTGACCGAGGGAGAACCGGTGTCTATCCGGGTCTATGGCAGTCTTAAGAAATTGAAGGAAAAGGGGGAAGATTCCTTTTTCACCTCTCTCTTTCATGATTTCCTGGGCCCAGAAAAGGAAGAGGAGTGGACCCGCCGCGGCTCCTGCGACGGCGGATGCACCATAGGAACCTCCCGCATCCGTATCCACATGTACCACTCCTTCGGGCGGAAAGCAGCAGCCCTCCGCATCCTGCCCTCCCTGACCGCTCTTCCCCCGGACCCGGACAGGGAATGGCTGGAGAAAACCGCCGCCCTGGAGCACGGCCTGGTGCTGGTCACCGGCCCCTCCGGCAGCGGCAAAAGCACCACCCTGGCCCGCCTCCTATCCCTGATCAGCAGCCGCCGCCCCTGCCACATGGTGACCCTGGAAGCCCCTGTGGAATATGTGATTCCATCGGACAAGGCCCTGGTGCACCAGCGGGAAGTGGGTATCGACGTCCAAGACTTTGCCTCCGGCGTCCGGGACGCCCTCCGGGAGGACCCGGACGTCATCGCCCTGGGAGAAATGAGAGACAGCGAAACCATATCCGCCGCCCTCACCGCCGCCGAGACAGGACACCTGGTGCTGGGCACCCTCCACACCACCCGGGCCGCCGACTCCATCGGCCGCATCATCCACGCCTTCCCTGCTGACCGGCAGGATGAAATCCGAAGCCTTCTGGCCGCCAATCTCCGCTCCGCCATCTCCCAGCGCCTCTACCGCACAGGAAAGGAAACCTGGCTACTCCGTGAAATCCTCACCAATATTCCCGCCACCGCCCACCTTATCCGGGAAGGCAAGGAAGCCCAGATTCCTTCCTATATGGAAATGGGACTTCACCAGATGAGAACCATGAAACAGGCCGCCTACGGACTGAAAGGGCTGTCAGAGCGGGAACGGGAAAAGATGATGAAGCTGCTGGAACTATAGGGGCCACTTTGTGGCCCGGGTTCAAAGGGTTTGTAGGAAAAGGTTCTTAGGATTGACCGGCCCCATGGGCCGGAGGGTTCTTAAGTTTGACGGCCTTTCAGGCCGAGGGTTGTGGTGGCGGCTTCGCCGCAAAATTTAAAGAGAATACGTTTTTCTCCTCGATCCCAATCCCGATCCCGATCCCGGTCCCGATCCCGACCCCGACCTCGCCTGAGGCGTCCCCCCTATTTACATCTCCCTTTCTCTATGATATCCTTGTAGCAGTTATATTGAATTATATGAATGTGAGGTACGTTATGACAGAAAAGAGAGAAGGGCTGGATGAGCTGAAACAGCTGGGCAGCCGGAACACGAAATATACCTATGATTATGACCCGGGCCTTTTGGAGAGGATTCCCAACAAGCACAGTGACCGGGATTTCTTTATCAAATTTAACTGCCCTGAATTTACGAGCCTGTGTCCGAAGACGGGACAGCCCGATTTTGCTACCATTTATATTTCCTATATTCCTGACAAGTACATGGTAGAAAGCAAGTCTTTAAAGCTCTATCTTTTCAGCTACCGGAATCACGGCGATTTCCATGAGGACTGCGTAAATATGATTATGACCGACCTCATCCGCCTGCTGCGGCCGCGGTACATTGAAGTATCGGGAAAATTCCTCCCCCGGGGCGGCCTTTCCATCGACCCCTACTGCAACTACGGCATTCCCGGTACAGAATGGAAGGATTTCGCCCGTTTCCGTCTGCTCCATCACGATATGAATCCAGAAAAAGTGGATAATCGGTAAGTTCATTTCATTTAAAAAGTGACGGCTTTGGACACACCTTCGGTGTGAGGGTTCACAGGGTTCAAAAGGTTCAAAGGGTGTTGGTGGCGCCCTCCTTTTGGGAATATAACCAGCAGTCAGCGGTCGGCGGAAAGCGGATAGCGGCCAACAGACAGCGGATAGCGGATGGCGGTCTTTACCAGCCCACGAATCCACTAAAAAAGCACCCTTTGGCAGGGTGCTTTTTTTATACCTGTCTCACATCCCCAGTTTCACCCGGCCGTAGATGACGGCAGCGGTGACGAGGAGGATAAGGATCATGAAGACGTAGTCTTTTCCCTTGGGCGCCACGCTTTCCATGAAGGTTCTCCGGGATCCGCCGAAGCCGCGGAGTTCCAGGGAGAGGGCCATGGTTTCGCTTCTTCCCAGGGAGCGGAGCATCAGCGGACGAACGATGGACATGTAGCGCTTGACCTGTTTGAAGAAGTTGCCTTTGACAGCCAGGCCGCGGCAGGCCTGGGCTTCGGAGACAGCTCTGTTTTCTTCAATGAAATCAGGGATGAAGCGAAGTCCTGCAGTGAACATGAAGGCGTATTCATAAGGTACCTTCAGCTGGCGCACCATGGAGGCGGTGAGATCCTGCAGTTTCACGGTGCCCAGAAGGTAAATGAAGATGATGGTCATGCCCAGCATGCGAAGGGCCGCCACCACCGATTCTTCGGTGGAGCCGCCGCCCACTTTTTCAATGACTCCCAGAAGGGCGGCGAAGATGATGAGCATAATGAGGGCTTTCATATTTTTGAAAAGTTCACCGGATACGAGAAGGATAAGAAGTTCCAGAATGCAGAGGTAAAGGAGGCTTTCCGGCCGGTGAAGCACAATGGCCCATACGGCAGTGCCCAAAGTTAAAAGGATTTTTGTCAGGGGTACCAGATTTCTCATAAGGAAGCTCCTCCTTTCCGTTTCATAAATTCTTTGCAGAAGCTGTCCATGTCCCGGCAGTAGGGAGCGCCGGGAAGGCGCCGGCCCAGAAGAACTGCCGGCGGATAGGCCAGGCCCCAGTCTTCGGGGCGGTTGGCTTCGGAAAACAGGATTTCCGGCTTGTCATCAAAGACCACTTTGTGGCCTGCAATGACCACCACCCTGGTGCAGTCTCTGGCTACAATGTCCATGTCGTGGGTAACCAGGATAATGGTGATGCCTTTCTGCTGCAGTCTTTCCATGAGGGCCATGAGTCTTTTCTTTTCTCTGCCGTCCTGTCCGCTGGTAGGTTCATCGAGCACCAGGTATTCCGTATCCATGGCCAGGGCGGAGGCAATGGCCACCCGCTGCTGGTCGCCCCGGGAAAGAGTTCTCGGGTATTCCGCCGATAAGCTTTCCGTATCGGTATCCGCCATGGCGCGGTCGATGGCATCTTCCAGTTCCTGCCCCCGTTTCCCCTGATGGAAGGGGCCGAAGGCGATTTCCTCGCGCACCGTGGGCATGAACATCTGCCGGTCCGGCTGCTGGAACACATAGCCGATAAAACGGCTTCTCTTCGAAGCATCTTCCTTTGTCACTGAGGTGCCATTGTAGACAATATCTCCGGAAGCCGGTTTTTCCAGTCCCGTAAGAAGACGGGTAATGGTGGTCTTACCGCTGCCGTTGCGTCCGGTGATGGCTACGAATTCTCCCTTGTCAAAGGAGAGGGACACCCCATCCAGGACCAGGGGCAGGTTTTTGGCGTAACGGAAAGATACATTTTTCAGTTCAAGCATGTTTCCCCTCTCCTTTCTCGAATGAATCCATCACAGACTGCTCTGCATCCCTGATGTTGAGGAACGGTTTTTCGAAGGAAATCCCCTGGTCTTCCAGGGTCAGCTGGGCGCGGTACATATCCGGAATGGCTTCTTCATAAATGTGATTCTGTTTCATGGCCCGCATCACTTCTTCCGGCGTGCCCTGGCTGATAATCTTTCCCTGATTCATGAGGATAAATTTCTTCGCAAAAGGCAGGGTGGCTTCCAGATGGTGTTCCGCCACAATCACCGTCAGTCCTTCCTTCTGGTTCAGTTCGCCCACCATTTCATAAAATTCGCGGATACCTTCCGGATCCAGCGCAGAGGTAGGTTCATCGAATACCAGTACTTCCGGTTCTTCCGCCAGCACCGCAGCCACCACCAGACGCTGGCACTGGCCGCCGGAAAGGGTGGAAACCTTCCGTTCCTCCAGTCCGTCCAGGTGAACCTTGGCCAGAGCTTCTTTTGACCGGCGGCGGATTTCATCCGGCGGAAATCCGTGGTTTTCCAGAGTAAATGCCATTTCTTCTCCCACGGTGAGGGTGACGATCTGGGCCTTGTAGTCTGAAAGGATGACGCCGATGGAGGAGGCCAGATCCGCAATGGTGTGCTGGGTCACTGCCTTGCCGCCAGTAAAGACCATGCCTTCCATGGTGCCGCCATAGTAATGAGGAATGGCGCCGGCCATGGACATGAGGAGAGTGGTTTTGCCGGCACCGTTAGGGCCGGTAACCACCACGAAATCTCCTTTGGATACTGCCATGGACACGTTATCCAGAGCTTTCTTCTTAGAGAAGGGATAGGTATAGGTCAGATGCTCCACGCTGATGACCCCTTCCTGCTGCTGCTTCAGCACCAGACCGCTGTGGTCGCTGTCCTCCACGTCGGACTCTGCCATGTAATGCATGGACTTGAAAAGGCGGAGCGCCGGGAAATAAAGGAACGGTGTGATAATGCCATTTCCGATACCTACCATGGCTACTGCCGGAAGCATACCATAGAGGTATACCTTCATAGGAATCCCCATGACCAGAGTCAGAATAGAAACAAAAGTGAAGCCGGACACGCAGGTGGTAATGAATCCTGCAATGGCAGGGCGGAGAGAAAATTTCCCGATTTTAATGGGCGGCACGGAATGGGCAAAGAAGCCTGCCACATAGGCGCCGAAGAATTCAGAAGCAAAGTCCCCGTAAGGGAAAGCGGACTTACTGGTAAAGACTTCCATCAGCGCCGCCACCATGCAGATGCCCAGGCACTGCTTATAGCTCGGTTTCGTCAGAAGAATAGCCACCACATAGCAGGCGATCATCCAGTTCGGCGTAAAACCTGCCACCGACGGAGAGACCAGATGGAGCAGCATGCCGATAGCCAGCATGAGGGTGGAAATGGTGAGCCAGCGGAACCGACCTCCCCTCGCCTTGGTAAAGACAAGTTTTGATACATCCATAACCTGTTCCATCATGACATTCCTCCTTAATCAATATAACAAAAAATCCTTTCGTTCCTCTGCTAAAAAGCAAAGGGACGAAAGGATCTATTTCCGCGGTACCACCCAACTTGGCAAATGCCCAACTCAGTTTCCTGTAACGGTGAAATCCGTCTGTCTCTACACCTATGGTTCGAAACAGCGCCTCCCAGGCCCATTCATCCAGACTGCCATACCGGACTTCCACTTGCGCCGGCTCCCTTGGATGGCTCCCATCAGGACTACTCTTCCTGTTCTATGGCTTTGTATATGTCAAGAGTATATCACCCCCGCAGGATGGTGTCAACGGGGATTGAAAAGGTTCTCAGGATTGACCGACCTGACGGCCGGAGGGTTCGTAAGTTTGACGGCCTTTCAGGCCGAGGGTGGTGGTGGCGGCTGACGCCGCAAGTTTTAAAGAGTACGTCCCTCTCCTCCTTTTTACCTGCCCACCCCCTTTCCGGGGGTGGGTGGCGAGCGCAGCGAGTCGGAAGGGGGCGGCTGTATGGGCCGCTCTGCGGCCCGGGTTCCGATAGTTCAGAGGTTGTGGTGGCGGCTTCGCCCTTGGGCATACCTTCGGTGTGAGGGTTCAGAGGGTTCAAAAGGTTCAGAGGGTGGTGATAGCGGCTGACGCCGCAGATTTTAAAGAGTGCGATCCTCTCCACTATTTTACTTCCCCGCCCTCATTCAGGGGAGCGCAAGTGATAGAGGAGCCTTCACCGCCTGCGCTTGACAATTTCCAGCTCTCTTGTTATCATTTACTCAAGATAAGGAGTCTTGGACTCCACACAGTAGAGCTGCGTTTTCTGAGCATCCGCAATATAAGCCGTTCAGCGCTGTTTAGCGTTGGGCGGTTTTTTTGCAGGGCAGCCTGCCTTTTTCTATTTTCTGGAGGTTTGTATGAAAGTATCTGAAATCGGCCTTTTTATTTTTCTGGGTCTCATGACGGCGGTGGCGCCGCTGGCTACGGACATGTATCTTCCAGCCCTTCCCGAGCTGGCGGAGTTCTTTGGTATTTCTCCATCCCTGGCCCAGCTGACTCTCACCATGACCATGGCGGGCATGGCGCTGGGGCAGCTCTTTGGCGGCCCTCTTTCCGACCGTTTCGGACGAAAGATTCCCATTCTTGTGGGCATGACTGTTTTTACTCTGACTTCCTACGGTGCCAGTGAGGCTTCTACGCCTTCGGTGCTCCTTTTCTTCCGTTTCGTACAGGGCTTTTTCGGCTCTTTCGGGCTGGTCATTGCCAGGGCCATTGCCCGGGATATCAAGACAGGCACTGAGCTTCTTACCCTGTATTCCGCCCTCATGATGATTAACGGTCTGGCGCCGGTGCTGGCTCCTGTGGCAGGAGGACAGATTCTCCGCTGGACTGACTGGAGAGGCGTTTTTTATGTGCTGACTGGTATCGGTCTCCTGCTGGCCCTGTCCTGTATTCCTTACCGGGAAACACTTCCCAAGGAACATCGTCTTCCCCGACTTACCGCCGCTTTCCGCTCTTACCCCCACCTTTTCCATGATTCTTACTTTATGGGTCATTGTCTTCTGGAAGGGTTCCTTTTCATTTCCTTTTTCGGATATCTGGCCGGTTCTTCTTTCCTGTTCCAGCATATTTACGGTCTCAGTGCCCAGACTTACAGTTTGATTCTGGGCGTGGTGGGCGTGGGGCTTCTGCTTACAGGCCTTCTTCCGGCAGCCCTGGCAAAGAAGGTGCTGGATGATGCCATGCTGCGCCATTCTATTATTCTTTCCTTTATAGCCAGTCTTTTCCTTCTGGCCGGCTTTTATTTTCTCTGGCCCCTTCACCTGCTCATTCCTATTCTTGTTATCACAGTCATTCCCTTATCCATCACAGAAACGGTCAGTATGTCCATGGCCCTTTCAAGGCAGGGGAAAAATGCCGGCGCTGCCTCTGCCCTGCTGGGATTCTTTACGGTAGCTCCGGGCAGTTTAACCATGCCTCTCACCGGTATTGCCGGGGAAGATACGGCTCTCCCTCTGGGGCTCCTCATGACTGGCGGCTACGCCCTCTGCCTTTTGTCCTACTGGAAATGGGTTCATGGAAAGTAATGTCTTCGGATAGTAATAACTATTTTGTTATTATTATTCAGAGTTTTTCTGCCATCCATGCTTCCTTTCAGAAAATACAGATTTTTTCACCTTCTTCTTACCAGCTTCCTCTTTGCTTTTCATAGAATCCATGATTTCACAAACTATTTACATCATATAGACATGTATTTGTTCTGCATGGGCGCCATTCATCGGGGCTATTTATAGCAATATTGTTATAAATGGCCTCATTTTCTCTTTTACGCATGCAATTTGTAATCATTTCGGGAATTTTTATTTTTTGAATGGAATCGGTATTGGAGTATTTTCTCCATTTTCTATACAATAAGCTCAGTAAAGGACATACGTCCCCTGCCGGGAATGCGGCTTAGGTGATGTGCACACACCTTCCGCTTCCCATTCATAACAAAATGTTCAGTACAGGAGGTTTCAATCGTGAAACGTTTAAAAATTGCTTACTCTGACAAAGCACTCGAAATTTTCGGAGCCATTCCATCCCGCGAAACGGTAAACGTCAATGATACCGACTTCACCGATGTAGGTGCCGTAGTTATTACAGACACCGATACCGATGTGCTCAAGAAGGAAATGATTTTTGCCTTTACCATTCCGGTCCTTCTCATCCGCACCAAGGAAGGCCCAGTGGCTGATGATGTCATCAGCCGGGTATACCGGGTCATCGACCTGAATGAAACGGACCACGATTTCTACAGCCGCCAGATTGAAAGCGCTGCTTCCCATTATGAAGAAAAAGTACTGCCCCCATTCTTCAAGGATCTGGAAAAATACGTGGAAAACGGATACTCCCAGTTTGACTGCCCAGGCCATCAGGGCGGCGCCTTCTTCCGTAAGCATCCGGCAGGCCGCGCATTCTACGATTTCTTCGGTGAAAACACTTTCCGCGCCGATCTGTGCAACGCCGATGTGGCCATGGGGGACCTCCTCATTCATGAAGGCCCGGCTCTGGCAGCCCAGAAACATGCAGCCCGGGTATACAACGCCGACAAGACCTACTTCGTACTGAACGGCACTTCCACATCCAACAAGGTGGTGCTGAACGCAGTCCTCACCCCCGGCGACATTGTCCTCTACGACAGAAACAACCATAAGTCCATTGACCACGGCGCTCTGGTACTGGCCGGCGCAACTCCTGTATATCTGGAAACAGAAAGAAATGCCTTCGGCTCCATCGGCGGCATTCCGGAACACTGCTTCAATGAAGACTATATCCGGAAACTGGTGGCTGAAAAGGATCCGGTGAAAGCCAAGGCTAAAAGACCGATCCGCCTGGCAGTCATCCAGCTGGGCACCTACGACGGCTGCATCTACAATGCCCGCCAGGTAGTGGATAAGATTGGCCATCTCTGCGACTACATTTTCTTCGATTCCGCATGGGTAGGCTATGAACAGTTCATCCCCATGATGAAGGACTGCTCTCCTCTGCTTCTGGATCTGGGACCGGAAGATCCCGGCATCTTCGTTACTCAGTCTGTCCACAAGCAGCAGGCTGGCTTCTCCATGACCTCTCAGATTCACAAGAAAGACTCCCACATTAAAGGCCAGGACCGCTATGTACCTCATAAGAGAGTGAACAATGCATTCATGATGCACGCTTCCACTTCCCCGCTGTACCAGCTTTTCGCAGCCCTTGACGTAAATGCCAAAATGCATGAAGGCGAAGCAGGCAGAAAGCTCTGGATGGACGCTGTGAAGCTTGTGATTGAAACAAGAAAACAGGTGCTCCGCAACTGCCACTACATCCGTCCTCTGGTTCCTCCGGTGGTTTACGGAAAGAAATGGGAAGATGGAGACACCGAAAAGATGGCTAACGACATCAATTACTGGGCTTTCGAACCGGGCGCCAAATGGCATGGCTTCGACGGCTACGGCAAGGGCCAGTACTTCATCGATCCCATGAAGCTGCAGTTCGTCACTGCCGGCATTGATGTAGAAAACGGCGGCTATGAAGATTTCGGCATTCCAGGAAACATTCTGGCCAACTATCTCCGTGAAAACGGCATTATTCCGGAAAAATGCGATCTCAACGACATCCTCTTCCTCATGACCCCTGCGGAAAGCGAAACAAAGATGAACGACCTGGTAGCAAAGCTCATCCGTTTCGAACAGCTCATCGACCAGGATGCGCCCATGTCTGAAGTGCTCCCCTCCATTTATAACGCTTACGAAGAAAAATACAGAGGCTACACCATCCGCCGTCTCTGCCAGGAAATGCATGATTTCTACAAGGACCGCAAAGTTTCCACTCTGCAGAAGGAACTCTTCCTGAAGGACTATTTCCCGGAATACGTGATGAATCCGCAGGAAGCGCAGTATGAATTCATGAGGGCCCATGGCGAACTGGTAGACCTGGCTGACGCAGAAGGCCGCACCGCCCTGGAAGGCGCTCTCCCCTATCCGCCAGGAGTACTCTGCGTACATCCCGGTGAAAAGTGGTCCAAAACCGCTGTCACCTATTTCCTGGACCTGGTGGAAGGCATCAACCAGCTGCCCGGCTTTGCCCCTGAAATTCAGGGCGTTTATGTACAGCCCGGCGCTGATGGAAAGAAACATGCCTACGGCTATGTGCTGAAGAAGGAATTTGAAAAGAAATAAACTTATAGGGAAGCGGGGAAACAGGGTTTCCCCATCCTTCCTTATCAAAGGAGATCAACATGAGTAAAGCAAACAAAATGAGCGTTTTCCAGCTCACCATCCTGACGGCAGTCAATATGATGGGTTCCGGCATTATCATGCTGCCGTCCAAACTGGCTCAGGTGGGCGCCCTGTCCATCGTTTCCTGGCTGGTCACTGCCGTAGGTTCCATGGCCCTGGCCTATGTATTTGCCAAGTGCGGCATGTACAGTAAAAAAGGCGGCGGCATGGGCGGCTATGCTGAATATTCCTTCGGCAAGGCCGGCAATTTCCTTGCCAACTACACCTATGGGGTGTCCCTGATTTTTGCGAACACCGCCATTGCCATTTCCGCCGTAGGCTATGCCCTGGGTTTCCTGGATACGACTCTGGACCCGGTCATGACCTGCGCTGCCACTATCTTCACCCTCTGGCTGGCTACCGTTCTTAACTTCGGCGGCGCCAAGTATACCGGCCAGGTTTCCTCCATCACCGTATGGGGCGTTATCATTCCCTGTATCGGCCTCGCTTTCGTAGGCTGGTTCTGGTTCTCCCCCTCCATGTACACCGCTAACTGGAATGTCCATGACCTGGGCTTCGGTGAAGCAGCACTGAACGCCATCACCATGACCCTGTGGGCTTTCCTGGGTATGGAATCGGCCTGCGCCAATGCGGACGCCGTGGATAATCCGGAAAAGAACGTGCCGAAAGCCGTTCTCGGCGGCACCCTGCTGGCAGCAGCCTGCTACATCGTTTCCACCAACATTATCTTCGGTATCGTTCCTGCTGACGTTCTCGTCTCCAGCTCCGCTCCCTTCGGCCTCGTATTCTCCCAGATGTTTGGCGGCACCGTAGGCAAGATCATCATGGGCCTCATGGTTCTTTCCTGCTTCGGTTCCCTCCTGGGCTGGCAGTTCACCATTGCCAACGTATTCAAGGCAGGCAGCGATGAAGGATACTTCCCGGCCTTCCTGAAGAAAGTGACTTCACACGGCGCTCCAATCGCCGGCATGGTGGCCATCACCATCATTCAGTCCCTCTTCTCCCTCATGACCATCAGCCCCTCCCTGAACGAACAGTTCGAGACCCTGGTCAACCTGGCAGTCATCACCAACATCATGCCCTACCTCCTCTGCATGGCTTCCGTAGTAGTCATCATGAAAGCCGTAGACCATGTGGGCAGCGAACTGAAAACCACGAAACTCATCGCTTTCATTGCTTCCCTCTACAGCCTCTATGCATGCTACGCCTCCGGCTTTGAAGCCATGACCTACGGCGCCATCGTCACCGTATTCGGCTGGACCCTCTACGGTTTCGTATCCGATCGCTTCGACCTGAAAAAGGCCAAAGCCGACAACGAAGCCATGGCCTCCGGCAAAGCTCCCGCTGACGCTGTTCCTGCAGCTGCAGAAAAATAAAATATGGCCTGTCTGGGGCAGAACAGGCCATACCATATAACATCCTCTACAACAGAAAACCACCGTCCTCTTTGAGGGCGGTGGTTTTCTATGGACAAGCCCCTATGGGGCTTGAGGGTTGACGGCCCTTCGGGCCGAAGGTTCTTAAGGGGCTTAAGTTTGACACGGCCTACGGCCGTGAGGGTTGTGGTGGGCGCCTCTAAATTATAAAAGGCGCCAAATTATATGATAAAAACTATATAACCGCCCTGGCGGGTGAGGGAATGCACACCGACTTCACTGGATGGCGTCTCACTGGATTCGAGGGTCCCGGAGCTCCCCTATGAATCCAGTTCCTTTGCCACCCGGGCGGGGGGACTTTACTCTCCGCTATGTGTTGAGCTGCTTAAGTTAGCAGTAAGGCAAGCGCAGAGCAGACTTCCCCCACCGGGGGAAGTACCGCCGCAGGCGGGGATAGGGGTGCATTTCCTCGCGCCCCAGGCGCGGTTGTATGGTTTCCACTGCAGAATGCCTATCATAACGTATGACACAGAAAGGTAAATCCGTAACGCTGACTTTATACTCATCGCCCGAAGGGCCGTCAAACTTAAGAACCTTTCGGCCGTCAGGCCGGTCCATCTTAAGAACCCTCACACCGAAGGTGTGTCCAAAAAAAACAGTGCTTCCCGAAAAAAGGAAGCACTGTTTTTTTTACCAGCGTTTATGACTATTTCACCTGCATCTGGACAGCGGTCTTTGTTTCCATTTCTTCTTCGTCCCGTCCTACGCACCAGGAAGCGAAGAGGGAGCCGGACACGTTGTGCCATACGGAGAAGATGGCACCGGCGATGCCGCCGGCGGCAGTGAAGTACATGAGGGCCAGGGTGGAGGCGAGGCCGGAGTTCTGCATGCCTACTTCGATGGCCATGGCCCGGATCTGGGCTTTGGTCATGCCGAATTTCCGGGCGCAGAAGAAGCCCAGGGCCATGCCGCCCAGGTTGTGGAGGATGACGACGGCCAGGATGATGAGGCCGTTATCCAGAATGGTGTGGCCTGAGAGGGATACTACGCAGCCTACGGTGAAGATGATGACCAGGGCGGAGAGCATGGGCATGACCTTTGTCACCTTAGCGACCTGTCTCGGGAAGAAGTAGTTGAATCCTACGCCTGCCAGCAGGGGGAGGAGCACCATTTTGATGATGGAAATCATCATGGCGGTGAAGCTGATATCCACCCAGGCGCCGGCGATGAGCCAGATGAGGAAAGGGGTCACGAAGGGGGCCAGTATGGTGTTTACCATGGTCATGGAAACGGAGAGGGCCACGTCAGCATGGGCAATGTAGGAAATCACATTGGATGCCGTGCCGCCGGGGCAGCAGCCTACCAGCACCACACCGATGGCGATAGCCGGAGGCAGGGCGAAAATTTTAATGAGGACCGCTGCCAGGGCCGGCATGATGACGAATTGGAGAAGGCTTCCCAGAGCCACATTTTTCGGCTGTTTGAACACGTTGCGGAAATCGCCGGGGGTGAGGCTCATGCCCATGCCGAACATGATGATGCCCAGCATGATGGGAATATAAGGGGACAGGGGCTTCATGACAGATGGGAAGAATATGCCGAAAATGCCGGCCAGTATTACGCCTACTGCCATGTAGCGGGTACAGATACGAATGATTTTATCAATCATGGGAAACTCCTTTATGGATGAATTCCTTCCGGGAGTATGCCTTCGCGGACATGTCCGGAAGGAAGATGTATCAATGAATGGATTTGGAGGTGCATTTCTTCTGATGTGAAGGAATGGAGGAAGGGAAAAGGAAATCAGCCGATTTCCCTTTCTTTTTCAGAGCCCCTTGTTTTGATGGGATGGTTCTTTTCGTCTACCATCACCACTTTGGGCACCAGGGCGCGGGCTTCTTTTTCGTCCATCTGGGCATAGGCGATGATAATGACAATGTCGCCGATGGCAGTGCAGCGGGCGGCAGCGCCGTTCAGACAGATGACGCCGCTTCCCCGCTTGCCGGGAATGGTGTAGGTTTCCAGACGGGCGCCGTTGTTGTTATTGCAGATCTGCACCCTTTCACCGGGCAGGATGCCGGCGGCATCCATCAAGTCCTCATCGATGGTAATGCTTCCCATGTATTCCAGATTGGCTTCGGTTACAGTGGCTCTATGGATTTTTCCGTGCATCATTGTATACATCATGATTATGCCTCCAGTACTACGTTATCAATCAGTCTTGTTTTGCCAAATTTTACAGCTACTGCCAGAAGGGCTTTCCCCGTCAAGGTATCGTCCAGTTCTGTGAGACCGGGCATACCGTACATTTCTACGTAGTCAATGTCACTCATGGGTTCCGATTTGATTTCATCAGTAACCTGGGCAATGAGCTTTGCCTTGCTTCTTTCGCCTTTGTCAAAGGCTTCCTTGGCATGTTTCAAACTTCTGGAGAGCACCAGGGCTGCCTTGTGTTCTTCAGGGGAAAGGTAAACGTTCCGGGAACTTTTGGCCAGACCGTTTGCTTCACGGACGATAGGCATCATGCGGAGGGTTACATTCATGAAAAGATCTTCCACCATACGCTGGAGGACCTGGGTCTGCTGGGCATCTTTCAGACCGTAGTAGGCGCGGTCGCATTCGGTGAGGTTGAAGAACTTGGTGCATACCGTAGCTACGCCGCGGAAATGGATGGGGCGGGTGCGTCCGCAGAGAACTTTGGTAATGGGACCGCATACTTCTACCCAGGTAGGATCCTTATGAGGATACATTTCTTCCGGACTGGGGGCAAAAAGAAGGTCTGCACCGGCCGCTTCTGCGATTTTCATGTCATGGGGGAGGGTTCTGGGGTACTTGGCATAGTCTTCATTGGGACCAAACTGGGTGGGGTTTACGAAAACGGTGGCAATGGTGACATCATTTTCTGCATGGGCCGCTTTGATTAAAGAAGCGTGGCCTTCATGAAGGGCGCCCATGGTGGTGACCAGACCGATGGTTTTTCCCTCTTTCTTACACTGGTGTACAAATTCCTTCAATTCGCTGATTTTGTGGCAAAGAATCATGTTCTGCCGTCCTTCCCGGGAAAATTTCCCAACTGCTTTTCTGCAACAACGGGACAGGATTTCAATAAAAAAGGCGCACTCCAAAAAGAATGCGCTTTGTGACATGATTTCTCCAGAAAACGGCTGGCTTTCAAGTCCGTGTCCCCGGGAAAAGAAAAGGGGCATCCGAAAAGGATGCCCGCTGTTTTGAAATCTCTGCATTCGTCTCGGTTATTACAATCCAAGCGATATGAATTTTGTGGAACCATATCCGCAAACCCGTGTCCTTTCCGGAAAACCGCTGCAGCTCCGAAGATACTGTGCAGTCATAATCAGGAAACAGGTATCAAGTGCGAGCCTGTCCATGTCATTTAAAGCTCTCCCCAGAGAGATGCCCCTATGCGCCCGATACAGGCATATGTTCCAAAAGAAAGGATACTACCTTCCAGAGAAATTGTCAAGGATGGACAAGCCCCTTTGGGGCTTGAGGGTTGCTGGTTGCTGGTGGCTGGCGGCTAGTGGCTGGGGAGCCCCGCCTCCCACTCGTCATCCTGAGTGAAACGAAGGATCGTCGGTCGACCAATTAAAAGGAAGGCCCTTTTATGGGCAGGCTAAGGGCCAACTTTGGCCGACT
>ERZ773245.527-NODE-527-length-41533-cov-13.435291_pt1 | contig 41533 bp, 35 predicted proteins | sample MGYA00580988_ERZ773245 | MGnify/ENA primary metagenome ERZ773245 (study PRJEB29015, sample SAMEA2737792) | human gut metagenome | biome: human gut; feature: human-associated habitat; material: faeces | place: China | collected 2012 ... | reverse complement strand
TTTTCGATGACGCCGCCGAAGCCCATGAAGGACAGGCTGGTGACGCTTGCCGCCACAAGCGTGATGGGCAGGCCCTCAAAGCACTTGGGAGGCTGGGCATCCTCCAGCCGTTTGCGTACGCCGGAGAACAGCACCATGGCCACCATGAAGCCCACGCCCGCGCCCACAGCGCACACCAGGCTCTCGGCAAAGTTGTAGCCCTCGTCCAGCACGGAAATTGTCACGCCCAGCACCGCGCAGTTGGTGGTGATGAGCGGCAGATACACACCCAGCGCCTTGTACAGCGGGGGCATGAACTTTTTGAGGATGATCTCAACCAGCTGCACCAGCACCGCGATGATGAGGATAAACACAATGGTCTGCAGATAAGCCATGCCGTTTGGCTCCAGCAAATAGGTGTAGATGGGCCAGGTAACACTGGTGGCCAGCGCCATGACAAAGATGACGGCGGCAGACATGCCCACGGCGGAATCCAGCTTTTTGGAAACGCCCAGGAACGGGCAGATGCCAAGGAACTGGACCAGAACATAGTTATTAACAAGGATCATGCTAAAGAAGATGGTAGCAAAGGTTGCAACAGTCTGGCTCATTCCTTAGCACCCCCTTCCTCGGTTTTTGCTTTGTCGATTTCTTCCAGCATCACATCGCCGCAGGTTTTGCGCTCAATGGGCTTGTTCAGCTTCTTTTCAATGTACACACACAATGCCATCAGGCAGCCAAACACGAAGAAACCGCCGGGGGCCTGGTTCATCAGGCTCATGCGGTCAATGCTTTCCGGGATGATGGTAATTCCCATCCAGGTGCCGTTGCCCAAAATCTCACGCACAGAGGACATGAGCAGCATGGTCAGGATGTAGCCGCAGCCCATGCCCAGGCCATCCAGTGCAGAATCCACAACGCTGTTCTTGCAGGCAAACATCTCGGCACGGCCCAAAATGATACAGTTGACAACGATCAAGGCCAGGAACACGCCCAAAGATTTGTACAGTGCGGGCACATAAGCCTGCAGTACCATCTGAACGATGGTAACGAAGGTTGCAATGATAACAATGTAGCACGGCAGATGCACTTTGGCCGGAATGACCTTGCGCAGTGCCGAAATAACGATGTTAGAGCAAACCAGAACGAACGTCATGGCCAGGCCCATGCCCAAAGCGCCGGATACCGTGGTGGTAACAGCCAGTGCCGAGCAGCAGCCCAGAACCAGGCGCAGAACCGGGTTTTCGCGGATGATGCCGGCGGTAAAAATGCGCCACTTGCTTTGTTTTTCAGCCATTTTAAGCCACCCCCGCAATTTCATTATTGTAACAGTCGATTGCGCTGTTGATGGCGCTGACAACTGCACGGGAAGAGATGGTAGCGCCGCCGATTGCATCAACGGGGTTGCCAACCTCTACCTGCTGGGAAGCGCTCCAGCCAACATAACCGCCGTAGAAGCTCTCTTCGCCCGTCTTGGAACCGATACCGGTGGTCTGGGTGGAAGCATCCACAGACAGAGCGGTCAGGGTGCCGGTGGTATCAAATGCAGCGTACACGGTAACCAGTTTGCCGCTGTAGCCTGCTGCGGTGGACTGCACAACAGCCATGCCGTCTGCGGTCTTAACTGCGCCGGTCACATTGGCGGTGGTAACAGTAACATCCTGCAGATCATCCGCCGTGGTGCCTTCCGGCAGAACGGACAGATAAGCCGCCAGGGTCTCAGCCTTGGTGTTGGCTTCAATGATGGGTGCGGTTGCGTTGTTCAGCACAGCCAGCAGCGCGCTGCAGACCAGGCAGATCACAACCAGAACAATGACCGGAAGAACCAGTGCCTTAAAGTTGGATTCCTGTTCCGGAGCCTTTGCATTGTTTTCAGCCATTATTCTTTCCCCCCTTTCGCAGCTTTCTGGGGCTTTTTGTAGCCCAGCGGGGTCTGGTGGCCCCAGGCGTTGAACCACGGGGTCATCAGGTTGCCCAGCAGGATGGCGAAGCTCATGCCTTCGTTCATGCTGGCAAAGTTACGGATCAGGAAGGTGACCAGACCGATGAACACGCCATAGAACAGCTTGCCCTTGGTGGTGAACGGGCTGGTCACATAGTCGGTCGCCATGAACACGGCGCCGAACAGCAGACCGCCGGACATGCAGTCCAGCAGGGCAATGTACGGGTCACGGGTAGCCAGCAGGGTCAGAACATACATAGTGCCAACGATGGAAGCCGGGATGGTGAACTCGATGGTGTGGGTAAACAGCAGATAAGCCAGGCCCAGCAGGATGGCGATCACACAGGTTTCGCCCATCATGCCGCCATGGATGCCCAGCAACATATCCACAAAGCTGACGCTGTGCAGGTCAACGGCTGCGTTCAACGGGGTAGCGGATGCCAGGGCGTCCACTGACATATCCGGGTAAACGTAAGCCGTCATGCGGGAGGTAAAGCCCAGGAACAGCACGATACGGCCAACCAGCGCAGGGTTAGCAAAGTTATAGCCCAGACCGCCGAACAGCTGCTTGATGATAACAATAGCAACCAGTGCGCCCACAATGGCAATCCACAGCGGCATGCTGACCGGCATGTTCAAAGCCAGGATCACGCCGGTAACGCAGGCAGAAAGATCCCCCACCGGGTTGGGCTTGTGCATCAGCTTGCAGTACAGGTACTCAAAAACAACACAGGCAAGGGTAGTCACTGCGGTCAGCAGGATCGCACGCATGCCAAAAATCAGCCCCGACGCCACAATGCTGGGTACCAGCGCGATCAGCACGTTGCCCATCAGGCCGCGGGTGGTCGCATTGTCCCGGATATGGGGCGAAGCGGTTACGATCAGACGATCATCCATTCCTTATTTCCCTCCTTTGCGCAGTTCGCCCATGTACCAGGCCTTTGCCAGGCCCATGTTCTGGGCCACAGGGCGCTTGGCCGGGCAGGCAAAGGTGCAGCTGCCGCAGGCCACGCACAGATCCACGCAGCGTGCTTTCAGCGCATCAAAATCTTTTTCGGCAAAGTTTTCCAGAATTTCGACCGGTTCCAAACCCATGGGGCAGGCGGCAATGCAGCGCCCGCAGCGGATGCAGGGGTCAGGCTCCGGCAGGGTGGCCATTTTGCGGCTGAACAGCAGCAGGCCGTTGTTCTGCTTCAATACCGGGTAATCAGCGCTCGGCGAAGCACCGCCCATCATGGGGCCGCCAAAGATGATCTTGCCCAGCTCAACATCCGGCTTAATGCCGCCGCATGCTTCGATCACATCGCGGTACAGAGTGCCGATGGGCACTTCAATGTTCTGCGGCTTGGCAATGGCATCGCCTTCCACGGTAACGCGCTTGGTGGTCAGGGGCACACCGGTCTTCAGGAACTTGCCCAAGGTAGAAACGCTGGTTACGTTCATGATGATACAATGTACGTCTGCAGGCAGGCCCGGTTTGCCGGAAGGACCGATCTGCGGCACTTCGCGGCCGGTGCAGGTTTCAACCAGCGTTTTTTCAGCGCCCTGCGGGTAGCGCATGGGCAGCGGCTTGACCGAAACGCCCTGCATATCGCGCACCAGGGAGCACATCAGATCAATGCACTCCGGCTTGTTTCGTTCAATGCCGATGATGCAGTTGGGAATGTTGCAATACTTCATGACGGCAGTAATGCCGGAAAGGATCGTATCACTGCATTCCAGCATCTCGCGCGTATCCGTGGACAGATACGGCTCACACTCAGCTGCGTTGATCAGCAGGGTATCAATGCCCTCTGCTGCCAGCTTGACATGCGTCGGGAAACCGGCGCCGCCAAGGCCAACCAGACCGCAGGCCTGCACAGCTGCCATCAGGCTCTTTTTATCGGTCACAACCGGCGGCACACAGGCCGGGTCAACCGTCTGCTGGCCATCGGCTGCAATCGCAACCGCCTGGCAGGTAGAACCGTTGACCATGCGGAACGGTGCAACGCCCTCAACTGTGCCCGAAACGCTGGAATAGATATTGGCACTGACAAAGCCGCCGGCTTTGCCGATGAGCGTACCAACACAGACCTGATCGCCTTTTTTGACGACCGGCTCTGCAGGTGCACCAATGTGCATCGACATGGGAATGATCACGTGCGCAGGCGTGGCCATTGTTACGGTAGCCATCCCGGCCGTGCCCTTCTCATGCGGCACTGCGGCACCCTTGGCAGAGCGCTTCAGGGATTTAAACATGGACTCATTTCCCCCATTTCATTGTCTGCCCTGTTATGGAAAGCTCCGGAGCCGGTCATCCCGTCCCCGCTGATCACAGCGATCGCCGATACACCTTTTTATAAAGTCAAACCGTCATTGCCCCCACTGCCAGCCGAATCAAAAAAGCTGAGCCGCCGGGCCGATGCCGTTCCATGGCCGCAAAAACAAAAACCGCCTGCATTTATCAAATGAAACCCAGGCCGTTTTCAGGCTTTTGGGGCACACTGCCCCTTTACAAAAGATGTATCCTTTCCCAAAAGGCAAAATAAATACAGTATTATTGTAGCATTTTTGCCGTACAAGTCAAGAAGAAAGGGTCGTAAACCGCAATACAAAGTCGAATGTTTATACTAAAAAGTAAATTCTTTATGGGTTGCTAATACCACGGCTCTGTTGGGCTTTCCACGGAAAATGCCTGTTGTGTATGTTGTTAATTTTTAGACATAGCGCATTGTTTCCTGTTGTTCCCTAAGGTGTATCTGAAAACAAAGAAAATGACGAATATTTCGCAGACACAAGCAGGATTTAAGTCAAAAAGCCTTGGAAGCCTTTGTGGATTCCAAGGCTTTTTAACGCAAAATCCCGCTGCGCTTGTAGAAACAGACGATATTTTCGACGTTTCAGATACACCCTATGGATTTTCTGGGTTAAACACGCTGCGGGCTGCCGGTGTTCCCAATCCCCCGCCGCCTTTTGCGCAGCGGTTCATTGCCTGTTTTTGCAGCCAAACCGCTGCGGCAAGCCAGAGCAAAAGCGCATATATTTTGTCATCTCTTGAGTCGCCCTGTATTTTATGCTCGTTGCTTCGTTATTTCCATATTTTATCAAAAAAACTTCAAAAAACGTGTTGACAAATGCCTGCCAGTCCGCTATAATAACTAAGCGTTGAGGGCAGCGCGGAAGCAAAGCCTCTTAACAAACATGCAATGGGGATTTGCATAATGGTAGTGCGACGGACTCTGACTCCGTTTGTGGGAGTTCGATTCTCTCATCCCCAACCACCGCAGCAGCAAAGTTGCTGCGGATTTTTTTTCGGGGTGTAGCGCAGTTGGTAGCGCGCTTGGTTCGGGACCAAGAGGCCGTGGGTTCGAATCCCGTCACTCCGACCATAAGTCCACCGTAATTTTGATAGAATTACGGTGGACTTTTTCTACGCCCGAAAACCGCTTGAAACAAGGCATTCAGGCATATAACAAACCCCGTCATAGAGTACTTCTGCGGAAGAGTGATCCTGCCACACTGAACATGGCGGTAGATTTTTTCATAATTCGGTGGTATAATTAATTCCGATCCGACCAATTGAATAAAACACATACATAGCTGCTTGGTTTTCTTTTGAGAATCAGGCGGCTTTCTTATTTTCGGAGGCGATGAAAAATATAATTGCAAAAGTAAAAATTTGTTGATAAGGGTACTGTTTATGATATTAACTCTGTTTTGTGTTTTTCTTTAGCACCGCTCTTACACGAATCGTCAAGGGTATCATGATAACATAAAACAGTATCAGGTAAAACGGGAAAATAACCATACCGAATGTCTGACCGAGCAATCCGCAAAGTGCGGGAGCGAGCATGATTCCGATATATGCCGATGCCATTTGAATTCCGATGACAGACTGTGAAATATCGCTGCCGAAGTTTTCGGGTGTAAGGTAATTAAAATTCGGGAACAGCGGACCGTTTCCGAGTCCGATTAAAAACATTCCGGCGGCGCACAGATATACATTGCTCGGAAGAACCAAAAGCAACAGGGCTGCACCTAATACGATCTGCCCCAGCTTTATTATTTTCCAGCTATGCAATCTTGTTGCCAACACGCCGGACAAAAACCGTCCGAGAGTCAACCCGACATAGTATATCATTATAATTCGAGCTGCCTTTTCCGGGGACAAATGCTTGTATTCCACAAGAAATGTACTGCCCCATCCGCCGCAGGTGCATTCTATTGCACAGGAGGTGATAAACAGTCCGCACATCATTTTTACGCCCGGAATTTTCAATATGCTTCTAAGCGATAAGCTTTTAAATTCGGCTTCATCCGTGCTTTCTTCAGCACCGTGCACTTTATGCCATAAAGGAAGCGATATAAACAACAGCGCAGCTATGGCAAGCTGAATGATAAAAGTAATTCTGTATCCGCCTCGCCAACCGGATTTGCCTGCAATAACAAGTGATAAAATGTAGGGGCTTACGGATACGCCGACACCGTAAAAGCAATGCAGAAAGCTCATATGTGTTGCGGAATAATGCAGAGCAACATAGTTATTCAGTGCTACATCTATTGAGCCGGCACCGATGCCGAGTATAACAGATAAAAAGCACATCACCCATAAATTCGGCGCAAAAGAATAGCTAAGTAAGGCAATCGCTGTCAGAAGCGTGCTGTATGCCGAAACCTTATTGGTTCCGAGCTTGGCGATTACTTTAGAGCTGATAATGCTTGATATAACAGTTCCGCATGACACTATGACCGTAACAAAGCTTCCGAATGAAAAAGGCAGACCGAAGTCGGAGTATATGGCAGGCCAAGCCGTACCGAAAAGCGAGTCCGGTATCCCCAAGCCGATAAAAGCGATATATATTATAATCAACAATACTGTCGCCATAGAATGCTCCCCCTGCAGCTTGCAAAAAAATTATGTTTTTTGAACTCTGAATATCAAGAATTATACTATAAGTCAATCAATAAATCAATAAAAACGAATAACAATGAAAGGACTGAACGATATGAGTAAAAGGAAAATCAGACTGCTTGCCGATTATGTTGTCCGGCAGATATTCGATTGCGTAGCGGTAGAGTCAAAAGCGAAAATCAAGGTGGTCTTTATCGGAGGCACCGAAATCGAAATGACGCTGTAAAAAAACTTGAAAACAGAAACGGAGTAATGTAAAATGATTGTGCCGAGAGTGTTCAAATCAAGACAGCGAAAACGCAAAAACATCTCTATTGTCCTGTCTTCACAAAAGGACCTCCGGTTTAAGCCGGAGGCCCTTTTTGTTTTTTGTATATTTTTATAGAGCAAAGCCCCCGTCCGGCAACGGACGGGGGCTTTGCTGTTGGTGCGGTTATAAAAGATGTTACGCTTCGACGCCCCAGGCCTCGATCTGGGTCAGGGCGGGGAAGGGGGACGGGTCCTCGGCCTTGATGAGCTCAAACAGCTTCAGGCTCTTGACCGTGCGCGGGGCAATGGCAAAGCACTGCGGGGCGGCGGACTTCTTCAGCTCCAGCACCTCGCGGCTGCCGTCGTCAAATTCCACGGTGGCCTGGGTCCACCAGGCATCATGCGGGAAGTCGGCCCGCAGGGTCAGGCGCAGCTCGTCGATGGTGACCGGGCGGCCAAAGTCCAGCGTGAGTGCGGCGTTGGGGTCGCGGTTGATGCCCCAGCTCTGGTAGGGCCAGATGCCGTGGGCGTCGTTCTCGTAAATGCCGTCGATGGCGTTGCGGGCCGCAAAGACAGCCTCGCCGCGGGTCTCAACGTTGGCATGGGCATGGGGGAAGAAGCCGGTGTCGCCGTGCTCGTCATAGGGGTTGTAGGCCAGGTTGCGGCGCGCGGCGATCTCCTCCGGGGTGGCAAAGCGGGCGCGGATGATGTGGCAGGCACCGGCAAAGCTCTTGGGGCTGTAGGTGATGGCCTGCTCACCGAACGGGATGTGGAAGTTGATCTCGCGCTTGACGACGTAGACGAGGGCCGGGGCCATTGTGTCCTCAAACTGGATGACCACATACTGGCCGGGCGTGCCGATCTCCAGCGAGACACGGTCACCGGGCTTGTAGGCGTTCATGTAAACAAGGCTGACCTGCCCGGCGGCGGGGGCCGTCAGCAGCGTCATGCCGTCGGTGTCGAGGAGCTTGAGCTTGATGAGTTCCATTTTATTTTGTCTCCTTTTATTCTATCACAAGGGAAAGCTGTTGGGTAAAGTAAATGCGTGTGCGGTAGAGCGTGTCGGGCCAGGCCTGGCGCAGGCGGGGGTCGGTGATGGGCACGGCCTCGGTCACGATTTTGTCCGCACCGGTCACGGCGGCTGCGGCCAGCGCACCGAACGCGACGGTATCGCCGTCCACGGCGGGCTTCTCGACGCTCATCAGCGTCAGGGCCACGGTGCCCGGGTAGTCGGTCTCATCGCGCAAGGTCAGGCCGGTATCGGTCAGGTGTACGCTGCGGCGGTAACGGCCCAGCCCCGGCACACTGCCGTAGGCGGGGGCAAGGTCCATCGCAAGGCCGTCCAGCGCGTCGGTCACAGTGACGTCTGCGGCGGCAAACGCGGCGCCGGGCTGCTGGTCGTATTTGGCACCGTCCGGGTCGAACTGGGGCAGGTTGTGCCAGCCGGACTGCATCGTCCAGATCTCATACCGCTGGGGGCTGAACGTCTTTTTGCTGTAGGTCTCCACGCCGACGTCGATCAGCAGCGGTCTGCCGTCCCTGTAGAGCGTCACGCTGCCCACATCGTTGTGGTTGTGGCTGTCGGCGTTGCTGCCGGCCTTGCCGCCCAGTGCATAGGCACCGCGGCGGCTGACGAGAATGCCGACGCTGGGATACCAGACATCGTGCGGAGCGGCGGGGGCGGCGGTTTTGGCAAAGTCGGTGACCTCGCGCTCGGCCATTGCGGCCTGGATGTGGTAGAACAGGTTGATGCCCTCGCTGTCGTCGGGGTGGTGCAGACGGTCCGGGTCGGGGTCCGCGGCCAGTACGGCGGCCCAGTCGCGGGCGGCCAGCGTCATCAGCGGCAGGCTGCCCACCCGTTTGCCGAACAGGTACTCCCGCACGCCGCGGGCCCCGGCCAGCGGGCTGCAGTCGGCAAAGTTCAGGTAATACGGCCCGGCAATGTGCATGTTGACGATGTACTCGGCCATGTTCCTGATTTTCGGCTCGGCCCAGACGTCGTCAAAGACGCCGGGGGCCATTTTGCACAGCAGGTCCAGCGCGTTGAACATCGTCAGCGCGGCGTGGCGGTAATACTGTGCGCCCTCGCTGCAGCAGCCGTCGTCACCGTAGTCCTTCAAAAAGCAGTCGATGCTGTAGGCGGCCTGCTGCACATAGGCGGGCAGATCCTCGGCAGGGGCGCACTGGGCGGCGGCCAGCAGTACGTTCTGGGTACACCAAGGTGTCCAGTTGCACATCGGCTCGTCGCCGTTGCCCATCCACCAGAAGTGCGCGGTGCGGTAGGGCGTCAGCACGCGGCGCTCGACCTCGCCCCTGAGCCGCGCGGCCAGCCCGGGGGCGTAGGCGTCGAGCGCTTCGCCCAGCAGGCCGCAGACGGTGGCGATCAGTGCGCCGGTCTCGGCGGCGAACAGGTCTACAATGGGCCGGGTCACGTCGGGCAGCGGCAGCTGCGGCGTGTCGCGGATATAGCTGTTGTGGGCGGGCAGCTGCCAGGCGCTCTCCTCACAGATGCGCCAGGCCAGGTCGGCCAGCGCGGGCAGATAGGTGCCGCGGTTCGTCACGGCCTCGGCCATGGCCAGCGCGCAGAGCGTGCGGCGGCGGGCAAAGTAGGCGTGCTCCCACTTGGCGCGGTCCCCGCTGCGGGTGAATTGCAGCCACAGCGAGAGCGGCAGCTCCGGCGCGGTTTGGGCGTCCGCCAGCGCGGCCTGCCCGGCAGCGGCCCAGCGGGCGGCACCGGGCAGGCTCTCCCACGCGGCGCGGTCCGCCAGCGGCGGGAACAGGACCGGCTGTGCGGTCTTAAACGGTTGCTTCATCTTTTGCGTCAACATACGATACCTTCATTCTCTGCATGTACTCCCGGGGGCTGACGCCCTCGAGCTTTTTGAACACCTTACTGAAATAGAAAGCGCTGTCAAAGCCGACCTTGTCGCTGATCTCGTAGACCTTCAGGTCGGTGGAGGCCATCAGTTCCTTCGCAGCGGTGATGCGGGTGGCAGTGACAAACTCCACAAAACCGCTCTCGCTGTTTTGTGCAAAAAGCTGGCTTAAATAGTTCGGGCTGAAATTAAAGACGGCAGCTACATCGTTCAGCGTCAGCCGCTCGGACAGATGATCGCGGATGTACTGCTGCACCTGCCCGACGACCTGCGCACGGTGATCCAGCTGGGTGTTAGGGCTTTCATGGTAGAAGGCCACCGGCTCGCCCTCATGCAGCAGCGGCAGCGCGGCAAAGGCGTCGTGCTGGCTCTCGCTGATCTTTAAAATGTCGTTCACCGGGCGGCCCACCGCCCAGTAAATGGCAGTGCTGAAATAGTTGTACAAAATCTGCCCGGCGGTTTTCAGGATCGGAGCCAGTACAGCCTCGGGGTCCTCGTCCGCTTCCAGCGGCAGCAGCACCGAGAAATGCCGCAGATCCATGGCGGTCACGCGGCAGGGGCGGTACTTGGGCAGCGTTTCGGCGGCCATGCGGGTCACGCCGGTGCTCAGCGTCACAAGCTGGCTTGTGGGCAGGTCGGGCGTTTGCAGGCTGCCCACCGCCACAATATGCCGCGGCGCTTTGAAGGTGACGCCCAGCTCGGCACACTGCCGGTCAAACACGGCGCGATCCGTGAACAGCCCGCCGTACAGCTGCAGAAACAGCCGGTCCCGGAAGGTGTCGAGGCTGACCGGGGCAGGGGATGGCATCCGCAGCTTTTTTTCTTTTTCGGCAGTGTCGCGGGCGTGCTCCAGCGCTGCGGTCAGGCTGTCGGCGGTCAGATCGATCTTGACAAGGTAGTCCACAACGCCCAGACGCATGCTGCGTTTGACATAGTCGAACTCCTCATAGCTCGTCAGCATGATGAAGGCCGGCAGAGCGGAGCCGTCCTTATGGCAGGCTTCCGCAAGCGCAAAGCCGTCCATGACCGGCATACGGATGTCGGAAACCACGATGTCCGGCTGCTTCTCCTGAACGGCCCTGAGCGCCTCGGCACCGTTGCGGGCGGTGCCGACGACCTCATAGCCCAGCGCGGCCCAGTTCAGCATGCCCTGCATACCGATCAGGACCAGCGGCTCATCGTCTACAAGCAAGACTCCGGTCACAAGAAAACCCCCTTTATTTTTGGCTGTCCGGGCCCGGCAGACGGATTGTTACCGTTGTGCCGATGTCGGGCTCACTCTCAATGCTCAGGCCGTAGGCCTCGCCAAAGCTGTATTGCAGCCGCTTGTGGACATTCCACATGCCCACATGGCGGTATTTGGCGGCGGCTTCCTCGGGGCCGGGCTCCTGCAGGGCCTTTGCGGCCTGCTCCGGCGTCATGCCGACGCCGTCGTCCGTCAGGTGGATGAGCACATCGCCGTTCGCGGTGTCGCGCTCGACCCGCAGTGTGACCTCCCCGGCACTGCCCTTCGGCTCAATGCCGTGGAAGATCGCGTTCTCGACGAGGGGCTGCAAAGTGAACCGCGGGATCAGGCAGCTGTGGTTCAGCGACTCATCCTCGATATAGCTGACGTCCAGCGTGATCGTGCCGCCGTAGCGGTACTGCTGGATCGTGAAATAGTCGTTCAACAGGGCGAACTCCTCATACAGCGGCACAAGGCGCTCGTTGCTCTTGGAGATGCTCTTGAGCAGACGGGACAGCGCCATGACCATCTCGGCAATGCCGGGGGCGTGCTGGATGGTCGCCATCCACTTGATGCTGTTGAGCGTATTATAAATGAAGTGCGGGTTGATCTGGTTTTGCAGCATCCGGTATTCAAGGTCCTGCTTCTGCTTTTCGTCCTCGAGGCGGTGCTCCATCAGCGCAGTGACGCCGGCCGACATGCTGTTGATGCCGCGGCCGATGTCGCCCAGCTCGTTGTCCCACTCAATATCCGGGTCGGCAGAGAAATCGCCACCGCTGATTTTTTCAATGCGGCTCTGCAGCGCCGAGATCGGGTGGGCGATCATCCGGTGCAGCAGGAACGCCAGTGAGCAGCCCAGCAGCAGGATGGCTGTCAGGCTGATGAGGAGCGGCACAGACACGAAGGTGATCTGCCGTTGTGTGGGGCCGTTGGGCAGCACCTCGATCAGGTACAGCTCATGGATGCCGATGGGATACCGCACAACAAGCTGTGCGCTGCTGCCGGACCCGCGTGTGTAGACCTCGGTGTTCGGGTCGAGCGTGTTGCTGTCCAGCGGGACGGCATCGTCAAAGTCGGCGATGGAGCCGTTCAGCGCGGACAGCAGGCTGCCGTTGATCGTGTAGAGGTTTTCGCCCATTTCCCAATACAGCTGTCCGCCGTCGGCCAGGGTGAAGCTGCGCAGCGGGGAAAGGATCAGGGAAGGGGAGACAAAGATACAGACATGGGCTGTGCGGTCTGTGCCGGGCAGGGTCAGGGTGTGGGTGACGGGGATCGTGTTGGCAGCCTGGGAGTTCAGGGCCAGCGGGTCGCGGAGAATGCAGTCCCATCCGGTATTGGGCGAATCGTAACCGGGAATGCGCTGCAGTATATCCGGCGTCAGGGTCACGGCATTGGTGGCCGCCGTGCCGAACATCATCTGCCGCCCCGAGGCGTTGATGAGCAGAAAGCGCTGGATGTAGGCCATCGTGCGCATCGAGTTGAACTTGGCGGTCAATGTCGGGTACATCGACAGCGCCTGGTTGCTGGCGGTGTCGCCGGTCAGCAGGTAGGTGCGCATACCGGGGTTGTAGGCGCACCAGCCGGCCAGGTCGTCGATCTCATCCACATCCCGGCGGATGGCCGATGCCGCGGTCTGCAGGGCATACTCGGCGTTCAGGATCGTCGTGCGCTCCCACTCGGCGGTCATCTGGTGCATATTGCTGGCGGCGATGACCAGGGATGCGCCCAGCGTAAAAAACATCGTAAGCGCCAGTACCCGTGCCTGGATGCCGCTGCGGCGGAATTTCAGCTTGTCCATGAAGGCTCCTCTATGTAAATATGTAAATAAAAATGCAAATCATGCAGGAAAGCGGGGAAGAAAACACACCGCCGTTTATAAAAAGATACCTTATTATAATAGGCGTGTCAAGCGCAAAAATGTACAAAACAGACAAAACGACGCATGCACAGACAGGGAGAACTGTAGGGAAAGATAAATATTGCAGGTTTCTTAAAAAAGTACAGGTTTTTCCGCCGCGATTGGGGAACTGCCGTAAAATTTGCAAACCGAACCCCAAAAAAACCATCCATTTCGACGGGAAGATGATGTATTATAATGGCAACGAAAGGGACAGGCCCCCATGAGGGGACAAGCCTGGATCCCGAAAAATGTTTTCTTATTAGGAGGAGAAACATTATGCGTAAAATGCAGAAAATTGCTGCTCTCGGCCTGGCAGGTACCATGGCCCTGAGCCTGGCCGCCTGCGGCGGTTCCGGCGACTCTACCGCTGACTCCGCTTCCACCGCGGAGAGCACCGCTTCTTCCACCGAGGCCACTGCCGAGAGCACCGGCTCCGGCGACGAGGCTGTCACCCTGAACTGGGCCCTGTGGGATAAGGACTCCACTGCTTACTGGCAGGCTCTGGCTGACGGCTATATGGAGAGCCACCCCAACGTCACCATCGAGATGACCGACCTGGGCTCTACCGATTACATGACCCAGCTGGCTACCCAGCTGGCTGGCGGCAACGGTGAGCTGGACGTTCTGTCCATCAAGGACATCCCCGGCTACTCCAACCTGATCAACCTCGGCATGCTCGAGCCCCTGAGCGGAAAGCTGACCACTGACGAGAGCAAGTTCAACGGCGTTCTGGAGCAGCTGACTGCCGAGGACGGCAACTATTACGCTGTCCCGTTCCGCTCTGACTTCTGGGTCGTCTACTACAACAAGGACATCTTTGATCAGGCCGGTGTCGAGTACCCCACCAACGATATGACGATGGCAGACTTCGACGCCAAGATCCGTGAGGTCAATGAAAAGGCCGGTGTCTACGGCAACATCTACCACACCTGGCGTTCTACCACCACGCTGTTCGGCATCCTGGATGGCCAGCACACCGTTATCGACGGCAACTACGACTTCCTGAAGCCTTACTACGAGCAGGTCCTGTCCGAGCAGGCTGACGGCGTTATCCCCAACTACGGCGAGCAAAAGACCTCCGGCCTGCATTACTCCGGTGCCTTTGAGAACGGCCAGGCGGCTATGTGCAACATGGGCTCCTGGTTCATCGCTACCCTGCAGAAGTACAATGCGGAGGCTGCCTCCAACGGTGTCCAGCCCGTCAACTTCGGCATCGTCAAGTATCCTCATCCGGACGGCGCACCTGCCGGTTCTACTCTGGGCACTGTGACCAGCCTGGCCGTCAACGCTAACTCCGAGAAGAAAGAGGCTGCTCTGGACTTCGTCAACTGGTGCGCTTCTGAGGACGGCGCCAAGTGCGTTGCTGCCGTCGGCACCTTCCCCGCCGTTGCCAGCGACGAGACCAACAAGATCATCTCCTCTACCGATGGCTTCCCCTCTGACGACGCTTCTCTTGAGGCTCTGAACACCACCGCCATCTACCTCGAGATGCCTCTGTCTGACAAGGCCTCCGAGATCGAGACCATCCTGAACACCGAGCATGACGCCATCATGACCGAGAGCGAGACGGTTGACGAGGGCATCGCCAACATGAACGAGCAGGTCCAGGCTCTCCTCGGCTGATTCCCAAACGATTCCCTGACTTCTTTTTCATAAGTTTTCCTTTTCCTTCCAAAAGGGGCGGGCGGGCGCGCCTGCCCCTTACTTATTGCCAAAACACCGAGGAGGTATGACCCATGGCTGAAACCACGCAGGCTGTGCAGGCAAAACCGAAGCGCGGCATGAGCAAATCTCTCCGCGACAGTCTGGTAGCCTACAGCTTCATTGCACCGAACTTCATCGGCTTCTGCATCTTTACGCTGGTGCCCATGATTTTCGCTATCGGGCTTTCGTTCTGCAACTGGGATGGTGTCCATCCCGTTGAGTTCACCGGCATCAGCAACTTTGTTGCCCTGTTGAGCGACAAAACTTTCAAGGCTGCTTTTGTCAATACGCTGGTCTACGCCATCGGCACGGTGCCGCTGACGCTGGTGTGCAGCCTTGGTCTGGCCATGCTGCTGAACCAGAAGGTCAAGTTCCGCAACTTCTTCCGTACCGTTTCGTTCTTCCCCTACGTTGCTTCTCTGGTCGCCGTTGCTGCGGTCTGGAACATGATCTTCAGCCCCTCCATGGGCCCGGTCAACCAGATCCTCGCAACCCTTGGCGTGGAGAACCTGCCCAAGTGGGCCGCCGGTAAGGACACCGCTATGCTCACGGTCATCCTGTTCAGCGTCTGGAAGAACATGGGCTATTACATGGTCATCTACCTGGCCGGTCTGCAGGGCACCAACCCCGAGCTGGAGGAAGCTGCCGAGCTGGACGGTGCCAGCAAGTGGCAGATCTTCTGGAATGTAACCCTGCCGCAGCTGAAGCCCACCACCTTCTTCGTTATCATCATGCTGACCATCGCCTCCTTCAAGGTGTATGACCAGATGTACATGATCACCCAGGGCGGCCCCGGCAATGCGACCATGACCCTTGTTTACTACATCTACAACGTAGCCTTCGTCAACACGCCGAAGTACGGCTACGCAAGTGCCGTGTCCATGGTGCTGTTTGTGCTGGTGCTGTTTGTCACCATCATCCAGTTCAAGGGCTCGTCCAGCAACGACTAAGGGAAGGAGGAAACACACATGGCTACTACCGCAGTTAAGAAAAAGACAGGCTCCATGAAGGCGCAGCATGTTGTCAGCCGCGTGCTGATCTACGCACTGCTCATCGTCGTGGCCGCCCTGATGCTCATCCCGTTCCTGTGGATGCTCTCCGCATCCTTCAAGCTGAACAAGGACGTCTTTACGTTCCCCATTGAGTGGATCCCCTCGAACCCGCGCCCGCAGAACTATGTGGACATCTGGACGAAGATCCCTCTGCTGACCTTCGTTAAGAACACCGCGTTCCTGACCATCATCGTCACGATCTTACAGGTCCTGACCTCCTCCTTCGCCGCCTATGCGTTCGCCAAACTGAACTTCAAGGGCAAGAACGTGCTGTTCCTTGGCTACATCGCGACCATCGCGGTACCCTGGCAGGCTTACATGGTGCCCCAGTTCATGATGATGCGCTCCTGGCACCTGAACAACACTCATCTGGCCATCATCTGCCTGCAGGCGTTCAGCGCCTTCGGCGTTTTCATGATGAAGCAGTTCTATGAGGGCGTTCCCACCGAGCTGTGCGAGGCTGCCCGTATCGACGGTCTGTCCGAGTACGGCATCTATGCCCGCATCATGCTGCCGCTTTCTCTGCCCGCTGTTTCGACGCTGGTCATCTTTACCTTCGTCAACACGTGGAACGACTTCCTCGGACCCCTGATCTACCTGACCAAGACCGAGCTCAAGACCATCCAGATCGGCCTGCGTATGTTCATCAGCCAGTACTCTGCCGAGTATGGCCTGATCATGGCGGCTTCCGTTGTCGCACTGATCCCGGTCCTGATCGTATTCCTGTCCCTGCAGAAGTACTTCGTCCAGGGCGTTGCATCCTCCGGTCTGAAGGGCTGATATAGCTACCAAACAGTTACCCATTTGTACGGGGCGCAAGGCGAAAGCCCTGCGCCCCGGTTTTTATTAATAAGAGATAATAGATAAAAGATAAAAAATATGGTGGAGTGCGCCGACAAGGCGCCGCACGAAATTCCTCAACCGCCATTTTGTTTTTTGCCAACGGGCAACCCCCCCTTTTTTTTATTATCTATTATCTAAAAAAAGAGGTTCTCCATGAAAACTTTCAAAAACCCCATTTTGACCAAACCCGAGGCTGAGCAGGCGCTGGATACCGCTATCGCGCTCGTCCGCCGGAATCTGCCGCTGTATACCGACCACTGCCAGAACCATTCCAGCGTCCATGACATCTATCCCCAATGCGAGAACAACCAGTGGACCTGCGGCTTCTGGCCCGGTGAGGTCTGGCTGAGCTATGAGCGCACCGGCGACGAGGCGTTCAAAAATACCGCGCTGACCCTGGTGGACAGCTTCCTCTACCGCATTGAGCACAAGATCGAGGTCGACCACCACGACATGGGCTTCCTGTACAGCCCGTCCTGTGTCGCCGCCTACAAGCTGACCGGCAGTGAGAAGGGGAGAAAGGCCGCTATCTTGGCTGCCGACCAGCTCTGCACCCGCTTTCAGGAGAAGGGCGAGTTCTTTCAGGCGTGGGGCGCGCTCGGCGCTGCCGACAACTACCGCTACATCATCGACTGTCTGCTGAACGTGCCGCTGCTCTACTGGGCCAGCGAGACCACCGGCGACGCCCACTACGCCGATCTGGCGCACAAGCATGTCACGACCTGTCTGGCCAACTCCATCCGCCCGGACGGCTCGACCTACCACACCTTCTTCATGGACCCCGTGACCGGCGGCCCTGTGCGCGGCGCGACCTGTCAGGGCTATAAGGATGACTCCTGCTGGGCCCGCGGTCAGGCGTGGGGCGTCTACGGCACGGCCATCAGCTACCGCTACACCAGACGCCCCGAGTATCTGGACGCCTTCCGCCGCGTGCTGGCCTACTATCTGGAGCGCCTGCCCGAGGACCTGGTCCCGTACTGGGATATGACCTTCACCAGCGGCACCGAGGAGCCACGCGACTCCTCCTCCGCGTCCATCGTGGCCTGCGGCCTGCTGGAGGCCGCCAAGTACGTCGGCACCGACGAAGCTGCCGAGTACACGAAGCTGGCCGCCCAGATGCTGGGCAGCGTGGCCGGGCACTACGCCGTCAAGGAAGGCCCGCAGGGCATCGGCCTTGTGCGCCACGGCACCTACAGCAAAAAGAGCCCCTACAACACCTGCACGCCCGAGGGCGTTGACGAGTGCGTCAGCTGGGGCGACTACTTCTACATGGAAGCGCTGACGAGATTGACAAAGGATTGGGAGCTGTACTGGTGATGAAATTACATACAAAGTCCGATTTTACGGCGCTGATGCACCGATTTCTGGACCCGCTGCTGCCGCTGTATTCCGAGGGCGGCGCACGGCTGCACCTTGGCGACACCGGCGTGACCTACCCGGGCCGCACGATCGAGATGGAAGCCTTCTCCCGCCCGCTGTGGGCGCTGGCCCCGTTCTGGACGGGCGGCGGCAGGGCGGATGACTTCCTGCGCATCTACCGCAAGGGTCTGGCCAGCGGCACCGACCCCGAGAACCCCGAATACTGGGGCGACCCGAACGATTATGACCAGCTCTTTGTGGAGATGGCCGCGCTGGCCTGCGCGATCCTGGAGACGCCTGAAAGCGTTTGGGAGCCGCTGACCGACGACGAAAAGGCCAATCTGGCAAAGTGGCTCGACACGATCAACCACCATGACCTGCCCGGCTGCAACTGGCTGCTATTCCGCGTGCTCGTCAATCTGGCGCTCGACGCTGTCGGGATGCCCTGCGATATGGCCCGCGCCGCCGCTGACATGGCCGAGGTCGATAAATGGTACGTCGCCGACGGCTGGTACTCCGACGGCCCGGCGGACATCAAGCCCCAGAAGGATTACTACAACCCCTGGGCCATCCAGTATTACACCGTGCTCTACAGCGTGTTTGCCGCTAAGAGCGACCCCGCCCGCGCGGCGCTCTACCGGGACCGCGCGACCAAGTTTGGCCAGCAGTTTGCGCGCTGGTTCGATGAAAACGGCGCGGCGCTGCCTTTTGGCCGCAGCCTGACCTACCGCATCGGCCAGAGCGCTTTCTACTCCGCCTGCATCTGGGCCGGTCTCGAGCCGCTGCCCCTGCCGGTCATGAAGGGCATCATCGTGCGCAATTTGAACTGGTGGCTGGCACGGCCCATCTTTGACCGCGACGGCGTGCTGACCATCGGCTACGGCTACCCGCAGCAGTACATGGCCGAGCAGTACAACGCCCCCGGCAGCCCGTACTGGGGCCTGAAGGTCTTTTTGCTGCTGGCCCTGCCCGACAACCACCCGTTCTGGACCGCCGAGGCCGCCCCGCTGCCCGTCGAGCTGACCCGCGTCGGTGTGACCGGCCAGCCCAGCGCAGACCTGCTTTTGCAGCGTCTGCCGGACGGCCAGCTGAACGCCTACTCGCCCGCCAACTACGAGAAGGGCGACCACGGCCAGTTTGTCGAGAAGTACGGCAAGTTCGTCTACAACACGCGGTTCGGCTTCTCGGCCAGCCGCAGCTATGTGCAGCTGGAGCAGGCCGCGCCCGACAGTATGCTGGCCTTCGTCATCGACGGCTGGACCTTCGTGCGCCGCCACAGCGACAGGTTTGTCCTGATGGGGGACCGTCTGCTGAGCGAGTGGCGGCCCTTCCCGGGCATCAAGGTCACGACGGAGCTGGTGCCCACTAAGTGGGGCCACGTCCGCAACCATACGGTGGAGAGCACCATCGCCTGCACGGCGTATGACTGTGGCTTTGCCGTGCCCAAGTTCGCCGCCGGCTTTGCCGCCGCGGCCAACGGCACCGGGGCCGAGGCCCACAACGACACCTGCCGCTGCACCGTGCAGGGCCGGGGCGGCGAGGGCTTCCTTGTGAACGCCTACCCCAACACGAACCTGTACGATCCCAACACGGTCATCCCCGCGGTCAGGTACGACGTCCCCGTCGGCACGTCCGTCTTTACCACCACAGTAGAGAGCCGGCACGAATAATTCTCTTGGCCCCCTCTGGGAGGGGGCTCCGCCCGCAGGCGGTGGGGGAGAGAGCCTTGCCATGGCCCGAAATATTTCGGATTACCGCAGAGTTCTCTTCCTCCGGCCTTCGGCCACCGTTCCCCCCTCTGGCGCTACGTGCCACCTCCCCCGTATCGGGGGAGTCTGTCTCGCAGAGGGAGGTCTTTAGCGCAAAGAGAGAGAGGTAATGTATATGTATCCGCAGTCCAATTCTGCCCGCAGTGTCCGGGATCTGTCCGGCGTGTGGGATTTCCGCTTCAACGCCGATGAGCCCTGGCAGCCCATTGCGGTTCCGGCCTCCTACAACGACCAGAGCCCCGACCCGGAGTTCCGCCGCCATTACGGCATGGCCTACTACCGCACGACCTTCACCGTGCCCGAGGGCGCACGCCGGGTGCTGCGCTTTGACGCTGTGACCCACAACGCCGTGGTGCGGCTGAACGGGCAGGAGATCGCCAGCCACCGCGGCGGCTTCCTGCCGTTTGAGGCCGACATCACCGCGCTGGCTCAGCCCGGCGAGACCGTGACGCTCGATGTCGAGGTGGACAACCGCATCGGCCACAGCTCGCTGCCTGTCGGCAACGAGGGCGGCACGGCGTTCTTCGGCTCCGACAACGCGGGCATTCCCGCCGTCGAGGCCGGCAAGGCGCGCCAGCAGGCTCAGGGCATCAATCTGCCGAACTTTGACTTCTTCAACTATGCGGGCATCACCCGCCCGGTGCACCTCTACACGACCCCGGCGGCCTACATCCGCGATGTGACCGTCGCCGCCGATATGACCGGCACGCTGCGCTACACGGTGGACACCGTGGGCGAGGGCAGCGTCAAGGTGGAGATTCTGGACGCAGAGGACCGCGTTGTGGCCTGCGCCGACGGTGCCGCGGGCACCGTGCAGGTGGAGAACGCCCGCCTGTGGCAGCCCCGCCCCGGCACGCCGTATCTCTACACGGCGCTGGTTAAGTTCGGCAAGGACGAGTACCGCCAGAAGTTCGGCTTCCGCAGCGTGGAGGTCAGCGGGCACAAGTTCCTTATTAACGGCGCACCGTTCTATTTCAAGGGCCCCTGCAAGCATGAGGACTCGGCCTTCCGTGGCCGCGGCTATGATGCCTGCGTGACGGTGACCGATTTGAAGCTGTACGAGTGGCTGAACGCCAACGCCCTGCGGATGAGCCACTATCCCTACGCCGAGGAGGTCTACGACCTGTGTGACCGTCTGGGCATCGTCGTCATCGACGAGACGCCCGCCGTCGGCATCGGCGCAGGCCCGGCCTGTGACCCGTATCAGACCTTCCCGCTCAAGACCTACCACAGCGCCGTGCTGCGGGCGATGATCGAGCGCGACAAGAACCACCCCTGCGTTGTGCTGTGGAGCCTGGGCAACGAGCCGGACACCGAGCACTTCCCCGAGAGCGCCCGCGACTACTGGCGCCCGCTGTATGAGCAGGCCCACACCCAGGACCCGCAGGACCGCCCGGTCACGATGGTCTGCTGCCAGAACGACTACACGAAGGACATCACGACCCGCACGATGGACGTCGTCTGCATCAACCGCTACTACGGCTGGTACAACCTGAGCGGCGATCTGGATAACGCGGCCTACGCCTTTAAGAAGGAACTGGATTTCTGGGAGACCATCGACAAGCCGCTGATTTTGTCGGAGTACGGCGCGGACACGGTGGCCGGTATGCATGGCTTTGCCCCCGAGATGTTCACCGAGGAGTTCCAGGTCGAGTATTACCGCACGATCAACGGCTGTCTGGATGAGCGCCGTTTTGTCGTGGGCGAGTGGCCGTGGAACTTCGCGGACTTCTCGACCCAGCAGGGCCCGATGCGCGTGGGCAGCTGCAACCGCAAGGGTCTGTTCACCCGTGAGCGCACCCCTAAGCTGGCCGCCCACTACTTCCGTGACCGCTGGGGCAAAAAGGAACCGAACGACCGGTAAGCACTACCCCTGAGATAGAAAAAAGCCCGCTGTTCATCGCAACAGCGGGCTTTTTCGCGATTATTTCAGATTCGGTCTGTCCTGATCGCCGTCGGCCTTGAACAAGACGAAGTTCTCGGGCTTGTTCGTGAAGTAGTAATACTCGGTGTTCTCGTGCACGGGCGGGGTCAGGTAGTTCGGGATGATGCAGCCGTCGCCCTCGACGCGCTCGGTGAAGCCGGCGGCCAGCCAGACGTCGGCAGGGATACCGGCGTTGTAGCAGTCCATGTACTCGGCACCCGCGTGGTTCAGGATGGCGTCCAGCGCCGCGCCGATGCGGGGCAGCACGCTGTCCTCACCGATGAAATCCACGAGCCGCACAACGGCGGCACAGCCGGTCTCCTGTGCGGTGACGGTGCGGGTCACGACGTAGGCCAGCAGCTTTCCGTTCTCCTGCGCGGCCCAGACATCGTACTTGAAGTGCGGATAGTGGAAGTACCGCCGCCGCATGTACCACACATCCTTGCGCGGCGTGTGGGGCGTGGCGGGCATACCCAGCGGGATCAGGTCCGCGGCGCTCTCGATTTTAGCAAGGCCCAGATCGCGCTGCACGGGGGGCAGGGAATACCGCAGCGGCTTTGCCAGATAATAGGCGCGGCGGCGGCCCAGCCGGTAGTAATGGGGCAGGCGCTCGGCCTTCCAGCCCAGGAACTGGTAGAACGTGCAGGTGTTGGGGCGGATGTTATTGCAGGCGACGACGTCGGCATTCAAAAGCCCGGGCAGGGCGTTCATCAATTCCAACCCCACGCCGTTGTGGCTTTTGGCCGCGACCCAGACGCTGACCCAGATGTCCGGCCTGCGCTTTGTGTTGGCCAGTATGTACCCGGCGGCGCTGACGTACTCGCCGTCCTGCTCCGCCACGGCAAACTGCGGCACGCCGCCGCGGCCCGCGTAGTAGTGGTGGTACAGCTCGGGGCGGTTCAGCAGCGGCAGGCGCATATCAAAGTTTGCGTTGATAAAGTCGATGATGGCGGCATCCTCGCCGAGGCGTGCCAGCCGGAATGTTGTCTCAGACAATGGCCGAACCTCCCGTGACCGGCAGCGTTACGCCGGTGATGAAGCCTGCCTCGTCAGAGAGCAGGAACGCCATGGCGGGCACAACGTCCGCGGGCGTTGCGTTGCGGCCCATGGGGTTCTCCTCCGCCGCGGCCTGCACGATGAGATCGGGCGTATCCTTCAGGAAGCTCGTCTCCATCATGCTGGGGGCGACGCAGTTGACCGTGACGCCGAAGCGGGCATACTCGACGGCCAGGCTCTTGACAAGCCCGCCGATGGCGCTCTTGGCCATGACGTAAGCGGCGGTATTCTTGGGCGGGCAGCCGATGGTGTAGCTCGTCTGGATGAACAGCACACGGCCAAACCTGGCCTTGGCCATGGCGGGCAGCACGGCGCGGCAGATGCGCACGGCGCTGTGGACCTGAATTTCCAGATCGCGGTCAAAGCGGGTCTGGTCGAACGCCTTGAATTTGGCGTTCACAACGGGCAGCGCGGGCAGGTGGATGAAATGCGTCGGCGCGGGGGCGGAGGCCGCCAGCACCTGCACGAAGGTATCGACCTTGGCGCGGTCCGACAGGTCCACATCGAACGGGCGCACCTGACCGGGGAAGCGGGCGCAGAGGTCAGCCAGCTTTTCCAGATCGCCGCAGCCCTGGGCCAGCACAAGCGTATCGGCGGGCGCGTTTTGCAGCAGCCGCTCGATCAGCGCGCGGCCCACATCGCTGGTGGCACCGGTTATTAAATAGGTATAGGACATGATTTTCTCCTTGTTATTTCGCCAGCCCGGCCTTGATGATGCCGCGGGTCACGCGCTTGCCGTCCTGATTCGTGATAACAGCCTTGATCTCGGCCTCGCTGCCGATCTCGCTGACGCTGACAACCGTGCCCTTGACGGTCAGTGTGTCGCCGATGAAAATCGGCTTGGCGAATTTGCACTCCACGCCGTGGAGCAGGCAGTGCTCGCCGGGCAGATAGACGCCCGCCAGCGTAGAGAAAAAGCTCGCGCCCAGCATGCCGTAGACGACCCGCCCCGGGAAGCCGCGTCCCCGGGCGTAGTCGGCGTCGATGTGGATGGGGGAGACGTCCCCCGTGATGGCGCGGAATGCGTCCATCATCTCCGGCGTGACGGTCACGGTAAATTCCTCGGTCAGGCCGGGGGTCATCTCCGCCAGCGTGTAGTGGTTCATGGCAGGCTCCTTCGTTGTTCGAAAAAAGGCGGCAGGATGCCGCCTTACGTATTCTCTTGTCCCCCTCTGGGAGGCAAGGTTTTTACACCATCCGTGCAACCAGATCCAGCAGGTCGCCGACATCCTTCAGGCCGCGGACATCCGCGAGCTTGAACTTGATGTTGAACTTCTTCTCGATGGCCGTCAGCAGGTTGATCTGCTCCAGGCTGTCCCAGTCCTCGATGTCATCGGCGCAGGTGCTGCGGGTGATCTCTAGGGTGTCGTCATCAAAATTATCGCGGAAAATATCCTGTACCGCGTTCAGAATTTCCTGTTCGCTCATAGTATAGCTCCTTTATAGTATGGTAGTTACCTATACTATAGCATAAAAGCGGGGCAGACGCAAGAAAAAGTGAGGAGAGAGGGGATGCCGCAGCGTTTCCGGGTCGATGACGAGCATCGACCCCTGCACGTAGGGGCGGATTCCATATCCGCCCGGAAAGTCTGCGGCGGCCTCTGCCTTCCCCGGGCGAGCGATGCTCGCCCCTACAGACCGTTTCCCACGGTGTTCACTCCTCACTGATTTCACAGCCCATAATCCTCCAGCCGCCGCTGCAATTCCGTCTCGTCGGCTACAAAAACGCCCTGCTGCAGGGCTAAGACGTCGCTTTCGGGCAGAAGGCGGGTGTAAAGGTCGTCGTAGGTCGCCAGCGGGCCGATGCCGTCGGCGGTGTACAGCGCTACGTGCCCGCCGCTGTCCTTTAAAAGGTAGCGCGGCGCGGCGGTTTCCGGCTGCGGGCGGGCAAACCAGACCAGCGCCGCCGCAAGGCAGAGCACGGCCAGCCCCGCCAGCAGCGAAAGATACAGCCCGTGCCCGTCGATTTGTCGGTTTTGCATAATAATTCCCCCTTGCACGGTTAGTATGGCCGCCATGACAGACAAAAACACCGAAAGTTGTGAATTTTACGTCTGACGCTGTACTTTTGCCCCCTTTTTGTGGTATAATCCATTCTATAGCATTGTGCAATTTCGTGTTACCACGCTTCGATACAGACCAAAGGAGGCGGTTCCCATAGAACCCAATCAGCAGCGCCATATCTCCACAGATGGCGTAAAGACGACGGCAGGTGCCACCGGCCAGCCCGGCGCACCCGCACCCAAGAACAAGAAAAAGCCCAAAAAGCGCCGCAGCATCATCGGTATGATCTTCAGCTTCATCGGCTGTATGCTCTGCCTGTGCATTATGGCGGCCAGCGTGGGCGGCGTGCTGCTGTCCATGTATATCGTGCAGGTCACGGCGGATGACGGCGAGACCCTCGATCTGGACAACCAGAAAAACCGCCAGACGTCGATCATCTACGACATCAACGGCAACGAGTACGCCTCGCTCTCCCGCAACGAGAACCGTATCTGGCGCGAGCTCTCCGCCATGCCGGAGAATCTGCAGAACGCGGTCATCGCCATCGAGGACAAAAACTTCCGCACCGAGCCCGGCATCAACCTCAAGGGCACCATCGGCGCGGCGCTGAACGCTTTCACCGGCAACCGCATCTGGGGCACGAACCGCGGTGCGTCCACGCTGGAGCAGCAGCTCATCAAGAACCTGACCGGCGATAGCGAGCAGGACAACATGCGTAAGGTGCGCGAGATCTTCCGTGCGCTGGGTCTGGACAACAAGTACAGCAAGGAGACCATCCTTGAGGCGTACCTGAACACGATCCCGCTGACCGGCATCATCCACGGTATGGAGGCCGGCTCCATCGAGTATTTCGGCAAGCATGTCGAGGATCTGACCCTGGCCGAGTGCGCGACGCTCGCCTCCATCACGAAGAACCCGACGAAGTACAACCCCGCCACGAACCCCGAGGAGCTCATCAAGCGCCGCAACCACGTGCTGTATGAGATGTACACCCAGGGGTATATCACCGAGGCCGAGTTCAACGCCGCCAAGGCAGAGACTGTCACCCTGACCGAAAAGACGAGCACCACCGAGAACGCGACCCGCTCGTCCAGCAACTCCTGGTTCACCGATGCCCTGTACACCCAGCTGCTGAGCCAGCTGCAGGAGGACCTGAACTACACCGCCGACGAGGCGAAGGAGCTGATCTTCTCCGGCGGATTGCGCATCTATTCCACCGTCGACCCCACCGTGCAGGCGGGCATCGAGAAGACGATGTACAACGAGGACGACCTCATCCCCGCACTGTGGCACGAGGAGCCTGTCTGCCTGCGCGACTATCCCGCCGACAGCAGCAGCTGGGACGAGGTGCAGTACGACGAGGCCACCGGCCTGCCCATCACGAAGGACGGTTACGCCGTCTACGGGCAGGAGGCTATCCCCGTCTACGCCGATGACGAGGGCACGACCCTCAAGACCGGCACCTCCACCGACCCGGATTACCCCAACGACACCACCGTGTACCTCTGCGTGTACGAGAAAGTCCGCACGCAGGCCGCCATGGCGACGCTGGACTATGACGGCAACATCCTTGGCATCGGCGGCGGCATCGGCGAGAAGAAGTACGATCTGGGCTTCAACCGCGCGACTTCGCCGCACCAGACCGGTTCTACGATGAAACCCATCGGTGCCTACGCGCTGGCGCTGGACTACAAGCTCATCAACTATTCCTCCCAGATCCTGGACTCCCCGTACTACTCGGCGGAGGACAAGAAGGTACTGAAGGATCAGTATATCGGCGTGATGAGCCCCTATTCCGAGGCTGCCCAGTCCCGCAGCGATGTGTGGCGCGCCTGGCCGACGAACTACGGCGGTGTAGGCGGTCAGGGCAACCCGATGCTTGTCTACGACGCCCTGCAGCAGTCTTACAACACGGTGGCTGTCTGGGTCGGCGATATGGTCGGCGTGGACTACCTGTACAACTTTGTCCATGACACGCTGGAATGCAGCTATATCAGCGCCGAGAACGATATGGACCTCGGACCGCTGGTTCTGGGCTCCCAGAGCAGCGGCCTGACGGTGGTGCAGCTGGCCGGTGCGTACACGATGTTCAACACCGGTACATTCACGACACCGCACTACTATACCGAGATCACCGATTACCAGGGCAACATGATCCTGGACAACAACAAGTATATCAACACGACCCAGGCCATCAGCGCGGACACGGCGTACATCATGAACCGCATGATGTGGAATGTCCTGCACAGCAGAAAGGGTACTGCCTACGGCAAAGCCCCCGACGGCGAGATGGACTCTGTGGCCAAGACCGGTACGACGAGCAACTACAAGGACTACACCTTTGCCGGTCTGACGCCGTACTACGTGACCGCCATCTGGTGGGGCTGTGACCGCCCGACCGAGATGGACACGCTGGGCAAGGCGGGCCGCAACGCCAGCCCCATCCAGTACGCCTGGAAGGCACTGATGGAGAACCTGCAGGCCGACCTGCCGGTCAAGGAGTTTGCCAAGGGCGAGAACGTCGTCGAGAAACACTTTGACACCTCCACCGGCGCGATCATCTCCAGCGGCGGCAGTGTGGGCTATTACACCGAGGACAACCTGCCCGACAACAGCTACACGGTCTCCGAGGACGACCCCTACGCCGCCCTGGCCCAGGCCGCCGCGGACGCTGCCGCCGCCGCAGGGGACACCACCACTGAGCCGACAGAATAAAAAGCTGCCTCCCATGTAGGGGCCGGGCATGCCCGGCCCGCGGCCTTTCCGTAAGCATACGTCTGCCTTACACGACAGGGCCGGACATGTCCGGCCCCTACCGCACAGCAGAGAAAAGCACACCATTCGAATCGTACCCGGTTTGGATGGTGTGTTTTTGTATCAGCTACAGTTGTTCTCGTACAAAAGATGTCGACTTTTCTCTGATGTGGGCTGTGCAATTTGACAAATTGCACAAAACCGCCGCAAAAGGCTTGCAACCAATCCTTGCCCGTGGTATGATGGGACACATCGAGAACAGTTGTACACAAGGGGGATACATGATGGCCGAGAGGCGTTTTCTGCTGGTAGACGCGGATGTTCTGCCGGAAGTCTTTGTCAAGGTGCTGCAGGCCAAGGAGCTGCTGGCCTCGGGTGCGGTGAGCAATATCTCCGCCGCGGCCAAGCAGGCAGGCATATCACGCAGTGCTTTCTATAAATATAAGGATACGGTGTTTGACGCCGAGACCGGGCGCGAGTCCATCACCGTGGTGGCAACGCTGCTGGATAAGACCGGCGCACTGCAGGGGCTGCTGTCGGGCATTTCGGCGGCGGGCGCGTCCATCGTGACCATCACCCAGTCCCGCCCGGAGAACGGCGCAGCCCAGGTCGAGGTCACAGTCCGCACCGGCACGATGCAGATGCCGGTGGACGAGATGCTGACCCGCCTGTCCCACCAGCCGTGCGTGGTGGAGATCCACAGAGGCGCGTGACCGCAGGGTAGGGGCGAGGTATGCCTCGCCCGCAGCCTTGCCGGAATAGCTCTATCGCGGGAAAGCCGCGGGCCGGGCATGCCCGGCCCCTACAGAGCATATACCGAGTGTAAGAATAGGGGGATTTTTCCAATGGCTAAAATCGCAATCATGGGCTTCGGCACGGTCGGCTCCGGTGTGCTGGAGGTCTGCCGCCGCAATGCAGCCTCCATCGCCCGCCGCGCCGGTGAGCCCGTCGAGGTCAAATATATCCTGGATGTGCGGGACTTTTCCGGTTCTCCGGATGCCGCGCTTTTTACGAAATCCATCGACACGATCCTGAATGACCCCGAAATCAAGGTCGTCGTCGAGACCATTGGCGGCACAAAATTTGCCTACCCTTATGTGCGCCGGTGCCTCGAGAGCGGGCGCAGCGTCTGCACCTCCAACAAGGAGATGGTCGCGACCTACGGCGCAGAGCTGCTGGCCCTTGCCAAAGAGCACAGCGCGGCCTTCCTGTTTGAGGCCAGCGTCGGCGGCGGCACGCCGATCATCACCCCGATGCACCAGTGCCTGGCCGCCAACCATATCAGCAGCATCCGCGGCATCGTCAACGGCACGACGAACTTCATGCTGACGAAGATGAAGCGCGAGAACATGGGCTTTGACGAGGCCCTGAAAATTGCCCAGCAGCTCGGCTACGCCGAGACGAAGGACCCCGGCGACGATGTGGATGGCCGCGATGCCTGCCGCAAAATCGCCATTCTGGCCAGCCTCGCCTGCGGGCATCACGTCTACCCGGACAACATCCCGACCCGCGGCATCCGCGACATCACCGTTGCTGACATCAAGGCCGCCGAAAAGCTCGACAGCGCCATCAAGCTGATCGCCTGGTACAACGAGGGCGGGGACGGTCAGATGGCCGCGGGCGTCGAGCCGATGCTCGTCTCCAACTCGAACCAGCTGGCGGGCGTCGATGACGTGTTCAACGCCGTTTTGATGAAGGGCGATATGCTCGGCGACGTCGTGTTCTACGGCAAGGGCGCGGGCAAGCTGCCCACCGCCAGCGCCGTTGTGGCCGACGTCATTGACGCTTTGAAAGAGGGCGTCAAGGTACACGACTCGCTGTTCTGGAAGCCCGCCGAGAAGCCGGAGGGTATGCTCGCGGACAGGAACACCTACCCGTGGTATCTGCGCGTGACCGGTGTGGCGGCGGTGCTGCTGCCCAGCGTGGCCGGTGCGGGCCATGTGGTCTTTGAGGACAACGGCGAGGCCGCCTATCTGGTCGATGCCGCCACGTCTGCGGATATTGCCGCTGTCACGGAGAAAATCGAAGTGCTGAGCGGCAAGGTCGCGCTGGCCATGAAGAAGCTGGAAGACTGAGAGGGGGGCAGGGTATATGGTAACTGTAACCGTCCCGGCCACCAGCGCCAACGTCGGCGCCGGGTTTGACTCGCTGGGTCTGGCCGTTTCGATGCACAACGTCTTTACGTTTGAGGAATCGGACCGCATTCAGATTTCGTCCGTCGATGGGACCCACGTCCCGGCGGGCAGCAACAACCTGGTCTACCGCTCGGCCCGGGTCGTCTATGACCAGCTGGGCATCCCGCTGAAGGGTCTGCGCATCACCCAGCGCAACGACATCCCGATGGCGCGCGGCCTCGGGTCCAGCTCGGCCTGCATCGTGGCGGGCATCATGGGCGCGAACGCCCTGCTGGGCGACAAGCTGACCGAGCGCCAGATGCTGACGCTGGCGACGGCCATCGAGGGCCATCCCGACAACGTCGCCCCCGCCATGCTGGGCGGCTTTGTGACCAGCGTCATCGACGAGGGCCAGGTCTACAGCGTCAAGAAGGACATTGACCCCGAGCTGGCGTTTGCGGCGTTTGTGCCGGACTTCCGCCTGCTGACCAGCAAGGCGCGCGCGGCGCTGCCCGCCATGGTCAGCCATAAGGATGCCGTCTACAACCTGTCCCGCGCGGCGCTGGCCACGGCGGCCTTCTGCGAGGGCAACTACGCGCTGCTGGGTGTGGCGACCAAGGACGTGCTGCACCAAAAGTACCGCCTGCCGCTGATCGAGGGCGGCGACGACGTCTTTGAGCTGGCGCAGGACCTGGGTGCGCAGGCCGTTTACATCTCGGGCGCCGGGCCGACCATCATGGCCGTTGTGCACAAGGACGACACCGAGTTTTTCACCCGCGCAGAGGCAGCGCTGGCTGCGGACAGCCCGCTGCACCATTTTACCGTGCATCGTCTGCTGGCCGACAACATCGGCGCAGTGGTGAGCTGATACAGGAACAGGGGAGAGAGTACACCAATGGGCTTGATCGTACAAAAATTCGGCGGCTCCTCGGTCAAGGACCGGGACCGCATCTTCAACGTGGCGCGCATCGTCATGAACACCCGCAACGCCGGCAACGACGTTGTCGTGGTCGTCTCGGCGCAGGGCGACACCACCGACGACCTGATCGCCAAGGCGGCGGAGATCACCTCCGACCCGTCCCACCGCGAGATGGATATGCTGCTGGCCGCAGGCGAGGAGATTTCGATTTCCCTGCTGACGATGGCTTTGCAGGAGCTGGGCGTCTCCGCCATCAGCCTGACGGGCTGGCAGGCGGGCTTCAATACAGACCGCGCCTACTCCAAGGCGCGCATCAAGCGCCTGGACACCGAGCGTGTCGAGAGTGAGCTGGCGCGCAACCGTGTGGTCGTCGTGGCAGGCTTCCAGGGCCTGAACCGCTCCGACGACATCACGACGCTGGGCCGCGGCGGCAGCGATACCTCCGCCGTGGCGCTGGCCGCTGCGCTGCACGCGGACCGCTGCCAGATCTTCACCGACGTCGAGGGCGTCTACACCGCAGACCCGCGCAAGATCCCCAAGGCAACCAAGCTCAAGGAGATCACGTTTGACGAGATGCTCGAGCTGGCGTCCCTGGGCGCGCAGGTGTTGAACAACCGCAGCGTCGAGCTGGCCAAAAAGTACAATGTCGAGCTGGAGGTCATCTCCAGCATCAATCCGGTGCCCGGCACCGTTGTTAAGGAGGAGACCAAAGTGGAAGGTATGCTCATCAAGGGTGTTGCAAAGGACACCGACGTCGCCGTTTTGACCGTGAAGGACGTGCCGGATGTGCCCGGTATGTCGTTCAAAATTTTCAGCCTGCTGGCCCAGAAGAACATCAACGTTGACATCATTCTGCAGACCACGGGCCGCGACGGCAAGAAGGACATGAGCTTCACCGTGCCCCTGGGCGACGCCGAGAGCGCCGTTGCCGCGCTGAAAAACGCCACGCACCGCATCGGCGGCGGCGACATCACCGTTGACAAGACCTGCGCGAAGGTCTCCATCGTCGGCGCGGGTATGCAGAGCCACTCCGGCGTGGCCTCCACGATGTTCGAGGCTCTGTTCAACCAGAACATCAACATCAAGATGATCTCCACCAGTGAGATCAAGATCAGCGTCATCATCGACGAGGCCGACGCCGACAAGGCAGTTGCCGCCATCCACGACGCATTCATCAACTGATTGTAAGGTCTTATATAGAGGGAAATGGGTCGTCCCCCGTGCACACGATGGTGCACGGGGGACGTTGTTGTTAGGGTAAACGGGCAGAACCCTTCCGGCCTTGCTGACGCGCGGCCACCTCCCCTGATGGGGAGGCTTTCTCGCGGGCACAGCCCGCGCAAAAAGACGCCCCATCAGGGGAGCTGGCCGAGTTTACGAGGCCTGAGGGGTTCTGCCCGTTACCATTTATTACAAAAGCTTCTCACCTGCTGCAAACTTCGCCGTCAGCTTACCCTTGCCAAGGTACGCATACCGCTCCAAACGCTCTGCAGCGCTGAACGCCCGCATATTTTTAAGCGGGTCATCATCCAGCACCAGCGCGTCAAACGCATAGCCGTCCTCAAACAGGCCGACCTTCTCGCCAAAATCGGCCCAGAAATCTCCGCCGCCGACAGTCGCCATATACAGCGCCTCCACCATCGTCAGCGGCTTTTCACTCTGGTCGATATACCGCCAGCGCAGCTTGCTGACCTGCACGGCGGTAGCCATGACCGTGAACAGGTCCAGCGTCTGACCGCCGGCCACGTCGCTGCCCAGGCCGACGCGCCAGCCGCCGCGCAGGTAGTGCGCCGCGGGGGCAATGCCCGCAATGACATTCTCGTTGCTGGTGGGGCAGTGGGCGATCATGACGCGGTTCTGCTTCATCAGCGCGGCCTCGTCATCGGGGCTGTAGATGCAGTGCGCCATGACGGTGGGCACGCCGCCGCCGAACAGGCCGTACCGGCTGTAGCTCTCGCCGTAGAATTTTGTGCCGGGGCACAGCTCGGCGACCCACGCGATCTCACCCGGATTCTCGGACAGGTGACTCTGCGCAGGTACGTTGTATTCTCTTGCCAGTTCGCCGAGACCGCGCATATACTCGTCACTCGTGCTGGGGGTGAAGCGCGGCGTAATCATCGGGCGCACCGGGCCCGCGTGCAGGGTGTTTTCGGCGCGGCAGGTATCCAGCCAGCGGCGCGTCTCGGCCAGACCCGCGGCGGCGGACGGCTCACGGTAGCAGTCAGGGCTGTTGCGGTCCATACCCAGCTTGCCGACAAAGGCGGAAAGCCCCGCGCCGCGCAGCTGGTGCATCAGTTCGAGCGTTGCGTCGGTGTGCAGCGTCGCAAAGATGCAGGCGCGCGTTGTGGCGCTGTTTTTCAGGTCGCGCACAAAATAGGAGTAGCCCAGCCTGGCGTAGGCCGGGTCGGCGTAGTGGGCTTCCTCGGGGTAGGTGTACTGCTGCAGCCAGTCCAGCAGCTCCAGATCCATTGCCGTGCCGCAATAGCTGTACTGCGGTGCGTGCAGATGCAGGTCCACAAGACCCGGCGTGATGATTTTACCCGTATAGTCGAGAACTTCCACCCCGGCAGGGGCAGTCTCGCTGAATCCGGCGCACAGGCCGTTTTCACACAGCAGATAGCCCTCGCGGACGCGGAGGGTGTCCGGGGCGGGGGTGTCGAGGAAGGTGCCTTTCAGGGTGAAATGATGCATAGTGTTTTTCTCTCACTTTCGTAGGATTGATTAAGGTTGACGTTATAATTGGTTTGAAATGCTCATATTTCACGGATGTGACTTATTGTATGTAGACTCATTTCGCTCGACAAAGCTACTCTTAGAGTAAAGGGGATGTGCACATGGATATTGTGAAAGTTTTTGGTAATAACCTCAGAAAATACAGAATGGCACAAGGCATGTCACAAGAAGCCTTTGCGGATAAGTGTGGAATGCACCGCACCTATATTAGTGCAATTGAATGTTATCGGCGCAGTATATCACTTGAGAACATTCAGCGTATAGCGGATGCGCTTGAAATTGAGGCATATAAACTTTTTCTGGAGGAATAAATTATGGCAGATTGCATTGTTGAAAAGTTTTATCAAAAGATGAAGCATGTAAACTTTGAAACATATGGCATATTAGATTCCAATAATCAGATTCATACGCTAGGAACAGATTCAAAGATTATCGGAAGAATCTTTGAAATGTTTGCACAGCCAATTCTTGAAGAAATCGCGACAGAATTAAATATGACGTTGAAAACGCCAGAATCGCAAACAGTATACCCTGACTTTGTAATGTTTAAAGAGGAAAAGCCGGAGGAGAAAATTGCGATTGATATAAAAACTACATATGTAAGTACAGATCAGTCTATAATCAAGTTTACACTTGGATCATATGGCTCTTATATGAGAAACAATACGAAAAACATAGCATATAGATATACGGATTACAGCAAGCATTATGTGATAGGGTTTATCTATAAGAGAAATGATCGTGCGCAGGAAAGCCGCGTATACAAATACGAAAATCGTAAGGAGGTCATTTTTCCCTATACAAATGTGAAATACTTTATGGAGGAAAAGTATAAAATTGCAGGGGATAAACCGGGGTCTGGCAATACGGAAAACATAGGCTCATTTCCAACAAGGAACTTTTTAGAACTTCAAAATGGACAAGGGCCTTTTAGCGAGTTAGGCCAAGATGTATTTGATATTTACTGGAAATATTACCCCAAATACCGTGCCACCGAAAAACCGTATACATCGCTTTCCGAATTTCTTGTGTGGTTACCAGTGCATATTGATTCTGTCGAATTGCTACATGACTTTGATGCCGATATTGTCCTTGGAAACATTGAAAAATATAAGGGACAGCATTCTTAAATAAGAGTATACAACGTGGGGAAGGCGAAAACAGCTTTCCCCACTTATCTTTTAATTGCTAAAACTTCAATCATTGGGTGGCGGTTTGCCTCTTTTGCCCCTATATGATAAAAATGATTTTGCTCGTACCAAGTAAAATCTGACCAATACTGAAATAGATGATCGTTTTTGCGAAATTCATTTTCTTTCCACATGGATAAGCAGACGTTAGCGGGTGTCTCATGTGCATATTCGGCAAGTGCGATGGCCTCTTCCTCGGGCCATTCTCCCACATAGGAGGTGTCTCTTCCGATGTAAGGGGGATCAAGGTAAATGTAATCGTTTGCGGAAGCATATGCAAAAGTCTTTTGCCAAGAACAGCACTCAAATTTCCAATCTTTTCCGTCCATGGCTTTTTCCATCATATCTACTTGATTACAGATTTTTGTGATGTAGGCTTTAGAAAATCTGTTGGGCTTTTGACAAAAAGGAACATTAAATTGTCCGCATCTATTGAAGCGAATCATCCCATTGAAATCGGAACGATTCAAAAAAAGAAAATAAAGGGGATCGCCGTTTTTATTGAACTCGTTTCGCATTTGAATATAGTATTCTCCACCAAAGCGCTCTAATTCTTTCCCATGATATTCGAGAAAACATCTTACAGATTGGCTTGTGATGGACTTGTTTTGAATCCCTTGATATAATTTGATTATATAACGATTTTTATCAGTGAGAATGGCTTTTGAAGGAGCTATATTTAGCGCAACAACTCCAGTCCCAACAAAAGGCTCAATCCAAATTCCCTTGCTGTCCCTATTTACATTTTTTCGAATAAACGGAATGAGCTTCGTTTTTATGCCCTGACATTTAATAGGGGGAACCAAAATCTTGTCATTCATTCATTTGACCTCATGTCGTTTGTTTAAAGGAAGGGGCTTTGCTCTACCAATGAGCAATAACATAATGATTATTATGCAAAACAGTCACTAACGCACGTCCAAAGGAAATGCTACTACATTGGAAATAGCCTATAGTACGCTATCCCTTCCTATTATAAACAATCTACCCCATCTGTTGCAAGTTTTTTATTTACTTTACGTCGCTAAAGCGGTATAATACTAATATCTATTGATGTTTGAAAGGAATAACGATTTGGAACGTAAACAACTCGCGCCCGGCGTTTGCATTACAACGCTGGATGCTTCTAAATTCAACCGCTGCCGCATCACGCTGCATCTGCGCTTTCCGGCAAAGCGGGAATCCGCCACCGACGCCGCGGTGCTGGCCCTTGTGCTGGAACGCGGCTACGCGGCCTGCCCCGATATGACCGCGCTGTCCCGCCGCCTGGCTGAGCTGTACGGCGCGGACCTCGGCGTTGACCTGGCCAGCGCGGGCACGGACCGCGTGCTCTCCGCCGATATCTGCGGCATCAAGGACGCTTACGCGCTGGCGGGGGAGAACCTGACCGCTGCCTACGCCGACATTGTGTTCGGCACGATCTTTGACCCGTATCTCGTGGACGGCGCGTTCGACCCCGAGGCCGTGCGCATCGAGACCGAGACCCAGGCCCGCCGCCTTGAGGCCGAGTTCAACTCGAAACGTCTCTACTGCGTGCGGCAGGCCCGCCGCAAATTCTACGGCGACACCCCCGCGGGCATCGAGCTGGGCGGCTACCCCGGCGAGCTTGTCAATGTGACGCCGCAGAGCCTCAAGGCCGAGTATGACCGCATCCTCTCCACCGCGTACATCGACGTGATGGTGCAGGGCGTCGATGAGGCCCGCGTGGCCGATATGCTGCTGAAAAAGCTCGACGGCATCCGCCGTGACCCGCGCCCGTTTGCCGCGCCCGTCGCCATGCCCGCCACGCCGCTGCGCCATTTTAAAGAGGAGATCCCCGGCCTGACCCAGGCCAAGCTCTGTATGCTGTTCACCACGGGCGAGGCCAACCCCAACCCGCCCAGTGTCAGCATCCTGCGCGTCGCCATGAGTGTGCTGGGCGGCTCTGCCACCAGCCGTTTGTTCCGCAACGTGCGCGAGAAACAGTCCCTTTGCTACTACTGCGGTTCTGCCGCCCAGCGCGCCACCGGCGTCATGATGATCGACTCCGGCGTCGAGCCGGGCAAGGAGCAGCAGGCCGAGGCCGCCATCATTGCCGAGCTGGAGGGCCTGAAAAACGGCCCCATTACCCAGGAAGAAGTGGACGACTGCCGCCGTGGTCTTTTGTCCAGCATGGACGCACTCGGCGACAGCCTGGCCGCGCTGGAAAACTGGTACTACGGCCAGATCACACGCGGCGAGCCGCTCTACCCGCCGGAGTACGGCAAGGTGCTGACCAGCGCCGTCAGCTTGGACGAGGTGCGCCAGACGCTGCAGAGCTACAGCTATTCGGTCTGCTACGCCGTGACCGCCGAGCCGGGCACGCAGGGGAAGGGAGGCAGCGAGGATGTTGAATAACGATCACGAGAGCTTCGCCGCTGCCCAGGCGCGCGCCGCTGCCGCCGTCAGCTGTGAAAGCGTCGTGCTGCCCAGCGGCCTGACCGTGCTCTGCCGCACGATGCCGGGCTACAGCAGCGTCCACGCGATTTACGCCACGGGCTTCGGCTCCGTCCACCGCGCGTTCAGGCTGGACGGCAAACAGATCACACTGCCCGCCGGTACGGCGCATTTCCTGGAGCACAAAATGTGCGAGACGCCCAAGGGCGACTCCTTCACCTTCTACGCCAAGACCGGCGCGTCGGCCAACGCCTTTACCAGCTATGACCGCACCTGCTACCTGTTCTCGGCGACCCAGAAAATTGACGAGAACCTTGACATTCTGCTGGGCATGGTCGGCAAGCCGTGGTTCACCAAGGCCACGATTGCCAAGGAGCAGGGCATCATCGGGCAGGAGATCAAAATGTACGATGACAGCCCCGACTGGCGGCTGCTGAACGCGCTGTTCCGCTGCCTCTACGCCGACCACCCGCTGCGCGACGACATCGCGGGCACGGTGGAGAGCATTGCCGAGCTGACGCCCCAGATGCTCTACAGCTGCACCAGGGGGTTCTACGCGCCGTCCAATATGGTGCTGAGCGTCGCGGGCAAGATCACGCTGGCGCAGGCTGTGGACGCCTGCAAGCGCAACGGCTTGTACCGCGCCCGCGCCCCGCATGAGGTCGAGTGGGACATCCCGGCGCAGACCGGCCCGCTGCCCCACAAGGAAGCGTTCTTCACGATGCCTGTCACGAAGCCCTGCTTCGGCGTGGCCTACCGCGAGGAGCCGCTGGCCGAGGGTGACCTGAAGCGCGAGCTGCTGCTGGACATGCTGGGCGATCTGGTCGTCGGCGGCCTGACGAAGCTCTACCGCCGTCTGTACGATGAAGCGCTGGTCAACCCCGAGTTCTCCGGTGACTTTATCGCCGTGCGCGGCGCCTGCACTGTGGCCTTTACCGGCGAGAGCGACACCCCGCGCCAGGTCGTGGACCTTTTACAGGAGGAGATCGAGCGGATGCGCCGCGAGGGAGTTGACCCCGAGGTCTTTATGCTTGTGAAAAACCAGATGTACGGCGAGCTGCTGGGCGACGTGGAGGCCGTGGACGATGCCGCCGAGGAGGCCGCCGCGGCCTGCCTGAAGGGCCGCACGCTGGCGGACGAGATTGCCGCGCTGGCCGCACTGACCGTGGAGGACGCCAACGCCCTGCTGCAGACGGCCCTGCGGGAGGAAAACCGCGCCTACGTGCAGATCGACCCGGCAGAAAAATAACGAGGTTAAGTTGAAAATGGTCTATCATGTGCAATTTCCCGGGTTGGGCCTGGATCTGACGGTCAACCGTGTGGCGCTGGCCATCGGCGGGTTCAACATTTACTGGTACGGCGTCATCATCGCGGCGGGCATGCTGCTGGCGATGCTCTACGCCTTCCGCAATGCCGTGGACTACGGCATCGACTCGGACCGTCTGGTGGACGTTGTGGCCATCGGCACGGTCATGGCCATCGTCTGTGCCCGTATTTATTACGTAGCTATGGCACCCTTTGCGTATCAAAGCCTCTGGGAGATGATCGACATCCGCAAGGGCGGCATCGCCATCTATGGCGCGGTCATCGGCGCGTTTGTGTTCGGCGCCCTGGCCGCCAAATGGCGCAAGGTGCCGCTGCTGCCGTTGTTTGACCTGGTGTCGCTGGGCTTTCTGATCGGGCAGGGCATTGGCCGCTGGGGCAACTTTGTCAATCAGGAGGCCTTCGGTACAAACACGACGCTGCCTTGGGGCATGTACAGCGAGGGCACGGAGGCGTATCTCAAATCCGTGCAGGTCACGCTGCCCGCGGGCGTGACCGTGGACCCCGCCGCGCCGGTGCACCCGACGTTTTTGTATGAGAGCATCTGGTGTCTGGTTGGCTTCGCCGTGCTGGCTTCGCTTTACAAAAAACGGCGGTTCAACGGACAAATCTTCCTTGGCTATATCATCTGGTACGGCCTGGGCCGCGCCTGGATCGAGGGGCTGCGCACCGACTCGCTGCTGATCGGCAATACCGGTCTGCGCGCCAGCCAGCTGGTGGCGATTGGGTCGGTTGTCGTGGCCGCCGCGCTTATGGTCATCGGTCTGCGCAATGCCAAGGGCAAGCCGCTCATGGTGCCGCTGGCTGTGAAGGACCTGAAAAAGCAGGCCGAGGCAGGGGACCGCTTCACGGCGGACACCCTGCCCGCCGGCGCACCCCACGCTGAGTTTGTCAAGGCCACCGATGCCATGAATGCGCGTCTGGATGCGCTGGATTTGAGCGAGGTCGAGATCGAGGAAATCGAAACGCCGAAGGAATAAACAAACGCTTTGCAGCGCGGCGATAGGCGCTGCTGGTGTAAGACCCGACACCGTTTTGCCCGCCCCGGCGGACAAAAAATACATTTGAAAGAGGGAACTATCATGGGAGCAACTGTCATTGACGGCAAGGCGTTGGCATCAGCCACAAAGGCCGAGGCCGCAGAAAAGGTCAGGGAGCTGAAAAGCAGGGGCATCAACCCCTGCCTGGCGGTCATTCTGGTGGGCGAGAACCCCGCCAGCCAGGTCTACGTCCGCGGCAAGATCAACGACTGTGCGCAGTGCGGCATCGAGAGCCGCAGCATCAACCTGCCCGCCGACACCACGCAGGACGCCCTGCTGGCCGAGGTGAAGAAGCTGGCGGATGACTCCGCTGTGCACGGCATTCTGGTGCAGCTGCCGCTGCCCGCCCAGATCGACGAGAAGGCTGTCATCGACGCCATCCCGCCCGAGAAGGACGTGGACGGCTTCTCGCCCGTCAACGTGGGCCGTATGCAGATCGGCGAGCCGTGCTACCTGCCCTGCACCCCGGCGGGCTGCATCCGCATGATCGAGTCCACGGGCACCGACATTGCGGGCAAGAACGCCGTCGTCATTGGCCGCTCGAACATCGTGGGCAAGCCCGCGGCGCTGCTGCTGCTGGCGAAGAATGCCACGGTCACGATCTGCCACTCCAGGACGAAGAACCTGAAAGAAGTCTGCGCCGCCGCGGATATTCTCGTGGCCGCCGTGGGCCGCGAGGGCTTTGTGACCGGCGACATGGTCAAGCCCGGTGCCGTCGTCATTGATGTGGGCATCAACCGCGGTGCGGACGGCAAGCTGCATGGTGACGTGAACTTTGCCGAGGCTGCCGAAAAGGCCGCCTACATCACCCCCGTCCCCGGCGGCGTCGGCCCCATGACCCGTGCCATGCTCATGCTGAACACGGTGGAGGCGGCAGAGCGGCAGGGCCGCTAATAAAGGCTTCCCCCCCTTGAGGGAAGCTGTCCGCGAAGCGGACTGATGAGGGGCAACCTTGCCATTGCAGCCCACTGATGGGATACAACCGCAGACTTGCCCCTCATCCGGCCCTGCGGGGCCACCTTCAGTCTACGCGCTAAGAGCCGCCTACGGCGGTTGCGCTCCGACACGCGCCAGCGGGCGCAGCCCCTTGGGGGAAGGCAAAAGAAATTCTGAAATTTTAACCTTCCCACGCCCGAAAACCGCCTTGACAAGCTCCTGCATGATCTGATAACGCAGAAGGAGTATGTTGACTTCCTGATCGGACGGGACGGAGATTTCGACTTGCTTGCTTCTGCTGCCATCAAACGAGCTATCCGCAGTTACGGTTACGGCAATACCCATTTTACGCTCGTCCTGCCATACATGAAAGCAGAGTATCGTGACAACGAAAAGGAGTACCTTGACTATTATGATGAAGTCGAGGTGTGTGCTGAATCGTCCGAAGCTCACCAAAAGTCCGCTATCCAAGTCCGCAACCGAAGTATGACCGACCGAGCAGACCTTGTGGTATGCTGTATCCAACATAAAAGCGGTGGAGCATACCGCACGATACAGTATGCTGAGAAACAGGGCAAGGAGATAGTGAACCTTGCAGACGAAAACTGAATAAGCATCTGAAAAAAAGAATCAGGGCTATGCCTTCCGTCACATACGGTCACGGAGGACATAGCCTTTATCATTTATATTATACCGAAATATAGCTGTTTTGCTATCACTTAAATTCCGTTCTGCCATTTAGGGCGGCGGCAGTATTCGGGGAACAGAAAACAGAATGGGAGCTTGCTCCTGCCGGCAACAAATTCAAGGAACGCACCCGAATCGCCAACTATACAGGCTTGCCGGAACTGATGAGTATGTTCAAACAGGTTGCTGACGTGCGTACAGCAGACACACTCGATCTTGCTACGCCGGAAATGAAGTATCATATTGAGAACATCGAAGCAACAGAGTTTCAGAAAACGCTTGTACAGGAGTTGTCAGACAGAGCCGATGACGTGCAAAGTGGAAATGATCCTGTATAATAAAACTTGACACATAAGCCACAAGGAAATAAAATAGAAAAAAGGAAAAACGGAGGATATGAAGATGTCAAAGAAGAGAGCTTGTGTTCATAGCAAAAAAGTGGTATAATAAGAGATATGAAAAAAGAATATCAAGTAACAAATGTGGAGAATGCTACCACATGACTATCCGCCGCATGATACGGTATGGAGTTTTTATCGCCGAGCAAGAGAGAACGGCGTAAAGGCACTTTATCGGTATCCGACCATTCAGGCTGGATGTGCAGATGGCGGTTATAGAGGAACATTCCGGAATACTTTTGATGAATTTC
>ERZ773245.519-NODE-519-length-42198-cov-15.509100_pt1 | contig 42198 bp, 49 predicted proteins | sample MGYA00580988_ERZ773245 | MGnify/ENA primary metagenome ERZ773245 (study PRJEB29015, sample SAMEA2737792) | human gut metagenome | biome: human gut; feature: human-associated habitat; material: faeces | place: China | collected 2012 ... | reverse complement strand
GACTGGCAGAGCAACAGCGGGTAGTAGAAGCAAGCCAAATCGTATAGCAACACCCAACGCGGCAACGCCGCGCGCAGGTACTTCCATTCCGGAGGCATAAAGGCCATTCAAGATTGAGACTGCCAATCTAAACGCCTTTCTTTTGGACGGGCGACGCCCGTTTCCTTTCTCGGGAAAGAAAATGGGGGTCGCATTCGTGCAGCGCCTTTGGCGCTGCGTTCCCTCCGCGCCTGCGCGGAGTAAAAAGGGAGCCGGGAACCGGCTCCCTTTTTGTTTAGCAGAGCTTCGCGCCAGCAGGAATTTTATCATCCACCATAATAAGGTTGAGGACCTCCTCACCCTTCTCGGTGTGGACAGCAGAGAGCAGCATGCCGCAGCTCTCAAGCCCCATCATCTTGCGCGGGGGCAGGTTGACGATGGCGACGAGCGTCTTGCCGACGAGCTCTTCGGGCTTGTACCACTTGTGGATGCCGGAGAGGATCTGACGGTCGGTGCCGGTGCCGTCGTCGAGCGTGAAGCGCAGGAGCTTTTCGCTCTTCTTCACGGCCTCGCAGGATTTGACCTTGACGGCACGGAAGTCGGACTTGCAGAACGTGTCGAAATCGACCTTTTCCTCCGCCATCGGCTCAAACTCCATCGCGGGCAGCGCAGCCTTTTTCTGAGCCTCCTGAATGGCCTCAAGCTCTTCGAGCGCCTTCTGCGCGTCCACGCGCGGGAAGATGGCCTCGCCCTTGTGGACGGTGACGGTGGCGCTCAGGCTGCCCCACTTCGCGGCGCTGTCCCAGTCGCGGCAGCACTCGCACGCGCCGATCTGCGCGAAGATCTTCTCGCAGGAATCGGGGATGAACGGGGTGAGCAGCACCGTGCAGATGCGGATGCTCTCGAGGAGGTTGTACATGACGGAAGCGAGGCGGGGCTTGTTGGCCTCGTCCTTGGCGAGCGCCCAGGGTGCGGTCTCGTCGATATACTTGTTGGCGCGCTGGATGCACTTGAAGATGAGCTCAAGCGCGTTCTGGAACTGGAACTTCTCCATCTCGGCCTCATACTTGCCGCGAAGAGCCGAGAGCTGAGAGATGAGCTCGTCGTCGAGCGCATCGGCCTGACGGCTTTCCGGCAGCGTGCCGCCGAAATATTTTTCGACCATGGCCGTCGTGCGGGAGACGAGGTTGCCGAGGTCGTTGGCGAGGTCGACATTGATGGTGTTGATGAGCAGTTCATTCGAGAAGTTGCCGTCCGAGCCGAACGGGAACGTGCGCAGCAGGAAGAAGCGCAGCGCGTCCACGCCGAAGCGCTCGGCGAGCACATACGGGTCAACGACGTTGCCCTTGGACTTACTCATCTTGCCGCCGTCCATGACGAGCCAGCCGTGGCCGTAGACGTGCTTGGGAAGCGGCATGCCCATACTCATGAGCATCGCGGGCCAGATGATGGAGTGGAAGCGGACGATCTCCTTGCCGATGAAATGCACATCGGCAGGCCAGAAGGTCTCGTAGTCGCTGTCGGGATATTTGTCGTTCATGAAGCCGAGCGCCGTCGTGTAGTTGAACAGTGCGTCGATCCAGACGTACACGACATGCTTGGGGTCGAAGTCAACGGGGATGCCCCACTTGAAGCTCGTGCGGGAGACGCAGAGGTCCTCCAGGCCCGGGTCAATGAAGTTGTGGACCATCTCGTTGACGCGGGAGCGCGGCAGCAGGAAGTCCGTGTTGACGAGCAGGTCACGCACGCGGTCCGCGTACTTGGACAGGCGGAAGAAATAGGCCTCCTCCTCGGCGTCCACAACAGGGCGGCCGCAGTCGGGGCAGCAGCCGTTGACGAGCTGGCTCTCGGTCCAGAAGCTCTCGCAGGGGGTGCAGTACTTGCCGACATACTTGCCCTTGTAGATGTCGCCCTTTTCATACATCTTCTTGAAGATTTTCTGGATGGCGGCAACATGGTAGTCGTCAGTGGTGCGGATGAAGCGGTCATAGCTGATGTTCATCAGCTTCCACAGATCCTTGACGCCCTTGGGGCCCTCGACGATGTTATCGACGAACTGCTGCGGCGTAACGCCGGCCTCCTTGGCCTTCAGCTCGATCTTCTGGCCGTGCTCGTCGGTGCCGGTCAGGAACTTGACGTTGTAGCCCTGTAGCCGCTTGTAGCGGGCCATAGCGTCGGTAGCGACGGTGCAGTAGGTATGGCCGATGTGCAGCTTATCGCTGGGATAATAGATCGGCGTTGTAATGTAGAATTTTTTCTGATCCATCTGTGATTTCTCTCCTTATATAAACAAACCTGTGTGGTGTGTTTTTTACGTTTATGACGTGCCTTGTAGGGGGCGGCGTCCCCGACGCCCCGCAAGCCTCCCCTTTCAGGGGAGGTGGCCGAGCGCAGCGATGGCCGGAAGGGTTCTGCCCGTTCGCCGCAGTTACGCGCTTTCCCGGGCACTTTACCCTTTACAAGGCGCGTCCGCAGGGGCCGCGCATCTGCGGCCCGCAGCCGTGCCTTGACGACTATTTGCGGGAAAATCGTGCGCCGATCATGCCCAACCCCTGCATAGGGCTAGAACCCTATCGGCTTCACCCCGCACGCCTCCAGCGCGTGCCTGCACAGCACCTCGGTGCTGTCGATGAAGAACTTGCCCAAGTGCTCGTCCCGCTTAACGAGGCTCAGCTCTGTGCAGCCCAGCACGGCCATGTCGCAGCCCTGCTTTTTCAGGTCGTGCACCGCCGCGCCGAACTTTGCCATATCGGCGCGTTTGCCCTGCTTGATGTCGTCATAAATGACCGACATGACCTCCTGCTGGTGCTCCTCCGACGGTACCGCCCAATCAATGCCCTGCGTCTGGCAGGCGAGCTGATACGTCTCGGCGGCCAGCGTGCCGTCCGTTGCCAGAATGCCCAGCTTTGTGCAGCCTGCCGCCTTAGCATCCGCTACAGTCAGCCGCGGCATGTTCAGCACAGGCACGGGCAGCGCCTCGGCCAGGCGGTCATAAAAATAGTGCGCAGTGTTGCATGGAATCGCCAGCACCGTTGCACCGTAGTGTACCAGGCTGAAGCCATCCTGCTCCATCACAGCAAACGGATCATCCTTGCTTTTACCCATGATGAACGCTGTGCGGTCCGGTGTCGACGCGCGGGACGAGATGACAATGTCGATATGGTCCTGGTCGCACGTCGCGGGTGTGTGGTCGATCAGCATCTGATACAGATAGCAGCTGGCCGCAGGTCCAAGCCCTCCCAGGATTCCCAGCACCTGTTTTTGTGGTTTTGTCTGCAGCGTGGCACACCCCTCCTTATAATACACTTATAGTATATTATAAGGCTAACTGCGCAATTATGCAAGGGCAAGGGCGGCGGTTTTCGGGAGATTCGCAATAAAAAACGCCCTGCATTTTCATGCAACGTGTCTGTGGTGGACCCTAATTTCAATTCAATTATATTGCAGACCGCCCCCCTGCCTCCCTTGTCAAAGGGAGGTGGCGCCGCAGCGCCGGAGGGATTCCTATCCCGCTGGCGCCCCTATTTCTTTAAGCTCCCCGTAGGGGCCGGGCATGCCCGGCCCGCACGCCTCCGTAAGCTCTCCGCCAATCTTAAACAACAACATCCCACGCCAACCACCCCGGCCACATCAGCTTCCGCCCGCGCGGAATCTCCCGCGCCCTAAAAACAGCCCGCGGGGCTGTTTTTGCCCCGCGGTACGCTGGACGCGGGGCCCGGGCTTTTCGATTCCCACACGGGTCACCTTTTACGCCCGACACCTATTAAAAAGCGCATACAAAGAAAAAAGCACTACCTCAAATGAAGTAGTGCTTTTTGGTGAACCAAACACGAACAAAAACGAACCGCGCTCTCGGCCGTTTGTTCGGTATTTTTTCCGTGTAAAAATCTCTCTTTGCTGTCGCTCGCGGCGGTTCCGTTATCGGGGCCGCCGCTTTTTTTGCTTTCCGGGCCCGGCGGGAGGGGCTCGACGTCGCCAGCACTGTCAAGCATTTCGGCGTAACTGATTTGTTTACCGCCGCGCACGTTGAAATAAATAACGATTCGGTCGTCGTAGACGTACACGGAATTTATGAACGTCTCGACAATGCGCCGCCGAAACTCGGCCTCAAGGGGGTCACCATTGCAAAATTGTTTTAACCACGCAACGACCTCGTCGCGGGTGTACGTTATAGCCGCCGCGATCTTGAGCCCGGAGAGCTCGGCCTCGAGCTCGCTTTTCTGCGCCTCAAGCTCGACGACGTGCTTATTTATACGATCGACCGCCGCCGCGCTGGGCGCCGCAAAGAGCAAGTCGGTCGTTTTGTCGAGATCGCGGTCGAGCTTTGCAATGCGGGCCTCGAGGACGCTGACACGCTGCCCGTCAAAACTCTCTTTGTAGCACTCGACGACGCGATCGGCGATATACTCGAGCCGTTCCGGGGCCAACACATACGCGCACGTTTGCTCGACGATATACCACTCGAGAAAATCTTTGTCCTCGGTTTTCTTTCCGCAAGCTCGCTCGCGCTTTTTCGTCCTGCAAATATAATGCCTGTAATATTTGCCACTGCGCCCCTTGCCGCCGCCCGACATGAGCGGCGCCCCGCAATAACCACAAAACGCCTTGCCGCACAAAATGAACGGCTCGGCCGCCTTATATGCGGCAGGGGCGCGGCGGTTCTTTTCGGTACGCGCCAGCGCGGCCTCGAAAAGTTCGTCGTCAATCAGCCGGGGCCACTCGACGGGAATGCCGCGCCACATACCGCGGCCCGTGTATTTCTCGTTCCGCAATATCGAGCCGATTATATTGTCGCTCACCTTGCGCCCGTTGGCTTTTGTATCGAGGCCGCGGCGCTGCATTTCGCGGTATAGCTCGGCGGGCGTCTCCCCTTTTGCGTATGCCTCGAAAACGTGCTTGACGAACTCGGCCCGATCGCCGTCGGGAATGGCGCTCTCACCCTCGAGGCGATACCCATACGGAACAGAGCCCGTATTATGCAAGCCTTTTTTCGCGCTCGTCGTCATGCCGCGCAAGACCTTTTTTCGGAGGTCACGGCTATAATACTCGGCGGACGCCTCGAGAATTGCCTCGAGAATAATACTCTCGTCGCCCTCGCCGATATTTTCCATTGCGGAAAGCACCGAAACGCCGTTTTGCTTGAGCTTGTGTTTATAGAGAGCGCTGTCGTATCGGTTACGGGCGAAACGGTCGAGTTTCCAGACGATAACGCGGTCGAACTGCCGCTTTTTACTGTCGTCAATCATGCGTTGAAAATCTGGCCGCTCGTCTGTCTTACCGCTGATCGCGCGGTCGGCGTAGATACCGACGACCATGAGCCCGCACCGCTCGGCATAGGCACGACAATCGGCTATTTGATCTTCAATACTGCGCTCGCGCTGGTGAGTGCTGCTATACCGGGCGTAAATTACCGCCCGCGGCGTTCCGTCGAACGCGGCCCCGGCGGCTTGCGCGGCCCGCGGCATTATTTCGCCGCCTTTGCCGCACGAACGGGCACGATCTCGAGCTTGATTCGGGCATAGTACACACGACCGCGCTCGGGCTCGTCCTCGGGCTCGAAATAATCGACCTTAAAACCGACGACCTCGACACCGCGGCGGCGGGCCCGGTTTATGAAATCGGTATCGTCGCCGGGAATATTGCCAACCATAAAACCGTTGACATAAACGCCAAACGTCGGGCCGTCGTCGTAGGTATACTCTTTCAATTCGACATTGAGGCCGTTATCAAACGGCGGCTTTTTGCGATAGATTTTCTTGAGAATGTCTTGCCGACTGGTTCCGTCGTCGTTGTTGAAAGTAACACCGCGAACCTTAAATTTGCGCGTATAGGTATCGGGCTTTTGTTCTGGCGCAGCGGCCCCGACGGGCGGCGCAGCTTTCGCGGGCTTTACCGGGTGGGCCTCGTACTCGGCGGGTTTATCGCGGTTCGCGTCTTTACACTGCCAGAAAATCAGCCCGCCGCCGATTGCACCGCACACAATGACGCCGACAATATCGAGCGCGGCGAGAGAACTAACGGCATAAATAACGAACAGAACGCCGACGATCAAGCGCCAGTTTGCTTTTACAAATTTCATAGTAGACCCCTTTCTAACAGTAAAAGACAAAAACGAACCAGACCCCGCGAACGAAAACGGGGAGAATTACTTTTTGACCGCCGCCCCGGTGAGGGCCGCGTCGGCGGCGCTGATCGTCGCGGCCGCGTCCGAGACGACGGCGGCAGCGTTGCGAGAACTAATTTCATACTCGCGGGCGAGCGTAGAATCGACCGCCATTTTGCCGCGTTCATCGAGAGCGCGGTATTTTTTTATTGCGTCAGCCTCGCCCGGGGTTAAAACGAGCTCTCGATTTAATGAACCAGAGCGGGAAACGATTTTCCCCTCGCCGAGCCCATCGGCAGAAATCCCGAGTTCGTCACAAATTTTAATTATGTTTGTGACAGACGCCTTAAGTATGCCCCGGCGGAATATGCTGTCGAGCGTGGAGTTCGGAAGCCCGACAGATTGAGAAAACGCCTTGACCGTGCCGTAACGCTCGACAATAAGATTCTTCAGATCGCTTTCAACTGACACAAAAATCACCTCTAAGTATATTATATTCCAGAATTTCGGAAAGTAAAGAGAGTTTGCGAAATTTCAGAAAATTATTCCGAATTTTCGCAAAAACATATTGACAATTCCGAAATATCGGATTATAGTATTATTGCAATCCGAAAATTCGGAACGCAACCCATAGTACAGAAAGAGGCGAACGAAATGGTATACCCAACGTTGGAAAACTACATCAAAAAAAGCGGGCTCAATAAAACAGAAATCGCCCGCCGCACAGGAACGCCCGCGTCTACGTTTTACGCAAAGCTCGCGGGCGAGAGCGATATTAGTCTCGAGTTTGCGCTCAAGGTGAAAGAGGTCGTCGGCGCCGACGAATCCGTCGAGGATTTGTTCAGAAAGAGCGGGCCGACCCCGGCGGCATAAGAAAGGCGGCAGACAATGGAAAACGAAAATATGGGGTACTACGATGAGCGGGCGCTTTTTGTTGACGGCCTCGGCCAGCTGTTGAAAACTGCATACCTCGGCGTGACGGCACTGCGCTACATCTACCCGGAACAATCAAGCAACGGCATGGAATCCGTAGAAATTCAGTTCGGAGGCGCCGGAAAGCGCACGGTCTGCATTGAGCTCGACAGCCGCGCGGCCATTATCAAAGACGTTTTGCGAGGGTGCGAATAATGACTCTCGGAGAATTACTCGAGGCCGTACCGCCCGCGACATACGTTTTTATAACGGTCGAATATGCAAGCGCCGCCCGCGCAGAGGGCACGATTTACGGCCCGCGGGAGAGGCTGAACATTCCGCAAGACCTAGAGGCGGCGCCCGTTACCTGCCTCTATCCCGACCGTTTCGGCAACCGAACCGCGGGCGGCCTTGCGATATTTGTGAGGGAGGCTTGAACAATGCCGGGATATACGAGAGAGGATTTGAAACGATTGCAAGCCATGAGCCTCGACGACAAAATCGAGCACTCAATTTCAATGATAGAAATTTTCTATATGAGGGAACGCGGCGGTTGCTATTACAGCTTTTCGGGCGGCAAAGACAGCACGGTTCTAAAGTCGATTATAGAGATCGACTATAACGGTTCGCTCGTTAAGGACGTTCCCCTCGTATTCTCGGACACTGGCCTCGAATACCCGGAAATTCGTAAATTTGCCATGTCACAAGAGAACGTGACGGTCATTCACCCGAAACTGAATTTTGTCGAAGTTCTGCAAAAATACGGCTACCCCATCATTAGCAAGCACGTATCGAACGGAATCGAGGGCGCCAGATTGACGCCGAACGGCTCGCGGGCCCGCCGCATACGCGGCGAGTACACTTTGCGCGACGGCAGCCGCTCGAAATACGATCTCTCGAAGTGGGCGCCGCTGATGGATTTACCGATAAAAATCAGCGACAAGTGCTGTCAAGCCATGAAAAAAGGCCCGATGCACATATACGAGCGGGCCACGAAACGACACCCTATAACGGGCACGACTGCCGCCGAGAGCCTCATGCGTAAACGGTCGTGGATAGGCCACGGGTGCAATTCCTACTCAATCCAAAAGGGACGCGCCGCAAAAAGCAACCCTCTCGCCCCGTGGCTCGAACAGGACATTTTGCACTACATAAAGCGCAACGACATCGAGATTTGCTCGGTTTATGGCGATCTCGTCTATACTGACGCCGACGGCAACGAGCTAGACACGGCACTCGACGCCGATCAGCCTCTAAAATGCACGGGCTGTCAGCGAACGGGCTGTATGTTCTGCCCGTTCGGCGTTCATCTGGAAAAAGGGCCGACACGTTATCAGCGAATGAAAATCACGCACCCGCGACAATACGAGTTTATGCTCGGCGGCGGCGAATGGACGACCGAGGGGGGGCGCCAGATATGGCAAGCCAACAAGCTAGGCCTCGGGTTTGCTCGAGTTTTCAACATGATAAACGACATTTACGGCAAAGACTTCATTCGATACGAATAAGGGAGCAAAAAATGTATATCAATATCCCCGGCGGATTCGAGCTCGTGCCACTGAACCGCCAGCGCCTCGAGCATTTGCGCGAGGCCACGAAAAAGCTCGAGGAAATGCTCACCGACAATGAAATCACGGCCTCGGCAAACGACATGATCGTCACGCTCTACGTTCCCCGCGGCGCCGTGCGCGGGCCCATCGTTGCGAGAATCGCGGCGCGGGATATTCCCGGAGCAAACAAGAGTGTACAGTTCAGTCGCCTCGAGCGGCAGGGCGTGACGCGGGTTCCGCACTACAAAAACGAAAAAGGGGCCCGCCGCCTGTACGTTGATCTCTACAAGACGATCGAGCTCAATGATTAGGAGGCAGACGATGAAAACAGTTCACATAGTCTACGGCCCGCCGCTTGCGGGAAAGAGCACATTTGTCCGCGAGAACATGGGCCCCGACGACCTAGTTTTCGACATGGACGCAGTACAAAACGCGCTTTGCTATGGCGCAGATCATGCGGGCAAGCCGCACACACTGGGCGCCGCAATCGCCCTCCGCAACGCTTTTATCGCATACCTCAATAACAAGAGGCAAGACGCCCGCGGCGACGCATGGGTCATTATATCGAGCGCAAGCCCGGAATATTTCGCCCGCCGCTTTTTCGGCGCAAGAATTGAGGTGACGCGGCTTTTGCCGCCGCTCGACGTCTGTCTCAAGCGCCTCGAGCTTGACGACACGCGCCCCGACAAGAGCTTTTGGAGGCAAGCGTTGCGCGAGTGGTTCGACGAATACGCCGAGAAACACGGGCCCATGTACTGGGCAGACGCCGACGCGGCAGAATCGGGGGCGCAAAATGCTTGAAACGATCATTCTCACCGCGTTCGGCGGTGCAATGCTTTTCGCCCTAGAGGTCGTTGCGTTCTCGATGGGCGTCGCCGTGGGCAGAGAAGTCGCTCACAAAGACGCCGATTATATGGCCGAGGACGACGACGAGACAGTTTTCGACCCACGCGCCGGACGCGAGGAATATATCGGAATGGAACACACACACGGAGAGGACGACGAGGAAATCGACCCATGAAAAAGAAATTCACACAGATCGGCGTGACGGCCCTGCGCGGCCCCGACGGCTCTTTTCTCCCGGCGGTTCCGCTCTACGTTGAGAGCGACCGCCTCGAGGATTTACGAACCCCCGGCGCCCCGGCGGCAGGGCTGGACGACATAACCGAGATTTTTTCAGCAAGATTCAAACAGTACATAGACGGCAAGCGGGCCGCGGCGGTCTAACTGCGGCGCATACCAGAACATAAAACGGAAAGAGGTTCGACATGGCAAAAAAACAGCTTGCGGAAACGACGCACAAAGGTGCGATCTCTAAGGCGGGCCCGCACTCGTCGCTCAAAGTGGTTCTCTCGTCGCTTGAATACGAGAACAAGCGCCGCGCGGCGCAGGGCCTTGCGCCTCTGTCCTACGGCAAGTACGTCGCAAAGCTCGAAAGGCGGTAAAAACATGAACAAGCAGGAACAGGCGGCATCGGTCGCCGTTATCGGTTCGACCTCGGAGGCATACGCCCGCAAGGAAAAAGTCGAGCGGTGCATTTTCTCGGCGGATTTCATGCGCTTTATTATGGCGCAGCCGTCGCCAGACTACTGGACGCCGCGCCCCGTGCCACTCGTGGGCGCCTGCCGCTATTGCGGCCAGACGCGCCCAACGGCAGAGGCCCCGGCGGGCTCAATCAAGACGCAAGAGGACGCCGACGCATGGGCGAGCCGCACTTGCAACTGTGAACAGGGCCGCCGCCTCGCCAACGTATGGACGGCCCGCGGGCGTATCAATGCCCTATTCGCCGATTTCTCGACAGACGTGCGCGATATGCTCGTCGAGATCGCCGAGCTCGTGCAAGACGAGGAAATCGGGGCAACCACGGCAGCCCTCGACGAATACTCGAAATGCAAAATCTACAAGAACGCGAAAGGAGTTTTGTTCATCACGCGAACCGACACGTCTACGAGGCAAGAATCTGTATAAGGTGGGTGAAAATGTACAATGAACGTAATTATTGCAATTCACAAGGAATACGCCGACCTCATTTTTGAGGGCAAAAAGACGATCGAAGTGAGAAAGGGCAAAATGCCGCATTACTGCGACCGCGTATTTTTGTACGAGACGAAAAAGGACGGCGGCGCGGGAATGATCGTCGGAGAATTTGAGCCCGCCTATCTTGTGCCGACCATGGAGATAAGCCCGGACGAAATGAGCAACAGCGTGGTCGCGCAAACCTGTCTTTCGCGCATTGAACTCGAAGCATACGCGGGCGCCCCATACAAGAAACTGCGCCTATTAAAAGTGGAAAAGGCAACGAAATACGAAAAGCCCGTACAACTCAAACGACCCGGGCCGCAATCGTGGACGTATGCGAGAGAATGGGAGGTAAAACAAATTGACCGAGAAAATCATTGAGATCACGCCAACCCCGGCGGGCTCTATCGTGACGATTTACCCGACAATCGAATACAAGGCCATCGAGAGACGCCGCAGAGAGGCCGCCAAACGGGCGGCAAGGCTCGCAAAGGTAAAATCTCACGCGGGCGGCGCGGCCTTGATCGCGGGCCTCGTGCTCGCGCTGGGCACGGCTGGGGGCCTCGATTGCGAAACAATCAGCCTCGCGCAAGGCGCGGCACAACTCGCCGCCTCTCTCGCCCTCGTCACTATCGGCAGCACCGCCGCGGGCATTTTCTACTAAAGCCCCGGCGGGCTTTTCTCTACCTTATATATAAGAACAGCGTGTTTGCGGCCCTCGGGCCGCGGGCGGGCTTGTATAGGGTATTAAAATAGCGACGGTCTATAAATGCCGGGGAAAAGGGGCGGCGGGGAAAAACGAGGGCGAGGCTACTGAACATAGCCAAAGAACCAACCTGACGCCTCGCCCGGTGTTTGTCCCCGCGAGTTCCCCGAGCCTCATTTTCTACCAGAAAAAGAAAATCTTTCCCCGCGAACCATGCCGGGGCCAGCAAAGGAACGGAACGCATGAAATCTTTTTACAGAGAGCGCCGCCATATTTGCGGAAAGACGATCGCCTCGGCGAAATATCAAGAAGTCGATATTTACCCAATGACAGGAACGGACGCCTCGAAAGCCTATGACAAAGAGGCTGCCGCGCCTCGGCGTTTGCCAACGAGAAAGGCGCAAGCAAACCTCAACGACCGAAACGCCCGCCGCCATCTTGTGCAACTGGTCATTACAAATTTTGACGAGCGCGATTTGCACGTTACGCTCACCTACGGCCCCGGTCAAGAGCCGACGACCGAGGCAGAGGCCCGCCGAGATCGTGACAATTTCGTTCGTCGCCTTGCCGCCGCCAACAAAAAGGCGGGCGGGGCGCCGCTGAAATACATAATTGTCACTGAACACAAGGACGCCGACCCCGCCGCGGGCATCAAGGGGATTCGCTATCATCACCACGTTATTTTGTCGTGCGGCCTCGATCGTGACAAAATAGAAAGCCTGTGGGCACGCAAGGGAGAGCGGCTCGGGCGGTGCAATGCCGACCGTCTGCAATTCGAGCGCGGCAGCATTGAGGCGCTCGCCCGTTATCTGCTGAAAGACGCCAAGCGTTCGCGCCGCTGGAAACAGAGCCGTGGCCTCGCGCAGCCGAAAAGCCCCCGCCCCGCTGACTGCAAATATACCCGCCGAGGCGTTGAGAGAATCGCGCGGGATTCTGCCCTGCTGCACGACCCCGATTTTTGGGCGAGAAAATACCCGGGGTGGATTCTGAACGAGGCCGAGGCTCGCTATACGGACGCGCTCGGCTGGTATATTTACCTCAAAATGCACAGGGAGGGCCCGCCGCATGGGACTAAGCGAAAAGGACATTGACCGCCTCGGGCCAGCGGCCCGCGCACAGATTGCCGCCGCGCTGAATCACGCCGCGGCCAGAAAAGAAACCTTGCGGCCAAAGCGGGCAGACGAATTTGAAAGCGGACTCGAGGCCCGGTATTACGAGACGGAAATCGCCCCGAGAATCTACGCGGGATTGATCGACACGGTCGAGACGCATAAAGAATTTTTACTCATGCCCGCCGGGGAATATTGCGGCCTAAAGCTGCACAGCGCAAAATATACGCCCGATTTTTTCATCGTCTACAAAAACGGCTCGGTCGAGGTCGTCGAAGTCAAGAGCAAAGCCGTGCGGCGTTTGCAGGGCTCGTACGTTTACCGCCGCCGTCTGTTTATAGAGCTATTCGCCCGCCCGAACGGGTGGAAATTCACAGAGGCTATTTTTTAGGAGGCTAAAAATGCAGCTTGAAAACGCTATCGTCATAAGAATCAAAACGTCGGGGTTCGACCTCGACAAAATCGCTCAAAGCGGGCATTGCTTTCGATGGGTCGAAATAGGCCCGTCGAAATATCTTGTCATTGATGGGCGGCGGCAAGCCTTGCTCGAAAAAATAGAGCCGAGCGTCTCGGGTGTCTCGGGCGTCAAGATTTCTTGCGCAGATATGCCCGGACATCCCGCGCACTGGTTCCGATACCTCGATCTGCAAACAGATTATAGCGCCATGCGGGCGGCGATACCATGGCAGGACGCACCGACGACCGAGGCGGCCAGCATTGCGAACGGCGTGAGGCTCTTGCGACCGAACCTATGGGAGACGATCATAACCCTCGTGATAGGCCAAGGAATGAGCGTCGAAAAGACCCGCGCCACGGTTACGCGAATGTGTGCAGCCCTCGGCGACTTGTGCGGCGGCCCGTTCGGCGTTTACCGAGCGTTTCCCGGCCCCGACGTCTTGCGCAACGCCACGGAACGGCTCAAGAGCCTCGGCCTCGGATACCGCGCCCGCTATGTCTCGAATATCGCTCGCCTCGTCCTCGAGGGCGAAATCTGCCTCGACTATCTGAATACGGCAGATTATACCGAGGCCAGAACGTACCTCAAGAGCATAGACGGAATCGGCGAGCGGATTGCGAGCCTGATTTGCCTCTATGGCCTCGGCATGAAAGAGGCGTTCCCGGCCGACGCGAACTTCAAGAAAATCGTCGCCCGCAAATACGACGGGCGTTTCCCGGTCGAGCTATACGGCACGAACCGCGGCGTCGCGTGGCTGTATGTGACGACTGCCGACCGAATGGAGAGGGGGCGCGGAAAGTGAAACGAGAAAAGAGGTCGAGAGACGTGCTCAAAGCGGCGCTCTACATCGTACGCGGTCAACCGCGCCGCGAGCGGCAGTATCGAGACGCGGTCGAGGAAATTCTCGGCGCCGGGGGCGCACAGTATGCCGAGTATACAATGCGCGGCGGCGAGAAAGCTAGGGCCTACTTGCCGGGGGCAAAGGGAAAGACGGGCAACCCTACGGCATCAAAGGTCGAGGCCATCGACGCCCTCGAACGCCTCGGGTATGTTAAGACCATGCGCCGGGTGCAAGAGGCGTATGAGGCCATCGGGGGCGATCTTCCCGAGAAAATGCGGCAGGACTTGCAACGGGCAATTTCGCTCAACTGTGCAGACGGCAAGCGCTACACCTACGAGCGCTTGAACGTAGGCGGAATAGGGCGCTCGGACTTCTACGCCCGTCGCGCGACGTTCCTCTACGACGTGGCCGCAAAGTGCGGCCTCGAGTGAATTGCGGACTGTGCGCCGATTTTGTGTGCTATTATGTGTACGATACGAATAGAGGGCAGCCATAGCGGCGGCCCTCTATTGCTTTACACGGGGGCAGCTATGGCGCGGGAATTTGCAAAATCTTTTTACGCCTCGAAAGCGTGGAAGAAATGCCGCAAGCAGTACATCGACAGCGTCGGCGGACTGTGCGAGCGTTGCCTCGCTCGCGGCGTCGTGAAACCGGGTTATATTCTGCACCACAAAATCAAGCTCGAGCCGTGGAACATAGACGACCAGAGCGTCACACTGAACCCGGCTAATCTCGAATACGTTTGTCTCGACTGCCACAACGCCGACGAGCTCGGCGAGCACTCGGGCACGGGCCCGAAACACAAGCCGAGGCGGGCGAGGTTCGACAGCGCGGGGAGGCTACTCCCCCCATAAAATTTTTACGGGGTGGGCGGCCAGATGACCGCGGGCAAACCTCTCTTTTACCGAGTGGCGCACATAAAGGGGGTGTAGTATTTTGGCAGAGTTTATTAAAAATAAATATATTAAGCAAGAGACAGCAAAGTATAAAAAAATCTTTGCAAATTTGCCAAAAGACCGCCTAAAAATTGCGACGGGGCTCATAGAAAGGGCGGCTTTTATGGCCGCCTCGCTCAAAGAGCTCGAGAGCGCAATCAACGAGAAAGGCTATACGGACGAGTACCAGAACGGCGAGAACCAGCGGGGCACGAAAAAGGCCCCCGAGGTTGAAATATATAACACGATGGTTAAAAACTACACCGCCGCGATCAAGGCGCTCGTCGATATGGCCCCGGAGGATTCGGGCCTTGACCCGGAGGCCGCGGCGATTCTGAACCATATCGCAAAGAGAAAATGAACGGCCCTGCATACCTCGAGCAATACGCCCGCGCTATCCTATCGGGGAAGATCACAGCGGGCCGCCGCATAAAACAGCAAATGCGGCACTTGCTCGATAAGATTGAGCACCCCGAGAAATATGAGCCCTATATTTTCGACCCGGCGGTCGCCGATCATCATATCGAGTTTATAGAGAAATTCTGCAAGCAATCGCAGGGACGCCGCGGCGAGCCGTTGACGCTTGAGCTTTTCCAGAAAGCCCGCCTCGAGGCGATTTTCGGCTTTGTCGATAAGAACACGGGGTACAGGCAGTACAACGAGGTTCTCATAATCGAGGGCCGTAAAAACGGCAAGACGACCGAAACGGCGGCGATCGAGCTCGATATGCTGCTAAACGACGGCGCGGGCGCCCCGGAAATCTACAACATAGCGACACGACTCGAACAAGCGAAAAAAGGCTTTGTCGAGTGCTGGAACATGCAACGAAACTCGACCGCGATTCGCAAGCTCGTGCGCAAGCGGCAGAACGATCTATTTTGTGCGGTGAACCTTGGGTTCATCAAACCGCTCGCCGCTGACACAAACGGCCTCGACGGCCTCAACGCGCAAATGGTCGTTATTGACGAGCTCGCCGCAATCAAGAACCGCGACATTTACGACTTGATGAAGCAGAGCATGGGCGCGGGCACTCGCCCGCAACCGCTTTTGTTCTGTATTTCGACAAACGGATTCGTTCGCGGAGGCATTTTTGACGATCAATACAAGTACGCTTGCAATATCCTCGACGGCAAGGCCGAGAACGTCCATTTTTTGAGCTTTATCTATGAACTCGACGACCGCGAGGAATGGACAGACCCCGACGCATGGATTAAGGCAAACCCGGGACTCGGCACGATCAAGAAAGTTTCGTTTTTGCGAGAGTGTGTCCAGAAAGCAAAGGACGACCCCGCATTTCTGCCGACCGTGCTCGTCAAAGACTTCAATTTTCCCGAGAACCGCTCGAGCGCGTGGTTACAATGGCAACACATTCACAACGATTTCGAGGCCGATCTCGAAAAGCTGCACTTACGGTACGGCGTCGGCGGGTTCGACGCTGCTGACAGCGTAGACCTAAACGCCGCCGTCGCGCTGGGAATGATACCGGGCGACCCTCACATATACGCCCGCGCCATGTTCTGGCTACCAGAGGACGTTCTCGCGGCGCAGACGACGGACGGCAACCGACGCGAACGCGACGAGGCGCCCTATTTGCTGTGGGAGCATCAAGGGCTCTTGCGGTCATACCCGGGCTCGAAAGTCGATAAACACGTCTTTCTTGACTGGTTCCGCGAGCTACGCGACGACGATGATTTTTATATTATTTATATTGCCTATGACCCGTGGCATATCGACGACACGCTTTTGCGGGAGTTCAAGCAAGAGTTCGGCGAGCGGTGCATGATACCCGTTCGGCAAGGCTCGCTCACACTCTCGGCCCCTATGAAAGAGTTAAAAGCCGATCTCGCCGCGGGCCGTATCGTTCACAACAACAACCCCGTTTTGCAAATGTGTCTCACAAATACCGAGGTACTCGCCGACACGAACGGGAATATCAAACCGATCAAGGGAATCGACCTAACGCAGCGCATAGACGGCACGATCGCGTTGATTTGCGCCTATATAGCGTTGATAAACCATTACGACGACCTGCAAGCGGTCATTTAGGAGGGCTGTGTTTTGGGCCTGTTTGAGAAAATTTTCAAAAAAGAGCGACAGCAACAGGCGGTCGGCCAGTATTTCCAGACGCTCACAGGATATACGCCCGCGTTTACGAGTTTCGAGGGCAGTATCTACGAGGCCGATCTCACCCGCGCGGCGATTCATGCTTTCGCCAAACAGGCGGCCAAGCTGACACCGAAAATCACGGGAACGAAGTGCAAGAGTCTTGAGCCCGTATTGCAAAACCGCCCTAACCCGTTTATGGACGGTTACAAATTCGTCTACCGTCTGGCGACCATGCTCAAGGTTGACAATAACGCGTTTATCGTGCCGATATACTCGCAAGATTACGACCGCGTCGTCGGCGTTTATCCAGTTTTACCGCAATCGGCCCGAGTAATTGAGTATCAAGGCCGCCCGTATCTGCGCTACCAACTGGGCGGCGGCAACTGGGCCGCGATCGAGTTCGAGGACGTCGGGATTCTGAATCAATACCAGTACAAGAACGACTTTTTCGGCGAGACAAACCGCGCTCTAAACCCCACAATGCAGCTTTTAAACGCGCAAAATCAAGGCATTATCGAGGGCATTAAGCAGAGCGCGACGATTCGCTTTCTCGCCAAAATCGCGCAGCCGTTGCGCCCCGAGGACGTTGACAAAGAGAGACAGCGGTTCATAAAGGCCAACTTGGGCACCGATAACAACGGCGGCGTCATGCTGGTCGATACGAAATACGCCGACGTCAAGCAAATCGAGAGCCGTGCGACTGTTATCAACGCGGCGCAGAAAGCGGCCATCGAGGAAAACGTATATACATACTTCAACACGAACAAGGCGATCTTGCAAAGTTCGTTCAACGAGGACGAGTGGAACGCCTACTATGAGGGCGAACTCGAGCCGTTTGCAATTCAACTCTCGCTCGTGCTGACAAATATGTTATTCTCCCAGCGCGAGCAAGCGTTCGGAAATTCTGTTTTTTATTCGGCGAACCGCTTGCAATACGCGAGCAACAACACAAAGCTCAATGTCACGACGCAGCTTTTCGATCGCGGTATGATGACGCAAAATCAAGCACTCGACGTATGGAATATGCCGGGAATCGGCCCGCGCGGCGATCGGTATTTCATTCGCAAAGAGTATGCGGAACAAACCGAGATCACGCCAACGGGCGCAGCCGCGCCGCCTATGGACGCCCCGGCGGGCACGGAACCACAACAGGAGGGTGAAACATGATTACAAAAGATCGCTACTATCTGCCGTTTGAAATGCGCACAGCGCAGGGCGGCGCAGAGGGCGAGAACATCGTCGAGGGATATGCGGCGGTATTTGAGCGCCCGACCGTGCTGTATACCGAGAACGGCGTCGAATACTGCGAGATCATTTCCCGCACCGCTTTCGCGGGCGTGGATTTGTCCGACGTGGTAATGAACTATAACCACACGGGAAAGCCCGTCGCGCGGACGCGGAACGGCTCTCTCGTGCTCACGATCGACGACACGGGCCTCAAGGTAACGGCCCGCCTCGGCGGTACGCAAGAGGCCCGCGCCATGTACGAGGAAATCAAGGGCGGATATATCGATAAAATGAGCTTTTGTTTTGTCGCCGACCGTTCCGCGGACACATACGAGAATATACCGGGCCGATACACGCGGAGAATTAACCGCATTAAAACCGTCTATGACGTGGCCGCCGTGGACTTTCCGGCATACGACGACACGACATTAGAGGCGCGTTCAGCTTTTGCCGCGGAGGCGGCAAAACTGACGGCGGAGGCCGAAAAACGCCGCAAGAAAGCATATATTTTACAGAAAACTTTGGAGGTATGAAAACTATGAACCGTTTGCAGGAAATTGAACAGCGCCTCGCCGCCATTCGTACCGAGTGCATGGCCGAGGGCGCCGATCTGGACGCACTGACAACCGAGGCGAACTCTCTCGTTGAGGAACGCCGCGCCCTGCTGAATCAGCAGAACGACAGCGCAGAGCGCCGCCGCGCATTGCTGGCCGCGATTGCCAACGGCACGGCGGGCGCGGGCAATGCCGCCCCCGGGGCCGCACCCGAAGGCCGCCACGCCTACACCAACGCAAGCCCGGAATACCGCGACGCATTTTTTGCGTACATTTCGGGCCGCAACATGAGCACCGAACAGCGGGCAGCGTTCGACAACGTCAACCGCGAAGTTCGTGCCGCGTTCGTCGGCACTACCACGACCGAGGCCGCCGCAATGCCGAAACAGACTCTCAACGAAATTTGGGATTTGATGGCGGAACAGCACAGCATCTTGAACGACGTGAAGATTCTGCGCACGGGCGTCGTTATCAAGGTCGTCAAGCGTACCGCGATCGCGCAGGGCAAGGGCAAAAAGGTCAACGAGGGCGCCGCGAACGACGATTTCAAAGATACCAAGGTAGCCGTTGAACTGACGGGCAACGACTTCTCGGCTACCTGTACTTTGTCCTACGCCGCCGCAACTATGTCCATCGACGCCCTCGAGGCATTTATCGTGCAGGACATGGCCGATCAGGTCGGTAACGCTATGGCGGCCGACCTTATGACCACGATCAAGGGCGCAATCAACGCCGCGAACAAGCTGACCGCCGCAAGCACGACCGTTTTCACGTTCGCCGAGCTGTGCAGCCTGTTCGGCAGCCTCAAGCGTTGCCGCCGCATGGTCGCATACGTCAACAACGCCACCCTGTACAAGCAGCTCGTCGCGCTGGTTGACGCACAGGGCCGCCCCATCTTCCAGCAGACCGCGCAGGAGGGTGCACAGGGCGCAATCATTGGCGCCGTGATTCACCTCGAGGACGAGGCGGGCGACGGCTGTATCGTCGTCGGCGACCCCTCTCGCATCCGTTACAACATGGTACAGGACGTTATGGTCGAAACTGATAAGGACATCAAGAACCACGAATACATTTATTCGGGTTACGCCCGCGGCGAGGGCGCATTGATCGACGATCAGAGTTTCGCCATGCTGTCCCTCAAGACCGGCTAACCGAATCGCAAAATAACCAACCGGGGCCCCGAAAAGGGCCTCGGCTTTTTTCTGTATGTGGAGGCGTGAACAATGGAACAGAACCGACTATTCGACGCCGTAAAACTCGCACTCAAAAAAACGCGGGTCACTTCTCTTGACGGCGAAATCGAGCGCCTCGTCGCCGCCGCGAAAGCTGATCTCGCCGCCGCGGGCGTCTGCAAGATCGAGGACGACGACGAGAATATTAAACAGGCTTGTGTATTATACGCGAAAGCAAATTTCGGGGAGACTGAAACCCCGGAAAGGTACGCGGCCTGTTTTGAGGCGTTGCGCGATCGTCTGGCCCTCAATTCGGACTACAACGGGGGCGGCAACAATGGCTAAATTCGTCGAGGTCACGCTCGTCAAGGAAGTCACCGACGGCACAACCGAGGATTTTGAGGCGGCCACGTCTCAAGAGGGCGGATATACCGTCATCGGCGAGAGCAAAGGCGTCACCCGAGCAGAGTTCTACGCGGCGAGCAATACCATGTACCGCCCGTCGTTAGTCGTGACGATTTGGGCCGACGAATATGCCGGAGAAACCCGCGCGATCATAGACGGCGAGGTTTATACCGTGATTCGCACCTACCCGGTCGGCGACAAAATTGAATTGACCTGTCAGCAGAAAGGGGCCGACGAGAATGCCTTTACCGAGTTCGGTTAAGTTCACAAGAAACGGTATCACCTACCTATCGAACGTAGACCGTACCGCGTGGACGATCAAGGAATTAAGCCGCGCGGCCTTGCGAGATGTCGGAAAATTCGTCTGTAACACGGCCCGAAAGCAGACGCGCGAGCGTTTCGGCAGAGCTCTCGGAAAGACACCCGGAGGGCGAAAACGTGCGTATTCGGCGTTCGGCTACTGGGTGCGCAAAATTGAAACCGATTTACAGGTCGGTTCAAAACCGAACACATGGTACGGCGTTTTGCAAGAGCTCGGCGACGAGTTCCGCGGCGCCAGAAAAACAAAGGCCGGGGCGCTTTTCTCGTTTACAGCGCGGCAACCGAAACGGGCGATCTTGACGACGACCGTGCGCGAGCATATCGACGAAATCAGGTTGATCGAGGGTCAATATCTTTCGGCGGTCGAGGACGAGAACAGGGCTCTCGGACTTATTGACGAGGGGGAATTAAAAGATGATGGCTCGAGCGGCGAGGAATAAAACAGAGTTGAACGAGAATTTCAACACAGTTTTCAACAAAACCGTCGGCGGATTGCTGAAAAACTCGTCGGGCGTCGCAACGTACAGCAATACGGCGACAGCGGCGAGCTACCCTCGAATTGTGTTCTTTTTTACAACATGGGCCGAGGATAATCTCAAAAAAGGCACGTTGACGGTTCGCGTTGCGGGAAACACGGGCGCGGCAGAGGTCGAGAAAATCGTTCAAAAGATTCTGCACGATCTCGACGGCGCGGTCTACAATGATGAACGCATTTATTTACACCTCTACGGCGGGCGATCTTCCCCCGTTGAGGACACAGACAAAACAATCACCCGGCGGCTCGTGACGCTGGATTTTCAAGCACTTGTGAAAGGGGTTTAACCTATGAGCATTTTTAACACTAAGCGTATGACGGGAATGACCGAAAAGACCGTCGAGCATTTTGTGCTCGGCGCGGGCGTTTTTGCAAAAGACTTTATCCCGGGAACGGACACCTACGAGAGCGCAAAGACAGCGGGCAAACTTCTCGGCGCCACCACGGGCGGCGGCGAGTTTAAGGCCGCCAAGGTCGGCCATTATTCACAGGTTGACGGGGCCCCGGAGAACACGAAGGGGCTCTATATCCTCGACTACTGGACGACCACCATGCAGGCGACCGTGAAGGAATTGACTGCCGACACGATCGCCGCAGCAATGACAGCGGCAAAAAAGACAACCGAGGAAAACGTCGCGGGCTACGACGTTATCGTTCCGAAATCGGCTATCGAGCTCGATGATTACACCGAGAACGTCACCTATATCGGACGCCTCGTCGGCAGCGAAAAACCGATCATCATTCAGATTTTCAACGCTTTCAACACAAACGACCTCTCGATTCAGCCCAAGGACAACGACGAGGCGAGCGTTCAGGTCATTTTCACGGGCCACTATGACCCGAACGATCTCGAAACGCCGCCCTATAAAATCTACTGGCCCAAGGAGGCGTAAACCATGCGTAAACTCATTGCATCGGACGTTTTCGCCGCCTTGCGCGTCGTTTCCGCGATTGAAAAAAAGCAGGGCATTGAAACGACTATCAAAGACCTCGTCAAGAACGCGGAAAACGAAACAAAAGCCGACGGAGACGACAAGACGGCCAAGGAACGCAACGACGATTTTATTGTCCGCGTCGGCGTGAGCGGAGTTTTCAAGATCATCGAAATCGCAACCGAGGCCCGCGTAGAGGGCCGCGTTTACGAGTTTCTCGCGGGGCCTTTTGAAATGCCCCCGGCGGACGTCCAGAATATGCCACTCCCCGACTTTGTCGAAAACGTCACGCGCCTCACCAAAGAGAACGATTTGAGCTCTTTTTTTACCTCTGTTCGCAAACTCGCGCAAAATATGTGATAGACTTGATCGCTCGCCGCTATCCTAACCGCGATTTTATGCGAGAATGGGATTTCGGCGAGGCGGTCGATTTTATAATCTACGCGATCGAGCGAACGGCAGAGGAACAAATAGAAATGCGCTGGGTTCTGCACTATCAAGACAGAATGACATTGCAAGAGTTCAAAAACGCCCTATCGTCTGCGCAGACACAGAACACAGAACGGCCCGAGCCTATGATTGAGGCCGACGTCGAAAAAATCCTAAACATGAGATTGGAGGTGTAAAAAAAATGGCCGCGGGCACTGAAATATTTCGCCTTTTTGGGCGAATTATGATAGAAACGTCGGACGCCGAAAGAAGTCTCTCAAAGACAGAATCAAAGGCGAAAGCGTTTCTCGGCACAATCGGAAACGGCGTCGTGACGGTCGCAAAATTTGCCGGGGCTGTGGGCGCCGCCGCACTGACGGCGGCAGGGGCCGCGACAAAGGTCGCCGCAGACTTTCAATCTCAAATGAGCAACGTGCAAACGTTACTCACGGGAACACAAGACGAAATCGCCGCGAAAGTATCGAAATACGGCGATATTGTCAAGGAAGTTTCCCGAACAACTGGCCTCGAGACGAGCAACTTGACCGATGGCCTGTATCAAGTTGTTTCGGCGTTCGGCGACGTTGACGACGCCGCGAAAATCATGGAGATCGCCGCAAAAAGCGCGAAAGCGGGCAATGCCGAAACGAGCGACGCTGTCGATTTGCTCTCGGCGGTAACAAAGGGGTATGGCGATATTTCTGCAGAGGCAAACCAGAAAGCAGCCGACCTCGCATTTACGACGGTCCGCCTCGGTCAAACATCGTTCCCGGAACTGGCCTCGAGCATGGGCAAAGTTATACCGCTATGCGCGACGATGAAGGTTAAGGAGGAAGAACTATTCGGCGCAATGGCTACCTTAACGGGCGTAACAGGCGGAACGGCGGAAGTATCGACGCAGCTTAAAGCGACAATACAAGGCTTCATGCAACCGACGACCGCCATGACGTCGGCCCTTAAAAAAATGGGCTATGAGAACGGACAGGCCGCCATTGAATCGCTCGGACTGCAAGGCGCTCTCGACGCGCTGAAAGAATCTGTAAACGGCGACGAACTTGCGTTCGCTGGTATGTTCTCGAGCGTAGAGGCAAAAACTGCCGTTCTGGCCCTCGCGGGGGCACAGTCAGAGGACTTCACAAACAAAACAAAGGAAATGTATTCGGCAACGGGGGCCGCCGAGAGTGCTTTCGACACGCAAACGGCAAACCTAAAAGGAACGCTCGAAAAGCTGAAACAGGCGGCAAACACGACCGTCATAGAACTCGGGGAGAAGTTCTTGCCCGTGGTTCAAACGCTCGCCGAGTGGGTGCTCGAAAATATGCCAGCAATTCAATCGACGATCGAGGTCGTTTTCGACTATTTGACGACGGTAACGAATACTTGCGTCGAATACATTACCATGCTCAAAGACGCCGCGAGCGCGTGGGTCGCCGATCATCAAGAAACCGTGAACGCAATCTTGACCGCAATACAAAACTTGTGGCAGTTTGTGCAAACGATTTTCTCGGCGCTTATGACCGCCGCGGGCGCCCTCGGCGACTGGCTGGGCGCGTGGGCGGACGAGAACCTCGGCGACATTGTGCAGACCGTGACGGCGGCGGTGAACTCGATTGTTTCTTTCGTTTCCGCTTTCGCCTCGTGGGCCTCGGCGTTCTGGCAAGCGCACGGACAAACGATCATGTCGATCGTGCGCCCCTTGCTCGAGGCCGTTAAGACGATAATCTCGACGGCCTTGCAAGCAATTACGCAAATTTTCAACATTTTCGCCGCGCTTTTCCGTGGCGACTGGGGCGAATTGTTCCGCGGCATTGCTACGCTCGTCTTGACGATTCTGAACGGTATCGTTTCTACAATCGGGAATATTTTTCAATCTATAATCAACTTGATTTTTGCAAAATATAACGATATGTACAACGCGGGCCGCTCAATCTTTCAAGGGCTTTTCGATGGTATAGCGGGCGTTTGGAGCAGTATTTACAACTGGGTCGTTGAAAAAGTAAACTGGTTAAGCGACAAGTTGAGCTTTTGGAACTCGTCTCAATCCAAAATGAGAGCAAACGGCAGCCACGCAACGGGCCTCGAGTATGTGCCGTTCGACGGCTACCGCGCTATCTTGCACAAGGGCGAGCGCGTCCTCACCGCCGAACAGGCGAAAGAGGCCGACAAAGGCCAGAACGGCGGCAACACGCGCGTCGTCAAGGTCGAAATCGGCCAGTTTATCAACCAGACCGAAAAGGACATCGACGAGCTCGTCGAGATCATCGACGAAAAGCTCGAGGAACGGAGGGAGCGCGAGGAACGTGTTTAATTATTTCCATTACAGAGGCGTTTGCTCGCTCGATCTCGGCGTTCTGGTATCGGACGCGGAACCATGGACGACTAAAGTGACCACGGAAACCGTGACGATACCGGGACGCGGCGACGCCCTGCTCGGCTACGAGTACAGCAATAGCGACGCGGTCTATAACATCATCATACGCAAGACCGGGCGCGACACACTCACGGACGCCGTAGAACGTGTGCGGCGCTGGTTATTGCCCGACGTTGATTATTCACCGCTACGCGACAGCTACAACCCCGGCTATTATCGCCGCGCATATCTCCCCGGCGGGCTCGCCGTGACCCGCGACGGACTACATGAGGCCGTTGCGACTGTCACGTTCTCGACTATGCCGTTTAAGTATGCCGACGGCGGCGATACCGCGATACAGGCCCGAAACGGCCTAAAGCTATACAACCGCGAGACATACGAGGCGGCCCCGCTGCTCAAGATTACGGGCACGGGCGCCGCCGATATTTTTATCGGCTCTCATGCGCTGCACGTCAAGGAAATCGGCGGCCTCGTCTACATCGACACAGAGGACGAGAACGCATTTGACGACACAAAGGGCCGAAACAGCGATATTACTCGCGTTGTTGACTGGCCTCGCCTCCCCCCGGGGGAGACGGTCGTACAGTATGACGGCGCGGGAATTACTGGCGTTGAAATAACGCCTCGATGGAGGTCGTTATAATGCACCCTATTTTGTACAAACCCGGCGAGAAAGAATTTCTCGACAACGGGCTCGCGGTGCTGACTGACTGCACAAAATGCCTCGTGACAGAGGAACGAAACGGCGCGTACACGCTCGAAATGCAGTACCCGGTAAACGGGCGGCACTACGATCTCATTGCCGAGGATTGCATTTTGCTCGCTAAACCAAACCCGGACGACGAGCCGCAGCCGTTCCGCCTCTATAAAAGCGGGCTAACTATGTCGGGCGTTACAACATGGTACGGAGAGCACGTCTCGTATTTTGCGAACGACGTGCCGATTGAACCGATTGCAACGTCACAGACAACCCCGGCGGGCGCGTTCGCCAAAATTTCAGCCGCCGCCGCGCTCGAGAACCCGTTCACATTCTCGACGACGCTCTCGACCGAGACGTCGTTCGGCCTTGCCGCCCCGACCCCATTGAAAAAAGTTCTCGGCGGCGTTGACGGCAGTGTTCTCGATCAATTCGGCGGCGAGTACCACTATAACAAGTGGAAAATCGAGCTCTTGAAAAACCGCGGCGCCGACCGCGGCTTTGTCATTTCCTACGGAAAAAATTTGACGGACATTTCGCAAGAGAAAAACCTCACAAAAGTCACGACGGCGATTTTTCCGTTCTGGAAAAGTTCGGACGACGATACACTCGTCACCTTGCCCGAGAAAATTGTCGTGCTGGACGGCGCCCGCGAATACGGTCACGTTCATTGCAAGACGATCGACTTTTCACAGGATTTCACGGACGCCCCGAGCGTTGACACCTTGCGGGCCTACGCGAAAGCCTACCTCAAGACGTCCGGCATTGCCGAGCCCGTTGTCAGTATCACGCTCAAATATGCGCAGCTTGTGAAACGCAAACAGGGTGCCATAATAGCGGGCCTCGCCTCGGCATCGCTGTGCGATACGGTATCGGTCGAGTTTCCGCGCTATGGTATTTCGGTCAAGGCGAAAATCATCAAGGTCGTTTATAATACGCTGAAAGAGCGGTATGAAGAGGCCGAAATCGGCAAGGCGAAAAGCCGCCTCTCTCAAACTGTGAACAATTCTCGAGTAGACCCCGACGAGATCGTCAAAAGGGCCACGACGGACAGCAAAAAGACCGCCGCCGACCTCATTGACGCCGCCTCGAAAGAAATCGTCGAGAGTATCACAGGCTCGAACGGCGGCTATGTCGTCCAGCGACCCGCAAAAAATCCGCAAGAGACCCTTTACATGGACACGCCCGACGTCACGACCGCGAAAAACGTCATGCGCCTCAACAAAGACGGAATAGCGTTCTCAACGAACGGCGTCGGCGGCCCGTACTCGGGCGCCCTCGCCATCACCGGAAAGTGGTTCTCTCAATTTATTGCGACGTGGGAGCTCACAGCGAATATTATCAAGGCGGGAATACTGCAAGACGCCGTCGGTAAAAACTCGATCAATCTCGACACGGGCGAGGTAAATCTCGACTGCAAGAGCCTAAAGATACAGGGCCAGACGACCGAGGAAATAGCCGCGGGCAAGGCCAGCGAGGCAGAAACTGCCGCGAAAAAGGCCGCCGCCGATGAACTGAACGCATATAAAGAGGCCGTGACAAAAGACCTCGCCGATATGCAAGGCCAGATCGACGGCCAGATTGAGACGTGGTTCTATGACGCCGAGCCGTCACCGACGACGCCCCCGACGTCCGATTGGACGACGGACGAGCTCAAGGAGAACCACGCGGGCGACCTGTATTATAGCGGCAAGGGCTACGCCTATCGCTGGACGTACTCGGGCGGCGCGTGGACGTGGTTACAGATCAAAGATACAGACATAACCGCGGCCCTGCAAAACGCCAAGAGAGCGCAGGAAACCGCCAACAGCAAGCGGCGCACGTTCCTAGTTCAGCCGACGCCGCCCTATGACATCGGCGACCTATGGGCAAACGGTACAGATTTACTTGCTTGCGTCACGGCCCGAGGCGAGGGCGCCTCGTATTCCGCGAACGACTGGGAAACCAAAACCGACTACACGACCAAAAAGACCGCGCAACTCATTGTTGACGCCTCTATCGAGAAAATCGAGCTCGGAATCGCCGAGGACGTCTCGGCGACAGACTTTTTCTCAACAGCGGCATGGAAAGCCGAGAACGGCAGCTATACAGCGACGTCGGGCTCGGTAACGATCGCGGGCGATACTGCTACGGTCGTCGCACCAGACAGCGCGGAAACGGGCAAGCGCCGCGCGGTCGTTATCGACGTACCGACGGCCATGCTCGCCGCGACGCAGGGTAAACGAGTGTCGCTTTCAATGCGATACAAGGTAAACGCGGAAATTTCGGGCAATGCCGTTATCGTATTGTGGGCAAACTACGAAAGCGGGAACGAATCTCGCCGTCTCATGACACTCGCAACAACGTCACAGACAACCCCGGCGGGCGACTGGACGACGGCGACGTTGAATTACACATTCAAGGACGAAAAACCGACGCGAGTTTACCTGTTCGCGTACCTGTACGCGGGCACGGGCAGCTTGAGCGCAGAACTGCCGACCATGAGCGAGGCCACGGGCAAAAAGAGCACGATCTCACTCACAAAGGACGGAACAACAATCAGCAGTTTCGCCCTCGACTTGAGCAAGTATGCGACGGGAACCGAGCTCAAAGTCGGGCTTGATGAAATTTCCGCCTCGGTCGTGAAGAACGGCGAAATCCGCTCGAAATTTGCCCTCGATTCGTCGTCGTGTACGATTTCGGCGGGCACTATCAAGTTTACGGGAAACACCCTCGTCGTAGAAAGTACAAATTTCAACCTTAACGCCGACGGAACGGTCAGCATTACGGGTGCGTTCTACTCGAAAGGCACAAACGGCAACGCCACAATCAGAGACGGGAATATACATCTAAGCGCACTTAATGCCGACGGAAACCGCTATAATACAATCTCGCTAAGCTACACGAAAAAGGCATACCCGAGCGGGTCGATCACCGTTTACAGCCGCCGAGCAGACGGAACGGTCGGCGACGGCATAGTTATGCAGGGCAGCGACACCGATTCGAGAATTTGGATATACAACGCCTACGGAAATGCCGACGTTTTATTGACGTCGGGCGCTGGCAACAACTGCGAGTTTGCGGGAGGCATCAACGTCAAGGGAGAAAACGGCGTCAATGTCTCTCGCGCTGTCAGCGCTCGAGATTTGAAGTGGTGGGGCGATCTTACGGCGACGGGAGAACAGACGAGAATAAAACCGCGCAGCAGACAAAATGCGCTCTATACAGATTGGCAATTTTGGAAAGTCGTTGACGGCGTGAGCTATTGGGTGCTCACGGGCAAAGGCTCGCCATGGTAAAAAAGGAGTAACCACATGACAAGCGACGAAATTATTTCGGAAATGCAAAACCGCGTCGTCGAGACGCTGAACGCCTACGAAATGCCTACGACGGTCAAGGTGCTCGTTCTCGAAAATGCGATTTTGCGCTACAATATCGCATTGCAAAAACAGCAGATCGAGGCCGCGGCAGAACCGCCCGCACAGGTTGACCCGGCGGACGACCCGCCCGCACAGGCCGAGGAAAGCGAACAGGAGGCCGACAATGCCTAACTATGAGAGTTACCAAGTTATCAAAGAGATTACGCTCGATCTTGTGGCGCCGGGGCTCGCCCCGGTCGTCAACGTGCCGCAATACGACACGAAAGGCCGCGTCGTAAAAGTAAACCTCGTGAGCAATTCGGCGGCCTACGAAATCGAGAGCGATTTCGAGGTTCACGCCGTAATGTCTAAAAAGGACGGCAAGAGCGTCAATAACCCGTGCGTTGTTGACGGCAGCACGGTCTATGCTGTGATTTCTAAGCAAATGACCGTTTTCGAGGGCCGCCAGATGGTCGCTATTTCCATCACAAACAACAGCGACGTCGAGCTCAAGGCGTTTCCGTTTGTGCTGAATGTGATCCGCGCCCCGAGCGACGCCGAGAGCTACGCAAGCGAGGACGAGCACCTTGCGTTTGAAACGACATACAAACAAGTTCTCGAGGCCAAGACCGCCGCGGAAAACGCCGCCGAGGCCGCCGCTAATTCTGCCGTCGAGGCCTCTAATTCCGAGAGCGCCGCGGGCGATTCTGCAAACGCGGCAAAGGCCAGCGCGAGCAATGCCGCCGCGTCCGAGACTAAGTCGAAAACCAACGCGGGCGCCGCTGAAAGGTCGGCCGGAGCCGCGAAAAACTCGAAGGACGCCGCCGAAAAGGCAAGGGACGACGCCTCGACCAGCAAGGGCGCCGCCGCGTCCTCGGCACAGGCCGCGAGCGCGGCCCTCGCGGGTGTACAGGCCATTGTTGCCGGGAATGAGGCATACACAAAGGCCGAGAGCGACGCCTATTTTATGGACGTGCGCCGTTCTCTCGCCCTGTATATCGCGGCAACGAAAAACGTGCTCGCCGATCAGAATGACGTTGCGCCGCTGTGCGAGAACTTTTTCGCGGCCCTGCACGACGGCAAGGTCTACGGCGTGGAGTTTTACAAGCATAGCACGAGCCCGGCGTCGGCAGGGTGGAAAACCCGCGACAATGCCGCGCTCGTGTGTGAGCCGAGCACCAACAGCAAGGCGGGCCGCGACGACTACGTTAAACGGGCTTTGTTCTGCCCGTTCAATGTCGATTATACCATCGACGCGGAGACCCTCGAACCGAAAATCTCGGCAATCGAGGGCGTGTTCGGAACCTATAACGCCAAGGCCCCGGCGGGCTTGATCGGCGTCATGCAGCAAGGCGGGTGGGTACGCTACTACGACGCGGGCTCGTCTTTCGGCTACGAGTACGCCGACGAGCGCGTTTCGTCCGAGTTCTACCCGCTCGAGGCGACCGTCAAGGCGAGCGACAATTCGGTTCGGTCGTTTATGATTCACGCGAAATACGCCGCGGGCTACGGCGCCGACGGCAAGCTCGGCTCTCTCTCGGGCGCAGCGTGCGCTATCCGCACGATCTCGCACAATAGTCAAATTTTAATGTGGAAACAGCGCGGCGCACAGTATTGCGGCAAGAGCTACGCTGACGGCGGCTTTGTCAATCTCATGTTCTGGCTCAAATACGGCGATAAGGCCAACGCGAGCAAAATGCAGGGGTGCAGGAGCTACGCCTATACCTACGCGATCACGGTCGCACAGACCGACGCAAAGAGCGTGATTCTCAAGAAAACAGACGCCGCGAACCTCGTCGTCGGCAGCGCGATCGACGTCGGCGACGGCAGTGACCGACAGAACGCCTCGAGCTACGCCGTCGCGTCGTCTGCCGTTATCCTCTCGATTGAGGCGTATGACGACAACAATAGCCGCGTGAACCTCGATCTCGCCGCGGGCATTACCACGACCACAAGCAACAAAATCAATACGATTGCGTGGCGCTCGGGCTCGTGCGACAATGTCCTCGGCGTGGACGGCTCACCGACAAACTGCACGAGCGGCAAAGAACCGTTTATTATTCAAGGCATCGAGTGCATGGTCGGCGCCTATGAGGTCTACGCCGACGCGATTTTTAAGCTCGAGAGCGCCGACGGCGTATTCAAAATTACGCCGTGGATTTGCAAAAAAGCGAGCGAAATCACGAACAACGCAATCGGCTCGGCCTATAAGGCACTTTCGTATAGTCTCACGCCGCCGACCTCGGCGGGGTGGCGCTATATCTCGAGCATGGGATTCGACCCGGCTCACCCGTGCGCCAACTTCCCGGACGGCCTCGACGCGAACTCTAATACGGGCTACCGCGCGGGCTTTTATTCGGAGAACGCGACGAACGCCTTGCGCGAATGGCGGGCCGTCGGCTCCCTCGGGTACGGCCCGCTTGCCGCCCTCGGGTGCGCTCTCTCGGACTCCGGCCTCGGCTACGCGTGGTGGGGCGTCTCGGGCCGCGCTTGTGGAACGGCCGGGAACAGGGGTGAATTTGCGGCATAAGGCCGCAAAGAGGGGGCCCGGCCCCCTCATAAGCCTATAAGCAAAATCAAAATAGGGATATGTCGCCAGCGTCCGCGGTTTTCTTTCTCTGCCCGGCAGGCCGTCGGCAACCTCAGGAACGGCACGAATGCCGCCCTCGGGTGCGCTAACTCGAACAACGGCCTCGGCAACGCGAGGTGGAACATCTCGGGCCGCGTTTTTGGTGAACAAAGTATTTATACCTTGCGGCATATTCCTCGGGAATACCCGAAAATTGAGTTGAAACCGGCACGGCCCCGCGCGGGCCGGGGCGAGGCCGTGGGCCTCGTTCGTTGTTAGTAGTAAAGGCGGAAACGCCTAACCGAACGCTACTGCGCTCACCAAAAGACTTTTTTACAGGCGAATGAAAACATATTGCAAAGACATTGACATAACAGACCCGGAACAGATAGAACCATTCATCGCTCTGTGCTTTGCAGGGAAAACGGGGCGCCGCAACTTCCAGCGCCTCGCCATGAGGTACAGCGACCTCACGCAAGGCCAGATCGACGAGGCTATTAGAAAGCACGACAACGGGGCATTTGCCCCGGCAATCAAGGGCGTCGCCGTAGAGATCGCGGCCAGAATCCGCCGCCGCTCGCTCGACCTGCTGCCGATACGCTACTACGAGCGGGCGGACGAGAGCAACGGGAAAATTCGTCTCATAGGCGTCGAGAGCACATTGCAACAGTGTATGGACTACGTCGCCGTTTGGGCCCTCATGCCTCTATTTCGGGCAAAAATAGGGCGCTATCAATGCGCGAGCATACCGGGCCGCGGCCAAGTGGACGGCAAGCGGGCTATTGAGAGATTCATTCGGAGGAAAGACCCGCACGGCACAAAAAGCAAGTATTTCGTAAAGATGGACGTTCGGCATTGCTACCAGAATTTAACGCGGCGGGCCGTAATGCGCCGCCTACGGCGTGACGTTCACAAGAACCCCGTTCTCTTATGGTTCGTTGACGCATTGCTTTCGACATTTCAGCACGGTTTTAGTATAGGCTCTTTTTTGTCGCAATTTCTTTGTAATTATATGCTTTCATACGCCTACCATTTCGCAACCGAGCAACTATATAAAATACGCAAGCGCAGGACAGGCAGGGCGGCGCGGGTGCGCCTCGTGAGCTTTGTATTGTTCTACATGGACGATATACTATTCATCGGCGCAGCTTTCAAGGACGTCAAGAAAGCCGCCCGTCTGTTCTGCGCATATCTGCGCGACGAGCTCGGCCTCGAAATAAAACCTATATGGCACGTCAAGGCCCTCGCAAAAGAACCTATCGACATTATGGGCTTTGTCATTCGGCGCGACCGCACAACCGTGCGTGCGCGTATTTTTGTACGCGCACGGCGGCAATTCTTGCGGGCGTGGGCGTATTTGGAGACGGGCGGCTATATCACGATCAAGGCGGCCCGCCGCATTATAAGCTATCGCGGCTACTTCTCACACACGGACAGCGTCGGAATAAGTGCGAAATTGCACATCGTCGAAGTATCGCGGGCCGCGAGTAACGTCATATCAGCCGCCGCGCGAGCCGAGCTCGCCGCCGCAGCTTGAAAGGAGCGAAAACATGATCGAGAAACGTGTTCAGTACGCGACAGAGCCGCCCGAGGTTGAATTTTTCGAGTTGCCCGGGGGCCTCGCCGACGTTTGGATTGCTCGCAACGTCGAAAAGGTTGAGGACGTTGCCGACAACGGCCCCGACCCTGCCGACGCCGTGCCGTGCGTCTATTACACGGCGGACGTCGCCTATATGCGGGCCGCGGTAACGCTCGAGGAAATTACCGCGGACACCGACGCGGCCTATAAGCGGGCCGCCGCATGGGCGCCGGAGGCCATCACACTGCCGACAACGCTCGAACGCATTGAGGCGCTCGAGGCGTTGGGGAACGATATTCTTGCGGCTATGTTTGGAGGTGAGTAAAATGTTCCGCTTTTTAAAAACGCAGTACCGTTTGCAACAGACAGAGGAAAAGCGGGCCGCGTACAAAGAGAAATTGCGCTCGTACTGTCCTAAGATCATCACGCCCGAGCAGTACGAGGAAATCACGGGCGAGAAATTCGAGAACGATTCGGAGGTCTAAACTATGAACGTCTACGGTATCGACACAAACTATCATCACCCGATTACGAACTGGGCCAGCGTCGCCGCGTGGCTGAAACGCATGAACAACGGCGCCCCCGGCTTTGACATGGTACGCCTCGGCTATTCCTCGCGCAGCGGCAAGGGCGGGCTCATTCTGGACAATATCGCCCTCGCAAGTCTCAAAAAGTGCAACGAGCTCGGAATCCCCGTCGGCGTGTTCGTCTACTGCTACGACACGACGCCCGCCGCCGCCGAGAAAACTATCCGCGACGTTATCGCCGCGATCAAGCCGTACAAAATCGAGTACCCCGTCGCCTACGACATCGAGTACGGAACACACGACGGCAAGGCCACGGGGTACAAGTACGACAAGAAAGCGAACGCCGCGAATAATACGGCCATCGTTGCCGCCGCGCTCAAGGCCATCGAGACCGCGGGCTATTACGGCATGATCTATTGCTCGCGCGACTTCTATCTCAACTACCTCGAGCGGGCCAAGCTGTCCGCCTATGACGTGTGGGAGGCCGCCTATACTTCTAAGGACACCGCCGCCGTCGTAAACGGTATTTGGCAGTACACGAGCAAGGGCGGCGTTCCCGGCATTACCGGGAATGTCGATCTCGACGTCGCCTATAAGGACTACCCGGCAATCATCAAGACCGCGGGCCTCAACGGCTTTACGGCCAGCAAGCCAACTACCGACACCACGCCCACGCTCAAGACCATCAAGGCCGGGCCCATGAGCGCGGGCGACTACAAGAAACACACCGCGGCGCTCGCCGCCGACGGCATTGCATGGGAGGACTGCTAAAATGAATGAGGCAAGAACTGCATACTATGGCGCGTTGACCGCGTTTTCTCTCGTCGGAACGGCTATCGCCGAGGCCCTCGGCGGCTGGGACGGGGCCCTCAAGGCTCTCGTCTGCATTATGGCCGTCGATTACATTACGGGCGTCGTCTGCGCCTTGATCTGGCACAAGAGCCCGAAAAGCGCCGACGGCACTTTCGAGAGCAAGGCCAGCATCAAGGGCCTGTTCAGAAAAGGCGCGATTTTGCTCGTCGTGCTGGTCGCCTACAAGGTGGACTTGCTCGCGGGTACGGCGGGCGTTACGCGCACGGCGGTCATTCTCTTTTTCTGCGCAAATGACGGCATGAGTATCGTCGAAAATCTCGGCATTATGGGCGTTCCCATGCCACCGGCGTTGAAAGACGCTTTCGCCGTCTTGCGGCAGAAATCGGGCGACGAGGAAGGCGCAGCCGACGAAACTGAATAATAAGGCATAGAAAAAGCCCCTCACTCGTCTATATCGACGGTGAGGGGCTTTTTTTTAGTTGCCCGGCTCGCGGGCGACGACAATACCGAACACGCCATTCACAAATATAAATGACTGGTTCGTTTTTGTCGGTATTTGGTGACCCGTGCGGGAATCGAACCCACGTTAACGGCGTGAGAGGCCGCTGTCTTAACCGCTTGACCAACGGGCCATGACCGCAAAAGATTGCTTGTATAATATACCAGATGAAACGCGGTTTGTCAACATATTTTTCAGGGCGAATGGGATAAAATGGAGAGAGATTTTTGGCCGGCAGCGTTATTCGGAAAATGTACGGCAGGTCACTGCGCCCGCAGTCGAACTTCAGAGGCCAACCAGACCGCTGATTCGGCTCTTGAACCGGAATAAGCCGTTCCCTACAGAGCTTTTTATAATAGGCAGCAGGCAATGCAAGCGATCTGTAGGGCGGGATGCCCTCATCACGCCGTGGAGAAACCTTTATCGACTGTGGCAAGCACTGCAAATGATTTGTAGGATCCGATGCTCGCATCGGGCTGTTGCCGCTCACCAAACTATACCTGCCAATTCCGCAAGGTTGCTGCGGGCTGATGACAAGCATCTGCCCCTACAAACAAAATCAAGGTACTGTCCTACCATTATATATTCGTATATCCATCCTGTGCTTCTTCGCACGAATCTGCCCGGGGTGTATCTGAAAAATCGAAACTATCGTCTATTTCTACAAACACAGCCGGATTTTGCGTTAAAAAGCCTTGGAATCCGTAAAGGATTCCAAGGCTCTTTGCCTTACATCCTGCTTGTGTTTGCGAAATATCCGTCATTTTCTTTGTTTTCAGATACACCATAAGGAAAGGATGGCTGTTGATGAGACATTTGATTGATCCCCTTGACTTTACAAAGGAAGAAACCCAAAAGCTGCTGGACCTTGCGGACCGCATCCATGATGACCCCGAAGCATACCAGGATGTAGCTGACCACAAGCGCCTGGCCACACTGTTCTATGAGCCTTCCACCCGCACCCGCCTTTCGTTTGAATCGGCGATGCTGCGTTTGGGCGGCAAGGTGTTGGGTTTTCCGGATGCCGGTGTTTCCAGTGCTTCCAAGGGTGAAACCGTTGCGGATACCATCCGCATTATCAGCTGCTATGCGGATATTGCCGCCATGCGCCACCCCAAAGAGGGGGCCCCGCTGCGCGCTTCCCTTTACAGCAAGATCCCGGTGATCAATGCCGGTGACGGCGGCCACAGCCACCCCACCCAGACCCTGTTGGACATGATGACCATCCGCCGCCGCAAGGGCCGTTTGGACAACCTGACCATTGGTTTCTGTGGCGACCTGAAGTTTGGCCGCACGGTACATTCCCTCATCAAGAGCCTGGCCCGCTATGACAACGTAAAGTTTGTCCTGATCAGCCCCGAAGAACTGCGCGTGCCGGATTACATCATCAATGAAGTACTGGAGCCCCGCGGCATCCCCTACATTGAGACCCGCAACCTGGAAGGTGCTCTGCCGGACCTTGATATTTTGTACATGACCCGTGTGCAGCGCGAGCGCTTTTTCAATGAGGAAGATTACGTTCGCCTGCGTGACAGCTACATTCTGACCGCCGAAAAGCTGAACCTTGCCCCGGCGGACATGGCGGTGCTGCATCCCCTGCCGCGTGTGAACGAAATTACGCTGGATGTGGACGATGACCCGCGCGCCGCCTACTTTGAGCAGGCACAGAACGGCGTGTATGTGCGCATGGCTTTGATTATGACGCTGCTGGGGCTGAAAGACCCCAAAACCGGGGAGGTTGCTTTTGAATGCTGAATATTGATGAAATCATGAACGGCGTGGTCATTGACCACATTACCGCCGGGACCGGGCTTTCGCTGTATCACCTGCTGGAGCTGGAAAAGCTGAACGAAGCCAGCGTGGCCCTGCTGCAGAACGTGCGCAGCCAGAAAAGCGGCAAAAAGGATATTATTAAAATCGAGGGCGATATTTCCGGCTTGAATTTTGATGTGCTGGGTTATGTGGACCCGCAGATCAGCCTGACCTTTATTGAGAACGGTCATGTGACCCGCAAGGTGCGCCCGGACCAACCCAAGCGCCTGGTGAACGTGATCAAGTGCACCAACCCCCGCTGCATTACCTCCCTGGAGACCGGCTGCGACCACATCTTTGCCCTGACCCCCAGCGGACGCTACCGCTGCGTTTACTGTGAGCAGGAGTTCAAGGTACGCCCGTAAGGCAGGGCCGCATTTTCCTGTTCTGTTCCCATAATAAGTTCAGACCCGGCATGATGGAACGGATTTTGCTGTTCCCCTGCCGGGTCTGTTTTTTCTTGCTGTTTTGCGCGTGTTTCCTTGCCGCAATTTCCTGCTTGTGGTACGATATGCACAAAGAGCCCTTGTTAATGGGAGGTAATTTTATGAATTGGGGAATTTTAGCTACTGGCACCATTGCCAACAAATTTGCCACAACAGTCAATGCGATGGCTGCCGAGGGCGAGCGGCTTGCCGCAGTCGGCTCCCGCCGGGCCGAAAGTGCCAAAGCCTTTGCGGCGCAGTACAACATCCCGCACTGGTACGCCAGCTATGAAGAGCTTGCCGCCGATCCCGCCGTAGATGCCATCTACATTGCTACGCCCAACGCCCTGCATTACGAAAACTGCAAGCTCTGCCTGGAGCACGGCAAGCATGTTCTGTGCGAAAAGCCGTTCACCATCAATGCAGAGCAGGCCAAAGAGCTGTATGCCCTGGCGGAAAAAAAGCAGCTTTTTATCATGGAAGCATTCTGGATTCGCTTTTTGCCGCTGTATGCCAAATTGCAGCAGATGCTGGCGGATGGGGTGATCGGTACGCTGCAAACCATCACCTGCCAATACGGTTTTACCACTGAAGGCGCCCGCCGCGAGCGCAAATTCAACTCTGCTTTGGGCGGTGGCGCTTTGCTGGATATTGGCATTTATAACCTTGGCTTTTTGCAGATGGTCACCGGCCAGCAGCCCCAGAACGTGCAGACAGAAGAGCTGCGCCTGACAGAATACGGCACCGATGAATACAGCAAACTGCGGCTTGCCTACCCCAGCGGCTGCACGGCGGAATCGGTGCAAACCATCGGCCAGCGCCTTACCCGCATGGCCTGCATTGTGGGCACCAAGGGCCGCATTACCCTGCCGGACTTCCAGTACGCCGAACATATGACACTGGAACTGGACGGCCAGCCACCGCAGGAACTGGATTTTCCCTTTGATGTAAACGGTTTTGAATACCAGATTCGGGAAGTAAGCCGTTGTGCTGCCACTGGCAGGCACCACAGCAGCATTTATACCCCGCAGCAAAGCATTGCCCTGACCCAACTGATGTATGATATCCGCATGGCCTGGGGCATGAAATTTGAGGGCGAGGAATAAGCAGCTTTTGGTAAAGCTTTGTCCCCTTTTTATATTTTCCACACAGACAAAAACAGCCCCAGGCGGCACCTTTTATGGGTACTGCCCGGGGCTGTTGCTTTTCAGAACCGGGCATACAAAAAGCCCGTATTGGAATAAAAGCTTGCCATCAGCAAAAAGGCAAAAATGGCAAATTCGTACACAGCCCAGCGCACCGGGCGCGGCGCGGCGTTGACCCAGGCGCGCAGGTGCAGGCCGCATTCATGCAGCACATCCACCAGCACCAGCAACGCAATGCCCAACAACAGCAAGAGCAGTTCCAGCTTGCTGGTCAGGCCTAGCAGCCAGTACTGGGCAAACACCTCGTGCCCGGGGTTATGCAGGATACCGGCAAAGTATGCCGCCGCATTGCCCAAACTGCTGGCGCGGAAGATGGTAAAGGTTGTAACAAAGATGGCAAATGTCAGCGGCACGCCCACGATGCGCAGCGGCAGAGATTTGCGCTTGCGCAGCGGAGCGGGCATGTGGTCCTCCGCCACCTGGCACAGGCCGTGCAGCCCACCCCAGACAAGGAAGGTCCAGTTGGCGCCGTGCCACAGCCCGCTGACCAAAAAGGTCAGCAGCAGGTTGGCATCCCGCCGGGCAATGCCCTTGCGGTTGCCGCCCAGTGGGATATACACATAATCCCGGAACCACTGCGAAAGGCTGATATGCCACCGGGCCCACAGCTCCTTGACGCTGGCAGAAAAAAACGGCTGGCGGAAGTTTTCCGGCAGGTGCAGGCCCAGGATCTCGCCCATGCCCAGCACAATATCCGTGTAGCCGGAAAAATCGGCATACAGCTGGAACGAATACATAACCGTGGCAAAAATCAGCTGACTGCGGTCAAAGGACGCCGGGTCCGCAAAGGCGGCACTGACCACAATGGCCGCACGGTCCGCAATGGCAAACTTTTTGAAATACCCCCACGCACTGCGCTGCAAACCGCTGACCAAACGCTGGGTTTCAAACGTTTTGGGGGCGGCTTCCAGCTGGGGCATCAGGGTATTATAGCGGTTGAACGGCCCCTGGGTGAGCGAGAGGAAAAAGCCCGCATAGCACCACAGCCGTGCATAGCTGGGCGTGGGTGCCGTGCGGCCATGCCACACATCCAGCAGGTAGCCCGCCAGCTGCAAGCTGTAATACGCAAGGCCAAAGGGCTTATACAAATCCCGCAGACCCGGCACCAGCATGCCGCTGTATTTGAGCACCAGCAGCGGCAGCAGGGCTGCGGCCAGCCCCAGTGCCAGCCACCCGCGGCGGCTGGGCTGCTCTGGCTGCGCATGCTGCGCGGCCTGCCACACCACTGCCGTGGCAAGGGCTACCGCAAAAAACGCGCCGATATCAATGGAAAGGCAGAACACTGCGTTGGCTGCCAGAACCAGCTTCCAGCGGGAAGGCTGGGGCACGCGGTACCACAGGCAGGCAAACAGCGCCATAAACGGCAAAAAGCCAAGGGATGTAACAGAAAACATCAGTTGCCCTCCCCCTGCTGCACGGTGCTGTCCGGCGATGTGGCCAATTTTTCGGCAACCGTATCATAGAACAGGCCGCTTACATCCTCGCCCGCAGCACTGCGAGCGGCCACCGTGGCGAACGCCTTGCTGAACGTTTCTGCCCCCTGCCCGTTCAGGTGGTGCATATCTGAAAAGTCGTCAAAGCCAATGGGCAGCAGGTCGGTATCCTTAAAGAGCGAAAAATCCCAATACTGGGTGCCGTTGGCCGCGGCAAAGCTGCGCATGGCATCCACATAGGCCTGGTAGTTCTGGGTATCCTGCACATAGGCGCTGGGCAGCGGGGCGGTGACCAGCACCAGGCGGATGTTCTGCTTTTTGCAGAACTCGGCAATGCGGGTCAGGTTTGCCCGGCCAAACGGTGAGATCGGCGCACTGGCATCCACGTGCATCAGGGTGCCGAACCCCCAGATGCTGGTGCCCTCGGTATAGACAAAACCGCGGTCCCGGTAGGCTTCGCCCTCGTCCGGGTAGGTGACCCAGTCATAGTTCCCCGCGTTATAGCCGCCGGTCAGCTTGCCGCGCCAAAGGGCCGGCAGCTCACCGGGGTCAGCAATAGCATGGCGCGCCGGGAACACCAGATCCGCAAACGCCGCGGCACCGCCCATCTCCCACAGATACTGGTAACGGTAGGGCGAGGACGCGCGCATGTAATCGGTGATCAGGTAGCAGGCCAGCGGAACATTGCTGGATTTTTGCTGATTATAGCCGGTATAGAAGGTTTCCAGATAGACGGTTTTCAGCGGGCTGTTGGCAGCGGCTTCCCGAATAAGCCAATAGGAGCCATCCGGCTGCTGCTGGCTGGTGCCAAGGTTAAAGCTGTGGCTGCCCAGAATGGGGTCAATGGTATCCGGGTCAAAGCTGCGGTAGCTGTGGGAGGAACCCACAAACACAGTATCCACCGCATCCGCTTGGGCGTAATACTCCCCCAGCGTCACACGGGAATAGGCGTGCAGGTCATCCACCAGCAAAAAGTTCAGCAGCAGGCAGAGCGCCGCCGTGATGGCCGCAAACAACACAAACAGGCCCGCCTTGTGCAGCGGGCCGGGAATGCGGCTGGGTTTTGGGGTTGTATGGGGCATGTAGCTTCCTTTACGTTTGCCATCTGCCGCGCGGTATGCGCCGCGGCTCAGGTTTCAATTTTTATATGGGGGCAGCGGGGATTGTAAGCGGCAAGGTCCAGGCGCCAGGTGGTGTTGCCATCGGCATCCTCGGCCGTTTTTTCAAAGCCGTACCCAGCATAAAATTCCCGCACCATAGCGTTTTTGGCGGTGGGGTAATAATAGCCCTCCAGCGCAGTATACCCTGCAGCGGCAGCTTTGGCGGCAAGGGTGTCCATCATGGCGTCTTCCATGCCGCGCTTGAGCACACGGCAGCTCATCAGCCACAGGCGCAGGCAGAGCGTTCGGCCCTGGGCCTGCCCTGCCACAACGGTAACAACGCCGTTATCCGCAAATTTATCCACCAGCTTGCCGTACAGGGTGATCCAGTCCGGCTTTTCTGCCATGGAACGGATGTCATCCTCAGTGCAGCGCAGAGTGGTCAGGTTGAACTGGTTGCTCTTGTTGGTCAGCTGAGCAATACGCTGCATATACACCGCCTCAAAGGGGCGGATGGTCGCCGTCATTTCCAGGCTGTCCAGATACTGGCCGTAATCGGCAAAAGCAGCCTGGGCCTGGGCGGCCTGGGCGCGGGCATGGTACTGCGCGGTCTTTTTCAGGTCGTCGCCGGAAAGGATCGTCGTTTCAAAGTACCCGCCGTGGTCCAGCATCTTGATGTAGTTTTCGGCACCATCCAGCACCGGGGTGGCCACGCCGGGCAGCTGGGCGGCCACAATGGCACGCTCCGCCGGGTTGTCATCAGCAAACACAAAGCTGTCGGCGCCAAGGCTGAGCTCTGCGGCGATGGCTTTCAGGTTCTGATCTTTAGGATCCCAGTTGGCCTTGATGCAGACAAAATCATCCGGGTGCAGCACGCTGTCCGGGTGGTTCAGGCCGGCCAGGGCGTTGGCTTCGTCATTTTTGGAATCCACCGCCAGCACCACGCCGATGGTCTGCAGGGCTTTGCAGTAGCTCTGGAACTCGGCGTACACCTGGCCTTCCGGCACTTCGGGGCCAATGGCAATGCCGTCCACACCGTCATCGCCCACAATGCCGCCCCAGAGAGTGTTATCCAGATCCAGCACCAGGGCTTTTTTGTTGCGGCCATACAGGGATTTGATGATGTTTGCCACGCTGTTTGCCAAAGACGGGATTGCATCCAGGCACATGGCATACTTATACATGTGCCAGAAGAACGCATCCCCCCAGGCAGTCAGGCCGTAATCTGCGCTGAGATAGTCAATATCATTGATATAAAAATCCTCATGCGCGGCGGCATAGGCGTAAAAGCGCTGGTTCAGGCGGCTGAGATAGTTGGAACGGCCATGCGGGTCCCAGATATCGCGGTTGCCCATCAGGCGGTAGTTGGGGCGGTCAAAGTTATTCTGGATGACGGGGCAGTGGAATTTGGCTTCCAGCGCCTGCCACATCTGCTCAAAGCGGCTGTACTCGGCATTCAGCATGGCGTCAATTTCCGCCTGCGGGGTGGCCGTTGTGGGGAAATTGATGATGTTGCGCCAGTTGGTGTGGATATAAAT
>ERZ773245.511-NODE-511-length-42791-cov-3.714760_pt1 | contig 42791 bp, 39 predicted proteins | sample MGYA00580988_ERZ773245 | MGnify/ENA primary metagenome ERZ773245 (study PRJEB29015, sample SAMEA2737792) | human gut metagenome | biome: human gut; feature: human-associated habitat; material: faeces | place: China | collected 2012 ... | reverse complement strand
TCCGGTGCTTATAAACTTGTGGCTTCTGTGACAGATACCCAGGGACGTAAATCAGAAACGGAAAAGGTTGTGATCCTTTTCGCTTTGAATGATAAACGTCCACCGGTGTCCATGCCTTTATGGTATTATGAGGTAAATACCCGGTTTGATGCAGAACATCCTGCACTGTTCTACTTTGGAACTTCCGAAAAGGATGTTTATGTACTTATGGATGTATTCAGTGGTAACAAGCATCTGGAGAGCAAACTTCTTCATTTGTCCGATTCGCTTGTCCGTTTTGAGTATCCTTATCGGGAAGCTTATGGAAATGGTTTGGGCATTACTTTTGCATTTGTTCGTAAAGGAATAGTTTACGAACAGGAAGTAAGTCTGACAAAGCGTTTGCCCGATTATACTTTGAATATACGCTGGGATGTATTCCGTGACAAATTACGTCCCGGACAGGAAGAGGAATGGAAGCTGACGATCCGGAATCCACAAGGATCACCGGTTTTGGCCGAGATGTTGGCTACCATGTACGATGCTTCACTGGATAAAATCTGGAAAGCTGACCAGTCTCTGCAGCTATATTATCATCTTTCCGTTCCTGTTTCCCATTGGAGGAGGGACTATGCAGATTCGAACCATTTCTATTTTGGTTTCCGTCAGCGTAGTTTGAAATTACCTTCGTTCAGTTACGATCATTTTGTATTACCTCCTGTCGGATATGCTGTTGCCGAGGTGTTGTCGATAACCAATGACGCCGCTCCGGTTACCCGCTATGCTCGTATGCGTGGAATGGGAGCTATGAAACAACAAATGAAAAGCGAGGTCGCAGACGATGTTCTTTTTGAATCCGAGTTGATTTCTGTTTCACAAGATGCGGGGGCTGTAAATCAGGTAGACCATCCGGCTGTGAATGGGGCTGCAGATATAGAGTTACGTACCAACTTTGCTGAAACAGCTTTTTTCTATCCGCAACTTCATACCAATGCTCAGGGTGAGGTCAGCTTCTCTTTCCGTATGCCGCAAAGCCTTACGACCTGGAATTTCCGTGGTTATGCCCACACACAGAATATGATGACGGGTCAGATAAATGCTACTGCTGTTACCAGTAAAGAGTTTATGCTTATCCCAAATCTGCCGCGGTTTGTCCGGGTGGGAGACCATACTTCCATCGCTGCTTCTGTCAGCAATCTCACAGGTAAAAGCATGTCGGGTACAGTGAAACTTGTGCTTTTCAATCCTATGACGGATCAGGTGATATCTACCCAGCAAAAGAAATTTAATGCCGGGCCCGGACAGACTGTCGGGGTGGATTTCCTGTTTACGGTTACTGATAAATATGAAGTTCTGGGATGCCGGATGATAGCCGAAGGAGGCAAGTTCAGCGATGGTGAACAACACCTGCTTCCGGTTCTCAGCAATAAAGAGAATCTGACAGAGACCTTGCCTATGCCTGTCCGTGGTGAACAAACGCGTACTTTCTCTTTAGCAGACCTTTTCAATCATCATAGCAAGACTGCAACCAACCGGCGTTTAACCGTTGAGTTTACTGCCAATCCGGCTTGGTATGCCGTACAAGCATTGCCAGCGTTGTCGCAACCCAGAAATGATGATGCCATTTCATGGGCTACTTCCTGGTATGCCAACACAATGGCCTCTTACATAATGAATGCCCAACCACGTATTCGAGCTATTTTTGACAGTTGGAAACTCGGGGGAGGCACCAAAGAAACTTTCTTGAGTAATTTGCAAAAGAATCAGGAAGTGAAGAATATCCTTCTTTCCGAATCTCCCTGGGTGATGGAAGCTACCTCGGAAAGCGAACAAAAAGAACGCATTGCCACTCTATTCGATTTGAATAATATCCGTAATAATAATGCAGCAGCCTTACTGAAACTACAGGAACTCCAATTACCTGATGGTTCGTGGAGTTGGTATAAAGGAATGGACGGTAGTCTTTTTGTTACCGATTTTATTGTGGAGCAGAATGCACGTATAGCCCTGCTTACAGGAAAACCACTGGAAGGCGCAGCCTTGAACATGCAACGGTCGGCTTTCAACTATCTTCATAAAGAGGCCTTACAGGAATATCGTTCTATTCGTGAAGCCGAAAAAAACGGCAGTAAATCACAAGGAATTTCACGAAGTGCATTAAAGTATCTCTATCTGGTTGCTATTTCTGACGAAAAAGTGCCGGCATCCATGAAAGAAGCATATACCTATTTCCTTTCAAGAGTTGCTCCGTCATTGTCTCAGCAGTCTGTAACCGAAAAAGCTTGGTCGGCCATTATCTTGCAGAAAGTAGGCAAGGTGAAAGAGGCTCAGGAGTTTATGGCATCCCTTAAAGAATATCTCACTCGGACAGATGACCAGGGTATGTTTTTTGATACAGCCGACAGTCCATATACTTGGAATAACCTGAAAGTACCTGCCCATGTGGATGTAATGGAAGCTTTTGAACGAGTGGGAGAGGATGCACAGGTTGTTGAAGAAATGAAAATGTGGCTTTTAAAGCAGAAACAGACCCAGCAATGGGATTCTCCGGTAGCTACTGCAGATGCTGTTTATGCTCTGCTTTACAATGGAACTAATTTACTGGATAATCAAGGAGATGTCCGTATTGTTCTTGGCAATGAAGTGTTGGAAACGGTAAGTCCTGCCAAAACGATTGTTCCGGGATTGGGCTATGTTCGGAGGACTTTTACGGACAGAAAGACCGTAGATGCCGCTGAGATTATTGTTGAAAAACGAGATCCGGGTATTGCCTGGGGAGCAGTATATGCACAGTTCGAAGAGAGTCTTGATAAAGTAGTTCGCCAAGGGAGCGGTCTGGATGTAGATAAGAAATTATATGTGGAAACGATTGCTCATAATAATCGTCAGTTGCAACCGATTATTGGTAAAACTCAGTTAAAGGTTGGTGATAAAGTGGTAGTCCGTCTGACTGTCCGTCTTGATCGTACGATGGATTTTATACAGTTGAAAGACCAGCGGGCTGCCTGTCTCGAACCGATTGAAGTCCTGTCCGGATATCGCAATGTTGGTGATGTCGGTTGTTATGTAGCAGTAAAAGATGCTTCAACTGATTTCTTTTTCGATACCTTAAATAAAGGAACTTATGTTTTAGAGTATAGTTACCGTGTCGATCGTGCAGGAAGTTACGAAACAGGAATTGCTACTATTCAGAGTGCCTATGCACCCGAATATGCAGCCCACTCAGCTTCTGCCCGTTACGAAGTTTCTCAGTAAATAGAACTCTATATTTTTAAAATGCAGATGCTTGGATTATGTAAGTATCTGCATTTCTTTTTTTGTTTTTAGTTTATAATCTTTGAATTATATTATAATATTTTTTATTAAATGGTTTTTGTTGCAAAAAAAAACTTATCTTTGTAGAATATGATTGTTAAACTTTTAATTTATTATTTATGAAAACAAAGATCTTATTTACTATTCTAACAGTGCTCTGTTTCTCCGCTTTAGCAGGAGTTGTGTTTCTTAAATCCGTAGATAATAAAAAGAACGCCAAAGATATTGCATTGGCGAATGTTGAATCTCTTGCCAATGCTGAAGGCGATGGTATAGGGAATGAGGATAATCCATCAGCTACGATAAAAAAGTGTGTAAGCTCCAGTGAATTTACAAAAGATGATACTACGGGAGAATATTATTTGGTGTGTAATTCAGGAACTACCGAAAGTGTTATTTACCGTTGTCCATCTGGTACTACCGAAGGCCACAAAGATTGGATATATAGTTTTCTTTATTGTACGAGATAGTTAACTAATAAATGTTAGAATGATGGTTTTAAAAAATAAATGGAAGAATAGGTTTATTTTAATCCTTTTCATGGTCGGATTTGTTTTTTTTGCTTGTAAAGAAGAGACGGATCTTTACTTTAATGGTGATATAACAGTTATCAAATCGTTTGATAATGATACTTTGTTGTCTCCGGTAAAAGTAGAGCTTGAAGATATTTATGATGGTTCAGTATTAGCGTATGACTCATTATTGTTTTTTACTTCGCATAAATATAGTGATTGCTGGATGTATGTATTTAGTGTGAATAGTGGCAAACATATCGCTTCTTTATGTCCCAAAGGGCAAGGGCCAAATGACTATTTATCTTTTAAAAACTCTCAGCAGTTTGTAAGGGAGAACGGCGAATTGAAGTTATGGGTCAGAGATAATACTAAATCAGCTAGGTTGCTGAATATTACAAAGTCTATAGAAACAGGAGTTACTGTTTGCGATACCATTATTCCCATGGATTGGAATAAATATTTTGTTTATCCTGCTACTACCCTGTTCTTTTTGAAAGATGGATATATATTAGGGCAAAATCAGTGTGAAGAACAGTATTCCAAAGGTAAAGAGTATATTCCGCGCAAATTTTATTTGTATAAAGATTCTTTAGAGAATAAAGTGAAGGAATATAAGTTGTTCAACCGACCGGTTATTTTGAAGGATGATAAATATGATGTTCTGAGTGGCATGTTTTACGCTAATCATAGTTATATACATCCGGATCAGACTAAAGTGGCCATTGCCATGCAGCGGGTTGCCCAGATAACCATATTAGATGTGAAGTCAGGAAAACAAGTCGGGTACAGGATGGATGATACGCTTGACTTCAGTGATATAGAACAAAATCTTGAGTGCATACGCTATTACTATACAAGTGCGGCTGTGAATTCACGATATATATTTGCCCTTTATATTGATCAGGCAGAAATGGGAGGTAAGTATCCTTTTAAATCAAAGACTGTCCATGTCTTCGATTGGGAAGGGCACCCTGTATATAAGATACAGTTGGATAAGGCGGCCTCTTGGATCACTTTAAATCCTCAAAATGATATCTTGTACGCTCAGGACAAAGAAGATACGATTTGGGCTTATGACGTTTCTTGGCTTGGTAAACGAAGTCGTTGATGGGAAAGCTCGGCATTTTAAGTTTAGTTCTTTGCGTCATTGGTTTACTATCCTGTGGTAAAAAGAAAAACGTGCATACGGACTTTGAAGCTTTTATCGGGAAAGAAATTGTTTTCCCCGATAAAAGCTTCAAAGTGATTGGTAATAAGGTTTTTAAAGACCGGTTTTTATTGATATCTTATGTTGATTCCGGAAATTGTACACCTTGTGCTTTGGGTAAGATGCAGTATATGAAAACCAATAAGCGTCAGTTACTGGACGCACATACAGGAATTCTTATGGTTGTACACGAAAAAGATACTTTTGTTGTTAATGAAGTGTTCCGGCAGATGCATGTTAGTTATCCGGTCTTTTTCGATTCATTGGGATGTTTTAAGAAAGAAAATGGAATATTTGATAGCCCTTTGTATCAAGATTTCGTTATAGACCAGTCAAATAAAGTAATATGGTTGGGAAATCCTTTGCGTAATAAGCAGTCATGGCAACAATACGAGAAAATGATATCTATTATAATGGATAGTAGTAGATAGTTGTTTTAAGAGCGTATACTAAAAAGAACGTCACTATGTCCTGTGCTTAAAAATATGTAATCAGTGGCAGATTCTCGACGAAAACTCCTATTTTTGTACTTTAAACAACTAACAATAATAAAATAGGAACGAATGAAACGTAGTTTACTCTTCATATTTACTTTACTTACTATTACTTTATCGGCTGTAGCTCAACCTCGTATCTCTTCTAATAAGGAGACCCATCATTTCGGACAGATTGAATGGAAGCGTCCGGTTTCTGTAGAGTATACTATTACCAATACTGGTGATAAACCTTTGGTACTGACTAATGTTACTACCTCTTGTGCCTGTTCGGTTGCTAACTGGACGAAAACTCCGATTGCTCCCGGAGAAAAAGGAACGGTTAGTGCTACGTTTGATGCAAAAGCGTTGGGGCATTTCAATAAATCGATCGGCATTTACAGCAATGCGCAGCCTGGTTTGGTTTATTTGAACTTCGATGGAGAGGTGGTTCAGGAGATCAAGGATTTTACTAAAACCCATCCCTATGCAATCGGACAAATCCGGATTGACCGTACAGATATAGATTTTCCTGATGTACACAGCGGAGAGAAACCGGTCATTACATTGGGGGTAGTCAATCTTTCCGATCGTCCATACGAACCTGTATTGATGCATCTTCCGCCTTATCTGAAAATGGAAACTAATCCTACCGTCCTTTTGAAAGGTAAGAAAGGAACCATTACCCTGACACTTGATACCAAACAACTGATGGATTTAGGTTTGACTCAGTCTTCTGTTTATCTGGCTCGCTTTGCCGGTGATAAAGTGAGTGAGGAAAATGAAATCCCCGTGTCAGCAATACTTCTTCCTGATTTTTCAGGAATGACCGAGCAAGATAAAGCTTTAGCTCCTGCTATTCGTCTGTCCGAATCCAAGATTGATTTAAGCCGGGTTTTGGTTAAGAAAAACAAAGCCCGACATGACATTGTTATCACTAACACAGGTAAGTCTCCTTTGCAGATCAGTAAACTGCAAGTATTCAATCCTGCGGTAGGTGTTGCTTTGAAGAAGACTGTACTACAGCCGGGCGAAAGTACCCGCCTGAGAGTGACTGTCTTGAAAAAGAACCTTGGAAAGAAGAAGAGACACTTGCGAATTCTGATGATCACCAATGATCCGGTACAGCCGAAAGTGGAGATCGATGTAAAAGCTACGAGTAACGAATCACATAATTAATATCTGCCATGGAACATCCTGAAAATAACGAAGCATATAAAGGTTTGGTTGTGAATGCAGGCATTGAACAACCGTCATCTGTAAATCCCTATCTGAAGCGAAAAGTAAAAAAACGCCAGTTGTCGGTTAATGAGTTTGTGGAGGGCATTGTCAAAGGGGATGTGACGATTCTGAGCCAGGCTGTAACTTTAGTGGAAAGTGTGCGTCCCGAACATCAGGCTACCGCACAGGAGGTCATTGAAAGATGTCTGCCTTATTCCGGTAATTCGATTCGTGTAGGCATCAGTGGTGTGCCGGGAGCCGGTAAAAGTACTTCGATTGATGTCTTTGGATTACACGTTCTTGAAAAAGGAGGTAAGTTAGCTGTTTTAGCTATTGATCCGAGTAGTGAACGCAGCAAAGGAAGTATTTTGGGTGATAAAACCCGTATGGAGCAGCTTTCTGTACATCCTAAATCATTTATACGTCCCAGTCCCTCTGCCGGTTCGTTGGGAGGAGTGGCCCGTAAGACTCGTGAAACGATTATTCTATGTGAAGCTGCAGGGTTCGATAAGATCTTTGTGGAGACTGTAGGAGTGGGACAAAGTGAGACGGCAGTTCATTCAATGGTCGATTTTTTCCTGTTGATTCAGTTGGCCGGTACGGGAGATGAACTACAGGGCATTAAAAGAGGGATTATGGAGATGGCTGACGGTATTGTGATAAATAAAGCTGATGGCAATAACATTGACAAAGCCAAGTTGGCGGCTGCGCAATTCCGTAATGCTTTACATCTTTTCCCGGCTCCGGATTCCGGATGGACACCGCGTGTACTTACTTATTCGGGATTCTATAATCTTGGAGTAAAGGAAATATGGGATATGGTGTACGAGTACATCGATTTTGTGAAAGGTAATGGCTATTTTGAATATCGTCGTAACGAACAAAGCAAATACTGGATGTATGAGAGCATCAATGAACAGTTACGTGACAGCTTTTATCACAATGCCAAGATTGAATCGATGTTGCAAGAAAAGGAGCAACAGGTGCTCAAGGGAAATCTCACCTCTTTTGTTGCTGCCAAGAGCTTACTCGATACTTATTTCGAAGATCTGAAATAACGATGAAGAGGTGTCAAAATTCGTATTCACCACAGATTACACAGATAATTATTATTGGTTGTCAGTAGATTAAAATCATTTTGTGTAAATCTGTGTAATCTGTGGTGAGTTATGACACACCTTCCAAATCTGCCTTCGATTTACTTTGAGTCACAAAGTAGACTCCAAGAAATACCAATGCAATCGCAACTCCTTTTTCCCAGCCGAAGCTTCCGATTCCCATTAAGATCGCCGCTATGGAAGCAACAATGGGTTGCACATAGTTATACATACTTACTACTGTAGGGCGCATCAGTTTTTGTGCAGTCATGATGCAGATGTAAGCAATGAAGCTTCCGCATAGTACCACATAAAGTACCTGATAAATGGCAGCGGTCGAAATACTGTTCCACTCGATGCTCGCTATATCCTGATAAGAAAAAGGAATATAGCATATAGATGCATAAATAAACATCCACTTATTAATTGTGATGGCCGAATAGCGTTGGGATAATCCTTTGAATACGGTCAGGTAGATAGAGAAGCTGAGTTGGGCGATCATACAAAGTAAGTCTCCCCAGATGCTTCCTCCTCCTGCGCTTGTCGCCTGACTGCTTAAAATCAAGATCAATGCTCCCATTGCTCCAATGAAAATTCCCAATACCTTTTTGTTTGTAACCGGTTCTTTCAGATAGATAGCTGCCACAATCATGGTGATGATAGGTGAAGTCGTTGTTACGATAGATGCGTCTATCGGAGAAGTGAGAGACAGGCCGAATATAAATATTCCCTGATTGAAAACAAGGGCGAACAGAGAAGCGAAGAAAATTTTCAGCATGTCACGGTGTCCTACCTGCTCTTGTTTACAGAAAGCGGAAAGTATCCAGAAAGCTGCTGCCGCCCCTACCATGCGAAAGGTGGTTACCGAAAGTGCCGAAAACTCTGTCAATGCCGATTTGCCGATAGGGGACATTAATCCCCACATCACGTTGGCCGTAAATGCCAGTGCATGTCCTTTCAGATTCTTATCAATCTCCATACCGAATGTTACCTTTATTGAAAACTGATGCAAAAGTAACTAATTTATCGTTTGAATTTTCTATATTTGTTTAATTTAAATGCAACCATTTATGGAACTATCAGCCAATTATATCAAACGAATTGAAATAAACGGATTATGGGACCGGTTCAACATAGTCTGGGACCTTCGTCCGGATGTCAATATACTATCCGGTATCAATGGAGTAGGAAAAACTACTATCCTGAATCGATCGGTCGGTTATCTTGAACAGTTATCAGGCGAAGTAAAGAGCGATGAAAAAAACGGGGTACGTGTCTTTTTTGATAATCCGGAAGCTACTTACATTCCGTATGACGTGATCCGCAGTTACGATCGTCCGCTTATTATGGGAGACTTCACAGCCCGTATGGCAGATAAGAATGTGAAATCCGAGCTCGACTGGCAACTTTACCTGTTACAGCGCCGCTACCTTGACTACCAGGTCAATATCGGCAATAAGATGATCGATCTGCTGAGTAGTAATAACGAAGAAGAGCGCGGCAAAGCAGCTACTCTTTCAGTAGCCAAGCGCCGTTTTCAAGACATGGTCGATGAACTGTTCAGCTATACCCGTAAAAAAATAGACCGTAAACGCAATGATATTGCTTTTTATCAGGATGGTGAACTTCTGTTTCCTTATAAGCTTTCTTCCGGTGAGAAACAGATGTTGGTGATCCTGCTTACCGTACTTGTACAGGACAATGCCCATTGCGTTTTGTTTATGGACGAACCCGAAGCTTCATTGCACATCGAATGGCAGCAAAGATTGATTGCGATGATCCGTGAACTGAATCCGAATGTACAGATTATACTTACCACTCATTCGCCTGCAGTCATCATGGAGGGATGGCTCGATGCAGTAACCGAAGTCAGTGATATTGCAACCAGTTATAAATAGCATTTAACCAAAACACGACCTATGGCAATTAGTCTTAAAGATAATCTGACCTCTTCCTACTTCAGTGCAGCCCATAAGCTGTACTCTAAAAAGGCACGCCGCCGAATCGTTGCTTATGTTGAGAGTTATGATGATGTAGCTTTCTGGCGTACCCTGCTTGAAGAGTTTGAGGACGAAGAACATTATTTTCAAGTGATGCTTCCTTCCGCTACATCGTTGGCCAAAGGCAAGAAGATGGTGTTGATGAATACTCTCAATACCGCTGAGCTCGGGAAAAGCCTGATTGCTTGCGTAGATAGTGACTATGACTTTCTGTTGCAGGGAGCTACCTCCACCTCGCGTAAGATTAACCGTAACAAATATATTTTTCAAACCTATGCCTATGCCATTGAGAACTATCATTGTTACGCCGACAGCTTGCATGAGGTTTGTGTACAGGCAACTTTGAATGACCGTCACCTCATTGATTTCAACGAGTTTATGAAGCGATACTCCCGGATTGTTTATCCGCTTTTCCTATGGTCTGTCTGGTTTTATCGCCGCCATGATACTTATACGTTTTCCATGAGTGAGTTTAATGGCTGTGTTCGCTTGCACGATGTTAGCCTGAGACATCCGGAACGTTCTCTGGAAGTGGTGAGACGTTCGGTTACAGCTAAGTTGTCCGAATTGTCTACACGCTTTCCGCAGGGGCTCGAAGAGATTGACAGATTATCGGCCGAACTTGAAAGGCTCGGAGTACTTCCTGATACTACTTATTTGTTTGTTCAAGGGCATCATATTATGGATAATGTAGTGATGAAAGTGCTGACTCCCGTCTGTACGGCTTTAAGGCGCGAGCGTGAACAGGAAATCAAGAAGTTGGCAGAACACAATGAACAATTTCATAACGAACTGACTTGTTATCAGAACAGTCAGGTGAATGTGGAAGTAATGCTCCGCAAAAACAGTGCATACAAAGATTTATACCTCTATCAATGGTTGAAAGAAGATATTAAAGAGTTTTTATATGGAACAAATAACCGAAAAGATAAATAACCTATTCGTTTCCTGGGGATTTAACAGCAATGAAGTAGGTCCTATTATAACACTGATACTGATTATCGGTGTTGCCTTTCTGGCTGACCTTATTTGCCGTCATATCCTTTTGAAAGTGGTTGCTAAATTAGTGAAAAAGACCAAGGCAACCTGGGATGATATTGTATTCGACCGTAAAGTACTGATTTATCTCAGTCATCTTGTCCCCCCCATTATTATTTATGTGTTGATTCCTTTGGCAATTCCAAATGTAAGTGCCCTCGATTTTATTCGTCGTATCTGCATGATTTATATCATTGCGGTTTTTCTACGTTTTATCAGCGCATTTCTATCGGCTGTTTATCATGTATACAGTGAGCGAGAGCAGTTTCGTGATCGACCATTGAAAGGTTTGTTGCAAACAGCGCAAGTGATACTATTTTTCATTGGAGGAATTGTTGTTATCAGTGTATTGATAGATAAATCTCCGATGGTGCTGCTCACCGGGCTTGGTGCTTCGGCTGCCATCCTGATGTTGGTGTTTAAAGACAGTATCATGGGATTTGTGTCCGGCATCCAACTTTCTGCAAATAATATGTTGAAAGTAGGTGACTGGATTGCTATGCCCAAATACGGAGCCGACGGTACGGTGATTGAAGTGACGCTCAATACAGTGAAGGTGCGCAATTGGGACAATACCATCACTACCATTCCTCCCTATCTGCTGGTCAGTGATTCTTTTCAGAATTGGCGGGGTATGCAGGAGTCCGGTGGGCGGCGTGTGAAGCGTTCTATCAATATCGATATGAACAGTGTCAGATTCTGTACCCCCGAAATGCTGGCTAAATATAAGAAAATCCAATTGTTGACCGATTATGTGGAGCAGACCGAGAAGGTGGTGAAAGAGTATAATAAAGAACATCACATAGACAACTCTATTTTGGTCAATGGGCGACGCCAGACCAATCTTGGTGTGTTTCGCGCCTATTTGACGAACTACCTGAAAAGTCTTCCCGACGTGAATAAAAATCTCACTTGCATGGTACGCTATCTTCAGCCCACCGAACAAGGTATTCCGGTCGAACTTTACTTTTTTTCTGCTGTGAAAGAGTGGGTACCTTACGAAGGAATCCAGGCCGATGTATTCGATCATCTGCTTGCCATTATTCCGGAATTCGGATTACGTGTATTCCAGAATCCTACGGGAGAAGATTTTAGGGAGTGGAGTAGAAGAAATTAAAAAAGTGTATTATATTTGTAGCTAATAATACTATATTAGCTATGAATGCACTACAAAGCAACATTATCCGGGAGATCACTCCGTTGTCTGACAAGGATTGTTTTTATATTGCCGAACGGTATAAAACGGAGTTTACCTATCCCATTCACAACCATGCCGAGTTTGAGCTGAACTTTACGGAGAAAGCCGCCGGAGTGCGTCGCATTGTCGGCGATTCGGCAGAAGTGATCAGTGATTATGATTTGGTTCTGATTACTGGAAAAGACCTGGAACATGTATGGGAGCAGCACGATTGCCATTCAAAAGAGATCCGTGAAATAACGATCCAGTTTTCCTCCGATCTCTTTTTTAAAAGCTTTATCAATAAGAATCAGTTCGATTCCATTCGTGATATGCTTGAGAAAGCTCAGAAAGGTCTTTGTTTTCCGATGTCGGCCATCCTTAAAATCTATCCTCTGCTCGATACCCTGGCATCCGAGAAACAGGGGTTTTATGCTGTTATCAAATTCCTGACTATCCTTTACGAACTGTCACTTTTCAACGAAGAGGCTCGTACGTTGTCAAGTTCTTCTTTTGCTAAAATCGGCATTCATTCGGATAGTCGTCGCGTACAGAAGGTGCAGGAATATATTAATGCCCATTATCAGGAAGAGATCCGCCTGAATCAGCTGGCCGATATGGTAGGAATGACTCCGGTATCTTTCAGTCGCTTCTTTAAATTGCGTACCGGTAAGAACCTTTCGGACTATATCATTGATATTCGTTTGGGGTTTGCTGCCCGCCTGCTGGTTGATTCTACTATGTCTATTGCTGAAATCTGTTATGAATGCGGGTTTAATAATCTTTCTAATTTCAATCGGATTTTCAAGAAGAAGAAAGAATGTTCACCCAAAGAGTTTCGTGAAAACTACAGGAAGAAAAAGAAACTGGTATAATTTTATGTGAGAATACTTACCCTCAATTAACATTGTTAACGCCATTTCTCCGTTATTTTATTCTTGTGTGCAAATAACAAGCCTTTTGCATTTAAAACACTTGCTATTTGCATTTAAAGAACAAGCTTTAACGTAGCGTTAAAACAAAGCTTTGGGCGAGAGAAATCTTGTGCTTTAAAAACACTGTGTTTTAGTTTATTAAGCACACTCTTTACTTCTTTGTTTCACTGAATCCCTTTTGGGATAAAAGCCTGTATACTTGTTTTTTTGTCAACTACAAATCGGGGACTGACACTCCTTGCTATCTTCTTTTCGCCTTGTTTAGCGCCGCTATCAGATATCTTCCTTTGGCTCCGATATCGCTCCAGCAAGTGTTTGCAATTAGTTTCCATACCGTCGTTCCCTTCCTCCCATAGTCCGACAGCCTGAGTATGGAGTTTACTTCCCCGGTGTCGGTAACGCTCAATCTCTTTAGCGTGTCCATCAGTCCCGAGTAATTGTGCGTCATTGTATTGAAGGCGTATCCCGGTATCTGTAGATAAGCAGAATCCTCCTTCCGCTCTTCCCCCTCCCCTTCAGGGGGAGCTGAGGGGGGTAATTCTTTACTTTCCTCTGCTTTACTTTCCTTTACTTTACTTTGTCCGGAATCGCATGCATTTTTTGCGTCAACGGCTACATGATGTACTACGTTTTTCGGGTTAACAGGTGTTTTTTCCTCTTTGAACAGCTCTGGTTGCTGAGTTTCCTGTGGCGTAGAAGGAGCATCGGGTTTTCCGTTTTCCTTTTCCGGTTTTACTATCAGATAGGGGAGCTCCGACAGTTCTCTTTTCCTTCGCTTCGTAGCTTCCAGCCATACCTTCTGTATGCTTTCCGAAGTCAGTATTCCGTTTTCCAGATAACTGTTTCTGTCCAGTATCCCTTTGATGAAGAGAATTTCGATGATCCCCTGTACTTCAGCGGCCTGCACTTCCCTTCCCGCCTTGTTGGCAAAGATCAGGCACTGCTCCTCATCCCAACGGATGAAGTATCCCTCCTTGTATATTTTACAAAGCAGCTTCAGTACGATTGCCGACCCCTTTATTCCGTATTTTGCCTCTATCACTTCCATTGCGTTCTCTTCCATGAAGTTTACGCTCACCGGAAAATAATTGATCCCGTCGTATGCTATTGCCATATTTGTTTTTTTAGATTAGTTGTTTGCTTTATTTGCAATACTTTTACTGCGGATTACACGAGATTCGCATAGAATATCAGAATCGATCCGTCGGTTAGGATGAATAATTATCTGTGGAAATCCGTGTAATCTGCGGTGTCCGCTTTTACACCACCGGCCTCCACTCCATGAAATTCTCCACTTGAAACGTCGTCCACCGCTGTTCGTCCACATTCCAGTACACAACCGCCCCCTCTACTTCTGTGGGATCATATTCCCTATGGAACTCCGCTTCGTAATAAATCAGTGTTGCTTTCGCCAGTTGGAAACTCCCGTTCTGTTTTCGGTAAGCCACTGCCGCATGTCCATATTGCATGTGATCCAATAACGCTTCCAGGCGTTCCGCCATCCATTCTGCGCACGACTCGGTGTATCCTTTTTCGAAGACGATACGTCTTTTCCATTTTAGTCTCATGGCTTCACTTTGTGATGCCGGCCTTTTTTTTCGTTTCATACATATACGATTTTAAAGTTTATAAATTGTTTACGGCTCGAAGGTAGAGTGTTTGCCGATTAAGTTGGAGTATAATAATTCATGGTATGTTTTCTTGTCTATTTTATGCCAATGGATTTATCTTGTAGCGTTTCGTTCCAGATGGTGTTTATTTCCTTTAGAATGGTGCTGAGCTTCAATGGAATGAATATTCCGTTTCGAATATTCCCTAATAGTTTTTTGTCATTTATATATCGGGCTAACGCAATTTGTGATGTCTCTTTTTTTATACCCATTGCTCCATTTTGATAGAGTGTGATTAGTAGCTTTAAGCATTCGTAGTGTTTCAAAACAATCCCTTGTATAGGTTTCTCCTTTTTTCGTCCCCTGTTTGACTTAAGTCTTTTATTGTCAAAAGTTTGCTTGTTGTCTGTTTTGTTTTTTTTGAGTTTCTTTTTTTTCTTCTTGTTGTTTGTTTTCGTAGTTCATACTCTTTTTAATTTTAGTGATTTTTATTTGTGTAAAATATGGCAAAGGTATGGACGAAAAATTTAGTAAACTTGCAAATACAGGATAAATTGTGGAATTTGATTTCTTTTTGTCGGTAAATTGATGATTTATAATGCGATAGTTTGGCAGAGGAGGGATGTTTCAAAAAACGTTCGTTTATTTGAACGCAAAGATAAGGGCTATTTTCATAATAGCAAAATGTTTAATAAAAAAAATGATTTACACTCTTGATTTTCTGCTTTAATGTATTAATTGCCAAACAGATACTTCTGAATAAAAATCTTTTTTTTATCTGTCTGATTTTATTTCTCGATAATGAATAAATGAATACAAAAACAGTGTTCAATCAGACGAACGTTTAAAAACACGTTTTTTTAGTGTAATTCGTTCGTTTATAGTTTCTTACCAGATAGGTAATGAGTAACTGCAAGAAACCGTGGCAAGAGAGTACAAAGCTTGCCGTATATTACATAGAGTACTCGCAAGTGATTGAATTTCAGGTGTGTGCAAGAAGTTCAAAGCCCCGGGAGAATGTCCTTTTCTGAAATAATCGAATAATGGAAGTGGAGAAAGAGACCGAAATATGGTTCGCTATGCGTGCCACCTACCGTCGTGAGACTGACGCTATGCGGTTGCTTGCGAAAGAGAACTTGGGCTGTTTTGTTCCCATGCAATACAAGATAAGTATAAAGAAAGGGAAAAAAGTCCGTGTTTTGGTTCCTATCATTCACAACCTGATTTTTATTCATGCTTGTCCTTCCGAAGTGAAGCGTGTCAAGTCTATGGTTGCTTATTTGCAATATATCACCGATACCCGTAGCGGCAAGAAGATAATTATCCCCGACAATGAAATGCAGCGCTTCATCGCTGTAGCCGGTACCTACAGTGACCATCTTCTATACTTTCAACCCGATGAACTCAACTTGTCCAAAGGAACCAAAGTCCGTATCACGGGTGGTGACTTCGAGGGCCAGGAAGGTGTTTTCCTGAAAGTGAAAGGCGCCCGGGATCGTCGCGTGGTCATTGCCATACAAGGTGTCATAGCAGTTGCCATGGCCACCATTCATCCTGATCTTATAGAAGTAATCAAATAATTCATAATTCAAATTTATTATGACTCTTTCCGAAGAAGTAGCTTCCCTTCAGCGTGCCGCGCACGACCTGATGTATTTGGGCATGGACGGGAGTCCCATTTACAGCGATGACTTGTCCCGCCGCAACAATGAAGTTTACCGCTTGACCACAACATTGTATAATTCCGGTGTCAAAGGTTCTACGGTTGAAGAGCAGGCCTCTGTCTGTCTCGCTCTCCTGATGGGCTACAACGCATCGTTCATCGACCACGGAGAAAAGTGTGAACATATCCAGGAAATATTGGATCGTTGCTGGGATATCCTCGATACTCTTCCCGCTTCGCTATTGAAGCTCCGCCTGCTTACTGCCTGCTATGGTGAGGTATTCGACGAGCCTTTGGCCGACGAAGCCCGTGCAATTATCGCTTCTTGGGATTCGGTATCACTTACTACTGAACAGCAAGAGGCTATCAACGAGTTTCAGACTGTGGTGGATAATCCTTATCCGTGGGAGTATGTGGAAGAATAGAAAGTGAATAAAAAATAAGCAGTCCTTATGCGCGAATTTAAAGATATCAAAATAGCCGTAGCCGGAACGGGCTACGTTGGAATGAGCATTGCCACGTTGCTGTCACAGCATCACGAAGTAGTGGCAGTCGATGTCGTTCCCGAAAAGGTCGATAAGATCAACCGGAAGATTTCTCCTATTCAGGACGATTATATTGAGCAGTATCTGGCAGAGAAACCATTACGTCTTTCGGCTACCCTTGATGGGACTTCCGCCTATGCGGATGCCGACTTTGTTGTCATTGCCGCCCCCACGAACTACGATCCGGTAAAGAATTATTTCGATACCCATCACATAGAAGATGTCATCGACTTGGTACTCCGTGTTAATCCCGATGCCGTGATGGTGATCAAATCCACCATCCCTGTGGGCTATTGCCGCAGTCTTTACGTCAAGTACGCACAGCGTGGCGCCAAACGTCTCAACCTGCTTTTCTCTCCCGAGTTCCTTCGCGAGAGCAAGGCACTTTACGATAACCTCTATCCCAGCCGCATCATCGTAGGCTCTCCGAAGATGATGAACGGCAGCTGTTTTGACGCTGAGAACCAAGCCATCCGGGCAGTAACCGATGTCCCCATGCTCGTGCAAGCCGCCAAAACGTTTGCAGCCTTGCTGCAAGAAGGAGCAATAAAAGAAGATATCCCGACCCTTTTTATGGGCATCAAGGAAGCGGAAGCGGTGAAACTTTTCGCCAATACTTATCTCGCCCTCCGTGTCAGCTACTTCAACGAACTTGACACATACGCTGAAGTAAAAGGCTTGGATGCCCAGTCCATCATAGAAGGTGTGGGACTCGACCCCCGTATCGGTATCCATTACAACAATCCGAGTTTCGGCTATGGCGGTTACTGCCTGCCCAAAGATACCAAACAATTGCTCGCCAACTATGCGGATGTCCCCCAGAGCATGATGTCGGCCATCGTGGAGAGCAACCGCACCCGTAAGGATTTCATCGCCGACCAGGTGTTGCGGAAAGCCGGTTATTACACCGCTTCCAGCCAGTGGGATGCGCAGCGGGAACAACCTACCGTGGTGGGTGTGTTCCGTCTCACGATGAAATCGAACTCCGACAATTTCCGCCAGTCTTCCATACAAGGTGTGATGAAACGTATCAAGGCCAAAGGGGCTCAGATCATCATCTACGAACCTGCGCTCGAAGATGGTACATCATTCTTTGGCAGCACGGTGGTGAACGACTTGACCAAATTCAAAGAGATGAGTGATGCCATCATCGCCAACCGTTACGACGCTTGCTTGGATGATGTGGAGGAGAAGGTATTTACACGTGATATTTTCCGTAGAGACTAAAATCTTCTAGATAATATTAGTCGTTCGAATGCATAGACACTTTGGGCAGCGTCCAAAAATGACGTCTTGACTTGTTTCCGATTAGATTTTACCTTTGCTGCACATTTAAAAAATAATTTTATGTACAGTAGCAGTGATTTTGGGAAGTTATTGTTTCTCTACAAGACGAGGGTGAACCGAAAGGCATTTCGATCAATTCTTTTTGTTTGATTCCACGGCGTTCCCTATTATCTCCGTGATTTTACCGATATGCGTTGTAAACATAGCCGTGTGTTGTCCATCATACGTGAACGGCTTCACCGGGAGCCGTGTGATGGAGATGTCTTTATTGTCATGTTGCGCAACCGACGGATAGTGCGTATGTTTTCATTCGACAACCGTTGCTGGGTGAGGAAACCTACTCACGTAGTCCCATAAATTATAGTGAAGGTATAGCAGAAGATCAAAAAGACCGTTTTATTCAATACCTGGTCGAACAGCACTGGGAAGACGAGCTGACTAAAAAAACGATGCAACTTGTCCTTGAAGATTTTGTGACCAGGCAGAAAGAACTTGAAGATCAGATGGCGACTTTTATGTTTGAGCAGGCAGCGATGAAAAAAGAGCTGCTTGAAGAGCGTAAAAAGCGCAAGTCTGCCGAGCGTAAAGCGAAATTCCTTCAGGAAAAGCTTGATTACGCCAATTGGGAATGTTTCGGTGACAGACGTCAAACAGTGAGAAAGTAGATGGCTGCGGGAGAAACAGAAAAGCCGGAACCTTGAAAATGAATACCTTGCACAACTGGCTGAAGAAAGGCAAGAAGTATCTGGACAAGCTGATTTTCGTATTGAAAACCATTGCATTGGAAAAGGACTCCATTGTTAATTGCGATGAGGCATGGTGCAAGGTCCGCAAGTATGCCCATTATAAGAAGTGTTATATCCGGGTTCTTGTAAACAAGTCTCAGAAAGTGGTGATCTTCTTCTATGAGAAAGGTTCCCGAGGTCGTGACGTACTTACTGATTTCTTGGGTGATGCAGAGTTGAAGGGCATCATGTCTGACGGATATAACGCCTACGTATTTATAGGTGACGAGTTGAAATCAGCACAGTTCAAAGATATTGTCCATCAGGTATGTATGTCTCATGCCAACAACAAGTTTATTAGGGCGGTCAACCTGGGTAACGAGCCGGAGGTGGCACTTTTCTCTAATGACTTGAAAGAGTTCTTTGCCAATGAGCATCGTTATGATGAAGCGGGTCTTACACCCGAGCGGAGATTGCGGGAAAGACAAAGCTTGGCAACGAAAGAAATTTTGATAGGGGTATGGAGCCGGCTGGAGAGTGAATTATCAAAAGGCTCAGAGGTCCGAAGTCAATACTATACGGAAGCACTTAATTATCTGAATCATTTCTGGGATGAGATCTTTGTTTTCTTGGAAGATGGAGAATTACCGATAGATAATAATCTTGCCGAACGAACCATCCGGAAGCTGACTACCCAGCGGAGCAATTCACTTCATTATGGTAGTGATGCAGGAGTAGAAATGACTGCCATTTATCACAGTGCAATTGCAACAGTGAAGTTTCATGGCAGTTCTTTCTGGAACTTCATCGGAACTTTTTTCAAAAATATCTTTAACGGGTGCAGGGACTATGTTAATATGGTTCCTGACAAAATCACTTTGACAACAAGTCAATGTTAATTTCAAAACTTATTTTTAACGCAACTCGGTTTAGGGCACCATCTGCTGCCTTAACTAAGGGGGATGCCTAAATTGAGTACTTACACAATTGGTTGACCTCTTGCTACATTGTTGGTTGACCTCAGTACAAGTTCTCCTTTCAATATCTAAAAGCACAAAGAAATATAATTGGTTAATTTTTTAATCAAAAATGTTGTTTTTGCGCCATTCAGCTTTTGAGTGGTCGAAAATGGAGGTTAATAAAACTGTATAATACGAATTTTATGAAGATTGTATTAGGGAATGATCGTAAAGGTTTTGATTACAAGTGCAGATTAGTAAATCATCTTGAGTCATTAGGTCATTTAGTGGTTAATGTAGGTACAGATGAAGATGTGCCATGTGATTACCCTATTTATGCAGCTAAGGCTGCACACTTAGTCGTTTCTGGCGAATGTGACTATGGAATACTCATTTGTGCATCAGGTGAGGGTATGGTGATAGCAGCTAATAAAGTGAATGGTATTAGATGCGGACTTGGATATAACGATGAAGTAGCAAGATTGTGTCGCCTACATAACAATGCAAACATGTTAGCATTTGGGCAAAGTTTTCAGTCCTATGAAGAAGTTGAAAATAGAGTTGATACATTTCTAAATACAGATTTTTTGGGAATTTATCACACCATTCGAGTTAATATGCTTAATGATATTGAAAACGGAAATATGTAAAAAATATGAAGATTCATGTAATTATCCTTGCAGGCGGTATTGGTAGCCGTATGAATGCAGATCGTCCTAAACAGTTTATTGAAATTGACGGAGTTCCTGTTATTGTTAAGAATCTTTATAATTTTCAAAGAAATAATAGAATCGATGGAATTACAGTTGTGTGTGTAAAGGAGTGGATTCCGTATTTCAATGAATTGGTATTAAACTATGAATTAACAAAGGTAATTGATGTTATTGAAGGAGGATCTACAGGTCATGACTCAACACGTAATGGAGTTTTTTCACTTAATGGAAAACTAAATGGTGAAGACCTTGTCGTGATTCACGATGCCGCTCGTCCATTGATACCCCAATCTATTATTAATAAGATGCTGGATAAGGCAATTAAACATGGTAATGCATGTACAGCTATTCCAGTTCATGAAACCATCATTCTTACAGATGATCAGATATCCGGAAATTCTGAGATTGATAGAAGCAAGATTATGCGGGTTCAGACTCCTCAAGCTTACCGCTTTGATTTGATTCATTCTTTGTATGAAAGAACGGAAGCTGATAACCTGCACAATTTTGTTTATGCTAATACAATGGCTATTCATTATGGAACGCGTATTTATTTTTCTGAAGGTTTTAACAGTAATGTGAAGATAACCACGAAAGAGGACATCGCATTTTATAAGGCATTGCTACAATTTGATGAAGAATCACTTGTTAGATGATACTAAATAATGTAGAAAAACAGGAACTAACAAGATATGCAGAAGCATATGATTTTAGCTCGTGCATTAAAAACTGTTCGGTACTGGTTACTGGAAGTTCAGGGATGATTGGAACAGGCATAATCAAATGGCTTTTATATATTAATCTTACATGCAATGCTAATGTTCACATCTTTGCATCAACACGAAGACCCGAGCAGTCTTTTCCTTATGTAGACAGTAGCGACAATATAGATATTATTTCTTATGGGAACGAGCTGACTGAATTAGCAGATTGTCATATAGACTACATAATCCATGCTGCTTCTCCAACAGATAAACTGTATTACGTTCAACATCCTATAGAAACGCTGGATGTAATAGTCAATGGAACAAAAAGGATTCTCGATATTGCACATATCAAGCATTCTGAGTTTGTTTATTTATCTTCTGTAGAGGTTTATGGTTGTGTGAACAGCGAAAAGCCAATACCTGAAGAATATGTAGGAAATATTGACCCTTCAAATATTCGCAATTGTTATCCTATAGGAAAAAAAACAGCCGAATTGCTAACGTTGTCTTATGTAGAAGAGTATGGAGTCAAAGCCAAAATTGTAAGATTATCATCCGTGCAAGGTTTATTTCAATCATTGAGAGATACGAAAGTGTACAATGAAATTCTTAATTGCATTTTAAGTAATAGCAATTTTCAACTTCATTCTCTGGGCACAACTCGTAAGAGCTTTATATATACTTTAGATGCAATATCTGCAATCTTCATTGTATTAACGAAAGGTAAGGAGGGTGGAATATATAATGTCACAAATCCTAGTCTATTGTACACAGTTAGGGAGTTAGCTAGCCAACTATTTCGTCATTATAACACTTCTTGTATCGTATTAGATAGTGTTTCAAAGCAAAACGAGATTCAATATCTTCATAACTTATCGTTTGTTCAGGATGTGACAAAAGTAAAAGAATTGGGATGGGAATGCCTGTCAGATCTATACCACATCTATGATGTAGATATTGAAAGAAATAAAAAATATTCATATGATATTAGAAAAAATACAAAGCCCGGATGATGTGAAAGTTCTTAGCAATTCAGAACTTCACATTTTAGCGCAAGAAATGCGTACTACATTGATTGAGAAAACAAGTATTTGTGGTGGCCATTTAGGTTCAAACTTAGGGTTAGTAGAAATAACTATAGCTCTGCACTATGTTTTCAACTCACCATTTGATAAAATGGTGTTTGATGTATCCCACCAAACCTATTGTCATAAGATGTTAACTGGCCGTCAATTGGCTTTTACTGATAAAGAGCACTATGATGATGTAATTGGTTTTAGTAATCCAGAAGAGAGTAAGCATGATTGGTTCAATATGGGTCATACCTCTACTTCCATAAGTTTGGCCTGCGGATTTGCAAAAGCAAGAGATCTTATAGGTGGCTCTGAGAATGTAATTGCAGTGATTGGAGATGGTTCATTAGGAGGAGGACAAGCTTTTGAAGGTTTAAATTATGCGGCTGAACAAAATTCAGGTCTGATAATCATTGTCAATGACAATGATATGTCGATTGCTGAGAATCATGGTGGTCTATATACGCATTTGAAATCTTTGAGAGATTCCAAAGGAAAGGCAGAAAATAATATATTTATTGCTCTTGGCATGGATTATTACTATATAGAAGATGGTAATAATCTATATTTTATGATTGATATTTTAAAGAAGGTAAAAGGTACAAAAAAAACTGTAGTTATTCACGTTTGGACAAAAAAGGGTAAAGGTTACACTCCAGCAGAGGAGAATAAAGAAGATTGGCATTGGAGTCGTCCTTTTAATATCGAGACTGGAGTATTTAAAGGATCCGATGGCATCCCTAGAGAGAATTACGGTGCCATTGCTTGTTCTTATCTAATAGACAAAATGAAACAGGACCCAAAGGTTATAGTCGTTACAGCAGCCACACCTATTTGTATTGGATTTAACGAAAAGAATAGAATCGTCGCAGGAAAGCAGTTTGTTGATGTAGGTATTATGGAACAGCATGCTGTTTCTATGGTAACGGCCATTGCTCGGGCTGGAGGTAAACCAGTATTTGCTACTAACTCTACTTTCATACAAAGAGCATACGATCAGATTGAGCATGAGTTGTGTATTACAAAATGTCCTGCAACATTAATAGTTACACATGCCTCTGTTTCTGCTCATAATAATATTACGCATTCAGGATTGCTTGATATTGCAATGTTGTCTAATATCCCTAACCTAGTATATCTGGCACCTACGAATAAACAAGAATATCTAAATATGTTAGATTGGAGTATTGAGCAGAATCAATATCCAGTTGCCATCAGAGTACCTTGGAATGGTGTATATTATTCAAATCGTGAAGTGTCTACTAATTTTTCAGATATCAATCATTATGAAGTGGTTCGTGATGGATCCAAGGTTGCAATTTTAGCTCTCGGAGGTTTCTATCAATTAGGAGAAGCTGTAGCTGAAAAACTGAAAGAATCAGGGGTCAATGCAACTTTGATTAACCCTCGTTATATTACAGGTGTTGATAAAAACACCTTGGAATCATTAGAGAGGAATCATTCTGTTGTGGCAACAATAGAAGATGGTGTTCTTATAGGCGGGTTTGGCGCTAAGATTGCGCAGTTTTTCGCTAATAAAGATGTAAAAGTAAAGAATTTTGGATTTTCTCAAGGGATACCAATTTGCTTTGATTCAAAAGAGATGATTAAGACAAACAGATTAACAAGTGAAGAAATTTCTGCAGACATAATAGAGTTATTATAGTACTTTCTTTTAGTGCGTGCAAAGGTAGAGTTATTATATTGGTTGAGACAATCACGCGTTGCTTTATTTATCTAACGATTTTATAACTACATAAATATCATATTATTACATACTATATACACTAGAATTTAAATCAAATAATAATGTACGGATTATTAATAAGAGAAGGCAAAAATAGAGGTTCTTTCAAAAATATTGGGGATTATGTTCAGAGCATTGCTCAGCGCCAGTTTTTGAGGAATAAAAAGACGCGTTTCATTGATATTGAAGAATTGTCAGACTTTGAATCTGAAGAACGAGTTAATCTTATTATGAATGGTTGGTTTACGTGGAACTGTTCCAAATTTTTGCCGCCTAAATGTATAAATCCCTTATTTGTATCATTCCATCTCACGCCACCGAAAGCGAAAGACTTTTTTACTCCAGAAATTATTGAATATCTAAAAAGATACCAACCTATTGGAGCTCGAGATACACTTACAATGCAAATGATGAAAGAGCATGGTATTGATAGTTATTTCTCAGGGTGCTTAACTTTAACATTAGGAAAGGAATACAAGACTGGTATTCATGATGGTAAAGTGCTAATTGTTGATCCTTACATTGAGTTTGGAGGTGATAAGAGTTTGAACCTCTTCAGCAAAGTATGGAATACAATCAGATTCTGTATAAAGTACTACAATGTAGCTATGAAATTGAAAGATAATTTCATTAATCAAGATATGTTACCAAGAGTTAGAAATAGAATATCTCGGAAATTAGAACATTTTATAGAAACGGCTACATTTTATGCAATATATTCCCAACGCTTTAGTAATGATATCATTATGAACGCAACTTATATTTCTGTCATTGTTGATAATTATATTTCTAACGAAGAAAAGTTTAAGTTGGCTGATTCAATGCTTAAAGAATATGCAAATGCTAAATGCGTTATTACAAGCAGACTTCATGTTTCATTTCCTTGTCTTGCTGTAGGGACAAAGAATATTTTTGTTATACCGTCATTAAGAACAGAAGAAAAAGATGTAAGAAGGTACTCTGGAAGATTGAAGGGACTTGAGGACACTGTTACTGTATTAGAACTAGATAGAGGTAAATTGATCAATATGCAAGATGTTTTACCAGAAGTGATAACAATTGATAATTTTCCCGAGAATAAGGAAGGATATAAGTTCTATGAGAAGAACTTAATAGAGATAGTGGAGAATTTTGTAAATAGTAATTGTTGAATAATTAAATATGTCATGAACAAAAGAGATCTAGATATTATTAAAAAAGGTGTTTCCAATTGGGAGATGTATCGTAACTCTACAATTTTGGTTACAGGAGCTACTGGTCGACTTGGCTGGTACATTGTAGATACTTTTGTGGATACAAATATTCTATACAATCTAAATTTAAGAATAGTTTGTCTGGCAAGAAGTCAAGAAAAAGCAAATGATGTATTTGGGAATCTAAGTGAATACCCATGTGTTTCTTATATTTTTCAGGATGTAAATACTCCTATCAATTATGAACACAATGTGGATTATATTTTTCACACTGCAGGTCCTGCAGCACCATTAGATATGAAGATATCATCAGTCAACGTTTTATGGTCACATGTTAATGGCACTCACAATGTTATGGAGTTTGCTATCAGGCATAAAACAAAAAAGGTGTTCTACGTATCAACCGTAGAAACATTTGGCACGTGGACAGAAGATCGAAATATCAAAGAAGAAGATATGGGGCCACTTCAGAATCTAAATGCACGCGCATGTTATCCCGAATCTAAGAGACTTTGTGAAACGATGCTTTCTTGCTACAAAGCAACATATGGTATTGACTTTTGCGGAGTTAAACTTTGCCATACTCTCGGCCCTGGAATTCTTCTAAATGACGGAAGAGCATTTGCTGAATTTATGAAATGTTCATTAGATGGTGAAGATATAATACTTCATTCAGATGGCAGTACTATGCGTACATATACATATACCCCTGATGCTATAAATGCTATGTTTATTATCATGGAAAAAGGAGAATGTGGTGTATTGTACAACGTTGCATCAAACGAAAACCTTATAAGCATAAGAGACTTAGCAAATTTAATAGCATCTTTATCTCCATCAAAGAAAACGAAAGTGGTTTATAGTGAGTATGCATGCAAAATGCCATACTTGCCATTTAAGTTAGCAATAATGGACACTACAAAAGTTCGAGATCTTGGATGGGTACCTCAAACAGATATTAATCATTTATTCAGATGGACAATGGAGTCCTTTAAGTAACATGGCCTAACATTATTTCATATGGACAACAGATATAAAAGACTTGGTCTTAATTCTGTATTAGTATTTATAGGTAAGGCGGGCAGTTCTCTTGTTGCTCTACTTATGCTTCCTTTATATACGAGTTGGTTATCAACGGACGAGTTTGGATCTGCTGACCTTATTAATATCTATGCAACCATCCTGGTAAGTATTTTGTCTTGTAGTATTGCAAGTTCAATATTTGTTATACCAAATAAAGTATATAAAGAGAAGTGTATTTCATACTACTCGACAGGTCTTTTTTTTATATTTTTTGTGTCTGTATTATCAATACTTACATTTTATATTTTTTGGTTTTTGTCCAATTCTAGTGGTTTTATTGCGTGTAATGGATGGATGATAATAATGCTTACACTTAGTATGATTTATCAAACTTATACTCAGCAATTCACAAGGACAATTGACAAAATGCGTATTTTTTCAGCAGTTGGTATTATTCAATCGCTTTCAACAGCTATATTAGCAATAGTAATTATACCTAAGTTTGGTTTTAATGGATACATTCTTTCTTTGATTATATCAAATCTATTAGCTGCAATTTTTGCTTTTGTCTTTTCCGGTTCGTATCATTTTATCGACATTAATTCTATAAGTAAGAAAAGTTTGTGTGTCCTTCTCAAGTACGGTATACCTCTCGTGCCCAATAGTATTATGTGGTGGTTGGTTAGTGGGTTTAATAGGCCGCTGATGGAATCTCATTTAGGTTTAGCAGCAATTGGTTTATATGCTGTGGGTATGAAATTCCCCAGTCTGATTACTTCTGTGAGTGATGTGTTTATGAACGCTTTTAGTATCTCCTTGATAGAAGAATACGGAAAATCTAATTATAAAGATTTTTTTAATAATATTTTTAGATTAGTATACCTAATTGTGATAGGATGTGCGTTGTTTATTACAATTTTTGCACCTAATATTGTTCGTATTTTCGCTTCAGATGAATATTTTGAAGCATGGAGGATTATGCCGGTTTTAACACTAAGCTCAGTGTTTGCTTGTGCTGCAAGTTTGGTCGGAGGTGTATTTGTTGCTAGAAAAGAGAGTAAGTATTATCTGTATTCAAGCATATATGGTGCTTTGGCTTCTATTGTTTGTACATTATGCTTTATCAATATATGGGGGATAATGGGATGTGCAATCGCTTCATGTATGTCCTTTTTTATAATGTTTTTGGCGAGATTCAAGTATGCAATAAAAGATATTACAGGGTTTCCTATTCGTTGGTTTCTTGTACAAACAATTCTACTTATTTTGGCAATCTCTGTTTCTTTATTAATGAATAATTTTATATACGGACAGGGCTTGATGTATTGTTTAATATTGCTTGTTTTGTTATACACGAATCGAGATATCTATAAAGTGTTATTGAATTTAAAAAGGAAATGAATAAACTATTTATATTAAGGAAAATTATAGCTGCAGTTTTTTATTATATATTTACGTCTATTATACCAAAAAACAAACGTTTATGGGTTTTCGGTAGTTGGAAAGGAAAGACATTTTCTGATAATGCTAAGGAATTTTTTATATATGTTAATAGATATCATCCAGAGATTAATGCAGTTTGGATAGCAAAGAATATGTCTGTATATAATGAGGTTAAATCTTTAGGATACAATGTTGAACTATATGATAAAATTAAGACAAAGTGGTTGGTTGCGAGGGCCTCTGCTAATATACAAACCGAAAGCAATCAAGACACAGGAAGTTATCGCGTTTGCGGTACTAAAGTGATACAGTTGTTTCATGGTTATGGAGCTGTAAAAGAAGCATATCTTTATCCGGAAATGAGCAATATAAAGAAATTTATAGTAAAAATATATGCGGAAAATCATTCAACATCATATTGGATGGTCCCTTCTGAGTATTTTGTAAAAAGAACTCCTATTCTATTTGACAATAATCCTCAAAAAATATACATAACCGGTCAACCAAGAATAGATTTACTATTAAGTCAAAAGCGCGTACCATATTTTGAAAATATTAAGGTCAAAAATTCTGGTATAAAGCTAATTTTCTATGCACCTACACATAGAGATTATGCAGTATCTGATAAAGTGGATTTTACATTAGAAAGTTGGGTACGTTTTAATGAATACTGCCAAGAGAATAATTATTTTTTATTCTTTAAACCTCACCCTCTAGAATTGATAAAATATATCGATGATTTTTATAAGTTTAGTAATGTTTTCTTGTTGATAAATGATATGATAGATTGTACAAATGATCCATATGAATATATGCATTATTTCGATATGATGATCTCAGATTATTCTTCAATTTCTACAGATTTTCTTGTTTTTGATAGACCTATTATACATTTTATGTATGATATGGATAGTTTCGAATCCAAAAACTTTACTCTCGATGCGCTTGATACTTTTATATCTGGACCAATATGCAGATCTTGGAATGACCTTTTCGAAAAGATAAATGAAGCTTTTATTGATGATAAATATAAAAATATAAGAAAAAAGGCGCGTTGTAATGCGTTTGCTTATGTTGATAATCATAATTGTGAAAGAGTGTTTAATGAAGTTGTAAAAATAGTAGCCTTGTAATGAAAAGAATCAAATATATTTCAGTTTTCGATCTTGATGCCAATAAGGAGCAAAACCGTCTAAATACTCTTTCCTCAACCAACAAGGTAAACTATATCATCAATGTGTTGAATAACTTAGGGTATGGTGTAGATGTTATTTCTACTAGTCATACTATGAATAACAAGTGCTATGGCGGAAAGTTATTGACGTGGGGGGACAATACTCTGAAATTATTTCCTACTACATGGAGGGGTGGTACCATAAAGAAAATACTTAATCTTGTAGTAATGCATTTCTGTATTTTCTTTTATCTTCTCTTCCATTTGAGTAGAAAAGATACGGTCATAATGTATCATTCTACTGGTCTTCTCTGGGTAAATGTCCTATTCATGATTAAAAAGGTACATTTGATTGAAGAGTGTGAAGAAATCTATGGTGATATCTATGGGAAAAAATGGATGTCATATCTGGAAAAGATCATACTAACTAAGGCCAATGCTTATATTTATCCTACATACCTTTTGAATTCTATAGTAAACACTGAGAACAAACCATTTCTTGTTGTGCATGGTGCATATGAGGATGTTGGAGCAGAGTATTTCGTCGACAGCAACAAAGAAGTAGTGGAATTTAGTCCAGATTTTTATCATGTAGCTTACACTGGTATTCTCGATCCAAAGAAAGGCTGCATTGATGTAATAAGAGCGGCCCAGTTTTTAGATGAAAACTATTATATCCATATTTTAGGTTTTGGAGAAGATGAGGAGATGGAGATTACAAAGAAAGAAATTGATCGTGTCCGCAAACTTACTAAATGTAAATTATCTTATGATGGTTTGAGAAAAGGAGCAGATTATACAAACTACCTCAAACGCCTTGATCTTGGAGTTTGTACGTTGGATACAGATTATCAGTTTATTAATACACAATTCCCTTCAAAAATCATATCGTATATGTCAGCAGGAATACCTGTTCTTTGTTCAGAAGCAAGGGCTATTTTAACATCAGACGTATCAGAAGCGTTGTTTTTTTATAAGGGTAATAAACCCCAAAATATAGCAGAAGGTATTATCTCTGTAAGAGAACATGGAAAGGTAGACTCTTTACAATTGCTATCTGATTGTGATAAGAAATTTAGAAAAGATATAGTAAAACTTGTAAATATTTAAATAATGGAAAATATTCTGATTATTGGTGCTCATTATGATGATACTGAGCTCGGTTGTGGTGGAACAGCTGCTAAACTTGCTGCACAAGGCAAAAACGTATATAAACTCACGCTTACAAACAATGAGACAAACTTTGGTGCCATGAACATCCATGTAGATGCTGATTCAAGTATTTTCCAGAGTGCAAAAGCTTGTGGGGTTCTTGGAATAAAGGAAATCTCCGATTTTGAGCCAGTTCAGTGTTGTGATCTCTTTTATAATACGGATATTATGCAGAGAGTAGAGAAGGTCATATTTGATCTTAAAATTGATACAGTTTTTATGCATTATTATGATGATATGAATCAGGATCACGTAGAGGCTTCTCGCATCTGCAAAACAGCTTCACGACATTGCAAGAATGTTTTGATGTATCATTCTAATGGCTACATACTTCAACAACAGTTAAATCCCACTGTATTTATTGATATCTCAGATTATATCCAGCTTAAGAAAAATTCACTAGCTTGCTATGAAGGTGATCACAATCGGTTTAATAAACTCTTTGATACGGTTATTGAGCGAAATCATATTTGGGGGTATGCAAATAAAGTTGATTATGTGGAAGGCTTTTTGCCTTTGAAGATGTTGCTATAATAAGTTGATTAAAATAGAATAATTTTTATTATTTGATATAATACCAATGTTAAATTTCAAATCATTATTCTTACCTTCAACACAAGAGGATAAATTTGATAGAGTGTGTTTTAATTGTATAATTTTTGATGTTTTTTTCTTGCCTCTTTTCCCTTGGTTCTCAGCTAGCATTTCATTACCAATGTTATTTGTATGGTATTTAAAGAATAGTCATAAAACCAGATTTATTAGAGAGCGTTCATTTTTTGGGGTAATTATTTTGCTTATGTTTATTAGTACTTTAATATGCCCATTATATGAAGGCGGTTCTAAATATGACACAACGTTTTTTTATTCAGTAAAAACGCTTTTTATGTATTTAACAAGTTTCTGGTATTATTTCTTTTTTACTTATTTCTTTTTTAAATATAATAGACGAATCACAGATATTGTTTACTATTCGATTATATGGATTACAATATTGGGTGTCTTTAGTTATATTTATAAAGACTATTTCATTGTATTCAAACAGATAGTTTGTCCCTTTGATCCTCAGCCACAAAGATGGCTTTCTGGTAGTGAATTGGTATTTCGTTACAATTATTTCTGGGCAGATCCGAATAATGTGGCATATGCAGTGTCTGGATTATCATTATTTTACCTTATTGAACAACCTATTAATAATTACAAAAAAATAGTTGTTCTCATATCAATTGTTATTACTCTATTTTTTACCATGAGTCTTGGAGGAATAGCAGTTTCGTGTACTCTATATGTCTTAGTGATTTTATTTACCAAAAAAATGAGTTTCTCAGGTAATAGTAGATTTGTCGTGATAGTAATTTGTATATGTCTTATATATTTTATAGTTAATAATTTTACTATTATACAAGAGATGTATGATAGTGGAATAGCTACTAGACTGGATAGTTACGACAGCTACGGAGGGGTAAAAGCTGCTGGAGGAAGATTGAAAGATTTATATAGTGGAATCGAAAAATTCAATATTTTATTCCTACTTGTGGGTTGCGGACAAGAGGGCTTTGTTACAGAAATAGGTCATATTTACTTATTGTATTTGTATGGCCTTCCTGTCTATATCTACTTTATGTATGTATTGTTTTTTAAGAAGAAAATCAATTATACAGATTATGTTGTTCTAATTCCTTATTTCGTGGGCTTTTCTATCAACATCTCTATAATAGAGCAAAAATTTCTTTTGCTTAATATGGTTATTAGCGCATATTATTCTGCTAAGGTTTATCGTTTAAATTTATTTCAAGGAGCAAGAATATGTAATTGAAACTACTAAAGTACATGAAAAAAATATTAAGAATAACAACTGAAGTTAATAGGAGTTCTATAGGTCGTACTACAGAACAACTAGGTAAACTTGTTATACAGGAAGGTTGGCATAGTTATATAGCCTATGGTCGTAGAGATGGAATAAGTGAATCAGCAAAAATTAAAATAGGATCTAGACTAAGTGTATATTTTCATGTCTTTCTTACTAGATTATTTGATATGCATGGCTATGGATCTTATTTTGCAACTAGACAATTAATTCGGAAGATTGAAAGGATTTCCCCTGATATTATTCACCTTCATGATATACACGGTTATTACATAAACATCAAAGTGCTTTTTAAATATCTTAAGAGATCAAAGATTCCAATTGTATGGACGCATCATGATTGTTGGGCTTTCACAGGGCATTGCGGGTTCTATTCTGAATGCGGGTGTAATAAATGGAAGATCCATTGCTGTAAATGTCCATCTTTTAAACATTATCCCGGAAGTATTTTCTTTGATGGATCGTTGCGTAACTATGACTATAAAAAGAAGTATTTTACTTCGTTAGATAATATATACAATGTGGGTGTATCACAATGGATATGTGATGAATTTAAACAATCTTTTCTAAAAGATTACCCCATTATTTGTATATATAATGGAATTGATACATCGATATTTAAGCCATCAGCTCAGTATGATCAGGAAATTAGAGAAAAGTATAATCTAGGAAATGGTATTCTGCTTACAGCAGTTGCAACCGCTTGGAGTGAGAGAAAGGGACTTTCTGATTATTTAGCTTTAAGAAAAATTCTAGATGAAAAATACACATTAGTTTTTGTGGGGGTACCCAAGGCTTTAATTAATTCACTGCCAGGAGGTATAATTGGCATTCCACGTACAGACAGTTTGCAAGAGCTTGTAAAGCTATATTCTGCATCTTCTATTGTCATGAATTTAGCTGGTGCAGAATCTTTTGGAAAGACTACTCCTGAGGGGTTAGCTTGTGGTGTTCCTAGTATTGTATATAATTGTACAGCTAGTCCTGAGTTAGTGGATAACAAAACTGGGATTATTGTTGATAAAGGGGATATTGTAGGCGTAAAAAATGCAATTGAAGAGATTATGTCATGGGACAAAAGTTCAACTATTCAAAATTGTCGAAATAGAGCGTGTGAACTTTTTAACATCGAAAAGAACTGGTTCCAATACATAGATTTGTATAAACATATATTGAACAATCGTAAATAAAAGTATGCCAATTTACAAGCAAATTAGACCTCAGCAGGTCTGCACGAGGTGTGTAATGGACACTTCTGATGAGTACATTGAGTTTGACGAGAACGGTGTTTGCCAGCGTTGTCGTGAGTATGAAAAGTCAATTCTTCCTTGGTGGAACTATGGTAAGGGACATGAAGAGGAGTTGAATAACCTCATTGCTGAGATTAAGCGTAAGGGTGAGGGTAAGCAGTATGACTGTATCCTGGGACTTAGTGGTGGTCTTGACAGCTGTTATATGCTACACCTTGCAGTGAAGGAGTGGGGCTTGCGTCCATTCGTTTTCCACATTGATTGTGGTTGGAACTTGCCTGTAGCTGAGAGTAACATCAAGAAGATTTGTGATAACTTGGGCGTTCATCTGCATGTTCAGAAACTGAACTGGAAGGAGATGCGTCAGATGCAGATAGCCTTCTTCAAGACTGGCCTGCCTGCACTCGACATTCCTCAGGATCATGCTTTCATTGCACAGATTGACAAGTTCTCGCAGGAGTTGGGCGTGAAGTACATTATGAATGGCTATAACATCTGTACTGAGGTCGTTGCCGATCCTGCTTCTTGGTTCGTGGGTGGTGGTCAGACTTCGGATCCTACCTACGTGAAGGATGTGCTCAAGAAGCATGGAAATGTGAGAGTGAAGGACTATGTATGGACTTCGGGTATTAAGCACAAGTTCTTCATTCCATATTTCAAGGGCGTAAAGACTCTCCAGCCACTAAACCTTGTTGAGTTTACTAAGCAGTCGATGATTGATACCCTAGTGAAGGAGTATGGTTATGAGCCTTACGGTCAGAAGCACTTTGAGGATCTTTTGACTAAGTTTTTGGAGGCTTGGTGGCTTCCTAAGCGTTTCGGTTATGACATTCGTCGTGCTCAGTTGTCGAGCCTTGTGGTTACTGGTCAGATGACTCGCGAAGAGGCGCTCAAGATCCTGGAAGAGCCACCTTGCTCTGAAGAGGAGTGTATGAAGATGTTCAAGGAGGTAGCTAAACGCCTTGAGGTAAGCGAGGAGCAGATGTGGGAGTGGTTCAACCTTCCGAAGGGGCCTCGGTTCAAATACAAGAGCGATGCATGGATGTTCGACCTCGGTATCAAGCTCTATCAGTTCCTCGGATTGGATAAGCGTATTCGCAAGTAATCATATAATAAATTTCCGGTCCCTTCCTGTTTTAGCTTTTTAGCAACATGCTCGGAGGTAACTCCCCTAATAACAAAAAAGTATATGGTGGCATTTAAATAAATTAGACCCTACCTAATTAGAATTAAAAATCAGAAATATATCAAAAACAATGAGTATTTTCAAAGACAAAGTCCTGTTGATTACAGGTGGTACCGGTAGTTTCGGTAATGCAGTGTTGCGTCGCTTCTTGGATAGTGACATCAAAGAAATTCGTATCTTCTCACGTGACGAGAAGAAGCAGGATGATATGCGTCATCACCTTCAGGCAGAGAACCCTGAGACGGCTGCGAAGGTGAAGTTTTACATAGGTAATGTACGCAATCGCGAGTCGGTGAACATCGCTATGCGTGATGTGGACTATGTGTTTGCGGCTGCTGCGTTGAAGCAGGTGCCTTCTTGCGAGTTTTTCCCTATGGAGGCGGTACGCACTAACGTGGAGGGTACGAACAATGTATTACTCTCTGCTATCGCTAACAATGTGAAGAAAGTGGTGGTGCTCTCTACCGACAAAGCAGCTTATCCTATCAACTCAATGGGGATTTCGAAGGCAATGATGGAGAAGGTGGCAATTGCACAAGGGCGTGCTTTAGGGGCTGACGCAACAACTACTATCTGCTGCACTCGCTATGGTAACGTGATGGCAAGTCGTGGCTCGGTGATTCCTCTTTGGGTAGGTCAGATGGAACAGGGTAAGCCTATCACCATCACTGATGCCAACATGACTCGTTTCATGATGACTTTGGATGATGCTGTAGATTTGGTAATCTATGCCTTCACTCATGGTGAGAATGGTGACCTTTTCGTGCAAAAGGCTCCTGCAGCTAGGCTCGACGTGCTTGCACAAGCTTTGAAAGAGATTTACTCTCAGGTAGATCCTAAGTATGGTGAGACAGAGGTGAAGGTGATTGGTACACGTCATGGTGAAAAACTATACGAGACATTGGTAACTCGCGAAGAGATGGCAAAAGCTATTGACATGGGGGATTATTACCGCATTCCTTGCGACAATCGCGACTTGAACTACGACAAGTACTTCACAGATGGTAATGAAGAGATGTCGAAAATTGAGGACTACCACAGCCATAATACAGTTCGTCTTGATGTGGAGAGCATGAAACAATTATTACTTAAACTAAGATTCATTCGTGAGGATCTTGGATTGAATCCACGTTCTAAGGCGAAAGAAATTAGAAGTGAATAATATGAAAATTTTAGTTACAGGTGCGCATGGGTTCGTGGGTAAGAACCTCTGCGCTCAATTAAAAAATATTGCGGAGGGGAAGATAGCGTGCTACAAGCATTTACAGATTGAGCAGGTGTATGAGTACGATATCAATTCTACAGCGGAGGAGTTGGAAGAGGCGTGCCGTGAATGCGATTTCGTTTTCAATCTTGCTGGAGTGAATCGTCCACAGAATCAGGAGGAGTTCATGCAGGGCAACTTTGGCTTTGCTTCAACCCTACTTAATACGTTGAAGAAGTATTCTAACAAGGCTCCTGTAATGTTGTCATCATCGACACAGGCATCATTGACGGGGCGATTTGGTAATAGCGAGTATGGTCGCAGTAAAAAGGCTGGTGAAGATTTGTTTTTGCAGTATAGTAAAGAGACGGGTACGCGTGTGCTCATCTATCGCTTTCCGAACTTGTTCGGAAAATGGTGTCGTCCGAACTACAATTCGGCTGTAGCTACATTCTGTAATAATATTGCCTATGATTTACCAATCCAAATAAATGACCCAGCTGTAGAGCTTGAACTACTTTATGTAGATGATTTGGTAGATGAGATGATTGCATGCCTTGAAGACAAAGAACAACGTTGTGAATTTGAAGGCTTAACAATTCTTCCTGACGAAAATGGTAAGTACTGCTATTGTCCAATCACACATAATGTAACTCTTGGTGAGATAGTAGAACTATTACATAAGTTTAAAGCACAACCCTCTACACTATTAATGCCTGAAATTCCTTTCAACTCGTTTGCTAAGAAGCTATACTCAACTTATTTGAGTTATCTTCCTAAAGAGAAAGCGAGCTTTGAGTTGAAGATGAATGTGGATGCTCGCGGTTCGTTTACTGAGCTTTTAAAGACTGTTAATAGCGGGCAGTTTTCTGTAAATATCTCAAAACCAGGTGCTACTAAGGGACAACATTGGCATCATACAAAGTGGGAATTTTTTATTGTAGTAAGTGGCAAGGCGCTTATTCAGCAACGTCGTATCGATTCTGATGGGGTTTTTAACTTTGAAGTCTCTGGAGAGAAAATAGAGGCAATACACATGCTTCCTGGTTATACTCACAACATTATAAATCTATCAGATACAGAAGATCTTGTTACACTAATGTGGGCCAATGAAGCTTTAGATCCTAATAAACCTGATACATACTTTTTACCAGTAGAATAAATGGAAATTAGAATAGATTATTCAGATATAAAATTCCATGATAATGGCAAATTGAAGTTGCTTATTATCGTTGGTACACGACCAGAGATTATCCGCCTTGCAGCGGTAATTAATAAGTGTCGTAAGTATTTTGATGTGATCTTGGCACATACAGGCCAGAATTATGACTATAATCTTAATGGTGTGTTTTTTAAAGACCTTAAACTTGCAGACCCAGAGGTATATATGGATGCTGTGGGGGATGATCTTGGTGCTACTATAGGTAATATTATCAATGCATCGTATAAGTTGATGATTGCAGTAAAACCAGATGCAGTGCTTGTACTTGGTGATACAAACTCTTGTCTTTCTGCTATTCCTGCAAAACGTTTGCACATTCCTATCTTCCACATGGAGGCAGGTAACCGTTGCAAGGACGAATGTCTTCCTGAGGAGACTAACCGCAGAATCGTGGATATTATCTCGGATGTGAACCTTTGCTACAGCGAACAGGCACGTACCTATCTACACGATTGTGGATTGCCGAAGGAGCGTACATACGTAACAGGGTCACCGATGGCAGAGGTCTTGCATGCTAACCTTGCCGAGATTGAAGCGAGTGATGTGCACAAACGTTTGGGGTTAGAAAAAGGTAAATATATTCTTTTATCTGCTCATCGTGAGGAGAATATTGATACAGAGAAGAACTTCTTGTCACTCTTTAATGCAATTAACGCGATTGCGGAGAAGTACGATATGCCTATTTTGTATTCGTGTCATCCCCGCTCACGTAATCGTTTGACTGCTACAGGATTCAAGTTCGACTCACGTGTTATACAGAATGAACCATTAGGATTTCACGACTACAACTGTCTTCAGATGAATGCTTTTGCTGTAATCAGTGATAGTGGTACGTTGCCGGAAGAATCGAGCTTCTTTACAAGTGTAGGACACCCATTCCCTGCTGTATGTATTCGTACATCTACTGAACGTCCTGAAGCTCTTGATAAAGCTTGCTTTATTCTTGCAGGTATTGATGAGGACCACTTACTTCAAGCGGTTGAAACTGCCGTAAAGATGAATTGTGAAGGTGACCACGGCATCCCTGTGCCTGTGTATGTAGAAGATGTTTCTACTAAGGTGGTGAAGATTATTCAAAGCTATACAGGAGTGGTGGACAAAATGGTTTGGAGGAAATATTAAAGATAGCAATTCAATCGGCATGGTATAGATAGCAATGTAATAGATACACTGTTGCGAGAGGCTACCGTATCTTCTCGATTACGTTTGAATCTTAATTTGCGTAACAATGGTGAGCGTCAGAGCCAGAGAATGCTGAATGGTTTGCAACTTGGTACTATTTTACCCATTCACCGTCATCATAGAGGTGAAAGATGGGGAGTATATACTGCTGACTGAAGAAGATATGAATTCTTTATAAGAATAGCGCAATGAATATAATATTTCTAACTGTTACACTTATTCATGACATCAAGACAAAGGGTATCTATACAGACTTGATGCGTAAATTTCGATATGAGGGACATAATGTTTATATCGTATCTCCTCACGAACGACAGTTTGGCATACCTACTGGACTAAAAGATGTTGATGGCGTAAAAATTTTAGGAGTCAAAACACTAAATATTCAGAAAACCAATATAGTAGAGAAAGGCATAGGTACAGTCTTACTTGGAGATCAATTTAAACGTGCAATTAAAAAACATTTAAAGGGGATTCAATTTGATTTGATACTATATTCTACTCCTCCTATTACATTAACTAATGTGGTGAAGTATCTCAAACGAAGTAATCCTAAGGCTATTTCTTATCTATTGTTGAAAGATATTTTTCCTCAGAATGCAGTGGATTTAGGAATGTTCTCTGAAAATAGTCTATTTAATTGGTATTTCAGGCGCAAAGAAGTGGAATTGTATAAAACATCAGATTTTATTGGTTGCATGTCTCCTGCGAATGTGGAGTTTCTTTTGAAACATAATCAGTTTATAGACGTACATTCTGTAGAAATAGCTCCCAATAGTATTGAATTAGTTGAAAATGAAAGTTTAACAACCGAAAAACGTTATGATATCCGTAATAAATATCATCTTCCAATCAATAAACCGATATTTATATATGGTGGTAATTTAGGTAAACCGCAAGGTATTCCATTCTTGATAGAGTGTTTAAATGCTAACTCCTCTAGAACGGACTGTCACTTTATTGTGGTTGGTAATGGTACGGAGTATGGACGCTTGTATGCGTGGTATAAGGACTGTAAACCAACTAATGTCTCGTTTTTTGCAGGTCTGCCTAAAGATGATTACGATTTGTTGGTTCAATCATGTGATGTGGGGCTAATTTTCCTGGATAATCGCTTTACGATACCTAACTATCCTTCTCGTTTACTCTCTTACATGGAACATAAGATGCCTATTATTGCGGCTACTGATGTTAACACAGATATTGGTACTATTGCTCAGGAAAATGGATATGGATACTACTGTAAGAGTGTGGATGTAGAAGCTTTTACACGTTGTGTGAATAAATATACAGATAATCTGGAAACTATAAAGGAAATGGGAGAAAAAGCTTATGGATTTATGTTAGACAATTATCTCGTACATCATACTTATGAGAAAATAATGGGACATTTAAGATAGAACTATGTACAAAGGTTGTTTTAAGAGGATTATCGATTTCATAATCGTTTTTACTATACTATCAATAATCTGGCCAGTTTTATTGTTTATCACCATTTGGCTTCACTTTGCTAACAAGGGTGCAGGTACTTTCTTTACACAAGAACGTCCTGGTAAAGGTGGAAAGATTTTTAAGGTGATAAAGTTTAAAACCATGACCGATGAATGTGATGTTGAGGGTAACTTCCTACCTGACGCAGATCGCTTAACCTCCGTGGGCAAGTTCATACGTTCTACTTCGATTGACGAGCTTCCACAATTGATTAATGTATTGAAAGGCGATATGGCTTTGATAGGTCCCCGCCCTTTACTTTCCCAATATCTTCCTTTATACAATAAAGAACAGGTTCGCCGTCACGAAGTTCGTCCCGGTATTACCGGGTGGGCTCAAGTGAATGGACGAAATGCCATTTCGTGGGTAAAGAAGTTTGAGTTGGATGTCTGGTATGTAGATCATTGTTCGTTTTTACTTGATTTGAAAATTTTTGTTCTGACCATTAAAAAGGTTTTTGTGCGTGAGGGTATCAGTTCTGATACTTCTGTTACGATGGAGCCTTTCACTGGTAATAATTAGTATTTATGAAAAAGATAGCAGTTTATGGTGCCGGTGGGTTTGGCCGTGAAGTGGCTTGCATGTTGAGACACATAAACAATATAACCCCTACTTGGGATTTGGTTGGTTTTTTTGACGATGGAAAAATCACCGGTTATGAAACAGGATATGGGAAAATTCTGGGAGGATTACAAGAGTTAAATCACTATTCCGAAATGCTTTCTGTAGTGATTGCTATTGGTAATCCCCAAGTGGTATCTGTCTTGGTATCCTCAATCACCAATCCTTTAATCGATTTTCCCAATATCATAGCTCCGGATGTTCTATTGTTGGATAAAGAAAACATTACTTTGGGTAAAGGAAATTTGATCTGTTCGAACTGTTGGCTAAGTTGTAATGTACACTTCGGTAATTTTAATGTATTGAACGTGGGAGTTACCGTTGGGCATGATTCAGTATTGGGAGACTTCAATTCATTGATGCCCGCTACCAAGATATCGGGTGAGGTAAAAATAGGTAATTGTAATTTCTTTGGCGTTTCATCTGTTGTCCTTCAGCAGATTGTTATTGGCAATAATACAGTCGTAGGAGCTAACAGCTTGATTATAAAGAAGACAAAGGACGGGTTTACCTATGTTGGAAGCCCGGCTTTGAAAGTAGAGTATTAACATAAAGGATTAAAAGTATAATATATTAAATGTAATATGGATTTAAATGATTTTATTTTGAAATTCTCGGAGCAGTTTGATGAAACTGACGTGAATGATTTTACGGGCGATACTTGTTTCAAATCATTGGATGAGTGGTCCTCTTTGATGTCATTATCTATTATAGCGATGGTAGACGAAGAATATGGTATTCGTATAAAAGGTGATGACATTAAGTTGTCTGAAACAATTCAGGATTTATATAACATTGTACGTAGCCGCCAGTAAGTATGTATTCTCCTTTTTCATTGGAAAATAAGAGCATTCTTATAACAGGAGCTTCTTCTGGGATTGGACGTGCCATAGCAATAGAATGTTCCCGTATGGGCGCACACCTGCATCTTACAGGACGTAACGAAAAGCGCCTGTTGGAAACATTATCATTTTTGGATCAGTGTAATCATCATACCGCTTTAACTGCAGATTTGTCTTCTGCCGACCAAATCGACAATTTGGTTGACTCTCTTGAAGGAAAGTTTGATGGTGTTGTCCAATGTGCAGGTTTTACTATTCCAAAGCCTTTTCAATTTATTTCTTCGGAAGATATAAGCGCTATCATGGATGTGAATTATAAGGCTCCTGTTCTTCTGTCTCAAAAGTTAGTCAGACGAAAGAAAATCAATAAGAATGCCTCTATTGTTTTCATTTCTTCTATATCCGGAGTTTATGTTTCCTCGGTTGGCGGTTGTCTGTATTCCGGATCTAAAGGAGCAATTAATGGCTTCTTAAAAGGTATGGCTCTTGAGTTATCTTCTAAACGTATACGTGTAAACAGTGTCAATCCCGGGATGATTGATACGAATATTTATGAGGATGGTGTGATCACAGACGATCAATTGTCCGAGGATGCCAAACGTTATCCTCTGGGTAGATATGGTAAACCGGAAGAAGTGGCCTATGCTGTGGTTTATTTACTTTCTGATGCCAGCTCTTGGGTGACGGGTACTAACCTTCTGATAGACGGCGGATATACATTATTGTAGAAATTGTAATGGTAAGAAAAGCATATATAAAACAAATAGATTATTATCTTCCTGCCGATGTTGTGAGCAATGAAGATATCGTTACAGATTTTCCTGAGTGGAGTGTTGAAAAGATTGCTCGGAAGGTGGGCGTAAATAAGAGACATGTCGCTTCAAAAAATGAAACGGCCTCCGATTTGGCAATAAAGGCAGCAGAACGTCTTTTTGCCAAAGGTGAAGTTTCTCGGGATGAAATAGATTATGTTCTATTTTGTACTCAGAGTCCAGATTATTTTTTACCTACATCTGCCTGTATTATTCAAGATAAATTAGGTTTGCGTCGTAATATCGGTGCACTTGATTTCAATTTAGGCTGTTCAGGATATGTCTATGGTCTGTCTTTGGCGAAAGGTTTGATATCATGTGGTATTGCAAACTCAGTCCTTTTGTTGACAGGCGAAACATATAATAAACATCTTCATCCCAAAGATAAAGGTAATAGAACTATTTTTGGCGATGCTGCATCGGCTACTGTGATCAGTACAAACGGGATTTCGGAAATCGGTGATTTTAGTTTGGGGACGGATGGTAGCGGAGCCGATAATTTGATAGTGCGGTCTGGTGGCATGCGTATTCCTGAAAAGCGGTGCGATCTGTCGTTCGATGAAAATCGTAATCCTGTTTCATCTGATTATTTATATATGAATGGGGCCGAGATATTTACCTTCACATTGGATAATGTTCCTCCTCTTATTGACGATGTGTTGTCTAAGAACGGTTTAGCTAAAGATGATATAGATCTGTACGTTTTTCATCAGGCTAATAAATATATGTTGAACTTTCTAAGAAAGAAGATACATATTGAAGAAGAACGTTTTTATTATTGCTTGTCTGAGGTTGGTAACACTGTTTCTAATAGTATTCCTATTGCTTTGAAAACCGCTTTAGATGACGGAGCTATTAATGGTAAGATGAAGGTGGCTATTGCCGGTTTTGGTGTTGGCTATTCCTGGGGAAGTACGATTCTCTATTTTAATTTATGAGGTTGTTTCTTTTTTGGTTGTTTGTCCCTTATTACGTATGGCGTAATCGAGGTAAAAAGCAATGAATTAAATATTATATTATTTATGAATAAACGAATCTGGCTTTCGCTTGCTCACATGGGTGGCCGTGAGCAAGACTTTATAA
>ERZ773245.509-NODE-509-length-42997-cov-11.317125_pt1 | contig 42997 bp, 48 predicted proteins | sample MGYA00580988_ERZ773245 | MGnify/ENA primary metagenome ERZ773245 (study PRJEB29015, sample SAMEA2737792) | human gut metagenome | biome: human gut; feature: human-associated habitat; material: faeces | place: China | collected 2012 ... | reverse complement strand
GGGACTTCGAATTTTTTAGACCCGTGTGGAGCGAAATTTTAATTCAGTGAACACTAAGTATTGTTTTCAAGAATGTACTGCACTGACAACTTTTAGCATTCCGAGCATACAATCAATTGGGGATAATGCTTTCAAAGATTGTTCTGCACTGACTGGCACGTTGACAATTCCTAGCGGTGCATACGTAGGCAATGGAGCATTCAATGGCACAGGATATACAACTCTCGTCATCAATACAGGAACCAAAGATAATGCTACATCTTTCTGGGGCTATGCCTTCTCGAATATGGGTGGCGTCACAAAAGTTGAAATCGTATATGGCGGCAGCAATAAAATTCCGGACAACACTTTTAAGGGTGCAGCATTTAAGGACGGTGTGGATCTAACGATTTCGTCCGACATCAAAGGAATTGGAGCTTATGCCTTCTCAAGTGCCAATTTCCCTACGAACCTTGACTTAAGCAAGTTCACATCCATTGGTTCACATGCTTTCGAAGGTAATACAACGCTTGCCAACAAGGACATCAGTTTCGCGGAAAAAACTACAATTGGAGAAGATGCTTTCTTGAATTGTACGGCACTGACTGGCGAGCTGACTATTCCAAATGGTGCAAATGTCGCATACCGTGCCTTCAATGGTTGCTCAGGCATTACATCTATAGTCCTTCACTCTGGCATGACTTCCGGAGAACACGATCGTAATGGCTGTTTGATGTCTATGTCAGGTGTGAAATCTGTTTCTATCAAAGACGACGGCAACCATACGATTCCTGCAAATGTCTTCGGGCATGCATTGTTTGCTACCGATGTGACTCTAACGATGGACAACACCATTACTGCCATTGGAGATTATGCCTTCAACAATGCCAATTTCCCTACGACCCTCGACTTAAGCCATTTCACATCCTATGGTGTTTCTGCCTTTGAAAGTAATACTGCATTCAAGGGCAATGCTAATGGTGTCATTGCTGTACAAAAGCCTACAAGCGCAACAAGCGATGTCACGGTACGCAGAAAGGCATTTTGGAATACTGGGGCAACAGAGATAGATGTCAACCCGAATGTGGATTACAGTAAATGTAAACCAAATGACGCCTATTATAAGTATGGATATGGCCCTTACAATGGTACAAATATCAATACCATTAAATTTACTTATGGAATTACTTCCGTGCCTGACTATGTGTTCTTAAATGCCTCGGATATACCTTCTACTTGCAAAGTAATCTGGCCAACAGACCCAACGCATATTGGCAATGGAGCCTTTTGCGGTGTGAAATTTAAAGCCGCCATACCATCAAAAATGTCAGGGGAAGGGACGATTGGAGAATATGCTTATGCACATAATAAAATGTCCGGTGAGATAACTATACCGACAGGCTGCAAAGATATAGGAAGTCATGCTCTAGATGACTGTGATAATATAACAAAAATTACAGTATCTTCCACGACAACATCTATAGGCGATTTTGCCTTCTCTGAATGCGCGGCTCTTGCCTCTGTTGGACTGCCCACATTGACGAGTGGTGACCCTCAGCTCACTTTGGGAGGTGGCTTTATCGCCAATGACCCCAAATTGACTGCTTTTACCATTACGAATGCAGTAAAGACTATTTATTGCTGCTCTAATGGCAATAGGAATGACGCATCATTCAGTGCACTGACAACTCCATTCACAGTGACACTTGCATCAGATAAAGTTAAAGCGAGTGCAGAAAATAGAACGGGTGGAACCTTTTTTACTTTTGAGAAAGATGGTACGACTGATAATCCCAACACATTGACTATTCAAGCAGCGAATGGCGTAACCTCCATTCCAGATGAATTGTTCAGTGAGAATTCATCTGGCAACCTGAGACAGTCTTTCATTGACAAGATTGTCCTTTCTGGTACAGATGTGAAAAGCATCGGCACGAAGTCATTCAATCATATCCGAACACTTTTGTCGGTAGATATGAGTGATGCACAGGAAATTGCAAGCATTGGCGAGAGTGCTTTTGCTGATTGTGCTCAACTCACTACTGTAACATTTGGCGATGCCAGCAAAATCACGACCATCGGCGCCTCTGCTTTCTCTGGCTGCAAAGCTCTGGCAAGCCTCAACAAGGATTCCCATGGCAATAACGACCTAAGCACATCTTCGCTGGCAAAGATTGAATCTCAGGCATTTGCAAACTGCACTTCTCTTGCCAACATCTATTTCCCCAGCACGCTTATGCGCATCTCCAGCGACGCTTTCTCGGGTGCGTTGGCTGCTACGGATGACAAGGTGTTCATCAAGGCTGACGTACCTTATGCAGTTAATACATTCTGTCGTGGCTTTGGAGTAAAGATGAATTCAAAGGATGGTCTAGATGCACTTACGGCAGGTGACCAGAGTTTCAGCATGTGGGTGCCTGTCAAGGTGGACAAGGTGAAGCGCCAACTTGTGTTGAGACCATTCGTTGGCGATTATCTGCCATCTGACGAGCCGACATCGGCTGATGTTCAAAACACTTCTATAAGTTATTCGGATGTCCCTGCTGGTATCATCTTTGCTCCGAAAACTTGGTCTGATAGCCAATACACGCCTTATGATGAGGAAGGCGACCCCACTACACCTGCCACAGAGACTCCTGGCAGACAACTTAACTTGCGCGTGAAATTCACAGACAATACAACTACTGTGGATCATAGCCATTCAACAGGCGACCTCAGCAAGAGCCTCCTGCGAGGATATATCGATACGTTGACGATGGCCGACGTGACCAAGAAGTATCTCATCTGGACCCAGGACCTCGCTCTGCACCCTGTGGACGAGCGCACGAAGTTCCCTGCCGGAAAGTGCTATATCTATGATGATCCCAACTCCGCAGACGCCGGCTCCGGCGATATAGCAAGTGCCAAGGTCTTTCAAATCTTCCTTAGTGATGAGCCCATATATGATGGAAATACCATTACTGGTATAAAAGACATTCAGCGCCAAAACGTTAACGTTGACGATAACTATTACACGCTTGATGGAAAGGTAGTGTCATTCCCTACTGAAGGCATATACATCCATCATGGAAAGAAAGTAATCATTAGAAGAATCTAATGTGAAGAAGGAGTAAACGACGAACCAGAGATCTAGCCCTAAACAGACTTCTCATTTATAATAGCGCACATGGGTCATTTGCCTATAAAAGACAAGCCCGTGTGCGTTTTTGTTACCACGATGTATCATCAAGGCTTTTAAAGTGCTTTTGTGCAGATAGTGATAAAGTCGCTCGCATGATTGAGGATGTGCTGATTATTTTATGTGCAGTGGAGCCCCTATCTAAATCGTCAGACACTGTCTGACGATTTAATAAGCAGCTCACTATTAGACATATATGGAAATTAGTCGAACAGTGCATTCATGTCAAGCGAGACCGCCACTTCTGACGAGTGCACGTTTGTTTGCAGACCATAGGTCGTAATCATGGTCAGCTGCACAGCCTTGCGCAGCCTTGTCTCCTGCTCGAAATCAGTGATGCGGTTGCGCAACTTCTCCTCTTCAATGCCATCTATCGTGTACTTGCCGCGACTGTATTTAATCTCACAAAGGTTCACGATGTCGTCAGCCCTTTCAATAATCAGGTCAATTTGCGCGGCAGGAATACTCTTCTTGCTGCGCCATGAATAATATTCCGTGCGTATGCCGGAGATGCCAAGAGCCTGTTTTATCTGTTCAACATGCGCCATACAAAGTCGCTCATAGGCCAGACCATACCAATTGTTCTGTTTTGGTGTGTTAAGAGAGTTCGACCAATAATGACTGTCAGTGGAATGCGTGCGGCAGAAGTCATTGTAGAATCTGACATAAAAGTCGGTCAGCTGATAGATACCATTGTTAGAGTTGATTTTCCTCTCACGGACATTATATTTCCTAAGAAAGTCGCAGTTCTCAAGGTTCGTCAACATCTTCGACAGATTTCCTCCACTTTCCTTGCCAAGTTTACTGCTTATCTCCTTGCGTGTCAACCCGCTTCTGTTGTCGGTCAACAAGCGAATAATGTCTTTGTATGGCTGTGGATTGCGAAAGAGGGAGCTGAACAGCCGCTCATACTCACGCGCCAGCTCCGCATCCTCAGAAAAGAACAGCCGGTCCACATTTGCCGGCAGTCCCATCTTGTTGTCAAGCAAGCTCAGATAATAGGGCACTCCACCGAGAATCATATAGGTCTGGCATACCGCCAGTCGGTTCCAATGGAATCCATTGTGCTGAAGATATTGCTCTGTCTCGCCTAACGTGAACGGATGCAAGTGCATTTCATGAGTAATGCGATTGTGGAGCCCACCATGACTGTCAATGATATTGTCCACCATCCATGTTGTTGCAGAGCCGCACACGATAAGCTTAATATTCTTCTGCCTACTGGCCCATCCGTTCCAGAAAAGGTCGAGGGCAGAAACGAATCCCGACTTCGGCGTGTCCAGGCACGGCATCTCGTCGATGAACAGTACGACATACCGCTGTCCGAGTCGAGAGGAAACAACCTCCCTCAAGGCCGCGAAGGCCTCTATCCAGTTCTTGGGTCGCTTTCCCGTGTAGCCGCTCTGCGCGAGCGACAAAGAGAAACTGGTAAGCTGCATGGCCGAGTCACCATTCATGACACCGGTCATGTCAAAGTCAAGCTCATTTCCCAGCGTCTCAGTCACTAGGAAAGTCTTGCCTATGCGCCGTCGCCCATAAATGGCAATGAACTCCGAGCGCTCACTCTCCACATACTGCTCCAGAAGTTGTTTCTCTTTTACCCTTCCTATCAATCCGCCCATATAGATATTGTTTATTGTTTTGAGGCAAAGTTACGAAAAAGGAATGATATAATCAAGCCAAAAGCGGCAATTTATTCATGTTTTGGCTCGCTTATAAGTAATAAGTGAGCCAAAATATGGCTTTTCTGTCTCTTTTGGCTCAAATAAGAATGTAGAAACAAAGGCACTCCAATTCGTCATGGGTCCACCGGAGCGTATGGCTATGCCCCGTCTCGCTGTTTCTGCAAGATGGCACACACCTGAGAACTCTAAGATAGAGTCCGCTAAGCATATCATCAAAAAGCTGTACGTTAAGCGTGATGATTCTATATGGATGCGCTCTATGGTTGTTGCGCAATTATAGACAATATCACGCAAACGTGACTCACGCAAGCGTGATATTTACATTGTTTTAACGCTGTTACTCCAAGGGGTAACTATTCAGATGCCTAAATTTTGTCTTTATTGGTATCAAAGAATTATGGACGAAGGAGGGCTCACGCCATCAGCCGCTGTATTTCAAAGCAGACATCTGATGAGCATGAAATTCGGCAGATGCCATCAGATATGCTGCGTCCATTGTCTACATCGGCTGCATGATTAGATTTAATATCCGGTGCATCAGAAAAAGCGAAAGAGCTGTAAGGCCAGTATCATGATACAACCTTCAGTTTTTCCGCCCGCAACGCTTGTTGGTCTGAAAAGAAAGCATTATATTTGCACGTGAGAAAAGCTATATCCACTATGAGCAACAACTTCAAGCGCATTCCCTACGGCATCTCCAGCTTCAAGCAGGTGAGGAGTGAGGGACTTTATCTGGTTGACAAGACCATGTTTTTTGAAAGAATGGAGCTGGCAGGACACTTCTTGTTCCTTGTCCGTCCGCGCCGTTTCGGCAAGAGTCTCTTTCTCAACATGCTCGAGGCCTACTACGACATCAATGAGAAGGATAACTTCGAAGAGTTGTTCAAGGGCTTGTATGTCGCAGACCATCCCACGAAATACCGTAACAGATACCAGATGCTGCACCTCGACTTCTCGCGTGTAGGCAGCGATGTGGAAAAGCTAAGCGACAACTTTGACAAGTATCTAAGTCTTCGTTGCATGAGTTTTGCCAAGGCTTACGCCCGCTTTTATCCCGATGGTTTCGTAGAGGAAATGGAACGGACAGAGGGCGGCATACAAAGGCTGAACTTCATCAATGATGCTGCAAAGGCTGCTGGGTGTGCCCTATACCTCATCGTGGATGAATATGACAACTTCACCAACAATGTCCTTAATATCCAGGGGCACGAGGCTTACCATGCACTCACCCATGGCACGGGCTTCTACCGTGACGTTTTCAAGCTCTTTAAAGGCATGTTCGACCGCATCATCATGCTCGGCGTGTCGCCCATCACCCTCGACGACCTTACCAGCGGCTACAACATTGCACTGAACATGACCATTGATGCGCGCTTCAACCAGATGCTCGGCTTCTCAGAGGATGAGGTGCGCCAGATGATAAGCTATTACCATGAGGTAGGAGCCATCAAGCCGGAGATTTCTGAAGACAGCATCATCGCCGACATCAAGCCGTGGTACGACAACTACTGCTTCGCCAAGGACAGCTTCGGCCGCGAGCCCAGCATGTTCAACAGCGACATGGTGTGCTACTATATGAGCACGCTCGTCGACACGGGCAGGAAACCAGAGGAGATGGTCGACCCCAACACGAAGACCGATTACAAGAAACTGCGCAACCTCATCGAGATTGGCAACATGACCGAGGAGCGGCGACAGACCATCTACGACATCGTACATACGGGCTACACCATCTCGACCCTCAACAGCTACTTCCCTGCCGAGAGCATCACCGACGAGGACAACTTCATCAGTCTGCTCTTCTACTACGGAATGCTCACCATCCGCGGTACCCTCGGCGCAGCCCTGAAACTCGGCATACCGAACAACAACGTGCGCATACAGTACTATAACTACCTCATGCAGGCCTTCCAGCAGATACGCCCCACGGCTCTCTCGCAGCTCAACGTGCCGTTCTACCAGGCCGCCGTGGAGGGCCAGTGGCGGCCAATGATGAACTATATCCTCAAAGCCTACCACGACACCACGGCTGTGCGCCAGCTCATCGAGGGAGAACGCAACCTGCAAGGCTTCATGAATGCCTACCTCAGCCTCGATCCCTATTATCTCGTCGCGCCGGAGATGGAGTTCAGCCATGGCTATTGCGACTTCTTCCTGCTGCCCAACTACACCGTCTACCCGATGGTCAAGCACAGCTACATCCTTGAACTGAAATACCTCAAGGCCGACGCCACCGAAGCCGAGGCTGACAAACAGTGGAGCGAGGCCTTGGAGCAGATCAAGACCTACGCTGCCGACAGGAAGTTGCAGAGCATGCTCCACGGCACGCAGCTGCATAGCATCGTCGTACAAATAAAGGGCTACGACCTGATGAGAATGGAGGAAGTAGCCCAGTGATGAAGGACAACGTGCGCTGCCGTCCTATTCTCCCTCATCGTATTCGTGGATGACACAGTGGTCGTCGAGAACAAAGGGACGGCGCACGTCGAGCATGGCGAACTTGTCGTTGATGATGGGGTCGGCTTCCTGCTGGCTATGCGCGAAGATCTCATAGTCATAGCCGTCGATGGCATAAGGTTTTTCGTCAGCGTCATAGTGCTCGTGGACATCGGCCCACAGTGGTCCGCCCGTCTCAGCCCTGCCACCGCGCACGCTGCCGACATCAGCCAAGGCCCTCCATCCATCATCACTCTCAGTCAACTTGTTCAGGTTGTCAGCGTTCACCTCGCCGATGAGCTCCCGGTGACGCTCCACCCACTGACGGTTCACACCGGCATGCGTGAAGAGCACCTTGCGGCCGCCCACACTCGTCTCATAGGCCAACTGCATCATGCTGCGATGGTCGGCAAAGATGCCTTTGATGGTGTTGAGGTGGTATTTAGACATTCTGTTAGAGGCCGCCAGGTGAGCAAAGATATTGTTGATATAATGAGCGTCGTGGTTGCCGATGAGAAAGACGGGGAAGCAAGAGAGATAGGATTTCATCAGCGTATCATAGAGCCGCTCCCAGTTGATGATGGCCTGGCACTCGTCGATGCCCTCCCGGGCGTAGGGGTCAAAGTAATCGCCCATGAAGATGATCTGATCAAACTCGCGCTTACGCTTTTTGATGTCTTCAAGAGGCTGCTCCCAGAAAGAGCGGCCATGGAGGTCTGGGATAATGAGAATTGCCATATTCTTATGCTTTAGTTAAAGACGGGTCCAACGTCGAAAAGCCCACCCTTGTTATGAATGATTTCTCATGCAAAAATAATAAAATTTTCCTTGACAAGGCTGTTCTTTCAACAAATTTTATAGTCCCATTCACAAAAGCGCCTCACAATAGAGGAAAATATGGCTGAAGCTTTGGAGGAGATTGTTATCCCAGTGAAGAAGCTTTCTCCACATCCACCATCTCGATGTCGGCATCAGCGGGCAGGAGGGGGAGAAGACGCTGGATGAAGTTGTTGCGCGCGACAAAGTAGAGGTCCTTGCCGTCAGCGATAGCCGTCATGAGCAACTCACGAAAGCCCTGGCCGGCGATTTCGATACGCCCTATCTCGTCAATCCATATCTCCTTAGCCTCGGGATGCTCCTTATAGTATTCCAGTGCCTTGTCGAAAGCCGACTTATGGACGAAATAGCTGCAGCTGTGCATTAGCTCGCCCGTGAGGTTCTTTACGGCCAACGTCTCCTTCGACGCCGTCTCCATCTCCACCTCCGGATCTTTCTCAAAGAAAGGCAGCGTCTCGTCCTTGGGATAGAGCACAAGGTCGTAGGCACAAACCCTGCCGTCGGCACCAAACCGCTTCAAAGAAAAGAAGCAGAGTCCATCGCCATGACTGCGATATTCATGGATGAAGCGCGTGGACTTTCCGGCACCACGCGGACCGGTGAAAATAGTAATCTTCATAGTTTTCTATCGTTTACCATCAGACATCTTTAAGCCGGTATTGAGGATTACCTATAAACCAAACGATTAATTCATGATTGCTTAAAGCTTATCCTCTTGTGTCTGTGGCTTTAGATGTTAAGCATAAGCATGGCTCTCAATCCCAAGCTTTGTTTCAATCTCTGCAACAGTCTTAAAAGAGAAGTTCACCGTTCCTGAAAGGATTTTGCTCACATATTGCGGTGAGACCCCTAACTTCTCTGCGATGTTAGCACGTGTCAGATGGTTCTGCTGCATGTAATTAATGATAGCGGTAGCCACATTTCGTGACCACCTAAGCCATATTTCGTTTTCCCTTTCCCATTGCGCATTAGCCTCAAACTGGGATTTTGTCTTGCTTTGATGTTCTTTCAAGAACTTTATGCCTTTCGTCTCCATATCTAATCCTCCTCTTTATAATCAATAAAACTATCTTGGTCAAAGACTCCATTCTTCATCAAATAGTCGCGACAGGCATTGAGATTGTCAAGTTGCTGTTGCGTGTGAGGGCGGTCTTGCATTGCTCTCGTCAATTTGATAGCGCCACCTGTTACTATAAATACATTTGACTCAAGCCGAATAGCATATATTCTCACCCAACTCGCATGCCTTGGCCGATCCCAATTTCTCGCCTTTTCACGAGTGAGCATCTGAATGGTTAAATCACTGCCTCCTAAAGGAACGAACATCTCATCCAGGTGCTCCGTTTCTGGAAAAGTCATTATTTCACGCTGCAATTCCAATGCGTCCTCAATAGTATCGTCAATTGCATCTCCAATGAGTTCAATATGGAAGTTCGATTGCAAGTCCTCTAAGTTGTCCATGAAGAAATCAAGGAGATAGTCAGGCGACTTCATCCTCATAAGGAAATCGGTAAGTTCGTCAACCTCCTTGTCCGGGCTTTTAACTGCCCATAAATGGTCATAACCTGATAAAACTTGAACAAACTCCATATAGTATTACGACTCTATATCTACTGCAAAAATAATCATTATATTTGAATTATGCAACTTATCAGTTTAGTTTTTCTTTAGTTTCCCAATATTCACTTTTAAAACGCCGTCCAACGTAAAGTTCATACGGCCTTTACGTTGGACAGGGAATATTATAGGTCAAAGGAGACACTGGCGTACCAGGTGCGTCCGCGCATGGGGTATCCTTCGGTGTACTCATAGACGCGGTCTGCGAGATTGAGGACGCCTACCTTCAGATCGGTCTTCCATACCTTGCGGGCGAGGCTGGCGTCGATGGTGGCGAAGCCTGCTGTGCTGGTGCTGCCGTCGGAAGAGGAGTAGGCCTTGCTCTGAGCAATCAGACGGCCCTGCAGACGCAACTGCCAGATGGGACGGAGCTCCAGGAAAGCAGTGAACTTGCTCTTAGGACTGTAGAGGAACTTCAAGTCCTTGTTGTCCATGTTCTTCTGGTCGACAAAGCTGTAGTTGGCATTGGCCGTCAGCCAAGGCAGCTCATAGCCTGCGCCAACCTCGAAGCCACGGTACTGTGCCTTGCCGCGGTTCTGCAACTGGTAGATCTTCGGGTTGCTGGCGTCAACACCTGTGACCTCCTGGATGATGTCGTTGATGAAGTTGTAGAAAGCACCAGCCTGCCAGGTGAGGTTGTTCCACCGGCCCTCGTAAGCGAGGTCGAGGTTGATGGCATTCTGCGTGCCTAAGTCGGGATTGGGGATAGCCTTGCCGAGCTTGTAGGAATATCTGTCCTTCATACGGGCGAAGAGCGAGGAGCGGCTCACCGTGAAGCGCAGGTGCTGATCGGCAGAAGGATGATAATCGAGGGCGGCAAGGGCGTTGATGTTGCTGTCGTGGGAGTTGGGCTGCTCAGTGATGCCTGTCTTGCTGTTGTATTTCTCCACCTTATAGCCTGTCCGGCCGAACCATCCCACGGAAGCCGTGACGGAGAGCTGGCGGTTGAGACGCGCCTCATCCTCAACGACAAAGGAATAGATGCCCTCGCTGATATGGGCCACGGGCTCACCGACATTGTGGGAGCGGTGGACATCGTACTTATAGTTGCCACCGAACTTCAGGTCGTTGTTGTCGGCTGTTGCCCACACGAGGTTGACATTGGCACCCAAAGCATAGTCGTCGTAGATGCTTGTCCACCCCTGCTTGCCCTTCTGCGTGGAATAGGTGAAGTCATCGTAAGAGTCGAGTGTGTTCTTGAACGTGTCGTACCACAGGCGGCTCTTCAGCGTCAGCTTGGGTGCCACACGCGTGGTGGAATGGAAGTAGACCTCATCCTTGTCCCAGTCGGGATAGATGCGGAACTGCGCCCTGCCGTTCTCACCGAGATACGGGGGGATGTGCTTCTCAGCGCGCACGAGGGTATAGCCCACGACATACTCGTCGGTGGCATTGGGCACGTAGCCTACCTTGGCGTTGAGGTTGAAGTCACGCGACTTGGAGTTGAGGCGCTTGTGGCCGTCGAGATAGGGCGATGTCGTGGGATAGCTGTGAGGCAGGCGGAAGTTGCCGACGTTGCTGTAGCCCAGGTCGACCTGTGCAAACCACTTGCCCCAGCGTCCTCCAATGTTGAGGTTGCTGTGCCAGAGCGTGTTCACGTCGAAATGCAGCTCCAAGGGTTTCATCGGCTGGCGCGAGACGAGGTTAATAGACGGTCCCATGGTGTTGCCACCCAAGAGGAGGGAGCTGGCCGACTTGCTGACATCTATCTTGCTCAGCATCCCCGCGGGGAGGCGGTAGAGGTCGACGGTACCATCGTAGGGCGCCGTCATCGGCACACCGTCGATGTAGATAGGCACGTCGGCACTGCTGATGCCTCGGAGCATGAAGCCGGCCTCGCTGCGACCGCCCGTCTCCTGGACGATGAGTCCAGGCACCCAGTTGAGGGCTTCGGAGACGCGCTGCATATCGGCCGACTTGATGAAGTCGGAGCTGACCTGGTTCGTCTTAAAGTTATCCTGATGCTCGAAGACCGTCACCTCGCCCAAGTGGAAGACTTGGGTGGTGTCGGTGAGTGGCTTGGCCGTCAACGGTAGGGTCGCTACGGCGGCAGCTAATAATAACATAGTTCTGTTTTTTATTTAAATGATAATCAATGGCAGGGAGGCAGGGGGGCAACGAGTTATAACTCGTTGAACACAACGCAGGGCGGCTCTACCTTCTTCTCCACCCCTTTAGATAGTCGATGAGGTATCTCACGGGCAGGGCCACCATGTGCATCAACTTGGTGAAGGGGAAGATGATGACGAGCAGGAAGCCCAAGAGGATATGAATCTTGTGCGGCAGCGAGGCGTGAACAATGAAGTCGGGAGCCTCGGGGAGGAAGGTGAAGAGACCCTGAGCCCAGCGGTCGAGGTTCATATAGTGCTCCAGATCGCTGTTGACGGTCTCCACGGTGCCTAAGAGTCCCGTGACAATCTGCAGGAAGATGAGAACCACGAAGAGGTAGTCGCCGAAATGACTGTTGGCCACGACATTGCGGTTGGTGAAGCGGCGCAGCGTCAGCAGACTGATGCCCACAAGGGTGATGAGCCCGGCACCGGAGCCCATGACGATGGCAAGCTGCCGTTTCTGCTCGTTGGTGATGAGCCAGTCGTAGGACCATTCCGGTGCGAGGAGACCGAAGATATGGCCGAAGAACACCATGATGATACCCACGTGGAAGAGATTACTGCCCCACTTGAGCAGGAGGTCGTTGCTCAGAAACTGCGTGGAGTAAGCCTGCACGGTCTTGCCCTGAGCCGCGATGCGATAGGTCACGCCGCAGACAAAGAGGGCACCGGCGATGTAGGGGAGATATTGGAATAGGAAAGTGTGCATAGCCGTGAGATTTTATGATTCCTTCAAGAGCGCGATGAGTGGTTCGTAGGGATGCTGTTCCTTGGCGAAGCGGTCGTCCATCTTTGTGAGCACGCCACGGATGTCGTCGATGGCGGCCCGTGCCTGAGCGAGGTCGTCCATGTTGGCGACATACTGCAAGTACATCGGCAGATAGTCGGGGAGCTCATCCTCGGCAGGCATGAGTCCGGCCTTGAGATACTCCTCCTTCAGATCGACCATAGCCTGTCCGCGGTCGCGGCTCGTGCCATAGACCATGTCGAAGAGATAGAGGTTGGTCTTCGTCTGGGTGTCGAAGAGGTCGCTGTAGGCCGTCTGCCAGCTCCGGGCGTCAGCAAAGGACGCCACATAGCCCAAGAAGGTCTCCACTTTACTGAGCAAGGCCTCGCTGAGGACACCTTCCGCACGAAGCGCGGGCAGGATGTCGGCACGGCTGTCCCAGAGCTCAGCAGTGGGATAGTCGAGAAGGAGGGAAAGAATGTTATAAGTTTGAATCATGGTCGCTGTCGTTATTATTCATTCCAGTGGTCATTAATACCCATCTTTACTTACCACCGAAGAGATTGCAACGTTTACAGCCCTCGACGAAGTTCGCTTCCTCGTCGTCGAAGCCGAGACCTGTGCGCTCGTCGAAATGATGACTCCCCTGCTGTTTAGGCGAAGAGGGGATGACGAAGCGGTCCTCGTAGTTGGCAATGGCGAGTAACCGGTACATGTCGTCGTACTGAGCTGCCGTCACTCCTAAGTCCTCAGGCACAGCGGGCTGTTCCTGTCCATCGACGGTCTTCCGCCGCATATACTCACGCAGGGCGACAAGCTTGGCAAGGGCCTCGCGGATGGGCTGCACGTCACCGGCTGTGAGCAGGTTGGCAAAGTACTGTGCCGGAATGCGCATCTCGTCGACTTTGGCGAAATAGTCCATCTCGTCGGTGCCAGCATCAGGGTTCTGCTCCTTCTTGGCCAGCTCCTCTTTCTTCGGACTCATGGCCGGGACATACCACACCATGGGCAGCGTACGGTATTCGGGATGGAGGGGGAAGGCGATGGCCCACTCCTTCATGAGCTTATAGGCCGGACTCTTCTGCGCGGCTACAATCCAGTTGTGGCTCACGCCCTGACGCTCGGCCTCGGCGATGACGGCGGGGTCGTTGGGGTCGAGAATCATCTCACGTTGCTTGGCCACGAGGTCACACTCGTCGGCGGCGACATAGGCGTCGGTCTTGTCGGCATCGTAGAGGATAACACCGAGATAGCGCATGCGACCCACACAGGTCTCGCTGCATACCGTGGGCTGGCCGTCCTCAAGACGGGGATAGCAGAACACGCATTTCTCGCTCTTCATCCGCTCATAGTTGAAGTATATCTTCTTGTACGGGCACGCCGATATGCACTGACGCCATCCGCGGCAACGGTCCTGGTTGATGAGTACCACACCGTCCTTACGCTTGTAGATGGCACCGGAGGGACAGCTCGGGATGCAGGCCGGGTGGAGGCAGTGCTCGCAGAGGCGCGGCACATAGAACATGAACGTGCGCTCGAAGGCCTCGAAGCCCGCGGTGTCGATGTCCTTGAGGTTCGGGTCGCTCTTGCGCTCATCAAAAGTTCCGGCGAGGTCGTCCTCCCAGTTCGGACCGTCCTTGACCTTGTCCATCTGCTTGCCCGTAATCATGGAGAAGGGACGGGCCGAGGGCGGTGTCTTCAGCCGTCGCTTGCCTTTCAGCGAGGAGAAGTCGAAGGTGAAAGGCTCGTAATAGTCGTCAACTTGTGGCAGATAGGGGTTGGAGAAGAGCTGTGACATCACCTTCGGCCGGTTGCCGAGGCGCAGCTCCGTACCGCCGTTCTTCGTCTTCACCCATCCGCCACGATATTTGTCCTGGTTCTCCCATGTCTTGGGATAGCCCGGGCCGGGCTTGGTCTCCACATTGTTCCACCAGACATACTCCATACCCTTACGCGATGTCCATACGTTCTTGCAGGTCACCGAGCAGGTGTGGCAGCCGATGCACTTGTCCAGGTTGAGGACCATTGCTATTTGTGTCTTGATCTTCATCTTATTCCCAATTTACGTTGTCCACCTTTCTCAACAATACATACTCGTCGCGGTTGGCGCCTATCGTGCCATAGTAGTTCAGGCTGTAGGACAGCTGTGCGTAGCCGCCTATCATATGCGTGGGCTTGGGGCACAAGCGCGAGATGGAGTTGTGGATGCCGCCACGGTTGCCCGTGAGGGGACTGAGGGGCACGTTGACGGTGCGTCCCTGGTTGTGATACATATAGAGAGCGCCCTCGGGGATGCGCTGGCTGACGCAGGCCCGCGCCATGGCCGACCCGTTGTCGTTGATAACCTCCACCCAGTCGTTGTCGCTGATGCTGAGCTTGGCGGCGTCGGTCTCACTCATCCAGATGACGGGGCCGCCGCGACCGAGGGTGAGCATGAGCAGGTTATCGTTCCACGAGGAGTGGATGGTCCACTTGTTGTGCGGCGTGAGGAGGTTCAGCGCCAGGGTGTCGTCGCTGAGATGCAGCCGCTCCTTGAGGTTGTTGATTTCCTTCTTGGCCAATGGCGGCTTGTAGCAGACGAGGTTCTCGCCGAAGGCCTGCATCCAGGGATGATCCTGGTAGAAACTCTGGCGGCCCGTCACCGTGCGCCACGGGATGAGATAGTGGATATTGGTATAGTTGGCCGTATATTCCGTGGTCTTGTTGTTGATGCCCGACCAGATAGGGGTAGGCATGGACAGACGCGGTTGGACGACCAAGTCCTTATACGTGTATTTCGTCTTACCGAAGTCTGCCGTCAGCGGTTCTGCCAACGGCAGTCCGACGCTCTTCTCCAGAGCCTTCCACGCACGATAGGCGGCATCGCCGTTACTCGTGGGGTCGAGGGTGAGAACAGCATCGCAGGCCTGCGTGGCCTCCTTAATAAGGGGCATACCCTTGCTGACGCCTTCCTCGCGCTCCACACCGTTCATAGCCTTCAGCTCGTCGTACTCGGGACGAGCCGACCAGCCGATGCCCTTGCCGCCAATGCCCTTGTCGCGGATAAGAGGACCGACGGTTGTGAACTGGCGGTAGATGTCGGGATAGTCGCGTGTGACGACGGCGAGGTTACCCATGTTCTTTCCGGGCTCGGGCATCTCGCCCGTCTCCTTCCAGTCGCTGGCGACGAGGGGCTCGCTGATTTCCCCGGCGCTGTCGTGGGCCAACGGTCCATAGACAACATCTTTCTCGTGGCCGAGATGTCCGACTGCCATGTCGGAGAAGACCTTCGAGAGCTCGCGGAAGATATCCCAATCGGTGCGGCTCTCCCACACGGGGTCAACGGCCTTGCTGAAGGGATGGAGGAAGGGGTGCATGTCGGTGGACGAGATGTCCTCCTTCTCATACCAGGTGGCGGCGGGCAGGACGATGTCGGCGAAGATGCTCGACTGCGTCATGCGGTAGTCGATATTGACCACGAGGTCGAGCTTGCCGACGGTGTCCTCGGAATGCCATTTCTCATATTTCGGCAACGGTTGTCCACACTCTTCAAGGTTCTGTCCGAGCACATTGTTCTGTGCGCCGAGAAGATGCTTCATGAAGAACTCCATGCCTTTGGCCGAGCAGCCAATGAGGTTGGCGCGCCAGATGAAGAGCACCTTCGGACTGTTCTCACGGGCATCGAGGTCCTCGGCAGCCAATGACAGCTTACCCTCATGGAGCTGCTGACAGACATAGTCCTTCTCACTCATCCCGGCCTTGGCAGCCTCGCGGCAGAGGTCGAGGGAGTTGCGGTTGAACTCCGGTGAGGAGGGCAGCCAGCCCATGCGCTGACTCTTGATGTTGCAGTCGAGGAGCGTCAGACCCTTCCACGGCTCCTTATGGGCCAGGGGCGACAGCTGCTCGTCGACGGTGACCTTCTCGTAGCGCCACTGGTCGGCATGCTCGTAGATATAGCTCACGGTGTTCATGTGGCGGGGCGGGCGGTGCCAGTCCAAGGCGAAGGCCATCTGTGCCCAGCCAGCTTGCGGGCGCACCTTCTCCTGACCGACATAGTGGCTCCAGCCACCGCCGTTGACGCCGAGCGTACCGCAGAGCATGAGCATGTTGATGGCGGCACGGTAGGTCATGTCGGTGTTGTACCACTGGTTGACACCGGCACCGATGATAATCATGCTCTTGCCGCGTGTCTTCTCGGCTGTGGCGGCAAAGGAGCGGGCCGTCTTGATGACCTTGTCGGCCGAGACTCCCGTTATCTGCTCCTGCCACTTCGGGGTGTAGGGCAGGTCGTCGTCATAGCTCGTAGCGCAGTTGACGTCACCCAGGCCGCGGTCGATGCCGTAATGGGCCATGAGGAGGTCGAAGACATTGGCGCAGCACACCACACCGTCTTTGGTCTCGACATGGATGACGGGCACCTTGTGCTCGATGATGTCGGCATGACGCGTAGCGGCGAAATGGGGATTCTTATAGTCGGCACCACCGAAATAGGGGTCGAGGAGCGTCACGACGTCGTCGCGATGGTCGAGGAGGGAGAGACGCGGCGTGAAGGGCTTGCCCGTGCGCATGTCCTCACATTTGAGGTTCCAGCGCCCCTCGTCGTTCCATCGGCTGCCGATGCTGCCGTTGGGCGTGACGAGCTCGCCGGAAGGATCGTCGATGGTGATGGGGTACCACTCGGCTTTCTGCTTCACGCCAAAGTTGTCCTTGAGGTCGGCAGCGCGCAGGAGCATGCCGGCGGCATAGCGTCCGTCACCGGTATCCTCGAGCTTGACGAGGAAGGGGAGGTCGGTGAACTTGCGCACGTAGTCGTCGAAATAAGGCACGGTGCGGTCGTGGTAGAACTCCTTGAGGATGACATGGCCCATAGCCATGCCCAAGGCGGAGTCGGTGCCCTGCTTGGGCGCCATCCACACGTCGGCGAACTTCGAGGCGTCGCTGTAGTCGGGAGAGACGACGGCGACCTGGGTACCTTTGTAGCGCACCTGGGTATAGAAGGGTGAGTCGGGTGTACGCGTCGTCGGCACGTTGCTGCCCCAGAGCAGGAGGAAGGAGGAGTTGTACCAGTCGGCACTCTCGGGGACGTCGGTCTGCTCGCCCCAGGTCTGTGGCGACGACGGCGGCAGGTCGCAATAGAAGTCGTAGAAGCTCAGACAAGCGCCACCAAGCAGACTCAGGTAGCGGGTGCCGGAGGCATAGCTGAGCATGGAGAAGGCGGGGATTGGCGTGAAGCCGACGAGACGGTCGGGACCAAACTTCTTAATGGTATAGATGTTGCTGGCCGCCATAATCTTCAGTGCTGTCGGCCAGTCGAGGCGCACGAAGCCGCCGAGGCCGCGCACCTGCTTATAGCGTTTGCGCTTGTCGGCGTCCTCGACGATGGAGGCCCAGGCCTCGACGGGGTCGGGATGGGCTGCCAAGGCCGCCTCCCAGAGGTCGAGGAGCTCCTTGCGAATCATCGGATGCTTCACGCGGCCGGAGTTGTAGAGATACCAGCTGTAGCTGGCGCCGCGGGGACAGCCGCGCGGCTCATGGTTGGGCAGACCGGGCCGCGTAGAGGGGTAGTCGGTCTGCTGCATCTCCCACGTGACGATGCCCTTCTTGACGAAGATGCGCCACGAACAGGAACCGGTGCAGTTGACACCGTGGGTGGAGCGCACCTCCTTGTCGTGGGCCCAGCGGGTGCGATAGAAATGCTCCCACTCCTCGTTGGTCACGTTCTTGCGGTTGATGAAGTATTTGAGTTGGTTGAATATCGTGTTCATAGCCTAAAGAATCAAGTTCGGTCAATGTTTCTTGCGCATCATGCCAAAGTAGTTGATAACCATGACGACGAGGGCAAAGCCTGTGAAAAGCAGGAAGCCCAGGCCGTAGCCATACTCGGGAGAGAGGTCGACAAGTCGGCCCATGAGTGGCGGAAAGACGAAACCACCAAAGGCCCCGAGACCGCCTACCCATCCGTTGGCACCGCCCACACCCTCGCTGACATAGACGGGAACGAGCTTCATCGTGGCAGCATTGTTAAAGCCGAAGGCCACGGAGATGAGCAGGCTGACGAGGAAGAGACCGCCCCACCCCATCGGGATGTTCATCAGCACGCCGGCGACAGCCAAGAGGGCGAGGGCTCCCATGGAGACCTTCTCGCCGCCGATGCGGTCGGAGAGCTTGCCACCGGGCACGCGCAGCAATGCGGCAAGGATGGAGAACACAGCGGTGAGGCCGCCGGCAAGCATCGGGTCAAGGCCCATGCCTTTCTTCCAGAATGTGGGGAACCATGCCGTCAGTGCCATGAAGCCGCCGAAGGTCGTGAAATAACAGAGGACCAGCATCCACGTCTGCGGTATCTTGGCGGAGATCTTCAGACTTGTCGCGGCATTGCCCTTGGGGAAGAGCTCCTGCCCACAAGCCAGCGCGTTGTCGCGGGCAATCTCCTCAGACTTCCCGGCTTTGAGAAACTGGAAGTAAGGGGGATTGGCACCGAGCCAAACATATAAGAGGAGTCCTACGAGCATGACACCCGTCAGGATGTAATAAGCTGCCGTGAAGCCAAACTGATGGAGCAGCAACGGGAGGGCGAAGGCGAGGATGCCCGCGGAAGTGGTGCCGAGTCCGCCGTAGATGCCAGAGGCATAGCCCTGGCGGTTCTTGGCAAACCAGTAGTTGGACTGTGAGGCGCCCACGGAGAAGGTGGCGATGCCGCAGCCGGCCAGACAGCCGAGGAGGAGCACCACGGGATAGAGGCCCTTCATGCTACCGGGCGTCTCTACGGGGTAAAGGGTGAAGAGGACACTCAGCGCGCCCAGTCCCACGACGGCGGCAGCGAGCAGGAAGAGGAAGCCACGGCGGCCTCCATTGCTGTCGACCATGGCACCGAAGGGGATGCGCAGCAGAGAACCCGTCAGGGAAGGGACCGAGACGAGCAGGCCCAGCTGTGTAGCGCCCAAGCCCATGGCGGCTCCGAGCGTCGTGCTCGTTGGACCAAAGAGGGAGATGGCCATCACACCGAAGAAGAAGCCGATGGTTGCGCCCAACAGTGCTTGGGTGGGTGTGCCCTTGAGTTTGAAATCAGATTGTCGCATTATTCATTGATTATGTCTAGGTTCTTATTTTCTTGTGAATGGTTCATGCCAATCTTCTGGACGGTTGACATTGCGGAGCAACTCTTCGGAATCAGTCTTTATATAATAGGTATCCACCGTGCGAAGAAAAACTTTCACGCCAAAGTGTTCATGATGCATCTGCTCGCGCAACTGTGGCAACACGCTTCGCTTGATGAGCAACGGGAAGGGAGAGATGCTCCCGTCGGACTCCCGCTGCCAGGCAAAGGCGCGGGGAAGACTGTCGTCAAGCGTATCAGACAGCCGTGCATGGCCAATCATCGTTTGGAGTGCTTCGCTATTTACATAGGGCATGTCGCACGTGAGGACGAGCAGCCAAGGGGTCGTGCAACGATTGAGCATTGCCTCCAACCCTCCCAATGGTCCGCAGTCGCTGTGCAGGTCCTCTATAATATCCAGATCCAAGAAGGCATAGGCCCCGGCATTAGCATGACTGGCACTGACGAGCACCTGACGGCAGAGCGGACGGAGCAGACGCGCAGCCCGCGAAATCAGTGTCTCGCCGTCGGGCGAGAACAAGGCTTTGTTGCTTCCGAACCGACTGCTATGGCCTCCGGCAAGGATGCCACCCGTCACGTCAAAGAGGGGAGGAGACGCAGAGTCAACCATTGTATTCCACCTTTATCCAACAGCAAGGGTGAGGACCAAGGCCACAGCCAAAGCGGGAAAAGCAAGACGGGCTTCAAGGAGCGACCACGTCGGATGCGTCTCCTGGCGCGGCTGGATGGAGAAGATTTGACTGATGATAGCTGTCATGGCTCCTTCCAAAAGGATATAAAGCGCAGGATGGAGAACACTCTGCGGTGAACCGGGAAGGAAGAAGTCGACTAACTTGATGGCAGAAGCGACAACAGCCGTGAGCATCACAGCCATGGCGCCTTTACCGGAGCGCGTAGCAGCGGCAAACATACAGGCGATACCAAAAGCGAAGAGAATGTTGGAAGTGCCATGATGAATTTGGGCGGCATGAAGCACCCAACCCATAGAAGCCTCTGCAATACCCCAGATGCTGCCCCAGAAAAGGACCGTCAACAACAAATTCAATTTGGATTTCATATTGTTTCTGTATTAGTTTGCGCCAAAGTTAGCGAAAATATCAATACCCTACAACTATAATCTACCTTTTCTTCTGAATGAAATAAAATTTTCTTAGACGATGGTAACATTTGTGACCGACAAATGTAGAATAACGTTAAAAAACGACGAACCAAATAAAACGCCCAAGTCTAACACACCAAGCCCACCCTGTTTCGAACTATACGCCTAACAGACAACCTAATAGAAGGTAGCTTAAACACTTTAGCACCTACAAGCCTTCGGAGCACGTTTTTTAAGTCTTTTTCCTTTGCACTCTGCTGATTATTTCCTAAATTTGCAAGTATCAATCATAAGCAGCAGACGATGAATTATCCTATAGGCATACAAGACTTCGCAAAGTTAAGAAGCAACGGCTTTGTCTATGTTGACAAGACCGACTTGGTATATGAACTGACCAAGAGCGAGGGCGTCTATTTTCTCAGCCGCCCCCGCCGCTTCGGCAAATCGCTGTTGGTCTCCACCATCAAATACTATTTTGAGGGCCGCCGGGACTTGTTCAAGGGCTTGAAGATAGAGAACCTGGAGACGAAGTGGGAGCCCTACCCCGTCTTTGAGATTGACTTCAACGGCTCCAACTACACGGAGGCCGATGCCCTGGAGCAGACGCTCAACGGCTACGTGACAAAGTGGGAGAAGCAATACGGTGTGGAGCCCGCCACCGACCAACTCGGCCGCCGCGAAGCCTATGCCATCGCATGCTCGTTCTCGTCGGAAACAGGAACCATCAGCGACTGGCTTATTAAACAGATAGAGAGGGAAGACAGGAAGTAATCGACGCATTAAACGGATTAACTACTTCTTATCACCCTCTGACAGACAGGCATAAAAAAAATCTCCAACCCTTGCGGATTGGAGATTTTTTATGATAGAACTGGGATTTATTCAGCCTTAGGAGCTTCCTCAGCCTTGGGAGCCTCGGCAGCGGACTCAGCAGGAGCCTCTGTAGCTTCTGTAGCAGGAGCCTCGGCAGCGGGAGCTGTCTCAGCCTTCTTAGAAGAACGACGGCTACGACGAGTCTTCTTCTCACCCTTGGCGCTCTTGGCCATGTTCTCATCGAAGTCTACAAGCTCGATGAAGCACATAGAAGCAGCATCGCTCGGGCGAACACCCAACTTGATGATACGTGTGTAGCCACCGGGACGGTCAGCAACACGTGCTGCTACCTCACCGAAGAGCTCCTTGACAGCGTAGCTCTTCTGAAGATAACGGAAGACAACACGACGAGAAGTCGTAGTGTCTGTCTTTGAACGGGTGATCAGGGGCTCTACATATTTCTTCAGAGCCTTAGCCTTTGCGAGAGTCGTAGTGATTCTTTTGTGCATGATCAGGCTCGTTGCCATGTTGGCAAGCATAGCAGCCCGATGAGGTGCAGTACGGCTCAGATGGTTGAACTTTTTATTGTGTCTCATTGTTTATTTCAATCTTTATCCAGTTTATACTTTGATGTGTCCATTCCAAACGACAGATTCAGACTCTCGAGCAAATCATCAAGCTCTGAGAGCGATTTCTTACCGAAGTTACGGAACTTTAAGAGATCGGTCTTCTGATACTGAACCAAGTCAGCCAACGTCTCGACATCAGCAGCCTTCAAGCAGTTAAGGGCACGAACACTCAGGTTCAGGTCCGTCAACTTGGTCTTGAGGAGCTGGCGCATGTGGAGAACTTCCTCATCAAACTCCTGGTTGCCCTCGGTGTCGGGGTTCTCCAGAGTGATCTTCTCGTCAGAGAAGAGCATGAAGTGGAAGATCAGAATCTTTGCGGCCTCCTTCAGGGCATCCTTCGGGTGTATGGAACCGTCCGTTGTCACCTCAATAATGAGATTGTCGTAGTCGGTCTTCTGCTCGACACGAGTAGGCTCAACACTGTAGCGAACATTGCGGATAGGGGTGTAGATAGAATCGATGGGAAGTACATTGACATCCGTGCAATACTGACGGTTCTCGTCAGCAGGTACATAACCACGTCCCTTGTTGATAGTAAGGTCAATCTGGAACGATGCCTTGGAGTCCAAATGACAAATCACCAAATCTGGGTTTAACACTTCAAATCCAGTCAGATACTTACCGATATCACCAGCTTTGAACTCAGTGGAATCCTCTACGGTGATACTAACTTTCTCGTTCTCGAATTCGTCTACTACTTGTTTGAATCGAACTTGCTTGAGATTCAAAATGATGTTGGTGACATCTTCCTTCACACCGGGGACTGTTGCGAACTCATGCTCCACGCCGCTGATGCGAACCGTGTTGATGGCAAAACCCTCAAGCGATGAAAGAAGGATGCGGCGCAGGGCGTTGCCGATGGTAACACCGAAGCCAGGCTCGAGCGGGCGGAACTCAAACTTTCCGTAGTGGTCGTTAGCCTCCAGCATCACTACTTTATCAGGTTTTTGAAATGCTAATATCGCCATTAATTTAATGATTTTTATTGTTTTGAGTACAACTCAACGATTAACTGCTCCTTGATATTCTCAGGAATATCTGCGCGCTCAGGCATGTGCAGGTACTTGCCGCTCTTGCTGTTCTGGTCCCACTCCAGCCAAGGATACTTGCTGTGGTTGAAACCAGCGAGTGCGTTGTCGATGACCTCGAGAGACTTAGACTTCTCGCGGACGCCGACGACCTGGCCGGGCTTTACAGAATAAGAAGGAATACCAACAACCTTGCCATCGACAGTGATGTGTCTGTGAGAGACGAGCTGACGGGCAGCGGCGCGTGTAGGAGCGATGCCAAGACGGAACACGACATTGTCGAGGCGGCTCTCCAGAAGCTGGAGAAGGTTCTCACCAGTGATGCCGTCCATGTTGGCAGCCTTGTCGAAGAGATTATGGAACTGACGCTCGAGAACGCCGTAAGTGTACTTAGCCTTCTGCTTCTCTGCGAGCTGCTGACCATACTCAGAGGTCTTGCGGCGACGGTCATTGCCATGCTGCCCTGGAGGGAAGTTACGCTTTGAGAGCACCTTGTCAGCACCAAAGATAGGCTCACCGAAACGGCGTGCGATACGAGATTTAGGACCTATATATCTTGCCATAATTATTAAATGCTTTTTCTATTGTATCTATGAGTTGATTATACACGACGACGCTTAGGAGGACGGCAGCCGTTGTGCGGCAGCGGAGTGACGTCAACGATCTCTGTTACCTCGATACCAGCACCGTGTACGGCACGGATAGCACTCTCACGGCCATTACCCGGACCCTTGACGAAGGCCTTGACCTTGCGCAGACCCAGACCGTAGGCTACCTTAGCGCAATCCTCGGCGGCCATCTGAGCAGCGTACGGAGTGTTCTTCTTGGAACCACGGAAACCCATCTTGCCGGCGGAAGACCAAGAGATGACCTGACCCTCATTGTTGGCAAGAGATACAATGATATTGTTGAAGCTGCTGTGGACATGAAGCTGTCCTGTCGCCTCAACACGTACATTTCTTTTCTTGTTAGATGTTGCTTTCTGTTGTTTTGCCATGTTTAAGTTCCTCCATTAGATTACTTAGTAGCCTTCTTCTTGTTAGCAACAGTCTTCTTCTTACCCTTACGGGTACGAGCGTTGTTCTTGGTGCTCTGACCACGGACAGGAAGACCATTACGATGACGGACACCACGATAGCAGCCGATATCCATCAGGCGCTTGATGTTCATCTGAATCTCTGAACGGAGGTCACCCTCCACTTTAAACTCAGCGCCGATAATTTCACGGATCTTGGCTGCCTGATCGTCAGTCCACTCGCTGACCTTCAGGTCGCGGCTCACGCCGGCCTTGTCCAATATCTTTGCTGAACTACTTCGACCTATACCGTAGATATAAGTCAATGCGATCTCGCCACGTTTGTTCTGGGGCAAGTCTACTCCAACAATTCTTATTGCCATTTAATTGAATGAATTGAATAAAAAAATACTTTCAAAAAGGTGCTTCTTTTGATAAAGCGTACAAAATTACAAAGAAAAGCCGAGACGGCTCTTCTCTGTAACGACACTTTATGCATCTTTAACATTTTTAGCCCTGACGCTGCTTCATCTTAGGGTTCTTCTTGTTGATGACGAAAAGACGACCCTTACGACGAACAATCTTGCAGTCGGCAGAACGCTTCTTGATTGATGCTCTTGTTTTCATATCGGAAAGAAATATTTATAAATCCTTTTATAGCCTTATTTGTAACGGAACTCGATGCGACCCTTCGTAAGGTCGTAGGGGCTCATGGCCACCTTCACCTTGTCACCGGGAAGAATCTTGATATAGTGAAGACGCATCTTGCCAGAGATATTGGCAATGATCTGCACACCATTCTCAAGCTCCACGCGGAACATAGCGTTGGACAGACTCTCTATGACTGTTCCGTCCTGCTCTATAGCTGACTGTTTTGACATAATCTATATATTCTTTTAATGTTACTGACTCCGAAGCCACAACTCTAAAAGGCCCTCCAAAAGGAAACCTCAATTGGAGAGCCCTCATTTCTGTTATCAAGTTTCTGTCTTCGGGAATCGGACATCACCAAAGACATATCAATATGCACTTACAGCACCGGCCTTGCGTGTATGGCCGCTGTTGAGCAGACCATCATAGTGACGCATAAGCAGGTAAGACTCTATCTGCTGCAATGTATCTATCACCACACCAACGGTAATGAGCAATGACGTACCACCGAAGAACTGTGAGAACGCCTGCTGCACGTTGAGCAAACCGGCAAGGGCGGGCATGACAGCGATGAAGGCGATGAAGAGCGAGCCGGGGAGCGTGATGCGTGACATCACGGTGTCGATGTACTCGGCAGTATCATGACCGGGCTTGATGCCAGGGATGAAACCATTGTTGCGCTTCATGTCCTCAGCCATCTGCTGCGGGTTGAGGGTTATAGCGGTGTAGAAATAGGTGAAGGCGATGATGAGGAACACGTAGATGATGTTGTACAACAGGCTACGGTTGTCCATCAGGTTACGCACCACCCAACTTACATTGTCACTCTGATACTGGACGATAGCCAGCGGTATGAACATCAAAGCCTGAGCAAAGATGATAGGCATCACGTTGGCCGCGAAGAGCTTCAGAGGGATATACTGTCGGGCTCCACCCACCTGTCTGTTACCGACGAGGCGCTTGGCATACTGCACGGGGACCTTGCGGGTGCCCTGAGTGAGCAGGATGGAAGCGCAGATAACAGCATAGAGAATAAGAATCTCGGCGATAAACATCACCAGTCCGCCGCCGGAGATGGCTGTGAAGCGGGAGCTGAGCTCCTGAACGAAAGCCTGGGGCAGACGGGCGATGATACCTATCATAATGATCAATGAGATTCCATTTCCTACTCCCTTGTCAGTGATGCGCTCACCCAGCCAGAGGATGAACATGCTGCCTGCTGCCAGGATGATAGTGGCGGGAATCATGAATATAGACCAGGAGATGCCGCTGGCAAGTGCCGAGCTGGCTTGCATCTTCAGGTTGATGAGGTAACTCGGTGCTTGGAAGACCAGGATGGCCACCGTCAGCACACGAGTATACCACTGTATTCTTTTCCTGCCGCTCTCGCCTTCACGCTGCATCTTCTGAAAGTAAGGTACAGCCACAGCAAGGAGCTGCATGACAATGGAAGCTGAGATGTAAGGCATAATACCAAGCGCGAAGATCGACGCATTGGAAAATGCTCCACCAGAGAACATGTCCAGCAGTGACATAAGGCCACCGGCGGTTTGCGACTGCAGTTGGTCAAGCTTAGCCGGGTCGATGCCCGGAAGAACTACGAATGATCCAAAACGGTAGATAGCCGTAAACAGAAGGGTGATGAGCAGCCTCTGACGAAGATCCTCGACCCTCCAACAGTTCTTTAGTGTCTCAATTAGCTTTTTCATTATCAGATTTTTGTTGCGTTACCACCAACTGCCTTGATAGCTTCCTCGGCAGTCTTAGAGAAGGCGTTGGCCTCGACGTCAATCTTTGCCTTGAGCTCACCGTTGCCAAGAATCTTCACAAGCTTCTTGCCATTGGTAAGACCAGCAGCTACAAGCTCGGCGATACCAATCTTGGTGAGGTTCTTCTCCTCGGCCAGAGCCTGGAGAGTAGACAGGTTGACAGCAAAATACTCCTTGTGGTTGATATTCTTGAAACCTGCCTTCGGCACACGACGCTGCAAAGGCATCTGACCGCCTTCGAAACCAATCTTTCTCTTGTAACCGGAACGAGCCTTGGCACCCTTGTGACCACGTGTAGCAGTGCCGCCCAGACCTGAGCCCGGACCACGGCCGATACGACGACGTGAATGAGTAGAACCTGCTGCCGGCTTCAATGTATGTAATTTCATGATTACGCTGATTTTAAAAAGTTATTACTTAACGATCTCAACGAGGTGATGGACCTTGCGGACCATACCGAGGTTGCTGGGAGTATCCTCAATCTCAACAACCTGAGAGATCTTGTGAAGACCGAGGGCGATGAGTGTCCTCTTCTGGTCTACGGAAGCGCCGATACGGCTCTTAATCTGCTTTACCTTAATTGTTGCCATTGTTGTCTTTCCCATTAACCGTTAAACACTTTGTCCATGGCAACCCCGCGCTCGCCGGCGACCTGGTAAGCGTCACGCATCTGTGACAGTGCCAGGACAGTGGCCTTGACAAGGTTGTGGGCGTTGGAAGAGCCCTTGGACTTTGCAATCACATCAGAGATACCTGCTGACTCCAGAACGGCACGCATAGCACCACCGGCCTTCAGACCGGTACCGGCAGCAGCCGGCTTCAGGAGAACGATAGCACCACCGAACTTCACCTCCACCTCGTGGGGGATAGTGCCGTGGAGCACGGGAACCTTGAAGAGGTTCTTCTTAGCAGAGTCGGTGCCTTTCTGGATAGCAGCGGTGACCTCACCGGCCTTACCCAGACCATAGCCGATCACGCCCTTACCATCACCGACAACGACGATGGCAGCGAATGTAAAGGTACGACCACCCTTGGTAACCTTCGTCACACGGTTGATAGCAACCAGGCGGTCCTTCAATTCAGCGTCACTATTAACTTTTACTTTGTTCATTGCCATAATCGTTTAGAATTTAAGTCCACCCTTACGAGCTGCGTCGGCAAGCGCCTGAACGCGGCCATGATAAAGATAGCCGTTACGGTCGAAGACCACAGCCTCTACGCCTGCTGCCTTTGCCTTCTCGGCAACGAGCTCGCCGACCTTCTCAGCCTGCTGGACCTTAGGCATCTTCTCAAGACCCAGAGAAGAAGCGGAAGCTATTGTCTTACCATCGATGTCGTTAATAACCTGAGCGTAGATTTGCTTGTTGGAGCGGAAAACGCTAAGACGCGGACGCTCAGCTGTTCCGTTGACGTTCTTACGAATGCGGAACTTTATCTTGATTCGTCTTTCTACTTTCTTTGTTGTCATGATTTCTTCACTTTAAAAGTTACTTAGCTGCAGCAGTCTTACCAGACTTTCTGCGGATGACCTCGCCCTTGAAGAGGACACCCTTACCCTTATAAGGCTCAGGCTTGCGGAAAGAACGAATTTTTGCGCATATAAGACCAAGCAGCTGCTTGTCAGCGCTCTCAAGGAGAATCTGCGGGTTCTGGTTACGCTCTGACTTTGTCTCTACCTTGACCTCGGGGGGAAGCTGAAGGAAGATGGGGTGAGTATAACCGAGGGCGAACTCCAGAAGGTTGCCGGTGTTGGAAACACGATAACCCACACCTACGAGCTCCAGATGCTTCTGGTAACCCTGGCTAACGCCTACAACCATGTTGTTGACAAGTGCACGATACAGACCGTGGAAAGCCTGCTTCTGCTTGTAGTCGACGGGACTGTTCTCATCAACCTCGAAGGTTATCTGACCGTCCTTCTGGTTGACCTTGATTGAAGGATTGATATACTGAGAGAGCTCACCTTTGGGACCCTTCACTGTAATAACATTCTCTTTCGCATCGAAGTTAACAGTAACTCCTGCGGGAATACTAATTGGCAATTTACCTATTCTTGACATAACTGTAACCTCCAATTAATAGACATAAGCAAGAATCTCACCACCGATCTTCAGCTCGGCAGCTTCCTTGTCTGTCATTACACCCTTTGATGTGGAAAGGATAGCGATACCCAGTCCGTTAATAACTCTCGGCATGTCCTTGTAGCCCGTGTAGCGACGAAGGCCCGGGGTGGACACACGCTTCAAACTCTTGATAGCGTTCTCCTTGGTTTGTGGATCGTACTTCAAGGCAACCTTGATAGTACCCTGAGGACCATCCTCAACAAACTTGTAGTTCAGGATGTAACCCTTCTCGAAGAGAATCTTTGTGATAGATTTCTTCATGTTTGACGCAGGAACCTCAACCACGCGATGATGAGCCATGATTGCGTTTCTGAGCCGAGTCAGATAATCTGCTATTGGATCTGTCATAAAAATATAAAATGTTTAATTAATCGGGACTACCCCGACAATATTAAATATAGCTCTGTTTGAGATAAGATGGATGGAAAGCTGGATAGTGACAACAGACAGTTCCGCGTCCCACTTCGGAACTATCGGCTGCGCTATACCTTTGCTTTACCAGCTTGCCTTAGAGACACCGGGGATGAGACCCTGGGATGCCATCTCACGGAACTGGATACGTGACATGCCGAACTGACGCATGTAACCACGAGGACGGCCGGAGACCTTGCAGCGGTTGTGCTGGCGGATAGGGTCGGCGTTCTTAGGAATGGCCTGAAGCTTGCGTGCTGCCTCGTATGCCTCGGCGGGGTCGTTGGAAGTAGCGATGATCTTCTTCAGAGCTGCACGTTTCTCAGCGTACTGGGCTGCCATCTTGGCGCGCTTTACCTCGCGTGCCTTCATTGATTCTTTTGCCATATCTCTTAGTCGTTTTTAGCATTTTTGAACGGGAGGCCGAAAGCCTTGAGGAGAGCGAAGCCTTCCTCGTCCGTTGTTGCGGAAGTCACGAAGGTGATGTTCATACCCTGCAGACGGTCCACCTGGTCGATGTTGATCTCAGGGAAGATAATCTGCTCGTCGATACCCAGGGTATAGTTACCGTGGCCGTCGAACTTGGAGTTGATACCCTTGAAGTCGCGGATACGAGGAAGGGCAATCTTCACCAGACGCTCCAGGAACTCGTACATGCGCTCGCGACGCAGTGTCACCATCACGCCGATAGGCATCTTCTTACGAAGCTTGAAGTTGGCGATATCCTTCTTAGAATAGGTAGCCACAGCCTTCTGACCGGTGATAGCGGTGAGCTCGTTGACAGAGACGTCGATGATCTTCTTGTCCTGAGTGGCATCGCCAAGACCCATGTTGATGACAATCTTCTTCAGGGCCGGAATCTGCATGGAAGAAGAATAGTTGAACTGCTTCTTCAGTGCAGGAGCAATCTGCTCGTTGTACTGTTTCTTAAACTGTGCTGTATCCATTACTTAATCTCCTCCCCTGACTTTTTAGCGATACGGGTAACCTTCTTGCCCTCACGCTTGATAGCGATACGAGTAGCCTTGCCGCTCTTGGGGTCGATAAGGCTGATGTTTGAGATGTGAATAGGAGCCTCCTGCTTGATGATGCCTCCCTGAGGGTTCTTTGCTGAAGGCTTTGTGCTCTTGGAAACCATGTGGACACCTTCTACGATGGCGCGGTTCTCCTTCACCAGCACCTTGAGCACCTTACCCGTCTTGCCCTTGTCGCTGCCGGCAATAACAATGACGTTGTCGTCTTTCTTGATATGTAACTTACTCATTACTTTGTTTCAATTAAAAGTGATTAAAGAACCTCAGGTGCAAGAGACACCACCTTCATGTTCACAGCACGCAGCTCACGAGCCACAGGGCCGAAGATACGGCTGCCGCGGAGCTCGCCGGCGTTGTTGAGAAGCACGCAGGCATTGTCATCGAAACGGATGTAGGAACCATCAGCACGACGGATCTCCTTCTTGGTGCGTACGACTAAAGCCTTAGATACTGCACCCTTCTTAAGGTCACTGCTTGGAAGGACGTTCTCGACAGCAACGACGATAACGTCACCAACGCTGGCATAACGGCGGCCGGTGCCACCAAGGACACGGATGCACATAGCCTCACGTGCGCCGCTGTTATCAGCTACTGTAAGTTTTGTTAATGCCTGTATCATAATTACTTAGCCTTTTCTACGATTTGTACTAATCTCCATCTCTTGGTCTTAGAGAGTGGACGTGTCTCCATGATCTGAACGGTATCACCGATGTGGGCCTCGTTCTTCTCGTCGTGAGCGTGGTATTTCTTTGTCTTCTGGACAAACTTACCATAGATGGGGTGCTTCTCCTTGAACTTAGCTGCGACGACGATAGTCTTGTCCATCTTGTCGCTGATAACAACACCCTGTCTGACTTTTCTTAAATTTCTTGTTTCCATCTGGGTAATCATTATTTGTTAAGTTCTCTCTGGCGAAGCACCGTCTTCATGCGAGCGATGTCGCGACGGGCGGCCTTAATCTGTGAGGGATTCTCAAGCGGAGAAATCTGATGGTTGAGCTTCATCTGTTTGTAAGCTTCCTCAGACTGCCCCAGCTTCTCGCGCAAGTCCTTGTCGGCGAGTTCTGTTATTTCTTTAATCTTCATAATTAAGCGTTTTTATCGTAGTCACGACGAATGACGAACTTTGTCTTGACCGGCAGCTTCTGGGCGGCGAGGCGAAGAGCCTCCTTGGCAACGTCCAGGCTGACACCCTCGACCTCGAAGAGGATACGTCCGGGAGTGACAGGTGCTACCCATCCAGCGGGATCACCCTTACCTTTACCCATTCGCACGTCAGCAGGCTTGCGAGTGATAGGCTTGTCGGGGAAGATACGAATCCACACCTGGCCCTGACGATTCATGTAGCGGTTGACAGCGACACGTGCTGCCTCTATCTGGCGGCTGTCCAGCCATTTGCTCTCAAGGGTCTTGATACCAAATGAACCGAAAGCCAGCTGAGTGCCGCGATGAGCGAAGCCTTTATTGCCACGTCCATCCTGCGGCCTTCTGTATTTTACTCTTTTTGGCTGTAACATTGTAGATGATACTTTTAACGATTATTGTTTCTACGGCGGCCACCACGGTTGCGACGGTCGTTGCCGCCACGGCGCTCACCGCCGCGCTCCTGCTGGAAGTTAGGAGCCAGCTCCTTCTTTCCATAGACCTCACCGCGCATGATCCACACCTTGATGCCAAGGAGACCAACCTTTGTCAGAGCCTCTGTCTGGCAGTAGTCGATGTCAGCACGGAATGTGTGCAGAGGAGTACGGCCTTCCTTGAACATCTCCTTACGTGCAATCTCGGCGCCGTTGAGACGGCCGCTGATCTGCACCTTGATGCCCTCGGCACCGGCGCGCATAGTGTTCTGAACAGCCATCTTGATGGCACGGCGATAAGCCATGAGGTGCTCAATCTGGCTGGCGATGTTCTCACCGACGATAGTAGCGTCAAGCTCAGGGCGCTTCACCTCGAAGATGTTGATCTGGATGTCCTTCTTGTAGAGCTTCTTCAGCTCCTCTTTCAGCTTGTCGACATCCTGACCACCCTTACCGATGACGATACCCGGACGGGCTGTGCAAATAGTGATGGTGACGAGTTTCAAAGTGCGCTCGATGATGATGCGGGAAACCTGGGCTTTCTCAAGGCGCTTCTTCAGATACTTGCGTATCTTCTGGTCCTCAACGAGATTGTCGCCGAAGTTCTTGCCACCGAACCAATTAGAATCCCAACCACGGATAATACCAAGACGGTTGCTTATTGGATTAACTTTCTGTCCCATTCTATTTATTCTTTATCGTCGTTAGTTTTGGCATCCACGAAGAGAGTCACGTGGTTTGAGCGCTTACGGATTCGGTATCCACGACCCTGCGGTGCCGGTCTCATACGTTTCATCGTTACGCCTTCATCTACGAAGACTTTGCTGATATAGAGTTCTCCGTCCTCGGCCTTGCGGTCGTTCTTCTGCTCCCAGTTGTTGATAGCTGAGCGAAGCAGCTTCTCAACATCCTGTGCAGCACGTTTCTTAGAGAACTTGAGCACAGCCAAGGCACGGTTCACCTCCATGCCGCGTACCATGTCGACGACATAGCGCATCTTGCGGGGAGAGGAGGGAACGCCATTGAGCTTGGCGAAGTACTGATTCTTACGGGCTTCTTTAATCTTTTCAGCCGCAATATGTTTTCTTGCTCCCATTAGTGTTTTTCTTGATTAAATGGTTGTCCCCGATTACTTCTTGTTGTTACCGGTGTGGCCGCCGAAACGACGTGTCAGGGCGAACTCGCCCAGGCGATGGCCGACCATGTTCTCGGTAATGTAGACAGGGATGAATTTGTTACCGTTGTGGACTGCAATAGTGTGACCCACGAAATCCGGGGAGATCATGCATGCCCTGGCCCATGTCTTGACGACGCTCTTCTTGCCACTCTCGTTCATGGCAAGGATCTTGTTCTCGAGCTTGACGTTGATGTACGGACCTTTCTTAAGTGAACGACTCATAATTTGCTCTGTGTTTTACTGATTACTTCTTGTTGGCTCTCTCTATGATGTACTTGTTAGAGAGTTTCTTCGGTGCGCGTGTCTTAAGACCCTTTGCATACAAGCCCTTACGAGAACGTGGATGTCCACCGCTCTGACGGCCTTCACCACCACCCATCGGGTGATCAACAGGGTTCATAACAACACCGCGGTTGTGAGGACGACGGCCAAGCCAACGTGAGCGACCGGCCTTACCCGACTGCTCAAGAGCGTGGTCGGAGTTGCCTACGCTGCCAACAGTGGCCTTGCAGGCAGAGAGAACCTTGCGGGTCTCACCTGAAGGGAGCTTGATGACGCAATAGTTACCCTCACGGGAAGTAAGCTGAGCAAAGTTACCAGCCGAGCGGACTAACAGAGCACCCTGGCCCGGACGCAACTCGATGTTGTGAATCACGGTACCTACGGGGATGTTCTCCAAAGGAAGAGCGTTACCAATCTCAGGTGCTGCCTCAGCACCGGACATCAGCTTGTCGCCAACCTTGAGGCCGTTAGGAGCAATGATGTAACGTTTCTCACCATCTGCATAGAAGAGAAGAGCGATACGAGCTGAACGGTTAGGATCATACTCGATAGTCTTCACTACAGCAGGAACACCATCTTTCTCTCGCTTGAAGTCGATGAGACGATACTTCTTCTTGTGGCCACCGCCGATGTAGCGCATGGTCATCTTACCGGTGTTGTTTCGACCACCGGTAGAACGCTTACCGTAAACGAGAGACTTCTCTGGCACGGATGCAGTAATCTCCTCGAACGTGCCAATAACTTTGTGTCTTTGACCCGGTGTCACCGGGCTGAATTTACGTACTGCCATTTCTTATTTAGATATTGCTGTAAAAATCAATAGTGTCGCCGTCCTTCAAGGTGACATATGCCTTCTTGTAGGCATTCTTCTGGCCGCGGATCAGACCAGCCTTGGTGTAACGGCTTGAGCGCTTGCCGGCATAACGTGCTGTGTTGACGTCTGTCACTGTAACCTTGTACAGGTTCTCGACCTCCTTCTTAATCTGGAGCTTGTCGGCATCAGGACGAACGATGAAACCGTAACGGTTGTTGTCCTTCTCGGTTATCTTGGTCTGCTTCTCAGTGACCAGGGGCTTGATGATAATATGTGCCATTTCTGTCTATCCTCCAAATTACTTGTTAAGCACGCTGTCAATCTTCTCAAGAGAACCCTCAGCGATAACCAGCACATCAGCGTTCAAAATCTTGTACGTGTTGATGTCGGCAGCGCTCATGATCTGAGCCTTCTTGAGGTTGCGAGCGGACAAATATACATTTTTATTTACTTCCGGCAAAACAACGAGAACTTTCTTGCCCTCGACTTTAAGATTTTTAGTAATATTTACGAAATCTTTTGTTTTAGGAGCCTCGATGTTGAAGTTGTCGACAACGATGATGTCGTTATCCTTTGCCTTGTAAGAGAGAGCGGACTTGCGGGCAAGAATCTTTACTTTCTTGTTCAGCTTGAAGCCGTAGTCACGAGGTGTAGGACCGAAGACGCGGCCACCACCCTTGAGCAGAGGTGAGTTGATGTCACCACGGCGTGCACCGCCACCGCCCTTCTGACGGCCGAGCTTGCGGGTAGAACCGGCGTGCTCGCTTCTCTCCTTAGATTTAGCAGTTCCCTGGCGCTGATTGGCCATATACTGCTTGACATCGAGATAGATGACATGGTCGTTGGGCTCGATACCAAAGACAGAGTCGTTGAGATTGACTTTCCTTCCGGTCTCCTGACCGTTGATATTCAAAACGCTGACTTCCATTACTTCTCAATTAAAACGGTTGAACCATTGAATCCGGCTGTGGAACCCTTCACGATGAGCAGGTTCTGCTCCGGAATCACCTTTAACACACGGAGGTTCTGAGTTGTCACTCTGTCGCCTCCCATCTGGCCACCCATGCGCATGCCCTTGAAGACCTTTGCAGGATAAGAGCAGGCACCGATGGAACCCGGCTTGCGAAGACGGTCGTCCTGGCCGTGAGTGGCCTGGCCTACACCGCCGAAACCATGACGCTTCACAACGCCCTGGAAGCCTTTACCTTTAGAAGTGCCGATAACGTCAACGAACTCAGCGTCCTTGAACAGATCTACTGTGATGGTGTCGCCGAGGTTATACTCCTCGTCAAACTTGAACTCGGCCAAGTGCTTCTTTGGTGTTGTACCGGCTTTCTTGAAGATACCTGCCATAGGCTTGTTGGTTCTCTTCTCCTTTGCCTCAGCGTAACCGAGCTGAACAGCCTTGTAGCCGTCCTTCTCTACGGTCTTAACCTGGGTAACAACACAAGGACCAGCTTCGATAACAGTGCACGGCACATTCTTGCCGTCGGCACTGAAAACGGATGTCATTCCGATTTTTCTTCCGATTAATCCTGGCATTTCAGTATTAATTTTAAATTATAAAATGATATGTTTTTGTTCTCTTTTTAAATGGCGCACCAACTGCATGCTCATAACACACTTAAAAAGAGAGCTCTTTTCTTCTTCGCGTTTGAAGGCCAAAGCGCTAACTTCCAGCGTATTGATGGCAAGCTGCCAGCGCAATACTCATTTTTGCGGGTGCAAAGGTACTACTATAATATGTAACACGCAAACAATCAAGCCGTTTCAATGCGTCTTTTACGATAGTTTAACAATTCGCCGGCCCTTTACCACTTCATACGTGATGAATTTTGAGTGATGCATGAGCAAAGTTAGAAAAATGCACGCTCCGGTCAGTCGCTGACATTTGCCACGGAACTCGGCGACATTTGCCACGGAACTCGATGACATTTGCCACAGACATCCATGGCATTTGCCACGAAAGGCGCGGGAGGTAACGGAAAACATCATTTTTACTTAAAATGTTTAGCGAAAAGGAGGCTTATGTGCGACAAAATAATTAATTTTGTAGGAAATTATGTACGTGATGGATTACTTGTCAACGATAAGGCAACCGATAGCCTCAGAGCTCAACGATTTCACAGAACTTTTCAACCGCTCCCTGAGCCATAACAACGGGCTGCTCCAGCAAGCCCTCGACCATATCAAGCAGCGTGCCGGTAAGCGCATGCGCCCCATACTCATCCTCCTCATGGCCAAGAGTGTGGGCGAGGTCTCTGATGTCACCCTCCATGCTGCCGTAGGCCTGGAGCTCCTCCACACCGCCTCCCTCGTCCACGACGACGTCGTCGACGAGAGTGCCGAGCGGCGCGGGCAGGCCAGTGTCAACAAACTCTTCGACAACAAGGTGGCGGTGCTTGTGGGCGACTACATCCTCTCCACGGCACTCCTCCACGTCAGCTACACCCATAGCGAGATCATCGTCAGATACCTCGCCGAGCTTGGACGCACCCTCTCCAACGGTGAGATTCTACAACTCTCAAATATCAACAGCCATAACATCTCGGAAGACGCCTACTACCAGGTCATCAGCCAGAAGACGGCAGCGCTCTTCGAAGCCTGCGCCGCCATCGGTGCCCTCAGCGCCGGGGCTCCCGAGGAGGAGATAGAGAATGCCAAGACCTTTGGCCGCAACCTCGGCATCATCTTCCAGATTCGTGACGACATCTTCGACTACTACGACCAGTCAAAGATTGGCAAGCCCACCGGTAACGACATGGCCGAGGGCAAGCTCACCCTCCCCGTCATCTACGCCCTGAACAGCACCCACGACGAGGAGATGCTGAAGATAGCCTATAAGGTCAAGGACGGCACCGTGACAAAGGAGGAGATAGACCGCCTCGTCGTCTTCACAAAGAACAACGGCGGCATCGAATACGCTGAAAAACGTATGTGGGAGCTCCACGCCGAAGCCATGGCTATGCTCGACCTGGATGTCCACGACGACGATATCAAAGCCAGCCTCAAAGCCTACCTCGACTACGTCATAGAGAGGGATAAATAAGGTGATAGGTGGTAGGTGTTAGGTGTTAGGTGTTAATGAATAGATGAAAGGAGATAGATGGTAGGGCTGGGTTCGGTAGGACGCTGCTTTGCAGCGTCGCCCCATCACCGCCAGAAAATAAAATCGCCCGTCTGCAAGCTTGCAGGCGGGCGATTTTATTTTAGAGAGGTATAAGCTTAGAGCTGGGGACCAGCAGCGACGAGAGCCTTACCAGCCTCGTTGCCCTCATACTTCTTGAAGTTCTTGATGAAGCGAGCAGCCAGATCCTTGGCCTTAGCGTCCCACTCAGAAGCATCCTTGTAAGTATCGCGAGGATCCAGGATGTCCTTGTTCACGCCCTCGAGCTCTGTAGGAACAACGAAGTTGAAGTAAGGAATTGTCTTCGTAGGAGCCTTGTCGATCTCGTGGTCAAGGATACGGTCGATGATACCACGTGTATCACGGATAGAGATACGCTTGCCGGTACCGTTCCAACCTGTGTTCACCAGGTAAGCCTTAGCACCGCTCTTCTCCATGTGGCGGACGAGCTCCTCAGCATACTTTGTAGGATGCAGCTCCAGGAAGGCCTGGCCGAAGCAAGCAGAGAATGTCGGAGTCGGCTCTGTGATACCACGCTCTGTACCAGCCAGCTTAGCTGTGAAGCCAGAGAGGAAGTAGTACTTAGTCTGCTCAGCGTTCAGGATAGAAACAGGAGGCAGCACACCGAAGGCGTCAGCGCTCAGGAAGATAACCTGCTTAGCAGCGGGACCCTCGCTCTCAGGACGCTGGATGTTCTTGATGTGGTAGATAGGATAGCTGACACGTGTGTTCTCAGTAACGCTCTTATCAGCGAAGTCGATCTTACCGTTCTTGTCAACAGTAACGTTCTCAAGCAGAGCGTCACGTGTGATAGCACCGTAGATGTCAGGCTCAGCGTCCTTATCCAGGTTGATGACCTTAGCATAGCAGCCACCCTCGAGGTTGAAGACACCCTTGTCGTCCCATCCGTGCTCGTCATCACCGATAAGCAGACGCTTAGGATCGGTAGACAGCGTGGTCTTACCTGTACCAGACAGACCGAAGAAGATAGCGGTGTTCTCACCGTTCTTGTCTGTGTTGGCAGAGCAGTGCATGGAAGCGATGCCCTTCAGCGGCAAGAAGTAGTTCTGCATAGAGAACATACCCTTCTTCATCTCACCACCATACCATGTGTTGATGATAACCTGCTCCTTGCTGGTGACGTTGAACATCACGCAAGTCTCAGAGTGAAGACCCAGCTCCTTCCAGTTCTCTACCTTTGCCTTAGAAGCATTGTAGACGATGAAGTCGGGCTCCTGCTCGAAGTCAGCAGTTGTCTTCGGACGGATGAACATATTTGTCACGAAGTGAGCCTGCCATGCCACCTCCACGATGAAGCGAACCTTCATGCGGGTGTCGCGGTGTGTGCCGCAGAAACCATCAACGACATACAGCTTCTTGTTGGAGAGCTCCTTCTTGGCAATCTCCTTCACAGCATTCCAAGCCACCTTGGTAGCGCGGTGGTTATCGTTGTGATACTCCTCAGAGTCCCACCATACGGTGTCGTGAGAAGTCTCATCGTCAACGATGAACTTATCCTTAGGAGAACGACCTGTGTAGATACCGGTGAACACGTCGACAGCACCTAACTCTGTCTCGTGACCAACCTCGTAGCCCTCAAGGCCTTCCTTGGTCTCCTCGTTGAACAGCACCTCGTAAGAAGGATTGTACAGAACCTCAGCAGTACCTGTCTGGATTCCGTAGCTTGCTAAAACTGATTTATCAAACTTTGCCATTTTATAAAATGTATTTAAGTTGTGAATGGTATTTTACCTTGATTTAATCCGAATGCAAAGGTAGCAAAAAGATAATTCTCCCCAAAAGTTTGCAGAAGAAAATTCCCGCCCGTACAAGCCTTTTTAGGTTAAAGATTATAAAAACAGACGACTCTTTGCTGTTTTGACATTTACACTTTGCAAAAACTAAGTACCTTTGTATCACCCCTTTTGCAATTCATCACTAAACATAAAGATACCATACCAACAAGATGGAAGTTATTGACTTATCCAAAGAAAACAGCATCATCGGACAGTACATGGCCGAGATGCGCGATGCCGAATATCAGAAAAACCGCCTGCTCTTCCGCAACAACATCATGCGGGTGGGCGAATACGAGGCTTTTGAGGTTTCTAAACGGCTCAACTATGAGCAGCGTGACGTGGCCACACCTTTAGGCATCGCACGTGTCAACGTACCTACAGACAAGCTTGTGCTGGCTACGATCTTCCGTGCCGGACTGCCTTTTCATCAGGGCTTTCTCAACATCTTCGACCATGCGGGCAACGCCTTCGTCTCGGCATACCGCGAATATACCGACAAGGAGCACCACAAGGTAGGCATACACGTGGAGTATCTCGCCACGCCAAGCATCGACGCCAAGACGCTCATCATTGCCGACCCGATGCTCGCCACTGGCGGCAGCATGGAGCTGGGCTACAAGGCTTTCCTCTCCAAAGGCACGCCCAAGCGCATCCACGTCTGCTGTGTCATTGCCACAGAAGAGGGCATCGACCACATCAAGTCGGTATTCCCCGACGACAAGACCACCATCTGGTGCGCAGCCATCGACCCGGGAATGAACGAGCACAAATACATCGTACCGGGATTCGGCGACGCCGGCGACCTCTGCTACGGCGACAAGCTCTGATCAACAACAGGATTCCATAACGACGATGCTGGTGGACTGACCGTCAGCATCTGTCGTTTATTTAGACATGGAGACATGAAAGATGCCACGAAATTTGTCAGAAACATAAATTATTGGTATCTTTGCACCAAAAGAGCGAAGAGCTTTTAAGAGATGATGCAAGCAATGATTTTCGCAGCAGGCTTGGGCACACGCCTCAAGCCTCTCACCGACCACCTGCCAAAAGCACTGGTGGAGGTTGGCGGCGAGCCCCTGCTCAAACGTGTAATCCTCAGATTGCGCGATGCCGGTGTCACGCGCTTTGTGGTCAACGTCCACCATTTTGCCGGTCAGATCGTGGACTATCTCAATGCCAATAACAACTTTGGACTCGACATCCGCGTCAGCGATGAGAGCGAGCAACTCCTTGACACTGGTGGCGGCATACGCCACGCAGCCCCTCTTTTCGACTCTCACTACCCTATCCTTATTCATAATGTTGACATTCTGAGCAATGTCGACCTCGGCAAGTTCTACCGGCTTGATCCTAAGGTGATGTGTCCGGCGTGTGGCGTGCCCCATGGCATGGCAGGCGCACAACTGCTTGTCAGCTGGCGCAAGACGCGCCGCTATCTGCTCTTCAACGACCAGATGCTCCTCGTCGGATGGGTGAATATCGAGACAGGAGAAGTGAAGACGCCGTGGCCCGACGTGCGTGAGGCACTCTCACAAGTGAAGTTTCCGCTCTCTGTCGGTGAAGAGCAACCGCCACTACTCGCCGGGCGCTATCACATGTATGCCTTCGGTGGTATCCACACCTTCTCCCCCACCCTATTTGTCAAGATGGCCGGCTGGCCGGAAAAGTTCCCGATCATGGATTTCTATCTTAAGATCTGCCGCGACGTGCCCGTCAAAGGCTATGTCAAAAACAACCTCCGACTCCTCGACGTAGGTAAGCAAGACACGCTTGCCAAGGCGGAACAGTTCCTCAAAACACTGTAGCATTCATCATTCCATATTGCACACTCAACATTAACATATCGTCTATGCAACAGAAGATTATCATTCTTGATTTCGGATCGCAGACCACGCAGCTCATCGGCCGCCGTGTCCGCGAGCTGGACACCTTCTGCGAGATTCTGCCCTACAACAAGTTTCCTAAGGACGACACAGGTGTTATCGGTGTCATCCTCAGTGGCAGCCCTTACTCTGTCCACGACAAGGAAGCCTTCAAGGTAGACCTCAGCCAGTTCATCGGCAAGTATCCGGTGCTGGGCATCTGCTATGGTGCGCAGTTCATCAGCTACTCCGGTGGCGGCAAGGTAGAGCAGACCGGTACCCGTGAGTACGGCCGCGCCAATCTCAAGCAGTTTGATGCCAGCAATCCACTCTTCAAAGGGTTTGAGCCCAACTCACAGGTGTGGATGAGCCACGGCGACACGATCACCGCTATCCCCAGTAACTATCATGTCATCGGCTCTACCGCCGACGTGAAGTACGCTGCCTTTGCCAGCGACACCAACCCCGTGTGGTGTGTGCAGTTCCATCCCGAGGTGTACCACAGCACGCAGGGTACACAGCTGCTCCGCAACTTTGTTGTGGACATCTGCGGCAGCCGTCAGGAGTGGAGCCCGGCCTCGTTTGTCGACTCCACCGTCAAGGAGCTGAAAGAGCAGCTCGGCAACGATCGCGTCATCCTCGGTCTCTCCGGCGGTGTGGACTCCAGCGTCTGCGCTACCCTGCTCCACCGTGCCATCGGCAAGAACCTCACGTGTATCTTCGTCGACCACGGCATGCTACGCAAGAATGAGTTCCAAAAGGTCATGGAAGCCTACAATGGTCTGGGGCTGAACGTCATTGGCGTAGATGCCAGCGAGAAGTTCTTCAAGGACCTCGAAGGCGTCACCGACCCGGAGAAGAAGCGCAAGATCATCGGCCGCGACTTCGTGGAGGTCTTCAACGCCGAGGCTAAGAAGATCACCGACGCCAAATGGCTGGCTCAGGGCACTATCTATCCCGACCGCATCGAGAGCCTTAGCATCACCGGCATGACCATCAAGAGCCATCACAATGTAGGCGGACTGCCCAAAGACATGAAGCTTCAGCTCTGCGAACCGCTGAAATGGCTGTTCAAGGACGAGGTGCGCCGCGTGGGTTATCAGTTGCAGATGCCTGAGCGTCTCATCAAGCGTCATCCTTTCCCAGGCCCCGGTCTCGCCGTGCGCATCCTTGGCGACATCCCCCGCGAGAAGGTGCGCATCCTGCAAGACGCTGACGATATCTATATCGAAAAGATGCACGACTACAAGATGCCGGACGGCACGAGCCTCTATGACCACGTCTGGCAGGCCGGCACCGTGCTGCTCTCTACTATCCGTTCCGTGGGAGTGATGGGCGACGAGCGTACTTATGAGCATCCTGTAGCCCTGCGTGCCGTGACCTCTATGGACGCTATGACGGCCGACTGGGCCCGTCTGCCCTATGACTTCATGGCCGACGTGAGCAATGAGATCATACGCAAGGTGAAGGGGGTCAACCGCGTTTGCTATGACATCTCCTCAAAACCACCTTCGACAATCGAGTGGGAGTAGAAGAGTAGCAAGAAATATAAGTACAAAAAAATCCCGGTACGCTGTTCCGTACCGGGATTTTTTTGTCTCGTTGTAAGGGGCATTCATCTAAAACCTGACGGAGAGATGAGTCCCAAAGAAGTGGTTTCAGCGCCGGAGAGCCCCATGGGACGAACGGGCTGACAGCCTCTTGGATGTAGCGTTTCGCGGGCATGGTCCCGATGCTCTGCTGCCATGATGGAATACCACCTGCTTGATGGCGGACACAGCCCCATGCTTTGCCGTTGCCGAGCTGATGCTTTGGTGTTGCCGTACCAATACTGTGCCGCATCTGAACCAATGCTTTGGTGTTGCCGAACCCATGTTTCGCCGGGTATAAAACTATGTTGGAATGGATATAAAGCTATGTTGGAATGGATATAAAGCTATGTTGTAATGGGACTGAAGTTATGTAATCGATATTGTAATCCTATAGAAAAAGATCTTTTCCTAAGCAGGGAAAGATCTTTTTCTACGTAGGAAAGTGTCTTTTCCTAAGCAGTATGACTTTACCTTGTTGTGTACTGATTTTGGTTGACAGTTTCGTTTGTTATTCCTAACTTAGTTTA